>Ga0070681_10001004_pt1 | contig 23916 bp, 19 predicted proteins | sample KBSC83BmetaG_FD_65650 | JGI IMG/M metagenome (GOLD analysis project Ga0070681, IMG submission 65650) | Corn rhizosphere microbial communities from Kellogg Biological Station, Michigan, USA - KBS C8-3B metaG | ecosystem: Host-associated > Plants > Roots > Rhizosphere | place: USA: Michigan...
GAGCCGTCTTTGGCTGGCGAGAACATCTATACGCGAATTGGTATTCGACCCGTCATTAACGCCATCGGAGTCGTGGCGGTTCGATTATGCCTCCTGAGGTGATGTAGGCCATGGAGGAAGCGACGAAATTCTTCGTCCCGCTGCCAGAACTGCAGAAGAAAGCCGGGGCCAGGATCGCCGAACTTGTGGGCGTGCCCGCAGCAATGGTCACTGCAGGTTGTGCTTCCTCCATCACCGTGGCTACGGCTGCCTGCATAGCACGTGGCGATGCGGAGAGGCTTTCGAAGCTTCCCGATACCTCCGGCATGAAAAATGAAATTATCCAGCAGAAGAGCCATCTTTCTGGTTACGAAGCACAGATGCAACTCGTTGGAGCCAAGATCGTCTGGGTGGAGACGCGGGAGGAACTGGATCGCGCGATTAACGAGAGAACCGCCATGATGTTTTTCCTGAACAAGGGCGATCCCGATGGCCATATTCGCCGCGAAGAATGGGTTCAGGTCGGCCGGAAACACGGCGTGCCAACGTTTTGCGATGCGGCTTCCGATGTGCCGCCCGCTGCGCATCTATCCCAGTACGTACGGGATGGGTTCGACCTGGTAGGTCTGTCCGGTGGAAAGGCTTTGTTGGGCCCGCAGTGTTCGGGACTGCTGCTGGGGCGAAAGGATTTGATTGAGGCAGGATTGCCTGCTATCAGCCCAAATGACGGGATCGGACGGGGGATGAAGGTCGGCAAAGAGGAGATTATGGGTTTGCTGGCCGCGGTTGAGCGCTACCTCAAGGTGGATCACGAGGCTGAAAACCGCGAGCTCGAAACCCGCGCGGCGCATATCGTTCAGGCGCTGTCGGGGATTCCCGGTTTAAAGGCGCAGCAGTCGGTTCCCGAGATCGCGAACCATGTCCCGCACGTAAGCCTTGAGTGGGATGACGCAATTCAAAAATTGACCTCTAAACAGTTGGTCCAAATGTTGCATGAGGGCGATCCGCCGATCGCGGTCTTAGATACCGAGGAGCGGCATCTGCTCATCTCGGTCTGGATGATGCGAGGCACAGAGCACCGAATCGTGGCCAGGCGATTACGGGAAATCTTCAAAAAAAGCTGATCGCGTTCTAGCGGGGGTAGCATGACATGGGCGCGGCTCAAATGGCGACCTATTCGGTAATTGATACGCTTGCCGGCCTCGTGCGCATCAACAGCGTAAACCCGGCATATGAGCGCGGTGTTTCGGAGGCCGCTATTGCCGCGTACATGCAGCATTTTTTTCGTGCGCACGAGATCGAGACGATCGAGCAGACCGTCTTCTCTGGCCGTCCGAACCTCATCACAAAGCTTCCGGGCCGCGATTCCTCACGGCGCATCATTTTTGAAGTTCATATGGACACGGCGGGGATCTCGGGAATGACCATTCCTGCGTTCGAACGGGAGATCAACGGAAAACTATACGGCCGTGGATCATGCGACACCAAGGCGGGTCTCGCCGCAATGATGTGTGCCTTGGCGTCACTTTCGCGGGACCGCCGGATTCCGTTGTGCGAAATCTGGGTCGTGGCGCCGCCGACGAAGAATTCCCCTATCGCGGAGTCCTGCGCCTGTGCCAAGGTTTGCAGGCGGACGCAGCGATTGTTGCCGAACCGACCTCATTACGGCTGGTCATCGCCACCAAAGGCTGCATCCGCTTTCGGATTATTGTATGGGGTAAAGCCGCTCACAGCTCAAAGCCTCACTTGGGCCTGAACGCCATTTCGCAGATGGCGCGTGTGATCTCGATGCTCGAAGATGATGCCGCTTCGTTGGCTTCTAAGGCGCACCCACTGCTTGGCCCTGCGACCTTTATATTGGAACGATCAGGGGAGGCACACAAGTGAATGTCGTGCCGGAATCGTGCGAGGTCGAAGTCGACCGCCGTCTGCTTCCCGGCGAAGAGCCTGCGGATGTGTTGCGGCGGTATACCGATTTTATTCGCGAGATACCGGATTTGCGGGCGGAACTGCAGCCGCTGCTCGAAGACCTTCCGCTCGAGACGTCAACCCAGTCTCCGGCAGTGCGCGCAGCCTCAGGCATACTGGCGGAGCTGGGTCTCGACGGTACGCCATGCGGCGTTCCCTATGGCAGCGACGCCAGCAAACTGTCGCGTGCCGGCGTACCTTCCATTGTCATCGGCCCGGGCTGTATCGACCAGGCGCATGCCGCCATCGAGTTCGTGGAATGTGCCGAGGTAGAACAGGCATTCGAATTCTATCGCAGGTTCATGCTTTCTTTCGCTTGAACGGCGATTACCTGACGGCTTTACCTTGACCTTCAGTCAGGCGCATGACGCGATCGGGTTTTCTTACTTCCCACGACTCCTTGTAACCATCAGGCCACATGACGGATAAGCTCTCGGGCGGCGACTCCTTCAATTCTGCATCCGTTCCCAAACCGAAGTGGACACGCGGATCGTGAGCGCTCAGATAACTACCATCGGTGCCTACGCGACGCCGAAGGGGCGGCCGGCCCTTCCGGCGCAATACGACAATTGCGCCATAGCCATCGCGATTTGTGCGCACTCCCTGTAAAAGTGCCTGGAGCCAGTGGTTGCGAGACCCCACCTGGTTTAGCAACAACTGCACCGGACCATTAGCGTTAGTGACAACGATGTCTATGTCACCGTCGTTGTCGACATCGCCAAACGCTGCGCCGCGGCCTACTCGAGAAACTTGAAATACCGGACCCGCGTGAGCCGTAACATCGCGAAATGTCGCGCTCTCGTTGTGGAAAAGCTGGTTCCTTTGACTATATGGGAATGATCTCCCTCGTTGTGAGTCAATAGTCCTGACCTCTCCATTGGCGACAAACAAATCCAAGCGCCCGTCGTTATCGTAGTCGAACCAAGACGTGCCAAAGCCCGTAGAGGACAAAGTTGCATGACCCAGGCCAAAAACGTTGGTCACATCCTCAAAGATTCCTGAGCCATCATTTTGATACAACGTATTCGGTTCCCCTGTCAGGTTCGTGACGAATATGTCTTCGTCGCCGTCATTGTCGAAATCGGCGGCAGTAATCCCCATTCCCGAGAGCGCCTTACCATCACCGTTGTAAGCCGCGCCCGCTATCAGTGCGGTTTCCTTGAAAGTTCCATTGTGCTGGTTGATCCAAAGATGATTCGGCGTTTTGTCGTTAGCAACATAGATATCGATCCAGCCGTCACCATTGAAATCAGCACAGATCACGCCTAGTCCGTTCCCTACCGAGGCTGCGATACCCGCTTTTTGACTCACATCCAGAAAATGTCCGTGGCCATCATTGTGATAGAGCTTAGACGAGAGCGACGGGTAATCGCCGGGTCCGCAATACTCCCGGCCGCCCGCATAGCTATAACACTTCTTATTGCCGGGCACGGTAAAGGCGTTATAACGAGTGATGACCAGGTCAAGATACCCGTCGCGGTCGTAGTCCAGGAAAGCAGCACTGGCGTAAAAAGACTCCGCTTCCAGACCCGCAGCATAAGTTACATCGGTAAAGGTGCCGTTGCCGTTGTTGTGATAAAGAATATTCCGGCCGAAGTTAGTGACCAGAATATCCGGATGGCCGTCATTGTCGTAGTCACCCACCGCCACGCCCATTCCGTACGCGCCATTCCCTCCGACACCCGCTTCATCCGTCACGTCCACAAAACGCAGCTTTCCAGTTGGTATCAACTCGTTTCGAAAAAGCCTGTTGCCGGGCCGAAACTTTTGGGGCGGCGTAAAGATGACGTCTTTCAGAGACTTCGTCCGGTCGAGAATGGTCCCTTGCAGAACATATACATCGAGATCCCCGTCACCGTCGTAATCCAGTAAAGCTACGCCCGAACCCAGGATTTCGGGTTGGAAGTATGACCCGGTCGCGCCAATGAAATGCTGGAAGTCGAGTCCTGTAGCCGCCGCAACGTCCTCAAATAGATTGACGTTCTCGGCGGGACGTGCACCAGTCCCGGCAGCCCGCATCCACCCGATGGCCAAAACAGCAATGACGCCGAAAGAGAACCCCGTAGCCCGACACCATGCTGTCATGGGGCTTTCGTCTCAGCTGATAGCCGATCGATATCTCGCTGCAGCTGCACGACTAATTCATCCATCTTGTGAGTGATTGCTCGCTCGCGCGCCTGTTGAGTGTAATAAAGAGCTTTTTTAACGTCGCCGGCACCCTGGAAGGCAACAGCCAAGGCTTGCATGCAGACAGGAGTCTTGTCGTCGTCTACTTTGATCGTTTCCAGCAGTTGAGCGATCGCTTCGTCGAATTGCGCGGTCCGAATCAAACTCGCTCCGAGGAGATAGCGAGCCTGTCTGTTGCCGGGCGAGTTTTCTAGCGCCAGCCGAAAATGTTGCTGAGCTTCGCCCAGGCGGCCGCCTTCGTCCAGGATTTGGCCCAACTGAACGTAAGCATTGGCGTAATTTGGATTGACTTCTATCGCTTTCTTGAAGATCTCGCTCGCCTCGGCGAATCTTCGCTCGCGGAAAAGCAGGAGTCCCCAATTGTAATAGAGTTCGGCCCATCCGGGATCCAGCTTGACGGCCTCGCGAAAGTGCTCCTCCGCCTTGTCCGGAAGTCCCAGATCGCTGTATATTGCGATCAAATTCACGTGGGCCATGATGAGCCGTGGATTGACTTTCAAAGCGGATTCAAACGCTATGGCGGCTTCTTTCGTCATGCCTTGTTGAGCCAGCGATGACCCGTTTGCAAAATGGCTATTTCCACCTGCGTAAAGCGAATTGATGGCATCAACCAAGGGGTCTTCGGCAGGCTGTGGCGTTTTCTTGAAACGCTGATAAAGGTCTAGTTCCTCGAGCGCCTTAGCTTCGTCCCCGGTTTTTCTGTATGCCATCGCGAGGGCGTAGTGAGAGGCTGCGTGATGCTCGAAGAGGTTACAGGCTGTGCGATACGACGCGATCGCGTCCGGCCATTCCCCACGCGCGGCAAGAACCCGGCCCCGCCCGAGGTGCGCCGCAGCAAGGCGTGGATTCTGCCGGATGGATTCCTCATATTCTTTGAGGCTCTGCTGCATATCGCCCGACTCAAACAACAATTGGGCCAAACGTACGCGCGCGGGAGTATAGCTCTCGTCGATTCTCATCGCTTTCCGTACATGATCGATGGCGTCGTGATTCTTGCCCGTCCACCCCTCAACATTTCCTAAGTAATACACCCAGCGGAAAGAACGCGGCGACAGCGTCGACGCGCGGCGATAACACAGTTCCGCCAGCTCGTATTTTCGGTAGCACTGCAGAATCATTCCCAGCCGGCCCACTACTTCTGCATTGCGCGGCTCATGAAGGGTTTGACTGTAGGCGAGCCGGATCTGCTCGCCGACGGCGGGCTCGAATTCCTCCTGTTGTATTTCTTGAAGAGAGACCAGATCTGGCAACCCGGATAAATCTGCCTGCGCGAATGCGAGCATACACGCCAAAGAAAGCGTCAAAATTGCTCGCGACGCCAAATGCGGCAGCAGATTTCTCAACCACTTTTGGACGCGCATGGGCGATGGCTGTGCTTTTAGTATAGATGGACGGACTAACACCGAAGCCGTGTTCGTCTCGACGGCGGCTCCTGAGAGCCCTAATGGAAGAGGGAGGTGGCAATGCTTCTAAACATCGACGATGTTCGGGACTTCGACGCCATGCTGAAGGGGAGGATCGATCAGTACCGGGCGAAACTTCGCGATTGGCTGGCGCCCAATCGGCTAACTCTTCGGGAAGCGCGCCTGCACAAAGTGTTGATCCCAATGGTTGGAGTGTACACGCCAGGATGGCAAGCCTTACCCGCCTGTTCCTGGGAATTCGTTGAGCTGGTTACAGAGCAGGGATTGACAGGCACCGGAGAATGGTCCATTCAAGTGGATGACAAGACGCGGGAGTGCCTCGACCAGCTTGGCAATGACCCCGGCCGCAATCTCTGTGATCCGGATTTCGAAGAGCCTCTGTATATGGCGTGGTGGGACCTGATTGGGCAGTTGCTAGGGAAGCCGCTGCACGTGCTATGGGCAGAGCTTTTCGAGGTCGGTTTCATTCCGCCCGATCGCGTTCCAATGGCCGCTTACACTTGGCAGCGCTTCCCCGATCTCGAAGGCCGTGGCGAGGTCACTCTCGATACCTGGCCTGAGTTTGCTGCTGGCTGGGCCCGACGAGGATTTCCCGCTGTCAAGGTATCTATGACCGCGTACCAGCCGGAGGATCATATCGAACTGATTCACCGCATTCGCGACGCCGTGGGACCGGAAACCGCCATCCGGATCGATGCCCACGGCACCTGGAACTTCCAGGAGGCGCGGCGAATTCTGCCGGCGGTCGAGGATTGCCATCTCGAATACATCGAGCAACCGGTTAACTCGTTGCTTCCGCAGCGCTATTTTCCCTCCGGCGAACCGGTTCCCCATCGCGATCCTTTCCGCGGCGGATTCCAGGCCGAATACTACTTCCGGAAAATGACTGCACTGCGGCGCGATCTGCGGACTCCGCTGTCTTGTCATTGGTGGACTCCGCCCATCGTGCACCCACCAGGCGCGTCAGAGATGGCCAACCTGTGGACGCCGAACTGGTACATGCTCGAGCGCTATGAGGCCGCCGACGTGTCGGTGCCAGATATTGGGATCGGTCCCTGGGGACTCTGGCGTCTCACTCAACTCGCCAAGTTCATGGGGATGCACGTCACCGTTCACAGCAATTTCGAACTCTGCCTGCAACTCTCATTCCGGGCGGCCATGGTATCGGCTCTGGTCTACCAGACCGAAAGCGCCGGTCTGTACATGGGCACGGCGCCACGGGTCTGCCATCCTATTGATAACGAGACAATACAAGTCAGTGATGACGTGATCGAGGGCGGGCAGTTCGATTGGTCGGGAGGTCACGTCAAGTTGTCTCCGCAACCCGGTCACGGTTTGCGACTTGATAAGGAACGTATCGAGCAGTATCGTTACAGACCCGAGTCCGTTGCCAAGTACCGCGACTTCGCTCAAAAGATCTACGCCAATTATCTGCTTGACCGCCCGCGGCGCACCAACCAGTCGGGCTGGCCGAAGCGCGACAAGCCTGAGCGGTTCGACCGCCACACCTGGCCTTACGATGTTGCCGGCATTCTGGGCGCAGAAGGAGACCAGGACGTTGATATGGAACTGAATCGCTGAGCGGCGGACGAACGCGGCGCGCGCTTCGTCGCATCCGTCTCTCCATGCGATAATATCCGCAAAGCTGCGCGAAATCGCGACTCGGTCTCTTTGCGAATGACCCACGTAACCAGTGGACTCTTGGGCAACTCTGTGGCGTGTATGGCCTTGGCCGTACTCACCCTGGGTAACGCCGGCGCGCAAACCGACGGCGTTGCATTCTTCGAAAAGAATGTTCGCCCGCTGTTTGTGCAGCGCTGCCTGGGGTGCCACGCTGCCGTAGACCATCCGGCGGGCAGCCTTCGTCTGGATAGCCGCGAGTCCTTGTTGCAAGGCGGCTCCCGAGGGCCTGCAGTCGTGGCCGGTAAGCCGGAAGAGAGCTTGTTGATCCGCGCAGTCCGGCAGACCAGTTCCAACTTGCGGATGCCCCCCGCGGGCAAGCTGAGCGATGCTGAAATCGCGACGCTGGCGCAGTGGATCTCGATGGGAGCGCCCTGGCCCGGCAATAGCGCACCCGAGCCCGCGAAGGCCCCACGGAAGTTCTGGGCCTTTACACCACCCAAAGATGCTGCAATTCCCGAGGTAAAAAATGCTAGTTGGGTGAGGTCGCCGATCGATGCATTTGTCCTCGCCGGCCTCGAGGCCAAAGACCTGAAGCCTGCGCCGCCTGCCGGGAAACGTGAACTGATCCGTCGCGCCACGTTTGACCTGACTGGCCTGCCACCAATGCCCGAAGATGTCCAGGCTTTCCTGAATGACCAGAACCCGGACGCATTCGCGCGCGTGGTGGATCGTCTGCTCGCTTCCCCACGCTATGGCGAGCGCTGGGGACGTCACTGGCTGGATGTCGCGCGTTACGCGGACTCGAATGGTCTAGATGAAAATCTGGTCTACCGGAACGCGTTCCAGTATCGCGACTACGTCATTCAAGCCTTCAACAAGGACAAGCCCTACGATCAGTTTGTGCGCGAACAACTGGCCGGCGATCTGTTGCCGGAGACCAAGGATCTGGCAACCACTTTCGAACGATGGACCGCGACCGGTTTTCTGTCGCTCGGCGCGAAAATGCTCGCGGAAGACGACCCGGTCAAGATGGAAATGGACATCGTCGACGAACAGCTCGACACGGCATCCCGCGCGTTCATGGCCCTGACCGTCGGCTGCGCCCGGTGCCACGACCATAAATTCGATCCCATTCCCCAAGCCGACTATTATTCAATGGCCGGCATCTTCAAGAGTTCGAAGACCATGGAGAATTTCAAGGTGGTGGCCAAGTGGCACGAGTACGTGCTGGCTCCTCCTGAAGACCGCGACCGGCTACGGGCGCACCTGGAGAAGATCGAAGCCAAGAACAAGGAGATCGATCGGGCTTCCAAAACTGAGAATCGGAAGCTGGCGGAGGAGGCGCGGAGCAAAGTGGGCGCATATCTGCTGGCTGCGTCGGACGTCCTTCGCTATGCGCAGATCCCGCTGCGACCGGCGCTGGATGGTGCTGGAGACATGCCGCGTGCCGCAACGGTAGTCCGTGCAGCCGGTACCTTTGACCGCGGCAATGCACCGCGGCAACTCAAGAAAAGTGATCCGAACGCTCCTGCCGGCGCAAAAGGTCCATTCTTCGCCGAGTACGATGTGACCGTCGCCGCCGCGGGCGACTACCAGATGGACATTCTGGAACTAGAAACCGGAGGCGGCACCGCTGACATCTGGGTGAACGGCGTCCTCATGAAGAAAGGCGCCGCAGCGGTCGAGAACCGGGCTGCTTCCGAGGACGCGGGCGGCTGGTCGGTCGCAGGTGTATTTCCTCTTGCCGCAGGCCGCAATACGCTGCGCTTCGAGCACAAGTCCCGCTTCCCATACTTCGAGAAGTTGTCCCTCGCCCGTAGTTCGATTCCGGCGGGCGCTCCCGTGCCAAAAACGAATATTCAGATTGCGCGGCAGTATGGAATCAACCCCGGATTTCTCGACCACTGGGCGGAGGAGATGCGCCGGGCCAAAGGCGCGCCGCATTCGGTGCTGTTTGCCTGGTATGCGTTTGACGGTAGTGGTTCGCTGGATGACAACAGTTTAAGCGGCTGGACTTCGCCCGCTGCGAAACTGTTTCAAGGTTTTCATCCAAAGACGCGCGAGCAACTTGCCGCACGCTACCAGGAGCTGTTTCAAGAGGCTGGACGCCAGTGGCGGGCGCTCCAGACCGCTCAGCCCCGGCCGGACGGGACCGAACTGGATGACGACATGGAGGATGCCGCCAAAAAGGACGTCAAACAACCCGGCCTGCCAGATTCGAGCCTTGAAGCCTTCCGCGAATTGCTCTACGCCAAAGCCGGTCCGTTCCGCGCGCCGGAAGATGCCAAACAATACTTTCCTATTCCCGCGCAAGAGCAGTCGGCCCAGCTCGAAAGAGAGCGCAAGGAGTTGGAGGCGGCGACACCGGAGTTTCCAAAAGCCATGGGCGTTTGCGAGGGTGCAAAGGTTGGCGATTTGCCCATCCACATTCGCGGCAGCCACTGGACTCTCGGGCAAATCGTCCCCCGCCGGTTCCTTCGCGCCATTGCTGGAGAAAACCAGCCCGCCATCCCAGCAGATCAAAGCGGCCGGTTGCAACTAGCCCAGTGGCTGACCGAACCAAGCCACCCGCTTACCAGCCGGGTCATGGCCAATCGTATCTGGCGGTGGCACTTTGGCCGGGGCATTGTGCCGTCCGTGGATAATTTTGGACGGTTGGGCGAGCCTCCCAGCAACCTGCCTTTGCTCGATTGGCTGGCGCTGCGATTCATCGAGCGCGGCTGGTCAATCAAGCAGATGCACCGGCTGATCATGCTGTCGAATACCTATCAGATGAGCAGTTCGTACGATGCGCGCGCCGCGGAGATCGATCCGGAAAACACGATGCTCTGGCGCATGAGTCGCAGGCGCCTCGAAGCCGAAGAGATCCGTGACGCCGTTATGGCGGTTTCCGGCAATCTCGATCTGACAGCCGGGGGATCGATCCTCAACTACAAGGACCGGGAATATGTGAGCGACACCGAGAAGCGCGGCGGAGGTGACTATAATCGCAACCGCAGGGCAGTGTACATCCCGGTCGTGCGTAGCTCCATGTATGAGGTGTTCCAGGCTTTCGATTTGCCCGATCCCTCTACATCGAACGGCGACCGCAGCGCAACGGTTGTTGCTCCCCAGGCGCTCTTCATGATGAACGGATCTGTTGTACTGGCGCATACGCGGACCATGGCCGGCAAACTCCTCGCGCGCGCTGACCTCAACGATGCGGGCCGCGTTCGCGAGGCGTATGAACGAGCGCTCGGCAGGCCGCCAGCCGCGACGGAGATTGACCGCGCCCTGTCCTTCATCGCGCGGGTGGAACGGGCAATGAAGGACCGGAACCAGGATCCGGCCGAGCGCCGCGCTTTCGCATGGCAGAGCTTTTGTAAATCCTTGATCGCGTCGAATGAGTTTATCTATCTGAATTGAGGTTTTCGGGATGAATGCGCATTGGAACTCGTACCTGAATCGCCGGCTTTCGCGACGGGAACTGCTCCGCGTCAGCAGCACGGGATTTGGAAGCGTCGCACTTGCCGCGCTTCTGGGCGAAGAAGCGCTCGCAGCGACGGCCGGCTCGCAGGCACCCAGTCCTCTAGCCCTGAAACCGCCGCATTTCGCACCAAAGGCGAAACGAGTGATTTTTTTGTTCATGCACGGCGGGCCCTCCCAAGTGGATACGTTCGACTATAAGCCTTTGCTAAAGCGCGATCACGGCAAGCCGCTGCCGTTCAAACGTCCGAAAGTCGTTTCGAGCGAAACCTTCAATCTGCTGAAGTCTCCATGGGAATTCAAGCAACACGGGCAGAGCGGGATGTGGGTCAGCGAACTGTTTCCCGAGTTGTCGCGGCAGGTGGACGATATCTGCTTCATTAAGTCCATGTGGGGTTCTAACTCCCGGCACGGTGGGGCGCTTCTTGAACTGCACACAGGAAGCGATACTTTCGTCCGTCCCAGCATGGGATCGTGGATCACCTACGGATTGGGCACCGAGAATCAGAGCATGCCGGGATTTATCACGATCTGCCCAACGCAGAGCCACGGCGGCGCCAACAATTACGGCTCAGGTTTTCTGCCGGCCCCTTACGCGGGCACGCCGATCGGTGCCGTAGGAGTCGCCGCACGCGACGCCAAGATTCCGTTCATTGCGAACACAGAGACTCCACGAGATGTGCAACGAATGGAACTGGACTACCTGCAGGAGCTGAATCGCGAGCAGCTGGCGGGGACCGGACCGGATGCGGCGCTGGAGGGGCGAATCGAATCGTTCGAGCTGGCCTTCCGCATGCAGTCAGAAGCGCCGGGGCTGCAGGACATCACTGGCGAATCGCCTGCAACGCTGAAGCTCTACGGTATCGATAATCGCATCAGCGAGGATTTCGGCCGCCAGTGTCTCATGGCGCGGCGGTTGTCGGAGCGCGGCGTTCGATTTGTGCAGGTGAGCCACACGTACAAATGGGATCAGCACTCAGAGCTGCTGCGCGACCATTCACAAAACGCACACGAAGTGGACCGCCCGATCGCGGGCCTGCTGTTCGATCTGAAGGCGCGGGGTCTGCTCAAGGACACGCTGGTACTTTGGGGCGGCGAGTTCGGCCGAACCCCGACCGCGCAAGGCTCCGACGGCCGTGATCACAATCCGGAAGCGTTCACCATGTGGATGGCCGGTGGAGGCATCAAACCCGGCATGCAGTACGGTTCTACGGACGATTACGGCTACTACGCAGTCGAGAACAAGGTGCATTTCCACGACTTGCACGCAACCATCCTGCATCAACTCGGACTGGATCACAAACGGCTTACTTATCGATACGCCGGGCGCGATTTCCGGCTAACCGACGTGCACGGCAACGTAGTACACGACATCCTAGCCTGAGGAATTACCTGGAGCCGCCTGGGCATATAGAACCGCTACTTACGCTAATAACCCCGGAATGAACTGCCCGCCATTCACGGGTTTTACCGGCCGGCCGATGGGAGTCTGATACTCGCGAGCGGGATCGACGCCGAAAAGCGTGTAGATGGTGAACAGAAGGTCTTCAGGCTCGACGGGAAGATCGGTGACTTGCACACCGCTCTTGTCGGTAGCGCCCAGCACTCGTCCGCCTGGAATACCGGCGCCGGCCAGCGCGATCGACCACGCCTTCGAGTGATGGTCGCGCCCCGCGGCATCGTTCACTTTGGGTGTGCGGCCAAACTCGCCCATGGCGATCACCAGCGTGGTGTCGAGCATGCCGCGCTCGTGCAGATCTTCGAGCAATCCCGCGAAGGCGCGGTCAAATTCCGGCAGCAACGCCTTCTTCATGATGTTGAAATTGTCGCCGTGCGTGTCGTAGTTGAGCCAGCCTTTGGCCACGGTGACAAAGCGCACGCCCGATTCCACCAGCCGGCGCGCCAGTAGAGCGCCCTGCCCTACCGGGGTCCTCCCATAGCGTTCCCGCAGCGCTTCCTTTTCGGCGCCGATATCGAATGCTTTGCGCGCGGCCGGCGATTTCAGCAGATCGTACGCTTTCTGATAGAAGGAGTCCATCGCCGCCATGTCGGTGGAAGCTTCGATGGCGCGAAACTTCGCATCCATCTGCTTCAACAGAAAATTGCGGTTGCCCACTCGCGTCCAGTCCACATCCGCGGGCAACGTCAGATCGCGCGGCTGATAGCCGGAAACATTGGGATCGCCCGCGATGAATGGGTTATAGGAGCCGCCCAGGTATCCGGCGCCGTAAGACGGAAACGTGTTGGGCACCGCGACGTAAGGCGGCAGACCGTTCTTCGACCCCAGCTCCTTCGAAATCACCGAACCCACACTCGGGAATTCGAGCGTCGGCAGTGGTAGATAGCCCGTCAACAAGTAATTGATGGCGCGCTCGTGATTATTCTCGCGCGACTTCATCGAGCGCAGAATAGTGAACTTATCGGCCTGCCTGGCAGTGAACGGCAGGTGCTCGCAAATTTGTATTCCGGGGACATTCGTCGGGATCGGCTTGAACTCGCCGCGAATCTCTTTGGGAGCATCTGGCTTCAGATCGAACGTGTCCAGATGGCCGCAACCACCGCTCTGCCACAGCAGAATGCAGGAAATGTCCCGTTTGGCTCCGGCGCGTAATACCCCGTCCAGGCTGATACCGAGGGCGCCCAGCGACCCGATGCGAAGGAAGTCACGCCGGCCGAAAAGCGATGTGCGATTCGAGATCATAGCGGCCGCTTAGTGATTGTACAGGAACTCCTTAGAGTTCAACAGCGCCCAGAGGACATCCTCGTAACCGCGCCTCTGGTCCTCCGCTTTGGCGATGGCGCGCTCGGCCATGGTCCGCTCTTCGTCATCGGGGTACCGGGAGAGCGTGCAAGGTACATTTCTTCGATGTTTCTCGTCCCTGCCAGAATGCTTCGCGCATCCGTGATCTTTTTCTGAACCGTGTCGCCGCTGATCAAATGCAGTGCCTGGTTGAGCGTAGGCGGCTGCTTGCGTTCGCAAATGAGCTGGCGCGACGGACGATCGAAAACGTCGAGGAAATAGGACTCGATCTCGGGTTCGGCTAATTGTGACGCTCGCGTCCCGGGATACTGTGACCGGAACTTTTCTGGCACGCCCGTGGACAGCACGATGGAATCGAGCATCTGTTCAGCGGTAAGCCGCCTCGCATAATATCGCGAGTAGGCCATCTTGTCGCGCTTGTTTCCCTCGATCGGGATAGAGGAGAGCTGATAAGTCGCCGACGAAGTTATGCGGCGGATCAGGTGATGCAAATCGTAGCCGTGCTCGATGAAGTCATTGGCCAGCGCGTCTAGCAGTGGCGCATTGGTTGGCGGATTGGTGGCCCGGAAATCGTCCACCGGTTCCACCAGCCCGCGGCCCATGAAATTCCGCCACATGCGATTGACCAGCGTCCGGGCGAAATACGGATTTTTCGGCGAGGTCATCCAGTCGGCTAACAACTCACGCCGGTCCGTCCAGTCATCCGACACCGTCACCACCGGCCCGTTCAAGGCCTTGGGCAGATAGACCTGTTTGGTGTCGGGATGCTGGAACTGCCGCTTGAAATCAAGGTAAAGCGATTTTTCGTTATTGCGCGGACCCGACGGTTCCTTGAACCGGATCTGCGAGAAGAAAGCCGCCATTCCGTTAAAGTCGTCCCGAGTCCAGTGCTCGAGGGGATGGTTGTGGCAGCGCGCGCACTCGATGCTTACACCCAGGAATAACTGGGTGGTGGTGGAAGCGCGGTCCAGTTCCTTCTTCATCTCCGGGTAGAAACTGACCTCGGGCGCATCGTATGTATTGCCCGTGGATGTAAGCAGCATGCGAGCGAACTTGTCATACGGAACGTTGTCCCGAAAGATCTGGTTCAGCCAAATGGTGAGAGTGTACGGACCCTTGTTATATAGAAGCTGCTTGGTGTTGTTGAGGTGATCGCCCCAGTAGAGCGCGCCCAGAAGTCGGCGTATTCGGGCCGGTGCAGCAACGATTCCACAAGTTTGGCGCGCTTGCAGGGATCTCGGTCATTTAGAAACCGGCGGGCTTCGCTCGACGTGGGGATGACCCCGATGATGTCCAGGAATACGCGGCGCAAGAATGTAGCGTCGTCGGCCGGCTCAGATGCGGGAATGTGCAGCCGCTGCAACTTCTCGATGACGTACTGATCGATAAAATTGTTCGCCTTGAATGCGGGCACGGGGCGAGTATCGGGCACTACGTCCACGATCGCGACGCCAGTCACCCCAGGCCCCCGAACCACAATCGCGGTTTCGCCGCCATCGAGTCCGGTTATTACGCCTTGCGGATCAACGCTGGCAATCGAATCGTCGTTAGACTGAAACTTCACCAGTTGGGTGACGTCGCTTTCCGAGCCGTCCGAGTACCGGGCAGTTACAAGCAACCTGCCCTTTGATTCCTTCCCGAACAAGACTTCGCTCGGCGGGTATACCGAGAGCGCCACCATCCTTCGTTCCTGCGCCGGCACGCTTCGTGCGCCGTTGCGAATCCAGTTGAGCAAGGTGACGTAATCCTGAGATTCTTTGGGAAAGCGTTTGCCGCCCGCGTGCTTCACCTGGAAAGTCGGCTTCAGCAGCAGCAGACTCTTTTCGGGATCGGAGAGGCTCACCCTTCGGCCGTCGTGCCTGTGCACGATCATCTCGTAGTCATTTTCCGGTTCATAACCGAAAAGCGACAGCTTGAAGCCGTTTTGTCCGTTCAGCGCGCCGTGACAGCTTCTGCTGTTGCAGTCGTATTTAGTCAATACCGGTAGAATGTCTCCCGCGAAACTGACGGGAAGCGGCGCCTCAGCTCTCTGCACAAGGGCGGTAATCGAAACGCGCAGGCCCCATAAGTCGCTTGAATCACAGAACCGCCATTTGAGTGGGCGGTGACCAGCCCCGCCTTGTCGACTGTGGCCACTCTGGAGTTTGCCGAAGCGAACTGGACCTCTTCAGTAACATCTTTACTGGTTCGGTCGGGGTACGATGCCACCACGATCAAAGACTGACGCGAGTCTTTACCGAACAGCAATGGATTGGTGGGTGAGATAGTAAGTCCCACCGGCTTCACAGCCGCGGAACCGATGGAATAAGGGAAGTGAAAGCACGCCTGTCTTGGTCAGGTGGACGTGAGCATCCCAGAGTCCGGGAATCAGGAATTTCTGTTTTCCGTCGACAACGCTTGCGCCCGTCGGGCCGGGTGAAGAAGTGGCGGCAATCGAGTGAATTCGTCCACCTTCAATGATCACGTTCTGGTGGGACTGAACGCTCCCTTGGCGCGGATTGATGACCGTTACGTCTTTGATTACGACTGTCTGACCCGCTACCACAGACATCACGAGCAATCCCAGCAGAGCGATTAGCGAACCATTGGCGGAGCACATAGGATTTATCGAAATCGCAGGGAGGTAGTGCAATGTGGTTGGACGAAACCGTTCCAGTCTTGATGAACTCGAGCATCACCTTTTGTATCTCGGGGGATGATATGAACAAGTCATTTCCATGCCTGGCACCTTCGATCAGTACGTGACTGCTGTTCGGAAAACCCTTGCGAATCTCCTCTGCATTGCGCGGCGGTGTACGGCCATCTAACGTGCCGCTCATGAATAATACAGGAACACGGGAACGGACAAGTGTGCGGTCGCGAGGCGGCAATTCGCACACATTCCACGCTGGGCAGACCTCGGGTATCGGGAAATCGAGGTGTCCCACCATGGCGGTTCGCATCTCACGTCCGATCGCTGCGAGCCGCTGCTTCGACGCGCTCGACGCGCAGTCCATTGCAAATGACATCGCGGACCCAATGGAAGCTGCGCATCTGTATCACTTCGCGCGCAGCCTGCTGAATCAGAGACGAGGAGAAATCAGCGCGATCGAATGCACGTAGCGTGCCGGGAAGCCTTTCGATGCCTTCCCGGGTGCCGATCATTCCGATCACCAGTTGCTCGAGATCGAATCGACCGAGGACAACCTTCCCGGCCTCTATCGATTTCGGATCCGCGATCCAAATCGTGAGTGGCCTTCGTTCCGCGACTTCCAGAACCCGTTTTGCAACGCCCGGGAGATCTGGTACTTGGCGAGAAAGGGCGGGGTCAGTCGCAACGAGTTTACCGATCGCATCGAGTTGCTCATCCACTGTTCTGGGCATCTTCAGCGTTTGATCCGGTCCCTCAATGCCACTAAGTACAGCTTGAAGAATCTGGTCACCGTGATACCTGATCATTGCGAGCCCCAGATGCGTTCCGTAGCTACTGCCCCAAAGGATGACCTTCCCGGTGCCGAGAGCGAGCCGCAGCGAATCCAGATCATGCGCATTCTCCACTACGTTATAAGCGCCAAGATCGACACCGCGGTCTCGCCAGAAGCTCGCACAGGCGCGTGACGCGTCTTCGAAGCGTTTCAGTAGAGGCGCAAGATCGCTGGGAGAGGTGAGGGGAAAACCAAGTGAGCCAGGACAATCAAGGTTCGGTTCAGAAAGTCCCACGCCTCGCTGATCGAGCGCAATGACGTCGCCCACCTCGCGCATCTTTAGGAACAGCGAGCCTCGCGGACCTTTTGCAAGACCAATTCCCGATCCGCCCGGCCCGCCGGCAAGATAGAGGATTGGCACCCCGGGGTGAGGTGACGTGCTTTTAAGGCGCAGGAATGCTAACGTGATTTTCCCGCCGCCGGCCACGGAATGACGCTCCGGCACAGATAGCCGACCGAGTTCGGCATGTATGCGCTGTCCTTGATAGTCGTAATCATACGGCTCAAACCGGAGGTCTTGGGCAGCGTACGTGGCGCCAGCGAGCATCGAACTGAGCAAGAAAACGTAAATCGCAGGCAGACCCAAAGCTCCAGTCAAGAAATTCATGCAGAGCGATTGAGAACGACTCAGCCACCTCAGATTAGCACCGTCATTCTGAAGTGGGCGAACTGGTTCGTTTTTGAAAGGTTGTTCGACTGCCAACTTATCGTTCGAGTGACGTAGGCTATTCGAAGTTCCTGCGAAAATCCTCAAACTGACGCTTGAGTTCCGCCAGATCCGTTTCCAGACGCGCGATACGCTCGTCAACCGGCGAGGAATGCGACGGCGATTCGCGCGCCGGCTCAGCTTCGCTCGATTCCACTTCGCCTGCGAGCAGGTGGGCAAAACGCGGCTCTTTTTCACCCGGCCTACGCCCCAGTTTCGTGACCAGCGGCGGCGTGCGCTCCATCAGCCGGGAGAGTGTAGCTTCCACAGCGTCCAGGCTATCGAACGTGTAGAGCCGCTCGGTGCGCCCGCGCAACTCGCCTATGGTCTGCGGTCCGCGCAGCATGAGGACGCACAGCAGAACCTGCTCGCGCCGGTCGAAGTTGAACACTTCACCTAAACGGTGCGAATACTTGCGCACGCGATGCTCGCCGCCGCTGGTAACCAGCACCAGGCCCGCAGCCCGCAGTGTGTCCACGGCCGCGGCCACGGTGTCTTCGTCGAGCGCCATCACGGGATCACGATTTGACTTTTGGTTGCACGCGGCGCCGAGCGCATTCAGCGAGAGCGGATAGTATTCCGGCGTGGCGGCTTCTTTCTCTACTAACGAGCCGAGCACACGCACTTCCACTGCGCTGAGCAGACGGTCCATCCCAATATGGTGCCACGTCTCGCGTCTACTTCAGTACGAGGTCTCCCGCAGCAACGTGCGCATGGAGGCGGTACTTCCCTGTCGGGTTATCTTTATTAAAACTGCGGAAGAGGCCGTCCTTGGTTACACCAAATGCGGAGGCAGTCAAGTCGCCAGCATATACCGAGGCATCGACATGCCTGTAGTCGACAGGATTACCGACCTCGATCGTGAGATCTCCCGCGTGAATCTCAACATCCTTGTCTCCGGCAACACCAGTCACCGTGAGATCACCGGCGGGAGAGCGGACGAATAGGTGCGAACTCTTGGGAACCTCGATCCGGAACCGTATATCGTTACGCGGACCGCCGCGAATATGTAGATCCCCCGAATGTCCTGAAGCTTTAAACGTAATGGTAACGGCTCGGGCCGCTGTGTCGTCCTTGACTTCACACGAGACCCGCACAACGGGAGAGTCGATGCCTTTCACTTCGATGTCGCCAGAGCGAAGGCGCATGTTCAATTGTCCGCCCGGCTCGTAGTGGGTCTCAAAGTCGCGCACGCAACTACCTGTAACCTGCGCGCGCAACGCAATTGGTTGCGCGAGGGCGCAAACAGCGGTTGCAACAATCAAAATTCGCATACGTACACTACAGAACGCAATTGCGCATGCTAAAGTTCCGGTAACGTTCCCATCCTGGGCGCCGGGCGCATTCTCACGCTCCGTATAATGGATCGTCCCGAATGACGTGGCGCGAGTATCACGAAGCTACCAAACACAGTGTCGACAGCTTAAGGCGATCGGCGCATTTCCTCGATTGGCAGAACATGCCCGATCCCTTCCGGCATTACGAAGGAGTCCCAGTGATCGACTTGCCCGCCGATCCCGCTGCGCCCATGACTCCGACGCTCCAGGTGCTTCAAGGTGGAAGGGGATCGACTGCGGAGGGTGACGGCGCGGCGTTCCTCTCGCAACTGTTGTTTTACACGGCGGCGATCAGCGCAGCCAAACGCGTTCCCTCCACCGGATACAAATATGCGCTGCGGGTGAATCCCTCGTCCGGCAACCTGCATCCGACCGAATTTCACTTCATCACACGCGGCCTTCGAAACTGGACGGATGGTCTGTACCACTATCGCGCCTCCGCGCACATGGCTGAGCAGCGCGCAACGGGAACATTCGAAGACATCTGGACTGGAATTTCTGCACCGATCGTATTCGTACTGACCAGTATTGCTTGGCGTGAGGCGTGGAAATACCGCGACCGGGCATACCGTTACTGCCTGCACGATATAGGGCATGCTTGGCAAGCGCTAGCGCTGGCAGCGCGTAGCATTGGCTGTGAAAGCCTCGCTGTAGGCTGTTTCCCAGATGATGAAGTGGCGGTGTTTTGCCGCTTCAGCGTGGATGAGTGGCCGATGTTGGTTGTCGCGCTGCACGGCGCGTTGATTCCTCTGGGTGAGCCGGGCGCACGCGAAACGGCCTGGTTCGGTGGCGAGGCGAACCGGCTCTCCACGGAAGAGATTCCGTATCCGCTCATCGGCAGCTTTCATGCCGCTACCAAGTGCCTCGAGGCCCGCCAAATTGCCGCGGCCGAGCTCCCACGTTCCGGCTCAGGTGAAATCAAGTTGCCTGCACCCGCCGCATCCACCCGCACGTTCGGCGAGGTCGCGAGAACCAGACGTTCGGCGCTCGACTTTCGCGGCGGAGTCGAGTCGATGTCGCTCGCGCAACTTTCCGCCATTCTGGATGCGTCGACCAGGCGCTTATCTGCTGATTTCGGAGCTACCCGTTACGTGCAGCTCTACTTATATGCGCACCGCGTCGAAGGCCTGGAACTCGGTGTGTACCGGCACTGGCCCGAGCGCGGCGAGTTGGAACAATTGAAATCCGGGGATCAACAGGTAATGGCCGCGGGGCTGAGCCTGGGACAGGAACTCGCGGGAAACGCATGCGTGGCTTTCTCGATGATTGCCGACCTTGATCGCGCTGCGCGTGCTCATGGGGACAGGGGTTACCGTTACGCGCATTTCGAAGCGGGCGCGATCGGTCATCGAATGTATCTTGCGGCGGAGACGTTAGGTCTGCAGGCCACAGGAATCGGGGCGTTTTTCGACGACGAAGTGCACCGCTATCTTGACCTGACAAACCAAGAAGGTCAAGTCATCTATCATTTTGCGATTGGTCATGCAGTACGCGATATGCGCCTGCAGCCGTAAAGCCGCTCGACTTACTGTGCGGCGGCGATCTGAAAGCTTTGCCTGCAGGATTGAATTTTTCTCTCGACAGCTTCTCGCGGCAGCAGCCGGTAACTAGCGGGATTCAGGTCCGCTTTCGCAAGAAGAGTTTTAAGCACGCCGACAGCGCGGTCTGGCTGACTTGCGTCGGCATAATCAGACGCCATCTCGATTCCGAACAGGTAATTTCGCGGATAATCCGCGGTGAGTCCCTCGAGTACTTGCGCTGCCTCGAGCGGGCGCTTCTCCCTGCGATACAGAAGCGCGAGCACAACTCGCGCCGAATTCCGCTCGTAGTTGCCTTCCTTTGCGACGCGGGTGATATATTCGAAGCCCTTTTTCTTACTGCCGTGGATACCACCGATGGCCCCAAACATCTTTGCCGCCATCGGCAGACTGCCCGCCGCATATTCGTAAACGCCTAGCACCAGATAGGCATCGGTGAAGCTAGGATCCACTTTTTTTACCTGATCGCAGTACGTGCGAGCTTTCGAGCCGCTGCGCAACGCTGCTACCCAAGCCTTATCCAGCGTAAATTCGTACGTCGCACGCAGCCCATAATTTGCGCACAGTGCGTAAAGTGCCGCTTTATCGTGAGAGTCGCGAGCAAGTAGCGCCTGAGCCGCGCTCCGGCCCCGCTCCAACGTATCAATCACCTGGCGTTTCTCAGCCGGATCTCCCTGGGGGCGGCGGTTTCGGAGAAAGCGGTTATCTTTGCCAAACGCATTTGAATCCAGCAATCCTTGCCGAAGCATGATTTTGTATAATTTCGCACTGGCGAGGTCGTTGTAGCCGATGGGGTCATTCGGTTTTTGTTGGACCAGCTTTGTATAATCTGCAATGGCCTGATCGTATTCCAGATTGTAAAAGTGATTATCTCCACTCTCGCGGTATGCATCTGGCCCTGACGCTCCCGCGCGGATCATTGTACAGGCCGCCAACGGAAGCGCGAAGAATAATACCGACTTTACCCTCACAGTGTTCACCCCGCCAAGTACCTTGCACGCTCAAGGCCACTTTGTCGCTGCAAATAGCGCTCTTGCCAAAACGTCCCAATTAGCCGGCCTTTGAGCCGCGCGATGATCGAGAGACCCTTCACGCTACACGACTATGTGTTGCTTGGACTTCTTTTCGCTCAAAAATAGGGCCATTTTGATGCCGCAATTGGAATTTCGACTCCAATGTGGCACAGCAGGCGCTCAAACCCCTTAGGCTACTCGTAGCTCGGCGGCAGATCGGCGACTGGCACGGTTCTTTCGTTTAGCCTTCAGCAGGAGCGGATCCTGCAGCGTGTCGGCGAAAATTCGCCACAATGTGCGCGCACTCGTCTTACATTCGGGAGCCGAACTTCGAGATCATGGTCCTGTAACTGCCGAAGTTCAAGGCCACAGAGCTAATCGGAACGGATGGGATTGACGCAGTCGCCGTTTATCTGATTGAGCATCCCGATGCTGGCGATGTAATACCGGGATCGGGCGGTGTCCGGAAACTGCGATGGGCAGCGAAGGGCAAGGGGAAGCGTGGTAGCGCCCGGATCATCTGCTTGTACGTCGTGGTTGCCGCTCGCATTTACCTGATTCGGTGTTACGCGAAGAACGTCAAGACGGATCTGACTACGGATGAGAAGAAGCAACTGCGGCAAATCGCGGCCCATCTGAAAGGAACGCAATAGTATGCCCAAGAAAACCGGCGCGAAAAAGGCAACCTTCGGCGCAGACCTGATCGAGGGAATGAACCTGGTCCTGGCCGAAGCCGATCGACGTCAAGGCCATTCGCAAGCGGGTGAAAATGTCCCAGGCCGAATTCTCGCGAGCCTATGGCATCAGCAAGCGCGCCTTGCAGGAGTGGGAGCAGGGCGGTACCCCGATTCGGCGGCGCGGGCCTACCTGACGGTAATAGCGAAAGAGCCCGCCGTCGTGCGCCGGGCGTTGGCCAGCGAATGAACCGGAAGCCCCATTTGAAAGAGCGGGCGGTCTGATGAGTGGGCCCTCGGCACCGAGTCAGCCCGAGCTGAGGAAAGCGAATTGAGCCCTTGCGTCACAACGACCCCCTCCAAGACTTCCTCTGTCTGTATCTTCCTGAAATGAATGGTGGGCGCGCACGGACTCGAACCGTGGACCTCCTGCGTGTGAAGCAGGCGCTCTAACCAACTGAGCTACGCGCCCCTGAAGTTTTATCGTCAGGCAGGAATGCCTATTCCACAGGGTGAATTTAGTATTATAACGTTAATGCCCCAGCGGGAAATCATGGAAGCCCCGCCGGTCGAATTCGCTCCTCCCGTCGCTTTTGCGAAACTGGCTGCGCTCGAGTCGGCGCTCGGCTCGGCCATTCGCGGTAAGGCCGAGGTAGTGCGGCTTTCGCTCGTCTGCCTGTTGGCGCGAGGCCACCTCCTCATTGAAGACGTTCCGGGCGTCGGCAAAACTACGCTGGCGCAAGCGCTCGCCCGCTCGGTCGACTGCCGCTTTCACCGCCTGCAATTCACCAGTGACATGCTCCCCAGTGACGTCCTGGGCGTCACCGTCTACAACGCGCATTCGGAGGCATTCGAGTTCAAGCCTGGTCCCATCTTCACGAATTTTTTGCTGGCTGACGAAATCAATCGCACCACACCCAAGACACAATCAGCGCTGCTCGAAGCCATGAACGAGCGCCAGGTAACCATCGACGGCCACTCCCACATATTGCCGACTCCGTTTATGGTGATCGCGACGCAGAATCCCGTCGAGCATCATGGGACGTATCCGCTGCCGGAATCCCAGCTCGATCGTTTTCTGATGCGGCTGCGCATTGGCTACCCGGATGCGGCCAGCGAACGCGACATTCTGCGCAATTTCGCCGAGACAAACACGGTGATGGAGCGCGTGCTGTCCGCCGAAGACATCCTGCAGCTCCAGGCCATGGTGCATCGCGTTACGGTGGATGAGTCGTTGGTGGATTATATGCTCGCCATCGTCGAAAAAACGCGGTCGTGCGATTCTTTGGCGCTGGGCGTCAGCCCGCGCGGCTCGCAGGCGCTCTATCGCGCGGCGCAGGCTCTGGCGCTGGTCGAAGGCAGGGATTATGCGATTCCCGATGACATCAAGCGGCTCGCGGGACCCATCTTCGCGCACCGCGTGGTAGTGAATGCGCGGGCGGCTTTGGCGCAGCGGCGCGGTGATCTGGGCGACCGCGTCATCGATGATATTCTGAGCCAGATCGACGTTCCCTTGTAATCCGTTATTCAATTCATGAAAACTGCCATTATCGGTTTGCCCATGACGGGCAAGACCTCTCTATTTACGATCCTGACCGGCGCGCATCAGGAGACGCGGCTGGGTTCGACTGCCGTGCGCACCGGCGTGGCCAAAGTGCCTGACGCGCGTCTGGATGCGCTCGCCAAAATTTTCGAGCCGCCGAAGGTCACGCAGGCTACGGTCGAGTACGTCGATCTGCCGGCAATTTCGAAAGAGAACCTGCGGGATCCGAGCTAC
>Ga0070681_10001008_pt1 | contig 23814 bp, 27 predicted proteins | sample KBSC83BmetaG_FD_65650 | JGI IMG/M metagenome (GOLD analysis project Ga0070681, IMG submission 65650) | Corn rhizosphere microbial communities from Kellogg Biological Station, Michigan, USA - KBS C8-3B metaG | ecosystem: Host-associated > Plants > Roots > Rhizosphere | place: USA: Michigan...
AACCGGTTTGTTCCAGCGTAACTCGTCGCCCCCCGGCGAGCCGAGATTGGCGACATGGGATAAATAGTTCTCCGTGTAGATGCGCATCATCAGTGCCGCGGTTGCCAGCCGCTGGCGATCAGACCTCCGTAAATGCTCTTTCGCGCCGGTTCCTTATCAACGTGATACGAGAGCGGCACATAGCGCTTGCCGAATTCGATCACGTCCTCTTCCTCGACGCTGATAGAGCCGAATTCGTGGACGCTGCCAGGACGGTAATCCTCGAAGTATCGGTCATCCGGAGGATGGTCGAAAGTCATTTTTTGTCGAGGCCTACCCTCGCTGCTGAACCGTTCGGTATTGACCGAGAATCCGCAGGGCTTTCGCGCCGGGATCGTTGTCATGAAGAACATCGCCGATGATCGCCACCGAATCCGCGCCGGCTTGCCAAACCTCTTGTACATTGGCCTCTGTGATGCCGCCGATCGCGACGATGGGAAGTGTCACCGCACGGCGAATTTGCTGCAGCATTTCGGGACCGCGCGCTTCATAGCCGGTCGCTTTCGTCCGCGTACCGAACATCGGACCGAAGCCGATATAATCGGCGCCGTCGCGCTCGGCTGCGCGAGCCTGATCGAGATCGTGAGTGGAGATGCCGATGATCTTTTGTCCCATCAGCTTTCGGCCGGCCCTCAGCGGCAGATCATCCTGCCCAAGATGAACACCGTCGGCGCCGCAAGCCAGAGCAATATCGACGCGATCGTTAATGATCAGTTTGCAGCCATGCGCTCGGGTCACTGCGCGAGCCTGCTTTGCGAGCTCGAGAAAATCGACCGGCGGCAGCGATTTGACGCGCAGTTGCAAAATGCTCACGCCGGCTTCGAGCAGCGCGGCCAGAACTCGCTCGGCGGGACGACCGCGGGTCTGCTCGGGATCGAGTATGGCATAGAGCGGTGGCAGCTTCAGGGCCATGGCTCAGGAGGCTTCTTTCTTAAGCTCGATCCGCAGGTCGGTAATTTTCTTTCGCAGCGTATTTCTATTGATGCCGAGAATCTGCGCGGCGCGAATCTGATTGCCTTTGGTTTTTTTAAGCGTGAGCTCGATGAGCGGCCGCTCGACCCGGTCGATGACCAACGAGTAGAGATTATCTATGTCGATGCCTTCTGTGCGGCGGAAATAGTCATCGAGTTTGTGGCGAATAATCTCTTCGAGCGACAATTGGTCGACTTCCAGAGTCGTCGCGGGCTTGTTTTGCAGAGCGAAATCTTTGGGAAACAAAATCGGACCGGAAGATAAAACCGCGGCACGGATCAGCGTATTTTCCAGCTCCCGTACATTCCCCGGCCAACTGTGCGCTTCGAGCAGCCGCTGTGCTTCAGGCGAGACACCCGAGATCTGGATGCTCATTTCGCGGTTGATCTTGTCGATGAAATAGCCGATCAAAAGCGGAATATCCCCACGTCGTTCACGCAGCGGCGGCAGATAAATCGGAATCACTTTTAAGCGAAAATAAAGATCTTCACGAAAGCGTTTTTCTTTGACCGCTTTCTCAAGATCCTGGTTGGTGGCGGCAAGGATACGCACGTCGGCCTTAAAAATGTCTCTGCCGCCCAACCGACTGTATTCGTGATCTTGCAGGACGCGCAGCAACTTGGTTTGGAGATCGAGCGGGATATCGCCGACTTCGTCGAAAAACAGGGTGCCCCCCTCGGCGAGCTCGAATTTTCCCAGCCGGCGATCGAGAGCGCCGGTGAAAGCGCCTTTCTCATGACCGAAGAGCTCGCTTTCGAGTAAGTCGCGCGGGATCGCCGCACAGTTTATGGCAACAAAAGGTTGATTCCAGCGCGGCGAATTGTAGTGGATTGTTTTCGCCACGAGCTCTTTGCCCGTGCCGCTTTCGCCCAGAATTAAAATGGTCGCCTGGGTGTCGACCACCTGGCCGATGGTTTTGTAGACCCCCTGCATGCTTGCGCTCGTGCCAATAATGTTGACGCCGGGCTCGAAGCGCTTCTTGACCTCTTCCTTGAGCTCGCGAAAGTCTCGGCTGAGCTTGCGGCTATCGATAGCGCGCTTGACCAACACCAACATTTCTTCCAGGTCGAACGGTTTGGTGATGTAGTCGAAAGCGCCGTTTTTCATGGCGCCGATGGCATTACGCATGGTGTTTTGCGCGGTCATCACAATGATTGCCGTATCGACACCGAGCTCTTTAATCTCTTTGAGGAGATCCAAGCCATCGATGTCCGGTAGTTTGATATCCATCAGTGAGACATCGAAGTGTGTGTCCGTCAGAAGCCGCTGCGCAAGCCCGCCATTGACTGCTAATTGAACCCAGTAGCCTTCGGCTTCGAGAGCTTTCTGCAATACGAACCGCAGCGACTCTTCGTCTTCAACGATGAGAATTTTTCCTTGATCCATCTTGCTCAGTCCGCCACCACCAGCGACACTTTGAAAGTGCTGCCTTTTCCCGCAACGCTTTCCACGCGAATTGTGCCGCCATGCTCGCGCATGATGCGATCGCAGGTCGCGAGACCAAGACCCGTGCCGTTGACTTTGGTCGTAAAGAACGGTGAAAAAATATGCGCCAGGTGCGCTTCAGCGATGCCCTGTCCATCGTCGGCGAGGTCGACCCAGATCAAACGATTGGCCGCGGTGCCCGGCTCGCGGATGTGATAATCGGTCTCCAATCGTGTCGTGAGGGTAAGCACGCCGCCCGCATCCATCGCTTGAAAAGCGTTTTTCACTAGATTGAGAAAGACTTGCGTCAGTTGCGCTCGGTCGCCCCGAATGGGCGGCAAGCTCGGATCGAAGCGCTTGCGGACGTGCAGCTCTTTGCCGGTGAGGGCCTGGTTCTCGAGCAGCAAGACGTCCTCTAAGATCTCGTGAATATTGATCGCCGCAAACTTGATTTGCGAAGGACGAGAAAGATCCAGGAGCTGTTCGATCAATTGATTCACGCGGTCGACCTCGCGAATCATGATATCGGTAAAATCATGGACCGAAGCGTCGCCGTCCGCCGAACGGCGCAGCAGTTGCGCGGCGCCTTTGATGCCGCCGAGGGGGTTACGAATCTCATGGGCTAACCCGGCGGCCAGAGTTCCCATCAACGCGAGTCGGTCGGCGCGTTTGAGATCCTCTTCCAGTTCTTTCCGACGCTTGATGTCGCGCAGCAGCAGAATCGTGCCAATGAATTGGCCTTGCCGGTCTCGCAATGGTGATACAGTCACACCGATGGGCAGCTTGCGGCCCCACCGGCTGACCAAATCACCTTCGGCGCCCACCCGCTTGTGGGGTGGTGCGTGGGTGGTTTTGACGAGATCGAGCAACCATGGCTCGCGTTTGAAGATCTTCGCAAACGACTGATCGACGGCGGTCCCGGAAGATATCTCGGTCAGCATTTCCGATGCTTCATTGAAGAAAATAATTTTGCTCTGGGTATCGAGCGCGATTACGCCATCGTCCAAGTTGGCCAGGATCTGTTCCCACGATATCTGCGTGGGAGATTGCCGTTTGGCCGCAGCACTTTTTTTCATGATCTAGGTCGAATTTTAAAACCGGAATCATAGCAAATAGCGGCTAGCGCGCAATGGCGCGAAAAGCCGGGACTTGCATTGGCAATATTCCACATGCTATTAATTTTCTTACACTTTAGGAGTCAGACTCAAAGTGGGCTATGCCCGCTTTTTTTGTTTCTGGAGCCAGTGGATGGATGCGACCACCGCCCGTATTTGGGAACTCGCGACGCCCTTGGCGAGCGCGCGCGGAATGGAAATAATCGACGTTGAGTTCAGGCGTGAAGGGGGTCGGGGCGGCCGCACATTGCGGCTCTTTCTGGACAAAGAGGGCGGCGCGATCTTGGACGAGCTCAGCCAGGTCAGCCGGGAACTGAGTGAAATCTTGGATAGCGAGGACATCATCGATGAGGCTTATACCCTGGAAGTCTCTTCACCGGGAATTAACCGTCCACTCAAGCGACCCGAGCACTTTTCGCAATTTATCGGCAAAAGGATTCGCGTGCGCACACGGGATATGATCAACGGCAGAAGATCTTTTTTGGGCCGCTTACTGGATGTTTCAACCGTTAACATCGCGCTGGACCAAGACGGGACTCGGTGCGAAATTCCATTTGAGCAAATCGAAAAATCGAATTATGAGCACGACTGGAGCGCGCCATATGCAGCAGGATCTAAATAGAGTCATCGAGCAGGTGAGCAAGGAAAAGGGGATCGAGAAAGCGATTCTCATCAGCGCCCTCGAAAACGCCATGGTTTCCGCGGCGAAGAAAAAATTCGGCCATCAGCGGAAAATCGAGGCGCAGTTCAACCCCGAGATCGGCGAAGTCGAGCTGTTCGAGGCCAAAACGGTTGTCGCGGATCTGCAGGACGAGGCCACCGAGATCACCTTGGCCGACGCTCAAGAGAATCTCGATCCCGATGCGCAGGTTGGCGATGAGCTCTTGTGCAAGCTTGATTCGAGCTTGTTCGGACGAATTGCAGCGCAAGCGGCCAAGCAGAACATCGTGCAGCGCTTGCGCGACGCCGAGCGTGAGATCATCTACAACGAGTTCAAGGGCCGTGAAGGGCAACTCGTGAACGGCATCGTGCAGCGCTTCGAGAAACGCAACATTATTGTTAATCTCGGGCGTACCGACGCCATTCTTCCGGAAAAGGAACAAGTGCCGCGCGAACGCTACCGCCAGGGCGACCGCATTCGCGCATATATCGTCAGCGTAGAAATTACCAGCCGGGGCCCACAAATTGTTTTGTCACGGACTCATCCGGGCATGCTGATCCAGCTTTTTGCTCAAGAAGTACCGGAAATCTATGAGGGGATCGTCGAGGTCAAAGGCGCGGCGCGGGAACCCGGGGGCCGCGCCAAAATCGCTGTGGCTTCTAATGATCTCGATGTCGATCCGGTGGGCGCTTGTGTCGGCATGAAAGGCACCCGCGTGCAATCGGTCGTGCAAGAGCTGCGCGGCGAAAAGATCGATATCGTGCACTGGATACCGGATCACGCGGAATATGTCTGCCGGGCCCTGGCGCCGGCCAAGGTTTCAAAAATTCTGATCGACGACGAGGATCATACGATGGAAGTGATCGTGCCCGATGATCAGCTCTCGCTTGCGATCGGTAAAAAGGGGCAGAACGTGCGTCTTGCCTCTCGATTGACAGGATGGCGCATCGATGTTCGGAGCGAAGCGGAAGCCGAGGAGGAAACACGCAGGGCGCGCCAGTCGATCGGCGCTATTCCGGGCATCGGGGATTTTGCGTCTGAGTTGCTTTATCAGGAGGGTTTCAAGTCGGCTGAAGATATCGCCGACAGCGATCTCGCGGAGATTCTTGACGTCGAGGGGATCAGCAAAGAAAAGGCCGAGGCGTTGCACAACTCGGCGCGGCAGTACGTGGCCGAAAAGCGAGCCCGCGAAGCAGAAGCAGCAGCGGCCGCCGCAGCAAGCGTTACAGCAGGGGAGCCCGCCGAGCCGCAATCCGAATAGATGGGCAAAAAGCACCATCGGCCGCAGCGTACGTGTATCGGCTGCGGGATGCGCGACCTTCAAGAGCGGTTGATCCGTATAGCTTTGGCTGATCAGAATAGTTTGGTTCTTGACGCAACTCGCGGGCGCGGTGGGTATTTACACCGAAACGAAAAGTGCTGGCGGGCTTTTATCGCTCGGAAAAGCCATTATCGTGCTTTTCACGGCGACGTGAGTCGCGCAGCCAAAGAACAATTGATTCAGGAATTGCAGTGTCGAAATCGGGAGTGAGAGAAATGGGCAAGACGAGAGTGCATCTGTTGGCCAAAGAGTTGGGCGTTGAGACAAAGGATCTCATCGCGCAGTTGGATCGTTTGGGTTTACGCGGGCGAAAGGCTCAAAGTGCCCTGGAAGACGACGAAGTGGCCCGGGTGCGGAGCGCGTTGGCTGCTCAGGAGCGACCCCAGGTCCATGTCGGCGAGGAAAAAGTCGTCGCTGACCGGATGGTAAAAACCGAGGACGAAACACACCACAGCGCCGAGGCGCGCGAGACTGTCGTGGAGCGCCGCGTGCGCGCTAACGTGATTCGTCGGCGTGTGAACCGAACCGAAATTGCCCCTGCCGAAGCTCCGTCGCCTGCGCCGGAGCCGCCCCATGTCGAAGCTTCGCCCGAACTCGAGCCGGCGGTTCCGAGCATCGAAGAAATTCCCGTTGAGGAGTTTCCGCAAGTCGAAGCCGATGAGGGAATTAGCGCAGCGCCCGAGACGCCGCCTGAAGAGCCGTCGGTTGCGCCGGAGACGGCGCAGCCCAGTGGCGCGGAGCCGATTTTTCAGCCACAGCCGGAGAAGCCGCAAGTCAACGGCCAAACTCAGCAACCCGCGACGCAAGAGGCACCGCGTGGCGCGCGCATTCTTGGGCGCATCGATCTTAAGCAAACGATGCGCATCGAACCGGCACCCACTCCGGTGCGGCGTCCGCCGGGCGCTGTTCCTGGACAGCCGGGCGCGCGCGTAGCGGAGGGCGAAAAGCCACAAGTCGGTGCGGGCGAGACAACCGCCACGGACGACAAACCGAAGGCCGGGCGGCACAAACGCAGGGTCGTCAAGAAGCAGGATGTGCTGGAGTTACGAGAAAAGGAGCTGCGTGGCGGCGGTCGTATCCCGAAAAAACGACGCGCGTTGCCGGGAAAGGAAATCAGAAAGACCGAGATCACCGTGCCGCGCGCGAGCAAAAGGGTCGTGAAGATATCGGAAGTGATCACGGTGGGCGACCTGTCGCGAGAAATGGGCGTTAAAGCCGGGGAGGTCATCAAGAAGTTGATGGCGATGGGCATGATGGCGACGATTAACCAGGTGCTCGACGCCGATACCGCGACTCTGATCGCCTCCGAGTTTGATCATCAAGTGGAAAACGTCGCTTTCGACGTGGATACGGCTCTCGAGCTCGAGCATCAAGTTGAAGAGGAGGCGCAATTGGTGTCGCGTCCTCCCGTGGTGACGATTATGGGACACGTCGATCACGGCAAAACGTCTTTGCTCGACGCGATTCGAAGCACCAACGTGACGGCACAGGAACACGGCGGCATCACCCAACACATCGGCGCCTATCACGTTCAAGTAGACGGCCGGAGCGTTACCTTCCTGGATACGCCTGGCCACGAGGCGTTTACCGCGATGCGGGCGCGCGGCGCGAAAGTGACCGACATCGTCGTCTTGGTCGTAGCGGCAGACGATGGAGTCATGCCCCAGACTGTGGAAGCGATCAACCACGCGCGGGCCGCCGAAGTGCCGATCATCGTCGCGGTGAACAAGATGGACCGACCGGATGCTAATATCGAAAAAGTGAAGCGCGGGCTTGCGGAATACGGTCTGGCTTCGGAAGACTGGGGCGGCGATACGGTGTTCGCTCCGGTATCGGCAAAAACGCACGAAGGCATTCCGCATCTGCTGGAAATGCTCTTACTGCAAGCCGATATTCTGGAGCTCACAGCCAATCCCGAGAAACTAGCGCGCGGCACAATTGTCGAAGCCAAGCTCGACCGCGGCCGGGGTCCGGTGGCCACGGTTCTGGTTCAAGAAGGAACTTTGCACGGCGGCGACGCCTTTGTTTGTGGTGTGTACTACGGCAAAGTGCGCGCCATGATCGACGATCATGGCCGAAAGGTCGAGTCTGCGCCGCCGGCATTCCCCGTCGAGATTCTCGGCCTGCAGGGCGTGCCGCAGGCGGGTGATTCGTTTGTGGCAGTCGCCGATGAAGCCAAAGCCCGTCAAGTCGCCGAATATCGGCATAGCAAGCAGCGCGAAACCGAACTGGTGAAATCGAGCAAGGTTTCGCTGGAAGAATTGTACGATCAAATTAAAACCGGCGATGTGAAAGAGCTCCGGGTCGTGCTCAAAGCGGACGTGCAGGGCTCAGTGGAAGCGCTCACCGATGCTTTGACCCGCATGTCGACGGATGAGGTCAAATTGAGAGTGATCCACGGTTCAGTCGGGGGAATTACCGAGAGCGATATTTTGCTCGCCGCCGCATCCAACGCGATTGTCATCGGCTTTAATGTCCGTCCCGAATCGAAGGGCGCGGCGTTGGCGGCGAAAGAGGGCGTCGACGTGAGGCTCTACACGATCATCTATGAGGCTGTTGCCGACGTGCGCGCGGCGATGGAAGGTATGCTCGAGCCGACGTATCGAGAGCAGACGCAGGCGCGGGTGGATGTGCGTCAGATCTTCAATATCGCGGGGGTCGGGACCATCGCCGGTTGCTACGTCACCGAAGGCAAAATCGCACGCGGCAACTCGGTGCGCTTGCTGCGCGATCAAGTGGTCGTTCATGAGGGCAAACTCGCGAGCCTTAAGCGCTTCAAAGATGACGTGCGCGAAGTTGCCGCAGGTTACGAGTGCGGGCTCTCATTGGAAGGTTTCCAGGACCTCAAGCAGGGTGACGTCATCGAAGCTTACGAGCGCATTCCGGTGGTGCGGCGCATCAACCCGATGCCTCAGGGCCGCGAGGCGCCGCGCGTGAGCGGAGTATAATTTAGACTTAATCTCGACCGAATCCTGTTACGTCCATGGTTGTGGGAGTCCTTAAGCTCAAGCTGATGATTCCTGAGAACCACTCGCTCAAGGGCAAACGCGGCGTGCTCAAAAGCATTCAGAGCCGCGTTGGCCGTCAATTCAATGTCGCAGTGACCGAGTGCGGCGATCAGGAGCTCTGGCAGAGCGCAATTTTGGGATTCGCTGCCGCGGGTACGACGCAGCCGGGAGTCGAGAAGACCTTGGCGAGCGTTGTCGATTTTGTCGATTCCCTCGGGCTCGCCGAGCTGAGCGATTCCGCCATGGAGTGTTTCCATTGCTGAGCTCGACGGATACTCAATGTGAGGAGAATTTGTTGTAGCGCATGGAATTTCAACGTTCGGATCGGGTTGGCGACTTGTTGCTGAGAGTCTTGGCGGAGCTTCTCGCTCGAGAAATTCGTGATCCTCGGGTGCGATCGATAAACTTAACCGGCGTTAAGCTGAGCAAAGACTTACGCCACGCGCGGATCTTTTTCAGTGTTTTCGGCGCGGCGGCCGATAAAAACGACGCCCTCGCAGGTCTCCAGCGTGCCACTGGCTTCATTCGGTCAAAGCTTGGCAAAGAACTGAGCCTTCGGTTCGTGCCGTCGATTGAATTTAGCTACGATGATACCGAGGCTGAAGCCCAGCGCATCGAATCACTGCTCCGAGCGGCTAAGCCTTAGTTCATTCATTTCCTACCCGGCTTTCGCGTTCATTCAACAGGTTAATTCTTGCCCATGCCTATGAGCCGAAGCGGAATTTTGCTGATCGATAAGCCCGAAGGCCCATCCTCCGCACAAATCGTCTCTCGCGTTAAAAACATGCTGGCGGCCAAAAAAGTGGGGCACCTCGGCACACTCGATCCCTTCGCATCGGGTCTTCTCTTGATCGGCGTCAACGAGGGAACAAAAATCGCTGAGATTTTTCTCAGCGGAACCAAGCGCTACCACGGCATTATGGTTCTGGGCGTTGAAACGGACACGCAGGACGGCACCGGCAAAGTGCTCAAGGAGTTGCCAGTGCCGGCCATCATGGAAAAAGATTTGCAAGTGGTAGAAAAGGATTTTACCGGAGCGCTTCAGCAAGTGCCGCCGATGTTCTCGGCACTTAAAAGAGACGGCGTGCGCCTATATCGATTGGCGCGCCAAGGCAAGGAAGTTCCACGTGACCCGCGTCCGATTTGGATCCATGAGCTGCGCATTGAGAAGATGAACGAACGAGAACTAAAATTCGCAGTGACTTGCTCCCGCGGAACTTACGTACGGACGCTAGCGGCAGACATGGGTCGCCGGCTGGGTTGCGGCGCCTATCTCAAAACGCTTCGGCGCGTTGGCTGCGATCATCTCGATGTCGCTCGCGCAATACGCGTCGAGGATCTGGTCAAAATCGGATCCGCAACAGAGATTCCGCTCGTTTCGCTAGAGACCGCCTTGAATCACCTGCGCGCAGTCGTCTGGCAGAGCCGGCTGGTGTCGCGTTTGCGTTTGGGACAGCAAGAAGTCTTGGGGCAAATCGGTCCGCGGCAAGGTTGTGAAGAGTTCGTCGCGATTCTCGAGCCGCGCGGCGCGCTGGCGGCATTGGCTAAATGGGTGGACGATATGCCCGGCGGACGCTGGCGTCTTTTCCGCGTGTTTCGTTCCTAGCGCGAATATTGACATCGCCGCGGCTCATCGATAGGCTTCTGTTGTGGGAACGCGTTGCCGCTCTGGCGCGCATTTTTTTTCGCGACGACCGGTTGTCCCGCTCGCTCCACGTGAACCCCGCGAGATGCAAGATCTAAACGAAAGGAAACATTGGCTAATCCATGAGCTCCTCGACAGGTAGGGTCCCGAGCAATTCGCATATTCAAAAGTGGGTAAAGGACATGGCTGCCATGTGCCAGCCGGATGATATTTATTGGTGCGATGGATCGGAAGAACAGAAGGACAATTTGACTTCCGTCGCGCTCAAGTCCGGCGATCTCATTGCTTTGAATCAAGAAAAATTACCAGGCTGCTATCTTCATCGGAGCGCGCTCAACGACGTCGCGCGCACCGAGAACCTGACTTACGTGTGCACTGAACAGCGCGAGGACGCAGGGCCCAACAATAACTGGATGGCACCCGCTGAGTCGTACGATAAACTGGCAAAGATCTTTTCCGGCGCGATGCGCGGGCGCACCCTTTACGTCATTCCCTTCCTGATGGGTCCAGCAAGCTCTTCGTTCAGCAAAGTAGGTATCCAGATCACCGATAGCGTTTACGTCGTCCTCAATATGCGTTTAATGACGCGTATGGGGCAAATCGCCTTGGGTCACCTGGGTGATTCAGATGATTTCACGCGCTGTCTCCATTCCAAAGCCGATCTCGACATCGAGCGGCGCTTTATTTGCCATTATCCCCAAGACAATACGATCTGGAGCGTGGGCTCGGGTTACGGCGGCAACGCTTTGTTGGCCAAGAAATGCCTCGCTCTACGGATTGCGAGCAAGCTCGGCCAGAAAGAGGGCTGGCTCGCCGAGCATATGCTGGTTGTGGGCGTGGAAGATCCCGAAGGCGAGGTCCATTACATTTGCGGCGCATTTCCGAGCGCCTGCGGCAAAACCAACCTTGCGATGCTGGTGCCGCCACCAAGCATGAAGGGCTGGAAAATTCATACCATCGGGGACGATATTGCATGGCTCCGGGTTGGTCCTGACGGCCGGCTCTGGGCGATTAATCCTGAAGCGGGCTTTTTCGGCGTAGCTCCGGGAACGGGGTCCAAGACGAACCCCAATGCCATGACCACCGTCCAGCATGACACGATTTTCACCAATGTGGCGCTGCGCCCGGACGGAACCGTATGGTGGGAAGGGCACGATGATCCAGCACCGAGCAGCGCCGAGGATTGGCGCGGCAAGCCCTGGACTCCGAACAGCGGTCATCCGGCGGCGCATCCCAATTCGCGCTTCACAGCCTCAATTAAGCAGTGTCCGACCTATTCTTCAGAGTGGGACAAGCCGCAGGGTGTGCCTATCAGCGCGATTCTCTTCGGCGCGCGGCGTAACAAACTCGTGCCGCTCGTTTATCAATCGTTTAACTGGCAGCACGGCACTTTTTTGGGCGCCACTCTGGCTTCCGAAACCACCGCGGCCGCAACCGGCGCTGTTGGCGTGGTGCGGCGCGATCCGATGGCGATGTTACCATTCTGCGGTTACAACATGGGCGACTACTGGGCGCACTGGCTGTCGATGGCGCAACGGGCGAGACATTCGCCGAAGATTTTCCGCGTCAATTGGTTTCAGCGCAACGAGCAGGGAAAGTTTATCTGGCCGGGATTCGGCGAAAATTTGCGTGTGCTGCGCTGGGTCGTTGAACGCTGTAAAGGCGGCGGCGAAGCCGAAGAAACGCCGATCGGTTACGTACCGAAAGTTTCGGCTTTGAACGGCGGCGATTTGAAGATCTCCAAATCCGATCTCAATCAGTTGGTCGCCGTCGACCGCGAAGGTTGGAAAAACAATCTGAGAAGCCAGGGCGAATATTTCGATAATTTCGGCGACCATCTGCCGGCAGGAATCAAAGAAGAGCATAGAGCGCTGGCGAATCGGCTCAAAGGTTAACTGTCCATGGCACGCGGCCATCACGATATCGGCGGACTTCCGGGCGCCGGCCCAATTGACCAGAGCGAGCATACGCTTTCGGATTGGGAAATCCTCGCGGACGCCGTCAATCAGGCGTTGGGAGCCAGAGGCGTGAAGCGCACGGACGAAATGCGGCGGGCGCGAGAAGAAATGGATTCCGCTGCCTACCGCGACATGACCTACTACGAACGGTGGATTGCCAGCATCGAGGCCATCCTCATCGAGAAAAAGATTCTCACCAAAGAGGAAATTGACCGAAAGCTCTCTCAGTTCGAAAGCAAATGGGGTGAGCCGTGAACTCGGCAACCCAATTCAAACCAGGCGACCGGGTCACGGTTAAATTCCAAGACCGTCCCGGGCACCTACGCACACCGTGGTACATTCGCGGGAAAAGCGGCTGGATCGAGCAAGTGCATGGTGAATTTAGAAACCCCGAGTCGTTAGCATTCGGCCACGATGGATTGCCGAAGAAGACTCTCTATTTGGTTGCCTTCAATCAGAGCGACGTCTGGGGTAGGACTGCGGCGCCGAAAGACAAGCTGCTGGTCGACATCTATGAGCATTGGTTGGAGTCCTCCGCACAGGAGCGAGAGGAGGTGAGCCATGAGTGATGCTGGGAACGCGGAGCATGGGCATGACCACCCGAAGCACGAGTTGAGTCATTACGCCAAACGGATCTACGCGATTCGCGACCTATTGATCGAAAAAGGCGTCATCACCGAAAAAGACATTCAGTGTCAGATTGAATATCAGGAGGCGCGTTCGCCGGCGAACGGCGCCAATCTCGTGGCGCGTGCATGGGGGGATGCCGCTTTCAAAGGCCGGTTGATTGCGGATCCCAAATCGGCGTGCGCCGAAATGGGCATCGATGCGACGGCGATCAACGAATTTGTCGTGCTGGAAAACACCGAAAGTGTGCGTCATATGGTGGTCTGTACGCTGTGTTCCTGTTATCCGCGACCGATCTTGGGGAGACCGCCCGACTGGTACAAGAGTTTCAATTACAGACAGCGGGCGGTGGTTGACCCACGCAGTGTCATGCGCGAGTTCGGCCTCAATCTCCCCGACGACGTCGAAGTCCGAGTGCATGACAGCACAGCAGATATCCGGTATTTGATCCTGCCTCTTCGTCCAAAGGGGACCGAAAACTGGTCTGAAGCCGATCTTGCCAAGCTCGTGACGCGCGACAGCATGATCGGTGTCATGGATCCTCTGGACGCAATTCCCGAATAGCGCCAGTAGTTCCACTAGAAAATCATCCGCCTCCAGACCGCTTTAGCCCGGACGGCAGTTGAGTGTACATAAGCAATTTTTATATTGCTTTTTTGACGCCCTCCTCGTACCATTTAGCCTGATTTTTTGGCTAGACGCGAATAATAACTCAAGTCAGTTCCCTATCAATTTGAGACATCTTTACGACAACGCATGAAGTTCGCAGATGCCCTCCGCTGCATCGCCCAAGATCTCGACCGTAGGGGCCTCAAAACATTCGATATTCGTCTGATTCGAAACGAATACATCGTAGAGTGCGGATATCAGGATCCACCGGGCCCGACTCCGGTTACAGTTCATTACGCCGCCCAGGACCTCAATGAAATCGACCTCGTAGGTGAGAACAAGCGGGGCGAGGCAGCGCCCGCCAAGGAATTTCTCAATCACGCGCAAATCTTTCGAACCATTGGCGGCTATTTGGATAGAAACGAAGCGCGGCTCATCCGGATTACCAATAACGATGGCCAGGGGAAGGATGCAAATTTCAAAGTCGAGTACGTCACGCGCGAGGGGGAGCACATTGTCGAGGACCGTGCCGGCTCAGCGCTGTACGACATGTGCGTTGCCATGTACAAGCAGAGAGGCAAATTGACGGGCACCGGCGGTAGGAGGTCTCGTTGGCGCTGATGCATCTGCTCGCTGGTTAAACCGCAATCGCTGCTAAGAGATGAATACAAGCTTGGATTACTACTTTTTGCTCGGTGTCGAGCGTGGCGCCACGGCCGACGAAATCAAGCGAGCCTACCGCAAGGCGGTATTTCGTTATCACCCTGACCGAAATCCCGGCGATAGCGAAGCGGCCGAAAAATTCAAGCATGTTTTGGATGGATACGAGATCCTGTCTGATAAAAAAAAGCGTTCAGTCTACGACGAGGTTACCCGGCCGGCGGAAAACGAACAGACCGTAGAGGAAGAAAACGGTCAGGCGGAAAGCGATAAGTTCGATGATAATTTCGGTCAACACTTTCAATTCAATCAGCGCTACCAGCAAGCGGTCGAACCGGAGCCAAAATGCCCGTCTTGCTCGGTCATCGGCACTGAGCATATCGTTTCGCGCAAAGGCGGCGCCGCAGCTGCGCGCGGGAAACAATTTATTCTCGCGCCTTTCAATGTGATTTTTTGCAAAGCTTGCGGCCATGTTTATGGCGTGACTCCAAGCACCACCTAATCTTACCACCAATCCGGAGTTCCCTGATCTAGTGCATGATGCCGCCGCCCTCCACGACGAGCAGTTGACCCGTTACAAAGTCGCTGTCGGAACTCGCCAAAAACAGAGCCGTCCCAACGATATCGGCGGGCGTTTCAATGCGTCGGAAAGCACGTTTTTCTGTGCTGCCTTCCCGCCTTTTGAGGACTTCGTCGGAGACTGCTTCTTCGCTCATCGTTGAACCTGGCGTCATACAGTTGACGTTGATGCCCCACTCGCCGAGTTGGCGCGCCATGACCCGGGTCAGCGCCACAACGCCGCCTTTGGCGGTGGTATAATGCGGCATGTTGCCCGAGCCGCTAAAGAAAGTGCCCGAAGCGATATTGATGATCTTGCCGCTCTTTTGCTGCTTCATGATCGGGATCACCGCTTTGCTGCACAGGAAAACGCCTTTCAGATTAACCTCGATCACCCGATCCCATTCATCGATAGCCAGTTCTTCGACGGGCCCTTTCCACAGTTTCTGGGTGACATAAATAGCGGCATTGTTGAGCAAGATATCAATCCGGCCAAATCGTTTCACGGTTTCCTGCATCAAAGCTTCGACATCCGAAAAACTGCGAACGTCGGTGCGGCGCGCCCAGGCGGGGGCGCCGCTGTCGAGCAGTGCTTTGGCAGCCGCATCTCCGGCGGCGCCGTCGATATCAGCAATAACGACGTGAGCGCCTTCTTCAGTGAACCGCCGCGCGTACGCCTTGCCGATGCCATGGGCAGCGCCGGTAATGATCGCAACTTTGTCTTTGAGTCGCATCGCACCTCCGCAGGCGGACCATCAATGATTTTTCAGGTGAAGCTGGGTGTTTTGTTCTCAAATAAGGTTTCCAGACCCGCCGCAGGGAACCGCAGCCCGACGTAGAATGCGCCGAACAAACCATAAACTGCGCTGGCTTCATCGAAGCGCATTTCATAGATGAGTTTTTTAAAGACGAGGGGGTCATCGGCGAAAAGATCGACACCCCATTCCCAATCGTCGAAACCAATGGAGCCGGAGATGATTTGCGTCACCCGCCCCGCATAGTGACGGCCGATCATGCCGTGCTCACGCATCATGCGTTGGCGCTCGTGAATCGGCTCGCCGTACCAGTTCTTCGTCTCGCCGCGAAATTTATTCATCGGATAAAAACAGAGATAACGGCGCCGAGGTATTTCCGGCCAAAGCCGCGGCGCCGCGGCTTCGCGCTGCTGGACGAGCTCGGATTCGACTTCCCGGTTCCATTCTGCCGTACTCGGCTGCAATCCTTTCGTGGTTAGCTCGGAATAGAGCTTGATCGAGGCTTCATACAAACCCAATTCGATGACCGAGATATAAGAGGTGGTCGGCTCGAGGTATGTATTGAGCTCAGATCCGGCGACGGTCAATTCCGCATGATTGAGATTGTCGAGAGTCCTGCGGAAATGCACCAGCATCAAATCACCTTTGTGGCCAAGCAACGAGAACAGTGCCGTGGGTTCCTGATGATTCGCTTCCATCGCGGCGAAGGTGGTTGTCGCTCGGCTCAAGACGTGCTTGCGATCGGCGCTGCCGAGATCGCGCCAAGCGGTCCAGCGGACACGGAACATCTGATGCAGGATAAAGGCGCCCTCGAGGGTGAGCGGCGCGGCGGGCAGTCTGGCGTTCACGCTAATAGCCGCAAGAGAATCAATGCTAATTGGCTGTGAATCACGTCGGTATAGGGGACGATCCATTCGGCGCGGGCTGATCGGGCTTCACGCCGCGGATTTTGTTACGCAACGCATGAAAACCGCGCTTGGCGAGGCGGTAAATTTTCGGCGCTACCCAGGCCGCCGCCGCCAAAAAGAGCACGACAACGATTAACATGATGACCGGGTGATTGAACATCAGCCAAATACTGCCGAAAACGGTCACGTCCTCGCCGACGCTCGCGACCCAATTACTAAACGGCTCCGGGCTGGCATTGATCGCCAGACGGGTTGTCGCTTTCGTGCCGTGAGCCACCAGCGCGATCGACCCGCCGGCAAGAAGTGCCATAAATTCCAGCGCCGGATTCATATCGCCTAACGATCGTGCCGCCAAAATTGCTCCCGCGGGCACACGAATAAACGTATGCAGCGCGTCCCAGCCGGTGTCGAGGTAGGGAACTTTGTCGGCAAAAAATTCGATGAAATACATGATGCAAGCTATGGCAATCACTCCCGGATGAGAGAGCACGTCCAGATTTTGCGGCAGGTGAATAAGTTCGAGTCGATTGGCAATTCCCAGCGCAGCGACGGTAGCATACAAATTGATTCCCGAGGTCCACGCGGTCCCCATAGCCAAGCTCAACGCCTCAAGTGTGCCCATAACAAACTCCTTCCTGACTATAGGTTTGACGTTGGTGTTTGCAGAAACATAACATTAACGGTTCGCGATCGTCTAAATGAGCTTAGATTTTGAACTTGCCGCCGACGTTCTCTTTGTATTCCTTCGAGAAGGCATTGACTGCCGGAAACTGATCCATCCACTTGTACGGCCGGCAGGCATCGATCAACACTCGGTCCGAAGTATAACCGCGCGGCGAGCGTTCTTCGGGCGGCATGGCAGGCTCGCAAACCGATGCCCAAACATCCTTCACAACATCGATTCCACCGCGAACATAGCAGCGCGTCGCAATTGCCCAAATGACCTCGCCGGGATCGGTAATGTCGATATCATCGTCAACGACGACAACAAATTTGCCTCCATACGCACCTGCTCGCGCCCCAGCGGCGACCAGCAGTGCTTGTTTGGAGTGGCCGGCATAGCGTTGTTTGATCGAGATCACCGTAAACGGTCCAGGCTGGCCGCCGTAGACAAAGCCCCAGACTCCTTTGACCTCGGGAATGCCTGCCTTCTCAAGCTGCTCCCAGAGCGTCGCGGCGCCCAGCGGCATCGGCAAATAGCTCGACGGCGGCTTGAGGGGTGGCGCCCCGAGAAGGATCGGGTCGTTGCGGTAATAGACTCGCTTGACGGTCATGACGGGCGTTTCGCCGACATTTTCTTCCGTAAAATATCCCGGCCATTCACCGAACGGGCCTTCTTTCGGCATGTCCTCATCTCTCATTGGCGGTAGCTCGCCTTCGAGAACGACTTCGGCGTTGGCTGGAATCGGCAGGCCGGTGGCTGCGCCGCGCGCAACCGGTACCGGGGCACCTTGAAGATAGCCGGCGAATTCATACTCGTTCACATCCGGCGGCAACGGCATCTGAGCGGCAAGAAAAACGGCGGGCCCTTGGCCGAGTGTAATCGCGATCGGCAGCGATTTGCCGGCGTCGCGTGCGCGCTCGAAGGCGAGGCGGCCGTGTTTCCCCATGTTCATTTTGACTGAGACGTGGTTTTTGTCCTGCACCATGACTCTGTAGGTGCCGATGTTGATTTTACCGGTTTCCAGGTCTTTGGTGATGACGCCGCAGCCGGTGCCGATAAACGGCCCGCCATCGAGATCATGCCATTTGGGCGTCGGAAATTTGTAAAGATCGACTTCCTCATCGGCCATCTGATTTTCCATCACCGGACCGCCTTCGACCTGCTGTACCGGTACGGGCTTGTAAGCGGCGAGTTTTTTCCTCCAGGCGTAAAGATAGTCGATGCCATTTTCTGCATCGATTCCCATTGCCGGTCCGGTACGCTTGCACGTGCGAAACACATTGGAAATTATTCGAAATCCCGCCGGGTAATGGTTGAAGTTACTGAACAGGAGCGCAGGCCCCTGTTTGTCGGCCGCAAGCTCCGTCAAGGCTCCCACCTCGGTGTTCAAGTCAGCGCCTTCGATGCGGCGCAATTCGCCCATCGATTCCAATAATTCGATGTAGCCTCTCATGTCGGTGACATCAGCCATTGCGACCTCCTGAAATCGACGGTCATACTAAGTGGATGGTGATGGGGAGTCAACACGACCTCGCGAATGAAAATCGTGGGAAAAAAGGCGCACGCGAGCTTTTTCCGTGCGCGCCGTCGCGGCCGAATGGTTGACGGCCATGTTGTCATTGCATATGGTGCAGACGATAATACTTTTTGCCAGCACCCAGTGTATTCGTACCGACGGAGGATGAAATAAATGTCTTACGATCTGATCATTCGCGGTGGCCGCGTTGTCGACGGGTCCGGACTGCCATCTTATGTTGCTGACGTCGGCGTCAGAAACGGCAAGATCGCTGAAGTCGGGCGCTTAACGGAGAGCGCCGCCCGCACGATCGATGCCGCGGGCCTAGCGGTTTCTCCAGGATTCATCGATCATCATACTCATTTGGACGCGCAGATGCTCTGGGATCCGTACGGCACCTGTGAGCCGCAGCACGGGATTACCACAGTAGTCATGGGCAATTGCGGGCTCACGTTAGCGCCCATCAAAAAAGGCGACGAAGATGCGGTGGTGAAAAGCTTCGTGCGGGTCGAGGCGATTCCGCGGCATGCTTTGGAACAAGGCGTGACCTGGAATTGGCACAGTTATGGTGAGTATCTCGATAACTTCGAGGGCAAGGTGGGCATCAATGTCGGCGGCCTGGTCGGCCACATCGCCGTGCGCCACAACGTGATTGGCGAAGAGGCCGTGGAGCGTAAAGCGACCAGCGCGGAAGTGCAAAAGATGCGCGCGATCATTCTAGAGTCGATGCAAGGGGGCGCGTTGGGAATGTCGACCAATCGCAATGAACGGCATATGCGCGAAGACGGGAAGCCGGTGGCGAGTCGATTGGCGGATGACGAGGAGCTTTTTGCCCTGTGCGATGTTCTTGCCGAGCGCAATGCCGGCGTCATCGAAACGATTCTCGGGCGTAACAAAATCGAGCATTTCGAATTTTATCATGAGCTTGCCAAACGTACGCAGCGCCCGGTGCTATGGCAGAGCCTGCAGCACCGCTGGGTCGAGCCCAATCTCTGGCGCGAGCAGCTCAACGCGGTGGAGCCGATTTTCAAAGCGGGTTATCAAGCCTACGGTCTGTCGCACACCGTACCGCTGGTGCGCCATTTCACATTGCAAGATTGCCAGGTTTTCGATGAATTTCCGACCTGGAAGAATTTGATGTTCCTGCCGGTGGAAGTTCGTAAGCAGGCGTTGGCAGACCCGGACACGCGGCAAAAGCTGCGCGCCGACTTTGCCGATCCACGCCCGACAAATTTCCACCGACGCTGGGACATTCCGCGGGTTGAAAAGGTGGTCAAGGGCGAAAATCAAAAATATGTCGGGAAGACGCTGGCCGAGCTGGCGGCGCTGCGTAATCAAGATCCTCTCGACGCGTTTTTGGATCTGGCTTTGGAGGAAGATCTCGGCACCGTTTTTTGGAACGCGAACAACGGCGGTGATCGGGACGCGATGGGAGAGATTCTGCGCAGTCCCTACGTGCTGGTCGGCACTTCGGATGCCGGCGCGCATGTGCAGTTCGGCGCCGATTTCGGCTATGGCACCATTCTTTTGGGACTTTGGGTCCGCGAGCGTCAGGTCATGAGCCTCGAGCAGGCGATCCACAAACTGACGTTTCACGTCGCTTCGATTTTCGGTCTGGAGGGACGTGGCTTGCTGCGGCCGGGCTATGCTGCCGATCTGACAATCTTCGATCCCAAAACCGTCGGCGCCCATGAGCCCGAATGGGCGAATGACTATCCGGCCGCAAGCAAGCGGTTGATTCAGAAATCGTCGGGGCTGCACTATACGATCGTGAACGGCAGAGTGATTCACGAAGACGGTCGCATGACCGGCGACCTGCCAGGACAAGTCATTCGGGGCCCGCTCTATCGCGAACAGAAGGCCGCTGCCTAGCATCGATCATCATGGGGATCAGCTATATCCCAGTTGCGCGCGCGGGCGAGCTCAGTCCGGGCGCGATGAAAGAGATCGACCTCGGCGGGCGCCAGGCCTTGTTGGCGTACGTAGATGGAAAATATTTCGCGTTCTCGAGACACTGTCCGCACGAAGAAGCCGATTTGAAAACCGCCGGACAGCTGCTCAACGGCACGACGATTCGCTGTAACAATCACAGTTATTGCTATGATCTCAACTCGGGCGAATGCAGCTTGCCCAAGGGCGCAGCGCCGCTGACGGTTTTACCTGCCGAGGAGCGAGGCGAAGAGATTTGTATTCGCCTGGAATGGTAGGGTTCTGATCTCCTGGCCATTGTCACTCACCAACAACCAAAGGCTTGTCATCGCGGCGCGTTCTGTCGCTCTAATATGACTATAGCTCAATCTTTCATAGCGGGTGCGCGCCATCGGCTCGGCAGCGTTTTGCTTGCGATGCTCTGGCTCGGCGCTGCCGCGCATGTTCGCGCCGACGAAAAGAGCCTTCTCTGGAAGGTCAGCAAGGGCTCGAGCAGTGTCTATGTGTTAGGGTCGATTCACTACCTGCGCAGCGAAAACTATCCGCTCAAAAAAGCCATTCTCGACGCGTTTGAAACGAGCAAGAGACTGGTTCTGGAGATCGATCTCAACGCCACGTCGGGGCAAGCTGCCCAACGACTGATGCTGGAAAAAGCGCTCTTTCGGGACGGGACGAGTTTGCCGCAGAATATCAGCGCAGAAACCTATCAGTTGGCTGCGGAGCGCGCAACGCAACTCGGAATCGACATGGGGATTTTCAATCCGATGAAGCCCTGGTTCGCGGCGATCAATCTCATCGCGATAAAACTGAAGGCGCTCGGACTCGATCCTAGGCGCGGTGTCGATCAATATCTCGCGGGCGAAGCGAAACGGCGCGGGAAACCGATCAGCGGACTCGAGACTTTAGATTTCCAGATCGGTCTACTGGACCAATTATCGAAACAAAATCAGGAAGCGATGCTGCGCGAAACCGTCAGCGAGCTGGACTTGCTCGACCGGAATATAGACGAAATCGTGCGCTCTTGGGCGGACGGCGACGAAGCGGTCCTGGCGAAACTGCTTCTGGCCGGCATGATGGAGTTTCCCGAGATCCATCAAAAAGTCATTGTCGAACGCAATCGCCGCTGGGTACCGGAAATCGAAAAATTATTGGAACAAGGAAGCGGGGCGCTGATCGTGGTCGGTGCCGCGCATCTGGTGGGCCGAGACGGTGTTATTGAGATGTTAAAAACAAAAGGTTATAGCGTGGAGAAAAAGTGATGGCGGCCAAAAAAGCAATTTCAAAAGCCATTCGCGTCGCCGATTGGATGACCGAAGCGGTGCTTGCGTTGGAAACCTTCGATAGCATTGCGGTGGCGCGGCGACTCATGGCCAAGCACCGGGTCAATCAGTTGCCAGTGCTCGATAACGATCGTTTGGTCGGTATTGTGACCGATCGGGACATTCGTGACGCTTATCCAACCAGCCTGATGATCAACCGCGCCGAGGAAATCGATCGATTCGCCGACAAGATTACCGTCGAAGAAGTGATGACGCACGATGTCTTCGTCGTCAGGCCGGACACGGCACTGGTGACAGCGGTGGGATTGCTACGCCGCCATCGGATCGGTGCGATGCCAGTGATCAAAGATCAAAAGCTCGTGGGCATCATTACCCGCAGCGATATTCTTGATTTCGTCCTGCGCGACGGCGTCGGCCGCAAGCAACGCCGCGTCAGGGCACCTGCCTCAGCTAGAAAACCCAGCCGGCGAAGCCGGCGCCGCGCGAGCGGCAAAGCAACTTAAACGGCGCGGTTCGCAATGCCATCCTTCGATATCGTCAATCGCGTCGATCTTCAGGAGGTCGACAACGCCGTCAACATCACAAAAAAAGCGATCATTTCGCGCTACGATTTTCGCAATTCGAAAACTGAAATCACCATCGATAAAAAAGACAAAAAAATTTGCGTCATCACCGAGGATGACATGAAGCTGCGGGCTGTGCAGGATTCTCTCATCGAGAACCTGGTCAAACGCCGAGTCGATCGAAAATGCCTCGAGCTAAAAGCCGCCGAGCCGGCGGCGCATGGCATGATTCAGCGCGAGATCGCCATCAAAGAAGGCGTCGATTCGGACACCGCGCGAAACATCGTCAAACTCATCAAAGACAAGAAACTTAAAGTTCAAGCGGCGATCCAAGAAAATCAAGTGCGCGTCACAGGAAAAAAGATCGATGATCTACAGGAAGTGATCCAGATGTTGCGCAGCAGTTCAATGCCGATTCCGCTGCAATTCATCAACATGCAGCGGTGATTAGGTTTTTGGCGCGATCACGGGAGGTCGATAATGGATAAGATTAAAAAGAGCGAGGATGAGTGGAAGAAAGAGTTGACAGACGAGCAGTATTACGTCTGCCGTCAGAAGGGCACCGAGCGCGCGTTCACCGGGAAGTATTGGGATCACCATGAAAAGGGAATGTATCGGTGCGCCTGCTGTGGCAATGAGCTTTTCACGTCCGATGCCAAGTTCGACTCGGGCACCGGCTGGCCAAGTTTTTGGGCGCCGGTTGCCAAAGACAATGTCCAAACCGAGGAGGACAATAGTTTTATGATGCGGCGAACCGAAGTAACGTGCAGCAAGTGCGGCGCTCATCTCGGACACCTCTTTGATGACGGACCGCAGCCGACAAATCTACGCTATTGTATTAATTCCGCTTCTTTGGAATTCGATAAAAACAAATGAGTGCATCGCCAGCGAACGAGCTTTCGTTTCAGGATCAAGGCTCGGTCCGGTACTGCCACGGCTGCGGCGCAGATAATGAAAAGGGATTACGCATCAAGAGCTACTGGGACGGTGACGAGGCGGTGGCGAGATGGCGAGCACAAGCGCATCATTGCGGCGGCACCCCGGATCGTTTAAACGGCGGCATCATCGCATCTTTGATCGATTGCCACTCGCTCAACCTGGCAATCGCCCGCGCCTATCGCGACGAACAGCGTGCAATCGGCAGCACGCCCCGTATCGGCTATGTCACGGCCAATTTAAATGTGTCCTACCTGAAACCGACGCCACTCGGGGAGACTCTCGAGTTGCGCGCGCGCATCGACAAGCTCGAAAGGCGAAAAATTTGGGTCAGCTGCAGCCTCACGGCTGTCGGTGAGTTGCGCGCCACAGGCACCGTGCTCGGGGTACGGGTGAACTGGGAATAACAAAGCCGTTCAAAACGTTCAAGCCATCAGAAGACTGATGGGCGCGTTTGGAAGCAAATGGAATATAGCACACTGGGAAAAACCGGATTGAAAGTCAGTGTGGCGGGACTTGGCTGCGGCGGGCCGAGTCGCCTCGGGATGCGTAATGATCCGCAATCGACAAATCACGCCGTTGCCCTGGTGAAGCAAGCTCTGGATCTTGGCGTCAACTTTCTCGATACTGCACAGACCTACGGGACCGAACCCATCGTCGGCAAA
>Ga0070681_10001009_pt1 | contig 23798 bp, 21 predicted proteins | sample KBSC83BmetaG_FD_65650 | JGI IMG/M metagenome (GOLD analysis project Ga0070681, IMG submission 65650) | Corn rhizosphere microbial communities from Kellogg Biological Station, Michigan, USA - KBS C8-3B metaG | ecosystem: Host-associated > Plants > Roots > Rhizosphere | place: USA: Michigan...
GAAACCTTTCATCGCCGCACGGCTCTCATCGCTGAGCTGCATGCGGACCGAGCACGCAACGCACGCTTCCTGCCAGCCGTCGTCTTCCGGTTGCAGGGTCGTGGCAAGGAGCGAGCGCAACGCGCTGACCGCCCTCTTGTCGGCCCGGCTCAACATGCGCTCCCAACGGGCGATGTCGGCGTGGACGTCTGCCCCAAGCAGCTCATCGACGAGACCCAGGCGTAGACCGGCGTGCACATCCAACGAGAGGCCGGCAAAAGCCATTCGGCGCACAGTCTGTCGGCTCAGACGTTGCAACAGATAAGGCAGAACGATCCCGGGGACGAGCCCATACAGGACCTCCGGTAGTGCAAAGCGCGCGGCAGGACGTGCCAGGACGATATCGCAGGCGGCCGCGAGTCCGAGGCCACCTCCGAGCGCCTCCCCTTCGACGATCGCGAGAGTTGGTGCGGAGTGTCTGTTGAGCGTGCGCAGACATACCGCGAATAGGTGGCCCAGCTTCTGTACCTCTTCCGCCCCGCTCTCGAGCAATTGAGTAGGGTCGACTCCCACGCAGAAAGAGCCCTGCTCTCCGCGGAGCACGACGGGCGAGCATGGGAGCTCGCTCAAAGTGGCCGCCAGAGACCGCAGCGATGCCGCGTTGAGTCGAGCCGGCACGTTGACGTGAAACGCCCTCACGCCTCGATCCAGCCATAGCTGCGGACGTAGTTCGAGATATGGCGCAGCGCATACAATCGTTGCCCGCCGCACCGCGGCGTCCAGTTCGGATCGATTCTGATGTCGACATCCTTCTTGCCGATACAGTCGTCCACCGCTCGCTCCAGCTCCTCGTATTCGTCCACGGAGATGCACTTGCGAGCGTTCAGCGCCGCTTCCAAGTCCTCTCCGGGCGCATTCGCCGCCGCGTCCGCGCCGACACGAGCCCCATAGAACTCCCCGCAGCTGCCAGCCCCATACGCATAGAAGCTCACGCAATCCCCGGGCCGAAGTGCGTACTTGCGCCTTATTAAACACGCAAGCGAGATGAGCGTGCTGGCTCCGAAGCTGGTGCCGATGCGCCGGTTGTACTCCAGGAATGGCAGCACTCTCTTCTCGAAGCTGTTGCGGAACTCGTCCCGGTCGACGCTGGATTGCAGCTGCTGATGCACACAACGATGGGCTCGATACGTCATTCCCGGAAAGGGGGCGTGATAGATGTGAGCCACGAAATAGTGGTCGTAGTCGCGTGCCGCGGGCGTGAGTTCGAGATACCGCGCCAACGAGCCGTCAAGCGCTTCCAGATAGCCGAACAGACTCTCCTGACTGTTTCCGGTCTCGAGGCGAGGTGTCGGGCGGATGACATCCGTGATGTTGCGCGTATAGATCCCGGGCATCCCCTGATAGAGCAGCACGTGCGGCTCCGCGGATAGCAACACGGCCGCCGCCGCTCCGCCGTTGATCGTTTCCCACCCCTCTCCGAACGCCATGAGGCTGCGATCGGCCGATATCACCAGCGCCTTGCGTCCATAGGCAAGGGTTGCGAGCCATCCGAGTGCCATGCGAATGGCATCGGTGGTACCCATGCACGCATGCTTGAGCTCGAAGTTCCGACAGTCCTCCGGCAGCTGCAGGGCTTCGTGCACCCAGCTGCTAAGCGCCTTTTCCTGGTCAACGGCGGTTTCCGACGCCACGATCAGCAAACCTACGGCCCTTCTATCGGCGGAGCTCAACATGGGATCTGCGGCGTTCACGGCCATGGAGACGGCGTCCTCCCAAGGCGGAAACACCGAGCGCTCGTGGGCCAGCAGCTCGCCCTGGAGTTTTTGCGCATCCAGTCCGCGGCGCAGCGCCAGATCCGTGAGCCGCAACGCGTAGCGCCCGCAATAGATACCGAGCTTCTCGATCCCGAAGCCCTCGCACGTCAGGTCACCCAATCCATGCCCCCCGTCAGGTTGATGGTTTCCCCGTTGATGAAGGCCGCTTCGTCACTCATCAGGAACAGAGCCGCCGCGCTCACTTCGGCGAGTCGCCCCATCCGTCCCGCCGGGCAGAACTCGCTCCACAGCCTCTTGCGATCGGCCGCCATCTGCGTGCGAGTCATGTCCGTGTCGAAGAATCCCAGGCTCACGACGTTGCTGGTGATGTTGCGGCGCCCATATTCCTTGGCCAGCGTTCCTGAGAGCCCTTCCAGTCCCGCCTTGCTCGCGCTGTAGCCGATTTGCCCGTTCATTCCCCGTCGGGCGACTGACGAAATATGGATGAACCGGCCGCGTCCGTTGACGAGGAACTCATTTAGGAAGAACCGCGACACATGGAAAGCGCCCGACAGATTCGTCCCGATGACCTCGTTCCAGTCCCTGTCAGGCAAGGTCGCCGCCATGCCGATGCGAATGATTGCAGCGTTGTTGATGACGGCGTCGATTCCGCCGAATTCCCGGACCACGCTCTCCCCCACCGAATCCACTTCCGACGAGCTGCTGACATCGAGCTTCCAGGATCTGCAGAGTCGCTGAGGCGCGAGTGAGCGCGCCTCAGCGGTTATCGTCTCGGATCTCGCGGACGCCGATTGATAGGTGAAGGCGACATCGTGTCCGGCTCGCACGCAAGCCTTGACCAGCGATTCGCCGATCCCGCGGGATCCGCCCGTGATGAAGACTCGCATCAGCGGCCCGCTCCGCCTCCAGACCGAGGGACATTTCTCAGCACGCTCACGCAATTGATCCCGCCGAACCCGAACGAGTTCTTCATGCAGATCTCGGGATCCAGGTCCGCGCCCCGATTGGCGCAAACATCCAGGTCGACCGCCTCGTCCATGGAATCGATATTGATGGACGCGTGCAGCCTGCCTGCACGCATCTGGAGAACTGCGGCAACGGTCTCAACCGTGGGCGCAGCCCAGCACGTGTGCCCGAGAATCGACTTCGGAGCGTTGATCTTCAGGCGATAGGCCCCCTGTCCGAAGACCTCCTTGATCGAATTGACCTCCGCAAGATCCCCCATCGGCGTGGAAGTGGCATGTGCGCTGACGAAGTCGACACGCTCCGGAGCGATGCCGCTCTCCTCGAGAGCACGCCGCATCGCGGCGACCTGGCCGCGCTTGGAAGGTTGCGGAAGATGACTGCCGTCAGAAGCCGCCGCTACACCGAGTACCTCAGCGTATATGCGTGCTCCGCGGGCCCGTGCACGGTCGAAGTCCTCCAATACCAGTACCGCGCCGCCATGTGCAGGCACGAAGCCTTCACGCGCCTTGTCGAACGGACGGCTGGCGCGGGCAGGTTGATCGTTGAACTTCTGATGCGCGATGGCGCCCATGAGGGCCATACCCTGCAGATCGACCGGCGAGAACTCCAGCACCGCTCCGACAACCAGTGCAACGTCGTTGCCGTGATAGCGGATCTCGTTCAGTGCGTTGCGCAGTGCGACATTGCCCGAAGCGCACGCGGCACCCATCGTGTAGATCGGACCGAAGGACTGCAGCAGCTCGGATATCGAGCCGGCGTGATCAGTATCCAATCCATGCAGCGCAAACAGACCCTCGATATACTCCGGGTCTTCGGAAAATTTCAGCTGATTACGATAGATGTAGTTCTGATTGATGTTGTGACCGGCGACCAGAACAGCCGTGCGCTCGGCGGCGTAGCCGCCCTCCCCGAGAGCCGCATCGATCCAGGCGTCTGCGGTGAGCAACAGGGAGAGTTTTACGGACCACGACGCCCGATTCACCAGATTCACCATGCGCCGCACCATCTCCGCTGGCAGCACCTTCGTCAGGGTGCGCACCTTGCCCTGAATGTCGTAGCCACCAAGGTCCGCGCCGACCTTGCTGTAGATCTGCTGAGTCTCGTACGTCTTCCACGCCGTCACCGCAGAGCGGCCTGCAAGCAGCCCTTCCAAAAAGGTCTCGAGCGTGTCACCGAGCGGCGTATTTATAGCCATGCCGGTAATGGCAACTCTTCTGTTCTTCATGCCGCAGTCATGTCCGCTGTCGTGATCCTGACCTCAACGCACCGCCCCTCGCCCCCAGTGCCGCTTTCGCGTCTGTCCAGATGCGCGCTCCGACCAGTCTCTCGAAATGCAGGCCGAATCCCAGGTGGTAGAACTGCAAGAGCCGTACGACGTGCTTCGGATACACCAGCAATGCCGCCGGAGAGCTCGAGACCGGCTCGAAATACAATCGCTCGTACTCCCCTCGCCGAATGCCGAATAGCGCCTTGAGCACGGCCACGGGCCTGCCCTCCGCGAGCACGTCCTCGAGCATCACCATATAGTGGTTATAGGGACGCATGAGCAGATGGAGGTTCGCGACCGCACGTTGCGCGTGCTTCCGCGCGACAGGACCTGCCTCAGACCGCAGCCTTGTAGCAATAGCCCGCATCCGCGGGCTGTCGAGCGCGTTACCCGTCAGCTCACAGCAGAAGTACGCCGGATCCGTCAGGTGCATCTCATGCACGATCCCTAGAAAGCGCTCCTCATCGAAGGGCCTCACAACACCGTGCCCGCTCACCAAATGAAAGTCGTACAGGTCTCGCAGGGTGAAGCTGAGCTTCGCGGAGGTGTAGATGTGCACGGCCATGTGCAGGAGGAAGTACTCCGAATCCAGGGTGTGTAGCCGAGCTCCCGCCGCCTCCACTGTCTGCACCGACTGTAGATAAAGTGCCGGATCGCGGTGATATGGCGACCCCGGGCAGGTGAAATTCCAGTGCACGTCCACCTTCTGTCCGTTGCTGCCCCGCATGGGGGGCAGCTCATAGAACACCCGGCGCTGCTGCTCGAGCGTGGGCCACAACGGGGACTCCATGTTGAATTGGAGCGCCTCGAGTGCAGCCCGCAGCGGCTCCACCTCCGCAGTCGCAACCAGCACATCGACGTCCGCAGAGCGGCGCAGCGTCGATTCCGGGTAAACACGCCACTTCAGCACGCTGCCCTTCAGAAAGACCACCGGCCCAGGCAGGGAGCTCTCGATCTGCACGAGTTGGCGTACCAGCGAAGTCTGCGCCCGGTCGCCCAGCTCCTCGAGTGCCACCCTCGCCAGAAACTTCTCCCGGGCCGGGGCGGGCAGCGCCAAGGCGGGATACCGGCGCTGCAAGAGGTACCAAACCAGCGACACGAGCTTGTGACTCTCCGCAATCGTGTACACATAGTCCCAGTCCAGGCCCGACTCCACACTCCCGGCACCGACATCGCGCAATAACTGGAGGACGAGGCGCTCTTCGGCTCGAAGCCGCTCCCACCAGCCATTTGAATCAGCCGTCCGCATCAACGCTCCCGCACGCATCCACGAGCGCCTGCTTCAGCAGCGCCGTGTACTGATTCGCCATCCCATTGATGGTCTCTCGCTCGAAGAGCGCAGCGTTGTACGTGAGATAGAAAGTGAGCTCCTCGTCCTCCGCGACGTTCATCAGCAGGTCGTACTTTGCCGTCCAGGCCGCATGGATCCGGATCGGCACCAGGCTGCCCAGGTCATCCAACGAGTTCTCCACGGGGCTCACTCCCACACTCGCCAGACCTCCCTGCTGCACGCCTCCGCGCACCAGCCCTTTCCAGAATTCCGAGCCCCGGAAATTGAACATCACCTGAAACACCGGCGTGTGCAGCGACTCGCAGCTGCGCCCGAGACCATCCAGCAGCGCCGCAGTTGGCATCTCGGCACGCGCGCGACCTTCGATCGTTGCCGCGTTCACCTGAGCGAACAGCTCATCGAACGCTCTCACATCCGCAAACAACGTCTGCAGCGCGATCGTGTCGAGAAACAAACCGACCATGTCCGGCAGCTCCATCCGTGCGCGGCTCTGCAGCGGAACCCCGACCACCACCGCGCTGTCCCCGGACACACGGTGCAACAGAAGGCTGAAAGTCGCCAGCAGAATCACGAACGTGCTGGTGCGCTGCTGCCTGGCAAGGGCCTCGACCTCCTCGTGAACCGAGCGCGACAGCTTGAATATGACGCACCCACCGGGGCCGCTGCCGCCGGTTCGCGGCCGATCCGTTGGTAGGTTGATGCAGTCTGGCGCGTGCTGCAGCTGCCGCACCCAGTAATTCCTCAGAGCATCGAGTTTCGCGCCCGACCACCGCTGTCTCTGCCAGCCGGCATAGTCCGCATACTGGAACTCCAGCTGCGGCAACTTCGGATCACAACCGCCTGCGACGGCGTCGTAGAGAGCCGCCAGATCGCTCCTGAGAGACTTCCACGATGGGAAGTCGCAGATGATGTGGTGCATCGTGATTCCGAGGCAGCGCGCGCGGCCCGCAACCTCGAGAATCGATGCCCGGAACAGCGGCCCCGCGTCCAGCTCGAAACACTTCTCATGCTGCGCGGCGAGCGCCTGCTGCTGCCGAGCGGCAGCGTCGCTACCGGCGATCTCCTGCCTGAGGACCCTGAATGCCTCGACCCCGTGAATGCGTCTGCGCAGCTGCCCGTCGACCTCATGGAAGCTCGTGCGCAGGATCTCGTGTCTCTCGACCAGCCGCACGAGCGCTGCTTCGAGGGCCGCCGCATCCGCGCCGGCGAGTTGAAACGCCGTCGTGTCATTGAACGCGTTCGTCCCTTTTCTCCATCGATCCGCGAACCACAATGCCTCTTCCGCGTGCGACGTCAGCAGAGGCACCGAGCCGTCCCGCGGCAGCCGGCTCATCCTCTGTCGTTCCTGGCGGTTAACGGATGTCTGCATCGCTCCACCTTTCATCCACCACGGTCATCCTCCGCGGCTGAGCATGTGTCATCTCATGCTCATCTGCGATAACACACCCGTCAAGCTTGTGAACGGGCGGATTGCGGACGCTGATCTGCTGTCGCGCGCCCGCATGTTGGTTCTGCTCCGATCCGCGTCGGCGGGCCGCCGAGCTCGCCTGCGAATTGTGATTTGAAATCTTCCAAGTCATTGATCCTTCACGACGAATGCGCGAGTTTTCCCTGAAATCCCGAGTACGCCGCACGACCCGAAGGCCCAACCAGTGGGCTCAGACAGATTCGTTATGCCTTGACCATGGAGATCGGGCCATTCATTACTGCGGCATTGGCATCAGAAAGGACACGTGTGTTGCGCGTACGTGCGAGCGTCGGACCCATCCAGATGACTTGGCGCGAGTTCAAGGGCGTTGCGATGAACACCGCGACCCTCGGTCCACGCAGGGACCTCTTCGATACCATCGCGGGTTGCGAGAAGTTCCACGTTCCCGCAATCTCGCTCGCGCGCTCGGACCTGCATAGGATTGGGCTTCGTCGGGCCCGCAGCAGTCTCGCCAGCAGTGGGCTCACCATTACAACCCTCAGCCGTGTCGGCGCCTTCACTTCGAGCGAGGCGCGCGTACGCCGGGAAGCGATCGACGATGCGCGAACGGGGGTCGACGAGGCCGCAGAGATCGGGGCCAATTGCCTCGTGATCATCGCGGGAGCACCGAGCCCACCGGACTATTCACTGCCCGCCGCTCGAAGTCGCATTGCCGAAGGAATCCACACTGTGCTCCCCTACGCTCAACAAGCAGGAGTACGGCTGACGATCGAGCCGCTGCACCCCTGGTTTGCGGCCAGCCGCAGTTGCATCAACACGGTGAAGGAAGCTCTGCTGCTCTCGAGCCAACTCGGTGGCGGGATCGGTGTGACACTGGATACTTACCACGTCTGGTGGGACCCAGGTCTCGCGGGCGATCTCGAGCACATGCCTCCCGGGAGCATCTGCGCGTTTCAGATCGCCGACTTCCTGGCAGACACCATTGACCCCATGAGCGACCGCGGGATTCCCGGCGAGGGCGTCATCGATCTGGCCGAGCTGGCCCGTAGCGTGCTGGCGGCCGGGTACACTGACTACGTGGACGTGGAAGTGATGTCTACCCGCTGGTGGCAGGCCGACACGGATGAGATCTTCAGCGCATGCCTGCGTGGCTGGGCAGCATGCGGGGACTCCAAAAGGGTGCGCGGATGACCGATGCCTCAGGCGGCTCCCACGTCGCGGTCGTGACCGGCGGCGCACGTGGCATAGGACGGGCAATCGCGAGTCGATTGGCGCGTCGTGGAGCGTTTGTGCATCTCTGGGACCGTAGTGCGAGCGTGTTTGACACCGCGGCGGAGTTTCGCTCGCAGGGCATGCACGTCTCGGCGCGGATCGTCGATGTGACACGCGAAGAGGATGTCCGCGGTGGCGCGGAAGAAGTGGCCGGCCGCTGGGGGCGAGTGTCGTGTCTCGTCAACAACGCGGGTATCAACGGACCGACCAAGCCGACCTCCGAGTACACCATTGACGAATGGCGTACCGTGCTGGAAGTCAATCTGATGGGAGTCTTCCTCTGCTGCAAGGCCGTGACGCCCCTGCTGAAGGCGAATCACGGTGGCCGCATCGTCAACATCGCGTCGGTGGCGGGTAAGGAAGGCAACGCAAACATCTCGGCCTATAGCGCTGCCAAGGCCGGCGTCATCGCTTTCACGAAGTCGCTGGCAAAGGAGCTCGTCGCGGACGCCATCCTCGTCAACGCCGTCGCCCCGACGATGATCGAGACCGATCTGTTGAAGGGAATGACGGCCGACTACATCCGCAACGTCCGCGCCTCAATCCCAATGGGGCGCCTGGGCGAAGCCGACGAGGTCGCGGCGATGGTGACGTGGCTGTGCTCGCCGGAGTGCTCGTTCAGCACGGGCGCGGTGTTCGATTTGTCTGGCGGACGGGCCACGTACTGACGGGGCGAGTTTGCGCAAGCACATAGTACTGGTGGGTGCGATGGGCGCGGGGAAGTCTTCCCTGGCTCCCCTTCTCGCGCAACGTCTGGGCTGCGAATGGCGCGACACGGATGCTCTCATCGAGCAAAGAATCGGAATGGCCGGCGGCGAGATCATCCGGGATCTCGGCATGACACGCTTCAGGCAGATCGAGGAGCAGGTCGCCTGTGAGGCGTTGCGCCAGCGGGCATGCGTCATCGCCACTGGCGCCGGCGCATGGCTCAGCGCCGAGATCCGCAGCATGGCAGCGACAACCGCGATCTCCATATGGCTCGAGGCACAGGTGAAGACCCTCGCCCGGCGGCTGAGCGGCTCCGATCGATATCTGGTATCGCTATGCGAACCGTTCACGCTCGCCGCACGCCAGCTCGAGGAGCGGGGCAAGACCTACGCGCAAGCGGATCTGCGCTTGAGCACCGACGGGCGAACACCCATCGAGTCGGTGAACGATATTCTCGCGTGCATTGCGGACCCGAGGCTGCAACTCTTCTGATGCCGCGCAATCCGATCACGAACATTCCATCCGGAGCTTCCGAACATGAACATCCTCGAAAATGGCCGGCACGAAGTTCTCGTCGTGGGTGCCGGAGTGGTCGGCGCGGCGATCTCCTTCGAGCTCTGCAGACGCGGGCTGCGCGTCTGCTGCATTCACAATCCAGAGCACGATGAAACGTCTGCGAGCTTTGCAGCGGGCGCGATGCTTGGCGCCTTCGGCGAGGTGACCGACGACAAGTCCTCGGCAGCTGATCGTGCCGAAACAGACCTTCGCGTCGCCTGCGCGCGTCGATATCCTGATTTCGTCGCCGCGCTCAACGCGAGTGCCTCGCCCGGTGTCGAGATCCGACAAGGTACGTTCATCATCGCCAACCCGGCAGGCAAGGACGACGTGTGCAACATTCTGCGGATTCAGAAGGAAGCCGCTCGCTATGAAGAGCCCAACGAATGGGTCGAGCCGGGCGACATTCCCGGCTATCGTCCGCACAAGTCGCTCCGTGCGTCGAAAGCCCTCTTCCTGCCGCGCGAGAATTACCTGAACTCGCACACGCTGTTGCGCTCGCTTCGGAGCGCAGCCACCGCGAGCGGCCGAGTTTCGTGGCTGCACGGCACCGTCGCGAAAGTGTCAGTCGCGGCAGAGGGCCGAGTCACCGGCGTGGAGCTCCGGGACGGGCGCAAGATCGGGGGAGATCGCGTAGTCCTTGCATCTGGGTACGGGACGCGACACATCGTCGAGCAGAGCGGGCCAGACACACTTGATCTGCCCAAGCTGAAGGGCGGTAAGGGATCGAGCCTGGTGTTGCGAAGCCGCATCCACCTGCCGCACGTGATTCGCACTCCAAACAGGGACTTCGCCTGCGGAACGCACGTGGTGGCGCGCGGCCCGAACGAGATCTACGTGGGCGCAACCAACCGCATCTCGGATACACCAGGAGAGAATACCGGAGTTACTCCGGGTGAGCTGCACGTCCAGATCCACAGCTGCCTCCACGAGATCAATACCAGCCTGCGCACGGATGAAGTCATCAGCATGCGGGCTGGAACCCGTCCGCTCACCAGCGATGGCTATCCTCTGATTGGACGGACGAGGGTCGACGGGCTGTTCATCGCGACCGGCACGTACCGCAACGGCATTCTCCTGGCCCCTGGCATCGCCGACATCATCGCCTCGGAAGTATCGGGAACGCTGCCCGTTGGCTCAAATCCGTTTGACCCCCGGCGACGGCAGCTGCTGAAAGGGCCGGCGCACCTCGATGAGATCGTGCGTAGCGGCGTGCGGGATCTCGTCTCCTTCATCCAGGAGCCGCATGGATCCCTGCCGTACGAGCGCGCGCGGGAGCTCGAATCGTTCATGTCCGTATTGCTGATGGGGGCCCTCACGGAAAACGAGGCTTCCGCAAAGCTGCTCGCCTCCGCTCGCAGAGCACTGGCCCAGGATGGGCAGACCGAGACGATCGCCGCGCTCTACTACGATCTGGCCTCGACAGACGTGCCTGCCAGATGAGCAGCAACTGCGTCGGCCATCCTTCAGCTGTCACACCGCGAGAACCGATATGCAAGAAATCCTCCCGCGTCTGGATGTCGAGACCATTGTGTGCAGGGTCCGGGAGCTTCTGACACAGCGGCGCCTATGGCGGGGCGATGGCCTGTATTCGCGTTCGTTCGAGGAACGCTTCGCTGCGCTGTGCAAACGGCGCTTTGGGGCCTTGACCGGGAATGGGAGCCAGGCCCTGGAAGCTGCCGTCGACGCCCTCGACGCATTGCCGGGTGACGAAATCATCGTGCCGGCATTCGCCTTCATCGCAGTCGCGGCCTCGGTTCTGCAACGGGGTCTCGTTCCCGTTCCCGTGGACGTCGAGGAGACCACCTTCAATCTCGATGCAACTCGAATTGCCGCAGCCGCCAGCGAGCGGACGCGGGCCATCATCGTGGCGCACTTTGCCGGATGCCCGTGCGAGATGCACGCCATCCTCGCGGCGGCCAACTCGCGCGACCTCCCACTGATCGAAGACGGCGCGCAGGCGCATTTCGCGAAGTATGGCGAGAGCACCGTGGGCTCTTTCGGCCTTGCCTCCTGCTTCAGTTTCCAAGCAGCCAAGACGATCACCTCCGGCGAAGGCGGCATCCTGCTCACGGACGATGAGCGCGTGATACGGCGTACTCGAGCCTTTATCAACTATGGACGCGACCCCGATGACTGCGGCTACGATCATCGCTTTCTCTCCAGCAACGCGCGCCTACCCGAGATAGCGGTCGCCTTGCTGCTGGATCAGCTCGACTGCGCGCTCGACGACAACGAGACGCGCATGAGAAGCTACCAGGACCTCGCGGAGACTCTGCAGCGCATCCCCGAACTGCAGCTGCAGCAGTCGACGCAGTCGAAGTCCACGCATGCGCACTCGCTCATCCCGGTGCTCCTGCCCGCCTGGATGAGCCGCAGCCAGCGCGATGCCCTCGTCGACTCGCTCAAGCGCCAACGCTGGCCCGTCCGCGCCGGCTATCCGCTCCTGACACAGACCGGAATCGTGAGATCGGCTCGAGCCAGAGGCCTCATATCGGCCGACCAGGAGAGCCGGATCGAAGAGGCCGATCGCCAGGTTGCCGTCGCACGTCGTCTGGCCGGCTCGCTGGTGGTGTTCAACCATTCGATTCTATACAGGAAACCCGACGAGCTCGCCGGGCTGGCCGAACACCTTCAGCGCTTCATCGGCGAGCAGCGCGCCAGTGAGAGTGCGCTATGCCTTTCCTGAGTGTCGCGATTGAGGGAATCGACGGCTGCGGCAAGACCACCCTTAGCCACGCTGTCACCCAGCAGCTCGTCCTTGATGGCTTGCGTGCGCGGCACGAAAAGCTGGTCACGCATTTGATTACCGTTCTGAAGGCTCACATCGACAGTGTCACCGGGGTTCCAGGGTCCTACCAGGAGGTGGTCCGCGACGACGAGCGCGGAGAGCTGTACGCGATCGAGGCCAACCTCACGCTCGCGCGCCTCGATGCGAGCGCGGACATCGACGTCGTGGTGTTCGACAGATGGTTCCCCATCATTGCATGCCAGACGGGCCCGGCTGTTCCCTGGAAACCGGGCGACCCGATCGGCGCGTTGTTCCGGCGGACATTGCGCTCACCGGATTTGACTTTCTGGCTGGAAATTCCCGTGCAGCTGGCTGCCGAGCGGCTCACCCTGCGCGGCGACTGGATGGCGCAGCGCTACTCGCCTCCGCAGCTGGCGACCGAGCTCGCGCGCCTCAAGGAAAGATATGAGACCCGATTCGGGCAGCGCTCCGATGTGGTGCGCCTCGACGGCAGTGCGCGGCTCGAGATCCTTGCTGCAGCCGTGCGACGCCGGATCGTGCGTGCCCTGCCACAGTACATCCCCCGCACTGCGACACCACACCAATGCGCTTGACCCGGGCGCCGTCTCTCATCTGACATCCACGCCGACCCTCGCGAGGTCGCGCCAGAAAGCCGGATACGTCTTCACCACACAGCCGGGGTTCAGAACCTCGATCCCCGGGATGCGCAACCCGGCGAGCGCAAAGCTCATGGCTATGCGGTGATCGGCGTAGGTCTCGATCCTGATCGGCCGCCGAGGTTGCACGAGGAGACGATTGGGATCGACGATCAGGTCATCGCCTTCCTCGCGCGCAAGCCCTGGAGAGATGCGCGCGAGCTCCGTCGCGAGAGCGCGGATGCGATCGCATTCCTTCACCCGCAGATTGGCAATCCCGACGAACCTGACCGGCTCCGAGTTGAAAGCCGCCATGACAGCCAGCGTCGGAACCGCATCCTGCATCTGCGACCCGTCGATCCTGACCGGCATGCGCGGGAACGCACTGATGAATGGCAGCGCCGCCGCATCCGGCTGGCTGAGCTCAGATGCAACCACGCCGACATCGATGCGACCGCCCGTCAGTGCGGCGGCTGCCCACAGGTAAGTACAGGCGGACGCATCCGGCTCCACGCGGACGTCCGCGCACTGATAACCAGTCGGCTCTGCTCTCCACGTCGATGGATCGGTCTTCTCCAGATCGACACCGAAACGGCGCATGGTCGCCAGAGTCAGATCCACATAGCCCAAGGCTCCGATGTCGCCGTTCGCCAGCCCGACCTCTATAGGCAAGTGTCCACAGGGCGAGATCATCAGCAATGCGGAGACGAACTGGCTGGACAGGCTGCCGTCGATCTCGGTGCGCCCACCAAGGCGCGCACCGGTCCCATCCACCACCACCGGAGGGCAGCCTCCCGAGTCCCGCACCTGAACGCCGAGCAATCGCAGCGCTGCCACCAGCGCGCCAATCGGCCGCTTGCGCATGCGCTCGTCGCCATCCACCACGATTTCCCCGTCGCCCAGCGCCGCCGCGGCGGTAAGAAAACGCATGGCCGTTCCCGCGTTGCCCACAAAGAGCGGCGCCGGCGGTCGACGCAAGCGCCCCGCACTATTCACCTCGAGGCTCGATTCGTCTGCATCGCGAATGTCGACTCCCATCATCCCAAGAGCCTGGATCATGTAGCGCGTGTCATCACTGCGCAGAATCCCGGTCAGACGACTCCTGCCCCCGGCAAGCGCGGCAAGGAGCAAAGCTCGGTTCGTGATGGATTTCGAGCCCGGTGGACTGATGTGGCCCGTGAGGGGTCGGCCAACGGGGCTCACCGACACGGCTTCTTTCATGAGAAACGTCGCAATTTGCGCAGGCACTTGGGCGGATTCTACGAGGCTCACGCGCCCATTAGTGTACTACATCGCCACTTGCGAGCACTGCAGCCCACTCAGCTGGGCCGCAGCGCCGTCGCGACCGGCAGTCGCGCGGCGTGCAGCGCGGGCAGCGAGGCGCCGATCAAGCCGATGACCACCGCCCACAGCATGCCGCTGACAACCAGCCTCCAGGTCACGGTCAGCTTGAACACGAGGCCTTGCACATCCACCACGTTGCCGCTGAAAGCCAGCCACGCGATGAGAGCACCGATGAGGGCCCCTGGCAAGGCGAGAACCATTCCTTCGAGAAGGATTGATATGACAATGGGCCCATTGCTGAAGCCGATTGCGCGCAAGGTCGCGATATCGGTGCGGCGGGCGTCCACGGAAGCATACAGGCTGTTGAGAGCGCCAAAGACCGCTCCGCTGGCCATCACCGTACCAATGACATAGGCAATGAAGTCGACCAGCGAAGTCAGCTGACCGAACTCGTCTCGGTTGTACTGCAGCCCGGTTTTCACATCGACCGAGATGGCTGGGTTGGTAGTCACAGCGGCCTTGAACGATGCATATGCGTCCGGCGATGTGAGCGTCACCGTTGCGATCTGATAGGTGCTGCGTCCAAAGGCGGACATGACCGTACCCGCATCGGCCCGCAGGGCACTATCGCCGATCGTGTCATTGCCGGCGAACACGCCTACGATGGTCCATTCGGTGCCGCGCAGACTAATGTGATCGCCGAGCCTCATATTCATGTACTGCTTGGTGAGCGGCTCCGGGACAGTCAATTCGTGCAGGCCGGGACGGAACTGCCGCCCCGCGACGATCCTGATGTAGGATTGCGCAACATTGACGCCAGGGGAGAAGCCAACGAGGAATGTGTTCCCGCGTTTGCCATCCTTCTTCATGGCGTCGACGCTCACGACGGTCGTCGCGACGACCCAGGGCGAGCCATCCGCGGACCGGCGCACTCCCGGCGCGGATTCGATGACAGATACATCTTCGCGCGTGAGGACACTCTGCAGGGCGCTCGTAGCGCCTCGATTGAGGACCACCGCAGTATCGCGAGCGCCTTTCTGGCCTGTGAAGATTTCAGCCCCCTCGCCGACGGCGAGCAGCGAAATCAGCACCCCCACTGCCGTTGTTACGCCGACGATCGTCACGCAGGACGAGCCTCGGCGCTGCTTGATGCCGGCGAGCGCGGACCCGGTAAGAGCAACCGTCTGCCTGAATGAGCTCATACGTTCCTTTCGTCAGCGTCCGGCAAGTGCATCTGCAACCCGCAATTTCAACCCGCGCCGCGCTGGTACGGCGCTGCCAACCAAGGCGAGCAACACTGCGAACATCAACCCTGAGAGAATCACGATGGCGGGCATGGACACCGTGCCTACGACCGGGAGCGTCCTGGAGATCAGCAGCGCCGCAAGACTGAGCCCGATCGCGGCGGCAAACAGACAGAATACGAGGGCCTCGAAAACGATGAGCGCCATCACGACGCGATCGGAGAAGCCGAGCGTTTTCAGAACGGCGAGCTCTGGCGTGCGCTCACGGTTGGACTGCATCATGAGGGCGCTGGTTGCGAACAGAAGGCCGAAGAAGACCGCTGCGATGATGCCGTGCACGATGAAATCGAGATCCGCGATGCGCCGGATCTGCGATGCGCGCATGTCCCCCTCGGACTGCGTACGGGTCTCGTGTGAGGAGTTGGCGAAAGCATTGTCGATGGCCAACCCGACCGCGGGCGAGCGCGCCACGCTCTCCGCGAGCACCAGATACGCGAGCACAGTATCCCGGCCCGCGAAACGAGAATCGTTCACATAGTCATAGTTCACGATGATCTGGCCGGGCTCATCGCCGGGCACATCGAAAACGCCGACGATGTCGAAAGTCCAGGCATTCGTTCCGTCCTGACGCGGCGGGGCGATCAGCGTGATCCGGTCACCGACCTTCAGACCGTAGCGTCTGGCGCTGGCTGCCCCGATGAGCCCGCCGGTGCGGTTGGCCTTGAGCGCCGCGATCTGCGCCTTGTCGATGACATACTCGGCAAAGATCCTGAAGAAGCTGTCGACGTCTACCGCGGTAATCGGGATTCTCTGGTCAGGCCGCTGAAATTGACCGGGGAACTGCGTCAGGGGACTCACCTCTGTGACGCCCTGAATCCGTCTCAGGCGGGGTAACAGACTGATGGGCAGCGCATCACCGAGCGCGACGTTGCTACCGACATACAGCCGGTCGGCGTGAGTCCTGGCTATCGCCTGCTTGATGCCCGAATTCACCCCTTGAAGGAGCCCGAACAGCAGGAAGGCTGTGACGATCTGCAGCAGCATGAGGACGGTACGGTTCTTCTTGCGCCACAAACCGCTCCAGATGAGGGGAAGATATCTCATGCGACACCCCCTCGACGGGCCTGCGCCGCACGAGTGCTGCGGCGACCCTTGGTGCAAAGAGTCACGCTAAGACTTTGGTCTGGGATTTCATCGCTGCAAGAGCCTCGCGCTCGAGCGGCTCCCGGATGTTTGGCGGCCGGTACCTGCGGACCGTCCGGCGATGTTGTTCTACTGTTTCGCCCGAAGCACTTCGAGCTGACATCTTCGTCCTCCTTCCCCTGCGTGCCTGGAGGGATGATTTACCAGATAAGCGGCGATTCAGGCAAATCAGGGAGTCTTCCCCCGCGGTGAGCGCCAACACGAGGAGCCGCGTGCCGCCCGCAAGGAGCGCAATGACCCAATAGCGGTGAAATCCAACGTTGGTACCCGAGAGAACGATCGTAACCCTACACATCCCGCAGCTTGCAATGATGTCGCGACGGCTGCAACGATCGCAAGTCGCCAGACCCGCGCGCAGAGCGCGTCATCGAAGCTCGAAATCTCCGACGCCTGTGGACCCATGCCTACGCATCAAGGATTTCAACTTGAAGTCGGACATGCACCCCGGTCCACTTGAGTGGCGCCGTGCTCAGGTGCGGGAAGTCCTCGTCGAGACGTCGCGCGTGCGCAGCCTCGTCGTACACGTGGACGGCTGGCCGGGCCACTTGCCTGGTCAGTACGTGAATGTTCGAGCCTTCTCTAACGAGGGCAGCCAACCCCATCGCAGCTACTCAATCGCCTCCGCTCCCGAAGATGGTCTGCTGACGCTGACGGTAGAGCGCATCGGGGGCGGTGGCCTTTCGACATACCTAGTGGATCAGCTGCAGCGCGGTGACTCGTTCGAGTTGCACGGCCCCATCGGCAGGTCTTTGGTGTGGACCGCCGCTTCCGACGGGCCTGTCACTCTCCTGGCAGGCGGTCTGGGCATCGCCCCTCTGATGGCGATGTTGCGTCATCGCCAGAGGCACCACTGCCCCACGCACGTCGTACTCCTGTATTCCGCCAAATGCGTCGAGGATATCGTTTTTCGTGAAGAGCTGAACTGGATGGCGCGCTCGGATCCGCACCTGCGCGTGAACTACACGTTGACGCGCAGCCAACCGGTCGAATGGAGCGGCTATGCGGGGCGGATCAACAGGGAACTGCTGGCCGAGACTTGCTTCCCCTGCGAGCAGAATCCGCGACATTTCATCTGCGGACCGCTTCCCTTCGTACAGCAAGTCTCCACACTCCTGCTGGAGTTGGGACACGGACGCAGCTCCATACACACCTAGGCGCGCCCGCTCAGGCCTTCCTGCCGCTCACGACGGAGAAGTATCCGTGTGTCTCGCGGACGTCGATGTCGACAAATCCCGCGTCCACCAGAATGCCCGAGAGCTCACTCAGAGTGTACTGTCGACCTTGCGTTCCAAAGAGCATAAGCATCGAAAATGATGCGGTCGTGATCGGACCCGAGCCGTCATCCGCCAGCAGCATCTCGTGCAGAAAGATCCTTCCGCCGCTCTCGAGAGCCTCATGAGCCCGCCCCGCAAGGCACCGATTGGTGTCGGGGCTCCAGTCGTGAAAGACATTCGAGAAAAGCACGCCGTCATAGCCGAGTGGCCACGCGGCTTGGAACATGTCCCTGCCGAGCGTGTCCACGCGCTCCCCGACACCGCCTTCCTCGATGTATCTCCGTGCGACATCGCAAACCACCGGAAGGTCCATGATCGTGCAGCGCGCGTTCTTGAAGCGCTGCGCAATCGCGATCGAGAAGCACCCAGAGCCGCCGCCAACGTCGAGCAGGCGTTCTACGTCCGCGAAGCATCCGCTTGCTGCAGCCCCGACAGCGGCTGCCAACGAGTGACAATGCATGATCCGCGAGACTTCTTCAGCCTGCGCGCGAGTCATCTTCCCGTTCGCCCACGCCTCGGAGGGCAGAGGGGTGGAAGTGACTGCTGTCGGGAGATCGTGAGAGGCCCGCAATGCGCGGATCAAGGCGGCGCGCTGCTGAGGCAGCATTCCGAATGTGCGAAGCAACGGACCCCAGTAATACGGGCTGTCCGCCAGAAGATAGCTGCGCGCGATATCAGCAAGCCCGTACCGCCCCTCGCGAGACACGAGCAGGCCGAGCGCCCTGAGCATACAGAGCAGCACCTCGGTCGCACGTCGATTGAATCCGAGCCGCTGGGCCAGCTCAGCCGCGCTCATCGGTCGTTCCGCGAGGCTGCTGAACAACCCGACTTCCTCGGCGACCGCCATTGCGGGCAAGTTGTGCATCGAGAGCCAGATGTCCCAAATCGGACGATCCTCAGAATGAGGAAGCTCGTATCGCATCCGCCCTCAGGAGCGGCAGTGACCGCTCAGCCGCGGTCCACGGCACTTGGGCTGAACCAGCTCTGTCAGGGTGAAATGTGCTAAGTGCTTGGGCAGACGCCCATTCGTCCCGACAGCGGTCACGGAAACCTGTTTTTGGTCCATGCCTACACCACTACGTCCGCAGCCAGGAAGCTTATGTCGTCTTTTCTCAGCAACACGGTCATGTCGGACTCGAGTGGCGGATGAGGAACTGCGGCCCCTTCGATCAGGAGGCGGGTGTGGAATGTGATCACCTTGGTGCCGGAGGTGAGCGGCTGGACCGACCAGCTCACCTGCACGAAGAACTCACTGACCGAGTAAGGACTCCACTGGAGAACTCCCAGCAAACTCCAGATCGCGTTGTCATCGGCGCTCGCCAGTAGCAGGGACGTCAGAGTGGCCTTGGGGACGCTCTCGAGGTACAGGGTGCCGTCCTGCACGACGGACGTATCGCGCAGGATGTAGATGAGTCCCAGCGTTGCATACGGATGTTGGTTGGCGCCCCAATGCAGCGCCGTGATCTCGCTCATCGTCAGCTGATGTTCAGCCTCGTCGATCAGCGGCGATGGAGATTGCGAGGCATGACCATCGGCTGCGGAGAAAAACATTGCCAACGACACGGCCGCACACAGCACCCATCTCTCGAAACCCCCGACTTGCGCAGCGAGTCTCGAATGTGACTCACCCATGGTGCCTCCCTTGCGATGATTACGCTTGGCGCTTCGAAGCAGTGCTCGACGGACTCGCTCTAACATCGGTTAGAACGCTACATAGGCCGATCAGGTAAAGCAAGGCGGTTGGTTCGCGCACTCGCGGTGACTTCATCGGCTTTTAAGCCTGCAGTGCGGAGCACTCTCGGTTCGGAGACGGCGGCCTAACGCACAGCTGGATGCGCCGGCGTCTCAGGAAGCACGCTGGACCGCACGCACTGCGTCATAGCAACCCGTGGCGATGGTTCTCAGCGATGGGGCGAGTTCACCGTCCGCATGCACCAACACGGCGAGCCCCCCCGGCGATGGAAGCCCGTTCGAGTATCCGAGCAAAGACGCGAGATACTCGCGCAGACTTTCAGATGCGTCCGTGGATCCTTGGAGACTCTGTTTCGCGCGAAGGAGCCGGATAGACACTCAAAGCAACCACCGGGAAGCACGGATTCCGCCTCACAGCAAGCGCTGAGGATTTGGCCGCTTTGTTGGAGCCGGGAGCCGAAGGGGAAAGGCTCGAATTGGTCGGGGCGCCGAGATTTGAACTCGGGACCCCTTGCACCCCATGGTACCCGACTCTGAACCCTGCCGAAATCCCGTGCAACGTCCGGCGAGAGAGGCCCCCCTTCCAGGCTCGATTCTTCTGATGCAAATGAATATGGCCTACGGGGCTGCGAGCTCGCGCGTTCGACTTCTCCAAACCAACCCTCCCTCATCGAGTTCAAAGTCGATTTCAAGAACTGGCCGCCACCTGCGACCCTCACACCGCGGCCGGATCGATTACGATGGTGTCCCTCCCGGCACCGTCCGCCTGAGCGGCGATGAGCCCAGCGCACTCGATCAACTGAAACACGCACTGACCACCAAAGCCGACGCGGGTGACAGCCCACCTCGGCTGACGCCGAACCGCGCTGGACAAGCTGCCCCGCGACGTGCCTCCTTTGCGGCCACTTTCACGCTTGCACTGCACACATTGATCAGTGCTGCGTATCGAACGCCGTCGTGACCGTTCGGACACCGCTCGCCCCGATAAGCGTCCGTGTTGCCGCGTGTGGCAGAGGGGATTTTCAACGGTGTCTCGTCGCGCTTTGGGTGCGTGCGCACTGCGCACTGAAATGAGCAGCCCTCACTCTCCTGATCGTCATCGGTGGCGGCGCGCACACCCGTGCCGACGCGGTGTCTACTGGCCGACGGCCTCTGGCCATTGATCGACAGGCGCCGCGAGCATCGGGTCGTTGTTATGAGTGGAATTCACGCGCAAGCTGACCTCGTACGCCAGCATCAAATCGGCTGGATAGGGCAAGAGAACGGCACGCGCCTGATCCGGTGTACCGCGCAGCCAAACTTCCTGGTCTTCTTTTCTTAAGATGGCCGGCATGCGGTGAGGGTTGTTGCCTGTGTTGTGAATGTGAGCCATGAGCTCGTTGGCGGGCATCGTGATGTGCACACAGCTCTCGATCGAAATCCCATCTGACCTCACGCTGCGGTCCCACAATGCCGCGAACGCGAAGGAATCCTGATCGGCCAGAGTGATCAGGTACGGCGCCTTGCGACCGTGCGCATCGAGGTGCCATTCATAGAACCGGAGGCGAGTTGCAGGCATCGCTGTCCTTTGCCCCAAGGGCCACGATAGGACGCGGCCGTTTCGAAGGTTTCGATCCGAGCGTTGATGGTCGAATACTTCGGGGGCTCACCTCGCGCAAAGAACGGTACGAGTCCCCAGCGCACGAGCACACCGGTCGATCTACCGTCAACGACGCGAACCACGGGCACACTCTGCGACGGCGCGACGTTGTAGGAATCCTTCAGCCATGCGGGCGGCCCGAGACGCTCCCACTCGCGCAGGTACCTCTCGCGCATTCGAACGATGTAGCGGCCGCACATGGCGCAACCTACGCGGCCACAGGACGCTGCAGCAGCTGCTCTTCCGCTTCGCCCCTCGCCTGCTCGATTCGCTGGGTGGGCGGTACGGCGTGATCGATGGCCATGCACACCTCGGCCACGTCATCACGAATCGAGCCGTTTTCCTCGAACAGATGGTGCTCAAGGACCCCACGCGCCTTCACCAAGAGGGTCAGAAAGTGGTCGCTCTGCATGCGCGTCTCCGGAGGATTTACGAGAGGGAACGGCTCGGCCAGAGCATACGACTTCGTGAGTCAAAGGACACTAGATCTTGTGTCCATTGAGCGTTGGAGGCACAACTAACGGTGGTTCATGAACGGCTTTGTGAATCCATTCAGCCACTTACGGATTGCGGGCTACTCGGAGGGCCCGAAATCTCGGAAGTCATTGTTTTCGGATGATTTCTCCAGCCTGTCGAGACGCCACTGAGCGAACCCGACTCCAGCTCGGTGATGCGCTGTTGGTGGCCAGGCGAGCAGAGAACGGCCCGGTCGGCGGGCCTCCATTCGAGCCCTCGTCCGGAAACTCGCGTTGTCGCCCCCCTACGCCAGTGGTCCCCTGAGCACGGGATACGACTCGGCCAGAGCGGAGGTCAGAGTTTGTGCCGGTTTCGCAGCCAATACTTCGACGGAGCCCGCTGCCGTGCCGCACGTGGCGCGGGTGCGTCCGAGTATCTACTCAGAGATGACTAGAAACTTCGACCACGCTTTTTGGTGTACCGAACCCGCACGTTCGCAGCGAGAGTTATTGCGAAAAGACGCCAGATACTCTGGCAGACATTTCTCGCCCGCCGCTTGAAGAATGCGGCATCGGTGAGAACTCGCCCCGCCACCACCGACACTCCGATGGCACCGATCAGGCGGCGAAAGAGACCTCTATGTCCGACCTCGTACTGATCCCCTTCCCCGGTCTGGGCACCCTCGCCATGACTAGGGATGAGTTCGACTCGGCCCTTGCGGCTGGGCGTCAGCTCGCATCCGCCGCTACACCGTCCGCGGAGTCGGCTGCGGCTGACGAGCTGGTCGATGCCGAGACACTCGAGCAGCGAACAGGAGTGCCCAAGTCCTGGTGGATGGCCCAGGCCCGTGAGCGGCGGATTCCATTTCGAAAGTACGGGCGGCGCGTGCGCTTCGACCCGAAGGAAGTCCTGAGCAGTCCCGCCTACCAACGCCGCTCCGATTCGAGCGCCAGTTCGGGCGAGCGCCCGCGCCTGCCGCTCTGAGTGAAGAACAGCGCGTGAGATCTCCAGACCGAGGGACCGGAAAATGTCCATTCACCGAAAGCCTCTGAAGACCGATCCGCCCGGAAAGTGCACGCGTTGGCGGGTGATCCTCTACAACCCCGGGACCGGGAAATACGACTGGTCGACGTTTCGCGGGGCGCTCAAGGATGCGAAGGAGTTTGAGCGGGAGCTCAAGACGAAGCTTTCTCGTCGCACCTACGTCGCAAAGAGCGCGCGTCTGACCCTGGAACAAGTGGCCACTCGGCTCTTGGCGGAGTGCCGCTCGCGGGGACGCCGGACCAGCACGTTCCTTAACTACAGATCTGTTTGCAACCTCTACCTTCTGCCGAAGTTCGGCCAACGTGAGGTGGGAACTCTGCAGAAGAAGGAACTTCGCGATTGGTTCAGCGAGTTGCTCACCGAGGGTCACTCCGTAGCGTTGGTGAATCGGATCATTCGAGTCTTCAAGACGTTGCTGTTCTACGCCATGGATGAACTGGAAGTTCTCGATCGGAACGTGCTGGTGCGCTTCAAGCAATTCAAGCGCGCCGCAGGTTCGCCAGATCGGAAGGTCAATCGCGGCACGTACACCGAAGAGGAAGTACGCGCGTTGTTCGCCAATGCTCGGCCCAGAGATCGAGCATTGATCGGAGTGCTGTGCCTGACGGGTATTAGACCGACCGAAGTCTACGCGCTGCGCGAGCGCGACATCGACTTCCAGACTCAGGCGGTGCGCATCGAGCGCAACTGGGATTGGCGCGGCAAGATGTTCACACCGCCCAAGACCGAAACGGGTCGCCGCACGCTTGCCCTTTCGGGCTGGCTGATCCTCACCTTGCGCGCGTACCTGAGGACGCGGCCCTGCGATCCGGAGGCCCTGTTGTTCTCCACGCGTACTGGCAAACCGATGAACCCGAGCAACGTCCGTCGCGACATCTGGCTGAAGCTTGTGGCACGCTCCGGGGTACGAAAATTCGACATGTACAGCCTGCGACACACCTTCGCATCGCTCGGCCGCGTCTCCGGCGAGGAGGCATTCAACGTGGCCCGGGCGATGGGTCACTCCAGGTCACAGATCGTCGATGAGGTGTATGCACACTCTCTGCCCTCCGGCATGGCAAGTGTCGCTGAGCGAGTCACCGCACGGGCGCTCGGACAACCGACGAAGCTGGGCCTCGTGAACCGCACTGAGCGTAACGAGCGGGACATTAGACGTTCATTAGACGTTTCGCCCGATGAGCCCGCTGAAGAGGTCGCAAGTGGTTGATGGAATTGGCGCCCCCGGCCGGAGTTGAACCGACGACCTACCGCTTAGGAGGCGGTCGCTCTATCCACTGAGCTACGGGGGCGCCGCAAACGTGTATCGGCAATTGTAGCAGCTCGGCCGGGCCAA
>Ga0070681_10001011_pt1 | contig 23772 bp, 25 predicted proteins | sample KBSC83BmetaG_FD_65650 | JGI IMG/M metagenome (GOLD analysis project Ga0070681, IMG submission 65650) | Corn rhizosphere microbial communities from Kellogg Biological Station, Michigan, USA - KBS C8-3B metaG | ecosystem: Host-associated > Plants > Roots > Rhizosphere | place: USA: Michigan...
CTGGGCGACGTGATCGTCCACGTGATGCTGCCGCGCATCCGCGAGTTCTACGGCCTGGAGCGGCTGTGGACAGTGGGTGACCACGGGCACGAAATCGACGCTGCGCAAGCCGGCTGAGCCGAATCCCGGCATGCGTGCGCGTCTGATCGCGGTCGGTGAACGCATGCCCGGCTGGGTCGCGGAAGGCTTTGCCGAGTACCGCAAGCGGCTGTCGCACGAGCTGCCGCTGGAGCTGATCGAACTGAAGCCGGGCAATCGCGGCAAGGGCCGTGATGATGCGCGGGCGATCCAGGACGAGGGCGTGGCGATCCTCGCGGCGCTGCCGCACGACAGTCATGTGATCGCGCTGGATGGCCGCGGCAAAACCTGGTCCAGCGAGGAACTGGCCGAACAACTGGCGAAGTGGCGCATGGCGGGACGCGACCTGGCGTTCCTGATCGGCGGCCCGGACGGCCATGCGCGGGAGGTGCTGGCACGCGCCGACCAACGCTGGTCGTTGGGTCCGCTGACCCTGCCACACATGCTGGTGCGGCTGGTGCTGGCCGAACAGCTGTATCGCGCCACCACGATCATGACCGGCCATCCCTACCATCGCGCCTGACGCCCCACGGAGTCTCCGCCATGTCCTTCCAGATCCGGCAAGCCACGATCCTCGACCTCGACACGCTGGCGCCGCTGTTCGACGGTTACCGCCAGTTCTACCGGCAGCCGGCGGACCTGGCGCGGGCGCGGGATTTCCTGGCGGAGCGTTTCCGCCACCATGAGTCGCTGATCCTGCTGGCGCGGGACGAGCACGGCACGGGACTCGGCTTCACCCAGCTGTATCCGCTGTTCTCCTCGGTACGCACCGTGCGCACCTGGCTGCTCAACGATTTGTTCGTGGTCGTGCAGGCGCGGCGTCAGGGCGTGGCTTCCGCACTGCTGAAGGCGGCGGCGGAGCAGGCGCATGCGCTGGGGGCGGCCAGCCTGTCGCTGTCCACCGCGCTGGACAACGCACCGGCGCAGGCGCTGTACGAATCCCTGGGCTGGCAGCGCGACCACCAGTTCTGCGAATACAGCCTGACGCTGTGAACCCGACGCTTTATCTCGCCTCGCAGTCGCCGCGTCGGCGCCAGCTGCTGGAACAGCTCGGTGCGGACTTCGCCGTGCTCGACGTCGACGTGCCCGAGCAGCGCGTGCAAGGCGAATCGCCGCGGGACTATGTGAGCCGGGTGGCGCACGACAAGGCGCGCGCCGGCCTCGCCGCGCTGGCAGCGGCGGGCGATGCGCTGGTGCTCGGCGCAGACACCGAGGTGGTGCTGGACGACGAAGTGTTCGGCAAGCCGCGCGATGCCGCCGCTGCGGCCGCGATGCTGCGCCGGCTGTCGGGCCGCACGCACGCGGTGATCTCGGCGGTGTGGCTGGTTGGCGCGACCGGCGAGCAGTGCGAAGTCTGCGTGTCACAGGTGCGCTTCGCCACGCTGGACGAGCCGGCTGTCGCCGCCTACGTCGCCACCGGCGAGCCGTTCGGCAAGGCCGGCGCGTATGCGATCCAGGGCCGCGGCGCGACCCTGGTCGAGTACCTCGAGGGCAGTTATTCCGGGGTGATGGGCTTGCCGCTGTTCGAGACTGCCCGGCTGTTGCGTCGTGGCGGGATCAGCCTGGCGGGTTGACCGCCACGAACCAGGCGACGACGGCAAGCAGGTTGTTGGCGCCGTGCGCGAGCACTGCCGGCCAGATCGAGCCCGAACGCAGCCGCAGCCCGGCCAGCAGCAGCGCCAGCAGGATCAGGTTCGGCAGCGCGTACCACTGGTATTGCAGCCCCGGCAGATGGACCAGCGCGAACAGCAGCGAGCTGCCGGCCACGGCCCAGCCGACATGCATGCGCTTCATCAGGGCCGACAGCAGCACGCCGCGGAACAGCAGCTCTTCCACCAGCGGGCCCACGCCCACCACCACCAGTACCAGCGGAATGCGCAGCCCCAGCGGAGTGTTGCCGCCGATCTGCTGGATGTCCTGGGTCACCGTGTGGTCGTGGGCCAGCCACTGGGTCAGCAGGGCGCCCAGGAACGGCGCTGCCAGTCCGGCCGCCAGCGCCAGCACGAAGAACAGCAGGTGGCGCGGCGGCGTGAAACCGAAACCCGGCGGCTGCGCCAGCGGCCACAGCATCGGCCAGGTGCGGCGTGCCAGCCACAGGGTCAGCGGCGCGGCCATGCCGAGCGAGAAGATCGCCAGCAGCGCCTGCATCGCAGGTTGTGCCAGCGCCGTGCGAATCGCTGCGTCGATGCCCGGCCCGACGTGGTGGAATGCCGCCAGTACGCCGATCGTCGAGGCGAACAGGAGGCTGACGGTGAACTGCAACGCGAAATAGGCGGCGATGATACCCACGGTGGCGCGCAGGCCAGGTGCGGAACTGCCTGCATCCGGCAGGGGCATCGTGGCCGGAGGCTGCAGCGGGGGCATTTCGGTGCTGCGGACTTCCATGCGGTAACCATGCCTGTGGCGGACGAACGGCGCAACGTGCGCCTCCAGGCCAGTGTCTCGTGTGCCGGCCGCGCATGCCGATCGGCAGGGCCGCGCCACCGCTTGCAGCGCATGGCCGTCCCGGTAACATCGGCCCCACACGATCACAGGGGAGTGTCGATGACCACCGATTTCGGCAGGACTGCCAGCGATTACGCGCGCCATCGGGTGGGGTTTCCGGATGCCTTCTTCGAACGCCTGTTCGCCGACGGCAGCGTACGCAAGGGTGACGTCGTTCTCGACCTGGGTACCGGCACCGGCACGGTGGCCCGCGGCTTGGCCATGCGCGGCTGCGAGGTGACCGGGCTGGACCATTCCGCGCCGCTGCTGGCACAGGCCGCGGAGCTGGACCGGGCCGCCGGCGTGCAGGTGAGGCAGGTGCGCGCGCGGGTGGAGAACGCCGACTTTGCGCCGGCCTCGTTCGACGCGATCACCGCCGGCCAGTGCTGGCACTGGTTCGACCGGCCGCGCACGGCGGCCCTGGTGCGCAAGTGGCTGCGACCGGGCGGGCGCCTGCTGATCGCGCATTTCGACTGGGTACCGCTGGCCGGCAACGTGGTGCAGGACACCGAGCGGCTGATCCTCGCCTGCAACCCGGCCTGGACGCTGCACAGCGGCAGCGGCCTGTATCCGGCATGGTTGAAGGACGTGGCCGAGGCCGGTTTCGGCAACCTGCGTACCTGGTCGTTCGACCTGGATGTGCCGTACACCCATGCGGACTGGCGCGGCCGCATCCGCGCCAGCGCCGGCATCGGTGCCACGTTGGACGCGGCGAAGGTGCAGCGCTTCGACGCCGAGCTGGCCGACATGCTGGCCGCCCGCCATGCGGCCGAGCCGATGGCGGTGCCGCATCGTGTGTGGGTGTTGGACGCAGTCGCCCCCGGCTTGCGGGCCTGAATCTTCAGCCGGCCAGCAGAGCCCGGCCGACGCCGATGCCGGCCAGCACCAGCAGCGCGGCCCAGCCGGACATGCCGACCATGTAGCCCGGGCCACGCTTGGCGGGGTCCTTCAGGTAGGCCAACGCGTACCACACCCGGCCGACGATCCAGACCAGCCCGGCCACGCCGGCCCAGCCGCTGAAGCCGTAGTTGGCCGCCAGCCACAGCGTGGGCAGGAACATCACGGTGCTCTCCAGCGTGTTCATCTGCACCCGGTAGGCGCGCTCGAACGCCGGGTCGCCGCTGGTGGCCGGCGCCTTGATGCCGTACTTGCCGCGGGCGTGGCCGACGGCCCACATGGTGCCGAACAGCAGCAGTACGGTGAGCAGGGTGACCAGGGCGGGCAGGTGGGTCATGCTGAAATCCTCACAAAAGGTCACCTACTTTAATGGCAGCGCGCGCCGTGGCGTGGCCCCGGCCGACGCGCTATGGTCGCCCCGCGGCGCCGGGGCGCAGGCAGCAGTCGACGAGAGGTTCCTATGGATTGGCGAAAAGGCGGCAGCAGCAGCAATGTCGAGGTCGACAGCGGCGGCGGTGGCGGTCCGCGCTTCGGTGGCGGTGGCCGCCTGGGCCTGGGCGGCCTGATCGTGCTGGCGCTGCTGGGCTGGATCTTCTTCAAGAATCCGCTGGCGCTGCTGGACCAGAGCGGCCCCTTGCCGGGCGCGCCGATGCAGAGCGGGCAGCCGGTCCAGGTCGATCCCGAGCAGCAGGCTTTCGTCAGCGCGATCCTGCATTCGACCGAACAGAGCTGGGGGGAGGTCTTCCAGGCGCATGGCGCGACCTACGTGGAGCCCAAGCTGCACCTGTTCAGCGGCGGCGTGAACACGGCTTGCGGCGGCGCCACCACGGCGGTGGGGCCGTTCTATTGTCCGGGCGACCAGAAGGTGTATCTGGATCTGGCGTTCTTCCAGCAACTGCAGGACGAGTTGCACTCTTCCGGCGATTTTGCCCGCGCCTACGTGATCGCGCACGAAGTCGGCCATCACGTGCAGAAGCTCACCGGCGTGTTCGACAAGGTCGACCAGGCGCGTCGTCGTGGCGCGCCGATGGACGGTGCCGACGGCCTGTCGGTGCGGCAGGAGCTGCAGGCGGACTGCTACGCCGGCGTGTGGGCCAACCACAGCCAGCAGGAGCTGAACTGGCTGCAGCCGGGCGACATCGAGGAAGCCCTGAACGCGGCCAGCCACATCGGCGACGACGCCCTGCAGCAGCAGGCGCAGGGCCGGGTGCGGCCGGACACGTTCACCCACGGCACCTCGGCGCAGCGGGTGAAGTGGTTCAAGGCCGGTTTCGGCAGCGGCGACGTCGCCCAGTGCAACACCTTCGCCGGCGAGCCCTGAGTGCGCAAGCGCTCAATCTTGGTTGAGCGCTTTCCGCATTTCCTTCCCTGCATCGCAGAGGAGGGCAGGGAGGGGTGCTCTTCCCGCTCGCTGCACAGCAAGCTTTCCACGCTCTAGAATTCGCTTCCTGCGCGCCTCGGGCGCCCCTGGTCACTTCGATGGAACATCCCTGCCTGCGTTGCGGTGCCTGTTGCGCGTACTTTCGCGTGGCGTTCCATTGGTCGGAAACGGAAGCCTTCCTCGGCGGCAACGTGCCGCCGGAGCTGACCGAAAAGCTCGACCCGCACCGTGTGGCGATGCGCGGCACCAACACCGCGCAGCCACGCTGCGTGGCCCTGCACGGCACGGTGGGCGAGGCGGCGCGTTGCGGCATCTACCCGCAACGGCCGTCGGTGTGCCGCGAGGTGCAGCCGTCGTGGGAATTCGGCGCGGTCAGCCCGCAATGCGACAAGGCGCGCATCGCGCATGGCCTGCCGGTGCTGACCCCGGAGGACTGGCTCGACCCGTTCGACGCCGGCGAACCGCCGCTGCCGCGGAGCGCCTGATCCCGCGGCGCGGCGGCCATTCGTCGCCAGGAGACCCGCGTCGGCGCCGTCGCCGCATGGCCGCCGCGCTCAGCCGATCGTCGGCAGGCCGAGGCCGAAGCGCAGCGGATCGAGCAGGGCGCCATAGCGGCTGGTGCGGGCGGTATCACGCTGCAGCGGCTGGCGCACCTGCGCCGCGCTGGCGGTGCGCACGCTGCGCTTTGCGTGGTGGTAGTCGAGGCAGGCGGAGTCGAACGGCAGGCCGCAGAACGCCAGCAGCTCGCGGATCTCGCGCTCGGGGTCGGCCAGCAGCGCCTCGTAGCGCTGGGTGCGGATGCGCTGCGGCTCGGCCGCCTGCCACGCGTCCATGATCCGCTCGTAGTCGCGGATATAGGCGGCAATGTCGGTCAGCGTGCAGGCGAAGTGCGGCAGCCGGTAGAACTGCTGCTTGTAGCAGGACCAGCCCGCTTCCAGCGCGTCGCGCCGGGCGTCGACGATGCGCGCGCCGGGCAGCATCGCGCCCAGCACGCCGGCCAGCAGCCAGTTCGACGGCAGCTTGTCGGTGTGCCGCGGCTTGTGCGCTCGCCAGCGTGCGGTGAGTTCCAGGTAACGGTGCCCGAGCCGCTGCCAGTCGCCGGCCGTCGCCGCGGCGAGCCACTGCGGCAGCGGCTGGCGACGGCGGGTGGATTCCTCGCCGAGCACCTGGTCCAGATCCGGCAGTTCGCTGGCGCCCTCGACGTCGGGGTGGGCGGCGAGGATCTGCTCGAACAGCGTGGAGCCGGAGCGCGGCAGGCCGACGATGAAGATGGCCTCGCGGCCCAGCTGCGGGTCTGCCGGCGGCGGCAGGCAGGCCGAAGCGGCGGTGATGGCCTCGGCGTGGGTGCGGAAGGCGCCGGCGTTCCAGGGATGAAGCTGGCGCAGCTCGGCGTTGGCCTGGTTCAGCGCGGCGAAGGCCTGTTCGTAACGGCCCTGGTCCTCGCACAGTTTGCCCAGCGCGAAGCCCATTGCGATGCGGTCGGCGGCGTGCAGTCCGGGCTGGCGCAATGCCGTCGCCAGGCGTTCGCGGTCGGCGTCCGGCAGCGGCCGCGTCTTGATGTTGGCCAGCCCGCGCCAGGCGTCGCCGCAGGCCGGGTGCAGCGCCAGTGCGGCGCGGTAGCGCGCCGCTGCCTCGTCGAAGCGGCCGGCATGCACCAGCGCGTCGCCAAGCAGGATCGGTGCGGGCAGGAAATCCGGCGCCAGGGCGTGGGCCTGCTCGAGCGCCTCGATCGCCGCGGCGGTGTCGCCGTGCAATTGCAGGTTGCGGCCAAGGTTGAACCACGGCATCGGCGCGCGTGGTGCCAGCGCGCAGGCCCGCTGCCAGCTGGCGAAGGCCGCGGCGGTTTCGCCGGCAGCGAGCTGTGCGTTGCCCAGGTCGGCGTGCGCCAGCGCGTAGTCCGGCCACTGCGCCACAACTTGCTGCAGGGCCGCGCAGGCTTCGGCGTGGCGTTGCGCGCGGACGTGCAGGATGCCGAGCATGCGCAGCAGCTCCGGGTGTGCCGGCGCCAGTGCGAGCGCCGCATCCAGCGCTTGGCGCGCGGCATCCTCGGCGCCGTCGCGAATCGCGTGCGCGGCCGCCTGCAGGTGCGGCATGGCTGCCGGCGCGAGCCCGTCGAGTCGCGGCTCGGCGCCACTGGGCGGGCGGTGTTCGGCAGTGGGGCTGGACATGCGGCAGGTTCGCGGCGACGACGATCCCGCCGATGTTACGTCGTCGCGCCGTCGCTTATCGAGCGGCGCGACGCAGGGCGCCTACTTGCGCCGCGGCGGCTTGGCTCCGCCCGGCCGCGGCTTGAAGCTGCCGGGCTTCTTGAAACCGCCCGGCTTGTGCGCCGGTGGAGCGCTGGTGCCGGTGTCGTTGCCGTCCCATTCGTGAATGCGCAACTGCTGCTGCACCACCCACACCTTTTTCAGGTGCTCGAAGATTTCCTTCGGCATGCCGTCGGGCAGGTCGATCAGGCTGTAGTGGTCGCGGATGCTGAGGCGGCCGATGTACTGGCTGTCCAGGCCGGCCTCGTTGGCGATCGCGCCGATGATGTTGCCCGGCTTCACGCCGTGCTCGTGGCCGACTTCGATGCGATAGGTGCGCTTGCCGTGTTCGGTGGCGTGCGCGCGCAGCGGACGATGGGCGAACTCGCGCGGCTCGTCGGCGTGCACAGCGGCGTGTTCGTGCGGTTTGTATTCACGGGGGACGCGGCTGGCGGCGCCTTCGCGCCCGGCGGACGGGCGCTTTTCATGCGCGGTGCGCTCGCGCGGTGCGGTGCGCTCGGCACGTTCGCGTGCGGCGGGCTCGTGCTTCTCGCGCTTCGGCGGTGGCGCCAGCAGCAGCGGTTGGTCGCCCTGGGCAATACGTGCCAGCGCGGCGGCGATCTCGATCGCCGGCACGTTGTGCTCGCGTTCGTACTGCTCGATCAGCTGCTGGAACTGGCCCAGCTCGCCCTGGGCCAGCATGTCGCTGATGCGCTGCTTGAACTTGCCGATGCGCACGTCGTTGACCGTCTCGACCGACGGCAGCTGCATCTGTTCGATCGGCTGCCGCGTGGCGCGCTCGATCGCGTGCAGCATGCCGCGCTCGCGCGGGCTGACGAACAGGATCGCCTCGCCGCTGCGCCCGGCGCGGCCGGTGCGGCCGATGCGGTGCACGTAGCTTTCGGTGTCGTAGGGGATGTCGTAGTTCAGCACGTGGCTGATCCGCTCCACGTCCAGCCCGCGCGCGGCCACGTCGGTGGCGACCAGGATGTCGAGCTTGCCGTCCTTCAGCTGCTGGATCACCCGCTCGCGTTGTGCCTGGGCGATGTCGCCGTTGATCGCGGCGGCAGCCAGGCCGCGTGCCTGCAGCTTCTCGGCCAGTTCCTCGGTGGCCTGCTTGGTGCGCGCGAAGATGATCATCGCGTCGAACGGCTCGGCCTCGAGGATGCGGGTCAGCGCGTCCAGCTTGTGCATGCCGCTGACGAACCAGTAGCGCTGGTGGATGTTCGCCGCGGTGGTGGTAGAGGACTTGATGGTGACCTCGACCGGGTCCTTCAGGTGGCGCTGCGCGATCTTGCGGATCGGCACCGGCATGGTCGCCGAGAACAGCGCGACCTGGCGCCCGGGCGGCGTCGCCTGCAATACCTTCTCGACGTCGTCGATGAAGCCCATGCGCAGCATCTCGTCGGCCTCATCGAGCACCAGGTACTTCAGCTCCGACAGGTCCAGCGTGCCCTTGTCCAGATGGTCGATCACGCGGCCGGGCGTGCCGACCACGACATGCACGCCGCGCTTGAGCGAATGCAGCTGCGGGCCGTAGCTCTGGCCGCCATAGATCGGCAGCACCTGGAAGCCGGGCAGGTGCGCGGCGTAGGTCTGGAACGCCTCGGCGACCTGGATCGCCAGTTCGCGCGTGGGTGCCAGCACCAGCGCCTGCGGCTTGCCGGCCTTGCGCTCGATGCGCGAGAGGATCGGCAAGGCGAATGCGGCGGTCTTGCCGGTGCCGGTCTGCGCCTGGCCGAGCACGTCGCGGCCTTCCAGCAGCGGCGGGATGGTGGCGGCCTGGATCGGGGAGGGCGATTCGTAGCCGACATCGGCCAGTACGCGCTGGACGTCGGGGTGCAGCGCGAGTGCGCCGAAGCCGGACGACACCGGGGTGTGGTCGGGAGCGGGGGACGACATGGGGGGACCTCAGGGAAGGCAGCGCCGGGAATGCGACGCGCAGATCGTGCATTCTACCAGCCTCCACGGCTGCACGCGCCGGTTCTGGCTGAACGTGAATGTGACGTTTCGCGGTTATGCTCCACGTTGCTTTTGCCAGCGGACCGAAGACCACGATGGGCATGCTCGAAACGATTTCAGAACACCGCCTGCATGGCGGCATCCAGGGCTTTTACCGCCACCACTCGGAAGCCTGTGCCGGCACCATGCGTTTTGCCGTCTACCAGCCGCCGCAGGCCGCCCGGCAGTTGTGCCCGGTGCTGTATTTCCTGGCCGGGCTGACCTGCACCGAGGAAACCGCCACGATCAAGGCGGGCGCGCAACGGCTGGCCGCCGAGCTGGGTCTGGTGCTGGTGATGCCCGACACCAGCCCGCGCGACACCGGCATCGACGGCGCCACCGGTGACTGGGAGTTCGGCGAGGGCGCCGGCTTCTACGTCGACGCCACCGAAGCGCCGTGGTCCGCGCGCTTCCGCATGGCGAGCCATGTGGCGGACGAATTGCCCGCGCTGGTCGGCGCGCAGTTCCCGGTGGATACGGAACTCAGCGGCATCTGCGGCCACTCGATGGGTGGTCATGGCGCGCTGACGATCGCCCTGAAGCACCCGCAGCGCTATCGCTCGGTATCGGCGTTCGCGCCGATCGTGGCGCCCAGCCAGGTGCCGTGGGGCAGGAAAGCACTGCCGCGCTATCTGGGCGACGACCCGGCGGCATGGGCCGACTACGACGCCTGCGAACTGGTGCGGCGGCAGACCTTCGGCGGCACCATCCTGATCGACCAGGGCGAGGCCGACCCGTTCCTCGAGACGCAGCTGAAACCCGAGCTGTTCGATCAGGCCTGCGCCGAGGCGGGACAGCCGCTGCTGCTGCGCCGGCACGCCGGCTACGACCACAGCTACTGGTTCATCGCCAGCTTCATCGACGATCACCTGCGTCATCACGCGGCAGCGCTGGGGTTGTTGTAGGAGCCCACTCGCGGGCGATGCTTTTGGAACCGGGAGTCGGGATTCGAAAGAGCATCGCCCGCGAGCAGGCTCCTGCCGGCGGCGTCAGGCCTTGGCCGCCGGACGGTGGCTCGAGCGGCGCCGCTGGTTGCCGGCGGCGTGTTCGCCACGACCCTGGGGCGCATAGCCATTCGGTCGTGCCGCGCCGGCAGGCTTGCCCTGGCGCGGTGCGCGCGACTGCTGGCGCTGGCCGCCGCCCTGCTTCGGACGCGGCGCCCCGGCGTCCAGCCGCAGCGGGGCGGACGGCTCGTAACCGGCTACCGGGGTGATCGCGATGTCCTGCTTCAGCAGCTTGCGGATGTCGTACAGCAGGCCGCTTTCGTCATGGCTGACCAGCGACAGCGCGAGGCCTTCCATGCCGGCGCGGCCGGTACGGCCGATGCGGTGCACGTAATCTTCGGCGACCGACGGCAGGTCGAAGTTGATCACGATCGGCAACTGCTCGATGTCGATGCCGCGGGCGGCAATGTCGGTGGCCACCAGCACGGTGACGCGGCCGCTCTTGAAATCGCTGAGCGCACGGGTGCGCGCGTTCTGGCTCTTGTTGCCGTGGATCGCGGCGCTGCGCAGGCCGGAAACATTGAGGAAGGTGACCAGCTTGTCGGCACCGTGCTTGGTGCGGCTGAACACCAGGGTCTGGCGGCGGCTGTCCTGCGACAGCACGTGCAGCAGCAGGTCGCGCTTGCGCGAGGCGTCGACCGGATGCACCCGATGGCTGACCAAGGTGGTCACGGTGTTCGGCGCCGAGACCGAGATCTCGCGCGGGTTGTGCATGAATTCCATCGCCAGCGCCTTGATCGCCGGCGCGAAGGTCGCCGAAAACAGCATGGTCTGGCGCTTCTTCGGCAGTGCCTGCAGGATGCGCTTCAGCGCCGGCAGGAAGCCCATGTCGAGCATGCGGTCGGCTTCGTCCAGCACCAGCGTTTCCACCGCGGACAGGTCCAGCGTGCGCTGCTGCATGTGGTCCATCAAGCGGCCGGGAGTGGCGATGACGACGTCCACGCCGCGGCGCAGCGCGTTGATCTGCGGGCCCATGCCGACGCCGCCGAAGATGGTGGTGGCGCTGACGTGGATGTGCTTGCCGTAGTCCCGCATGTTCTCGTGGATCTGCGCAGCCAGCTCGCGGGTGGGGGTGAGGATCAGTGCACGCGGGCGGCGGGTCATGGTCTGGCCGCTGGTCGAAAGCTTCTGCAGCAGCGGCAGCGCGAACGCGGCGGTCTTGCCGGTGCCGGTCTGGGCGGCAGCGAGCAGGTCGTGGCCTTCCAGTGCGGGCGGGATCGCGGCGGCCTGGATCGGGGTGGGCGTGGTGTAGCCGTAATCGGCAAGCGCACGCAGCAACGCGGGCGCAAGGCCCAGCGAATCAAACGACATGGAACACTCCTGAGCAACCCGGAGTGTTCATACCGTGTTGCAGACTAAGGGGAAGGGGCGGCGAGGTGCCGCAGCACTCATGGGGGACGAATGCGTGGCCGAGTATAGCCGATCCGTCGTCGCCGCGCGCATTTGCGTGGCATCAGATCGAGTGGTGCGCGGCGATCACCTCAGTGGTGCGGCCGCGCCACGATCAGGTAACTGTTGAACGGCGTGCGTCCGCGCAGTGGCTCGATGCGCACGTCGAGCCCGGCGTCTTCCAGCGGCGCGCGCAGTTCGCCGGCAGTCGGATAATGCTGCGCACCGCCGGGGATCCAGCCGGAGCTGCGCAGGAAAAACTCCTCGACGCGGGTGGCATGGAAGCGCCAGTTCGGCTCGCGCAGCACGTTGCGGATGACCAGGCGTCCATCGGGCGCCAGGTGCCGGACGGCTTCGCGCAGCAAGGCGGGTTGGCGTCCGGCAGGCAGGTAGTGCAGCACGTCGAGCAGCGCGACGTGGCCGTGCATCGGCGGCAGCTCGGCCGCATCGGCATGGCGCAGGCTCATCGACGCGGCGAACCCGGCGCGCTGCATGGCCCGTTGCCCGGCGGCGATCTTGCGCGGGTCGTGGTCCAGTCCGAGATAGGGGCGGGTGTCGCCTTGTGCATGCAGATACAACCCGAGCAGGCCGATGCCGCAACCGATGTCGAGCAGCGGCAGCGTCGTGCCGGCCAGCAGCGCGGCAGTGGCGGCGTAGACCGGGTCGCCGGCCAGCTTGCCCCGGACGTAGCCGCGCTGCAGCCGGCTGTCGTACAGGTTGGCGATGCGCTGGCGGCAGCGGCGGTCCATGCGGGTTCCGGTAACGACCATGGCGGCAGCCTAGGCCATCGGATGCGCGAGTACCATCGTCGCCGGCACGCCTTGTGCGTGAGGTCCCGTTCGGGGGAGAGACCGATGTCGTTGCTTGCACCCTTGCGTGAACTCGACTCCATCCAGCGGCACACGGTGCTGGCCAGCTTCCTGGGCTGGACACTGGATGCGTTCGACTACTTCCTGCTGACCTTCGTCATCGTCACGGTGGCGAAGGAGTTCGACGTGGGTACGGCGCAGATCACCTACGCGCTGTTCCTGACCCTGGCCGCGCGGCCGCTGGGCGCGCTGCTGTTCGGGCGGCTGGCCGACCGCTTCGGGCGGAGGCCGATCCTGATGCTCGACGTGGTCCTGTTCTCGCTGTTCGAGTTCGCCACCGCATTCGCCTCGTCGCTGACCGCCTTGCTGGTGCTGCGTTTCCTGTTCGGCGTCGCGATGGGCGGCGAGTGGGGCGTGGGCGCGTCGCTGGCGATGGAGTCGATCCCGGCGAGGGCACGCGGCGCCGTGTCGGGCCTCTTGCAGAGCGGCTACCCGTGCGGTTTCTTTCTGGCCGCGCTGGCGAACTGGCTGCTGGTCGACCATGTCGGCTGGCGCGGCCTGTTCGTGGTCGGCGCGGCACCGGCGCTGCTGGTGCTGTACATCCGCCGCAAGGTGCCGGAGTCGGCCGTCTGGAAAGAAGGCGCGCAGGCGGCGCAGCGGCCCGGCCTGTTCGAAGCCATGCGCGGGCGCTGGAAGCTGGCGCTCTACCTGATGCTGCTGATGATGGCGTTCAACATGTTCAGCCACGGCTCGCAGGACATGTACCACACCTTCGAAGAGGTGAACCTGCACCTGCCCACCGGTTCTGCCAAGGCCTTCGTGCTGGTGGCGCTGCTGAATCTCGGCGCGCTGGTGGGTGGGCTGTATTTCGGGGCGTTGTCGGAACGGGTCGGCCGGCGCAAGGCGATGATGATCGCCGCGCTGCTGGCGATACCGGTCGTTCCGCTGTGGATGTACGGCGGCTCGCTGATCCTGCTGGGCCTGGGCGCGTTCCTGATCCAGGTGATGGTGCAGGGCGCCTGGGGCGTGGTGCCGACCCATCTGAACGAGTTGTCGCCGGCCGCGGTGCGCGGCACCTTGCCGGGCTTCGCCTACCAGATGGGCAACCTGCTGGCGGCGGTGACCGCTACCGCGCAAACCTGGCTGGCGCAACGGCATGGCGGGGATTTCGCGTTCGCGATGGCGCTGTGGATGGTGCTGGTGGCGCTGCTGCTGGCGTTGCTGCTGTGGCTGGGCCCGGAGGCGCGCGGCGTGGGCTTCGGCCATCGTGAATCCTAGCCCGTCGGGCTGCTGCTAGAATCCGCCGTTTGATCCCATCGACGAGACAGGCAATGAAGGCTGGCAAGGACAAGGTCATCGCAATCCATTACACGCTGACGGTGGATGGCGAGAAGGTTGAGAGCTCGCACGACCGCGACGAGCAGCTGTGGATCCTGCTTGGCCACGGCCAGCTGATCCCGGGCCTGGAAGCGGCGTTGGAAGGACATGAAGCCGGCGAGACGCTGAGCGTGGACGTGGCGCCGGCCGATGGCTATGGCGAGCGCCAGGAAGGCCAGATCCAGCGCATGTCGAAGAAGTATTTTCCGCAGGCTAACCGGCTCAAGCCAGGCATGACCGCCGTGCTGCAACTGAAGCAGGGCGGCCAGCGCGCGGTGACCGTGCACAAGGTCGGCATGAGCGCGATCGACGTGGACCTGAACCACCCGATGGCCGGCAAGACCCTGCACTTCGACGTGGTCATCGGCGAAGTGCGCGATGCCACCGAGGAAGAGATCGCCCACGGCCACGCCCATGCACCGGGCAGTGCGGAGCACTGAGCGGCGCATAAAGAGTCGAAGCAAAAACGGCGCTCCAGGCGCCGTTTTTTCGTTCGCCCCTTCTCCCACCGGGAGAAGGTTGGGATGAGGGTGCCGGTCTCCGTGCCACCCTCAATCCAGCACCCGCCTTCCGTACGCGAAGTGGTTGCCCCAGTATGGCCCGTCGATATCGTCCAGTCGCACCGTGCCGCCGCTGTTCGGTGCGTGCACGAAACGGCCCTTGCCGACGTACACGCCGACGTGGCTGATCGCGCCGTCGATGTCGAAGAACACCAGGTCGCCGCTGGCCAGCTGGGTCATCTTGCGCACCTTGCGGGCATCCATCGAGGCCATCTCGTGCGAGGTGCGCGGCAGCCTGATGCCGGCGGCGGTGCGGTAGATGTAATCGACCAGGCCGCTGCAGTCGAAGCCGCCGGCCGGGGTGTTGCCGCCCCAGCGGTATGGCGTGCCGACCAGTCCGATTGCGCGGAACAGGATGTCGTTTGCCTCGCCGGCGCTGGCAGCCGAGGGGGCACGCGGCGGCAGGTCGGCCAGAGCGGAGTGCGAGGTTCCGGATGGGGATGGGCGCCGATGTGGGCCGCTGGCACAGGCGGCCAGCAAGGTGATCGCCGCGAGCAGCAACGCCGCGCGTGCGAGCCGTGCCGCCGGCGGCCAGGCGAATCGGGCGAAGGACTGCAGGCTCACAAAATGGCCTCGGCGTGGAATGTGCCGAGGTTATCAATTCAATAATTCACATGCAAATCAATGCATTTTTTCGCATTCTGAATTCTTTTTCTCAGCTTGATTCCTGTTGACTTCGTCCGGAAGCGGTGCAGGTCGAATTTGGACGGCTTCCCGTCTGGCTGGATCAGGGAGTCGCGACCAGGATGGCGTGCTCGTTCAGGGGCTGCCCATCGGCGCCGATGCTGCGGAGCCGGTAGGCGCCCGGGCGCAAGTAAAGCACGTTCTTCGCATTGCGCAGGAAGAGATAGCGATCGGCGGCAATGGCATTGGCGGACTCGGCAGCGTAATGCGCCTCGACGAGGCAGGGGAATTTCTTCGCGCAAGATTCGCTGTCGACAGGTACGGCGACGCGCTGTCCATCGAGCGCGAGCCAGTCGGGTCGATGACCGTTGTTGGCGGGCGGCAGCACAGCATGTCTCTCGCCGTTGACGGATAGCCAGAGCGGGCCCTGCGTGTAATCGGAAGGGGCAGCGTTGGCCGGCGGGAAGATGATGTTGAGGTCGTATACCCCGGGCCTGGCGCTCCATGGCGTGTGGTTGTCGATTCGCAGAAGCGCGATCGGTCCGGCGGGGTGGAACGTCGCGACAATCCGGGTGTAGATGTCGATCACCGAGCGTGCCGGCACGTCGCCGGGGCCGTTCAAGTTCAGTGGTTGCCGGGCCGTTTTTTGCGTGAGCGTCTCGAATTTCTGCAGGGCGTGCTTGAACGCGTGATACGCCAGGGCTTCGCTTCTGGGATTTTCTTCACGTATGTCGGTCTGGTCGATGGACAGGGGGTCGATGCCGCTGAGCTTGCTCAACTGCATCGCCATCGGCTTGACCGCGCCGATCCGGCCTCGCTGCTTGTCGATGTGGGCGTAGCCGGCATGCACGAAAAGCTTCGCCTTGGGATCCCGGGCGAAGACCTGCTCGTACAGGTTCCTGGCTTGGCCACTCTCGCGCCCCTGCGGCGTGGCGTCGTCCGCTTCATAGGGCACGATGATGTAGCCCAGCCGGATCGCTTCGCGCACGATGTCGCCATACAGCGGCTCGTGGATATATTCGCTGCCGCTGGTGGTTATGGGATAGCCGCGTTCCGCGAGTGACGCATCCCGTTTGTCGATGGCTTCGGCGGCGAAGTACGTGAAGCCTGCCGCACGCAAACGGGGCAGCAGCAGCAGGGTCAGTTCGCGGGTATGCCCGTCGTGATGAGCCTCGTTGACCATCACGAGGCGCCGATTGCGGGCCAGCGCGACGATGGCGTCGACCCCGTTTACCGCCTGCCAGGTGTCGGCTTCCGGGGGAGTCAGTTCTTTTGGCAGGTCGTTGCGCAGCGGGAAATCGCGAACCGCCTCGCCGTAAAGCCCCAGTTCGTTTTCGCAGGATGCCAGCAACTGCTGGGCGAGCGACTTGTCGTTGCCGGTCAACTGGGGCATCGCCGCGACGAGGTATTCGTATCGGGCCAGTTCCCCGGTCAATGGCTGCAGGTCATCAAACAGGTTCGATCCGAACGGGTTCGAGGGCGCTCTTTTCTGCGCGGCGTGGGCTCCGGCGCAAACAGCGGCAAGTGCCAGCAAGACCCACGTGGCGACAGACAGGCGCTGATGCATGATCTTTTCCATGCGTTACCCGGGGCCAGACTAGATTTACCCGGGATTCCACGCAAGGAGCGTCATGGCAGACGCCTCCCCGATGCCATCGGATTCCTCCGGTGGCTAACGCTTGTTGACTGTAATGACCTGCTCGGAGAGGGTTCTGCCGCGAATGTCCCACGCGCGCAACCGATAGCGGCCGGGCCGCAGATACAGCTTGCTCACGGTGTCACCCTGCATGAAGGCGTAGCGGTCGGCAGCGATGGCGTTATCGTCTTCATCGACGTAGTGCGCGTCGACGACGCAGGGTGTGGTGACGCGGCACAGGGTCGTGCTGATCGTGTACGGGAAGCGTTCGCCGTGCAGGGTGAGCCACTCCGGGCGCTGCGTGTTGACGAAGTGCGCCAGCATGGGCTGGTTCCGGACCATGTCGTGCACGATCGTCGAGGGCTGGGTGTAGCCGCTCTCGACGGCGCGTTGGCCGGCGGCGGGCGGCAGCAGCACGTTGATGTCGTATTGCTCCGGGTGTGCGCTCCACGGCTTGCCGGTAATGCGGTCGAGCAGGACGAAGGGACCCTTGGAAGGAAAGGCCTTGACCAGCGCCGTGTAGGCATCCGGTTCGCTAGGGATCTGCTCGCGGAACTGGGTCTGGTCGATCGATAGCGGTTCGATGCCGGTCAGCTGTTGCAGTTGCATGGCCATCGGCACGGTGTTACCCAGGCGCCCCTTCGCCTTGTCGATATGTGCGTAGCCGGCGTGGACGAACAGCTTGGCGTCGGGATTCTTGGCGAACACTTTCCGGTACAGGTTTCTGGCTTGCCCGGCTTCACGTTCCTGCGTACTGCGGCTGTCTGCGTCGTAGGACACGACCTTGAAGCCCAGCTTGATCGCCGTGCGCACGATCTCGCCATACGAGGGTTCGCGCAGGTATTCGCTGCCGCTGTTCTTGGTTGGGTATCCGCGGTTCATCAGGCTGGCGTCCTTGTCGAGCAACGCCTCCGCCGCGAAATGGTCGAAGCCGAGAGCGCGCAGGCGCGGCAGCAGGGCCAGCGAGAGCTGTCGGGTGTGGGCGTCGTGATGCGCCTCGTTGATCAGGACGATGCGGCGGTCGGCGGCCTGTCGAACGAGAACGTCGACCGCGTCGGCGGCTTGCCACTGGGCCACCGTGGGGATGGTGGTGTCCGCCGCCACGTGGCTCTTCAAGGGGAAATCGCGAAGCGCCTCATTGTAAAGACCCAGTTCGTTCTCGACCGAGGCGAACATCTGCATGGCGAGCGGCCGGTCGGCGACTGGAAGCTCCTGCAGTGTCTTGACCAGGTAGACGTAGCGGGCCAGGTCGTTGGGCTGCTGCCTCAGCTCGTGGAACATCTCGATGGCGACCGGGCTGAAGTCCTGTGCCAGTACTGGCGAGGCCAATGGCGTGCTCATGCAGAGCGCGACGGGAATCACTCGGAACAGCACTCTGGCCGGCATGTTCAACCTCCGTGGATGATTCATGGCTAGCGTGCCTGCGTACGCTCCTGCAGGCAAGCTCCTGCCGACTCGAGCGCGAGAACGGGGTGATGGACTGGGTACAATGCGCCGATGACCACCTTCACCCTGCAGCGCGGCCATGTGCCGTTGTTGATCAGCCTGCCGCACGACGGCAGCTTCATTCCCGACGATATCGCTGTGCGGATGCACCCGGCGGCGCGCCGTGCGCCGGACACCGACTGGCATGTTGGCCGGCTGTACGAGCCGCTGGCCCAGGCACTGGGCGCCAGCGTGATGAAGCCGCAGGCGTCGCGCTATGTCGTCGATCTGAATCGCCCCGCCGACGGCCACGCGCTGTATCCGGGGCAGCGCGAGACCGGCCTGGTGCCGTTGATCGGCTTCGACGGCAAGCCTCTTTATCGAGACGGGAGCGAGCCGGATGACGCCGAAATTCAACGGCGCATAAACGATTGTTGGCGCCCCTACCACCAGGCCATCACGCAGGAACTTTCACGGCTGTGTGTGGAACATGGCCACGCGGTGCTGTGGGAAGGGCATTCGATCCGCAGCCGGGTCCCCATGCTGTTCGATGGTCGGCTGCCGGATTTCAATCTCGGCACGGCGGCCGGGACGAGTTGCACCCCGGCGCTGCAGGCCCGACTGCAGGCTTGCCTGGAATCGCAGTCGCGCTTCAGTTTTGCCGTCAACGGCCGTTTCAAGGGCGGTTACATCACGCGTCATTACGGCATGCCCGCAACTGGCGTGCAGGCCGTGCAACTGGAACTGGCGCAGCTCAATTACATGGACGAGGAGAGCTTCGCGTACGACGAGGCGAAAGCGCCTGCGGTGCAGGATCTGATCGGCCGGATGCTGCAGGCCTGCCTGGCCTGATCGCAAGTAATCGCGAGCCCGATCGAGTGCGGCAAAAGTCAAGGTCCCGTGCGCGCATCGCGCAGGAAACCACGCGTTCCGTTCAGCCTTGGTATTCCGTCGCCGTCGCATCGTCGGTTCGTCGCGCCACCCGAGTCGCCGGGTTCCGGCCGGGTCCGCGATACCTTAATCGTCCGAGGCTCGACATCATGATGCGTAAACTTCTGATCGCTTCCCTGCTCGTGGCGGGTGTTGTGCTTTCCGGTTCCGTGCTGGCCCAGGCTGCCCCTGCCTCGCAGGCGGCCGCTCCGGCGGCGCAGGCAGCCCCGGCTGCGGCCCCTGCTGCTGCAGCGGATACTGCGTCGAAGACGGCCATGCACCACAAGTCGCACCACAAGTCCCATCATCACAAGAGCCACAAGGCGGCTCCCGCTGCAGGCGCAGCCCCGGCGGCGGCATCGACGGCGGGTTGATGGTGTCGTAGTGGATCAAGACCCCGCCGGTGCAGTCCGGCGGGGTTTTTCGTGCAGGCGGCCTGCCCGCGCGCCGCTCGAGCGGTTCAGCGCGGCGGTGCCGACAATGCGGCGACGCACTTCAGCTCGATCGCGATCGGCGTGGGCAGCGCGGCGATGCCCACCGTGGTGCGACAGGCGTCGACGCCGGCGAAGTGTTCCGCGTAGAGGCGGTTGTAGGCGGCGAAGTCGCGCTGCATGTCGGTGAGGAATACGGTGACGTCGACCAGATCCTCCCAGCGTGCGCCGCTGGCTTCCAGCACCGCGCGTACGTTGGCGAACACCTGCCGGCATTGTGCCTCGATGTCATAGTCGACCAGCCGGCCGCCCGCGTCGCAGACGTTGCCGGGAATCGCGTTGCTGCCGGGTTGGCGCGGACCCACGCCGGAGAGGAACAGCAGGTTGCCGACGCGCCGTGCGTGCGGATAGGCGCCGACCGGCGCCGGGGCGGCGTCGGTGCGGATGGTGTCGCCGCTCATGCGGCGCCTTGCCAGCGACGGGTGAGCTGAGTCACTGCCTGCTGGTAGGCCTCGGGCACTTGCTCGCGGCTGCGCGCATCCAGCCCGAGGTCGTGGATGTGGCCGTCGTCCAGGCCGTAGATCCATGCGTGCACGGCGAGCGGCTGGCCGCGCTCCCACGCCTCGCGCACGACCGTGGTGTGGCACACGTTGAGCGCCTGTTCCAGCGCGTTCAGTTCGCACAGGTGCGCGTGGCGCATCGCGAACGATTGCGCCGGGTCGAGCTTGTCGGCGTGTTTCATGGCGATGTCGGTGATGTGCCTGAGCCAGTTGTCGATCAGGCCGAGCCGGCTTTCCTTCAGCACCGCGCCGACGCCGCCACAACCGTAATGGCCGACCACCAGGATGTGCTTCACCTTGAGCACGTCGACCGCGAACTGGATGGTGCTGAGCGCGTTGAGGTCGGTATGCACCACCACGTTGGCGACGTTGCGGTGCACGAAGATCTCGCCCGGCGGCAGGTCGACGATCTGGGTGGCCGGCACGCGCGAGTCGGAACAACCGATCCACAGGTAACGCGGTGCCTGCTGCTGCGAGAGCTTTTCGAAAAAGGTCGGGTCCTGCGCGGTGACCTGGTCGGCCCAGCGGCGGTTGTTGGCAAGCAGGTCTTTCAGTGAATTCATCGGGATTCCAGGTAGTCGGGTGTGCGCACTCGCGCACGTCCTAGGGATGTACGGACGACGCGCCGTAGGCGATGCAAATGTTTTTCGGCTCGGTGAAGAAGTGCAGCGCCTCGCTGCCGCCCTCGCGTCCGAGCCCGGATTGCTTGGCGCCGCCAAACGGCGTGCGCAGATCGCGCAGCAGCCAGCAGTTGATCCAAACGATGCCGAATTCGAGTCGGCCGGCGAGCCGGTGTGCGCGGGACAGATCCTGCGTCCACAGCGAGGCGGCCAGGCCATAGCGGCTGTCGTTGGCGATCGCCAGCGCGTCGTCCTCGTCCTCGAACGGGATCAGGCTGACCACCGGGCCGAAAATTTCCTGCTGGTTGGCCTGTGCTGCGGGCGACAGGCCCTCGATCACGGTCGGCGCGATGAACCAGCCCTCGGCGCAGCGGCCGGGCAATTTGATCGCCTCGCCACCGCACGACACGCGACCGCCGTCGGCGCGGGCCTGTTCGATGCAGCCGAGCACTTTGTCGTAGTGCGCCTGCGAGACCATCGCGCCGAGGTCGCTGTCGGCGTCGCCCGGATCGCCCACGCGCAGCGCCCGCACGCGCGCCAGATAGCGTTCGCGGAAGGTGTCGAGGATCGAGCGCTGCACCAGCAGGCGCGAGCCGCACAGGCAGATCTCGCCCTGATTGGCGAAGCCCGAGCGCACGATGGTGTCCAGGTTCGCATCGGAAAGATCGGCATCGGCGAACACGATCGCCGGATTCTTGCCGCCCATTTCCAGCGAGACTTTCTTGAACTGCGCGGCGGCCGTGCTGGCGATGCGTGCGCCGGTGGCTGTGCTGCCGGTGAAGGAGACTGCCTTCACCGCCGGGTGTTCCACGAGCGCCTGGCCCACGCTGGGACCGCGGCCCTGCACGATGTTCAGCACGCCGGGCGGGAAGCCGGCCTCGATGCTCAGTTCGCCGAGCAGGGCGGCGGTGCACGGCGTCACTTCCGACGGCTTGGCCACCACCGTGTTGCCGGTGGCCAGCGCCGGCGCGATCTTCCAGGTGAACAGGTACAGCGGCAGATTCCACGGGCTGATGCAGCCGACCACGCCGAGCGGCTGGCGCAAGGTGTAGTTGATCGCGCCGGTACCCGTGGGGCCGGTCTCCATCGCGTGCGATTCGCTGCCCCAGCTGATGATCGCGGCGGCGAAGTAGCGCAGATTGCTGACCGCGCGCGGGATGTCGAGCCGGCGCGCGAGGCTCAGCGGCTTGCCGCTGTCGCGCGATTCCAGTGCGGCGAATTCCTCCAGTCGCGTCTCGATCAGGTCGGCCAGCCTTTGCAGCAGGCGTGCTCGTTGTTCGATCGGGGTGCCAGCCCAGCCGGGCGCCGCGCGAGTGGCGGCGGCGACCGCGGCGTCGACGTCCGTGGCATCGGAGTCGGCGCAATGGGCGAACACCGCGCCGGTGGCCGGCTCGCGCACCTCAAGCCATGCATCGTGGCGGGGTGACTGCTGGCGGCCATCGATCAGGTTGGCTAGGCGCGGGATAGGCATCAGGACAAGCTTAAAACCAGCGTGCCGCAATTGCACCGGACGCCGGCGTATGCCGCGCGGCAAGCGAGGGGCGAGTGCTTCAGCTCAACGCGCGGGTGCGGCCGCCGTCCACCGCGATGCTGACGCCGTTGACGTAGGCGGCGGCGGGCGTGCAGAGGAACGCGATCACCGCGGCCACTTCGCCGGCTTCGCCGAAGCGGCGGGCTGGCACCGAGGCCAGCATGGCCTGGGCAATGGCATCCTCTTTGCGTCCGCTGGCCGCGGCCTGTGCGGCAAGCAGGCTGTCCAGGCGCTGGGTACGGGTGTAGCCGGGCAGCACGTTGTTGACGGTGATGCCGTCGGCGGCCAGTTCGGCCGACAAGGTCTTGGCCCAGCCGGCGACGGCAGCGCGCACGGTGTTGGATACGCCCAGCCCGGCGATCGGCTCCTTCACCGAGGTGGAGATCACATTGACGATGCGGCCGTAGCCACTCGCGCGCATGCCGGGCAGCAAGGCCTGCAGCAGGACCTGACCGGCCAGCAGATGCTGACGGAATGCCGTCTCGAAGGCTGCGGGTTCCGCGTTGTATGCCGGACCGCCCGGAGGGCCGCCGCTGTTGTTGACCAGGATGTGCACCGGGGCGCCGGCGGCGATATCGGCGGCCGCTGCTTGCAGGCCGGCGGTGTCCAGCATGTCCACGCTGCGCCAGTCGTGCTGCTGCCCGGCGTGCGTCCGCGGCAAGCTTTCGGCGACCAGCTTGAGCTTGTCGGCCGAACGCGCCAGCAGGGTGACGCTGGCGCCAAGCTCGGCCAGCTCGATCGCGCAGGCGTGGCCGATGCCCTGCGAAGCACCGCAGACCAGAGCGTGACGTCCACCCAGATTCAGTTGCATGCCTTGCTCCTTCAGCGCACCCACAACCGCATGGCTAGCGCTGCGAGCCAGCACAGCCAGCCCAGCCATTGGCTGTAGCGCCATACCACGCGCCAGCGATTGATCGCTGCGTCGCCCAGCGCGGGCAGGGCCGGGGAGCGCAGCACCTGCTGCATGTTGGCCCAGATGCGGAACCCGGAAAGCCGGCCTTGCGCGGCCGCAGCGATGACTTGCCAGTGTTCCGGGTAGCGCGTGCGCAGCAGCGCAGCGGCCCGAAATGGCGCCACGTACGACAGTACGAACAGGCTGACGCCGCTCGCCAGCAGGGCGAGATAGAGGGCGATCATGGCGGACTGTGGCCGGTCTTGCCGTCGTTGCCGTTGCTCCAGGGCAGCGGCAACGCGGTGCGCAGGGTATTCAGCACGCCATTGCCCTTCGCGGCCTTCTTGCAGAGCGCGTTGTTGAGCGCCTTCTCGTAAGTCTTGTTCATCATGCCGACCCACAAGGCGCCATCCGGGCCATGCGGGATGCTGAAGCTGCCGGCGGAGTTCATCTGCAGCGAGGCGGCGCTGGAGGTGGAGAACGATGCGGGCGATTGTTCCCAGTAGGTCTTGCCCGACTGCTGCTCGGCTGAGCTGTAGACCAGCAGGTAGCGCGCCTGTGCGCTGTCGATGTTCAGGCTGCCGAAGGCGCCGCTCGTCTCGTCACTCCAGCCCATGTGCTCGCACAGTCCGATGTCCTCGGAGCGGATCGGCTGGAAACCCTCGTCCAGCAGCACGACGGTGGGCGCGAACAGATAGCTGGCGTGCAGCCAGCGGCCATTCAATTCCGACTTCAGGGCGACCTTGTACGGCAGCTTTACGTCGATCGGCAGACGGAAGGCGAGAAAGTAGCTTTGCGTGCCGTTGAGGTTGGCGACCATGCTGCCGCTGCCCAGCACGAACTTCTGCGGCTGCCACGGCAGCATGCTGCGATAGGAGAAGTCGGCGAAGCTGCTGC
>Ga0070681_10001012_pt1 | contig 23763 bp, 19 predicted proteins | sample KBSC83BmetaG_FD_65650 | JGI IMG/M metagenome (GOLD analysis project Ga0070681, IMG submission 65650) | Corn rhizosphere microbial communities from Kellogg Biological Station, Michigan, USA - KBS C8-3B metaG | ecosystem: Host-associated > Plants > Roots > Rhizosphere | place: USA: Michigan...
TTCGGAACCGAGGAGGACGGCGAGTTTTTGAATTTCGTAGTGCCAAGGCGCTATTGGATGACGTTCTTTCCGCTAGCGGCGTTCATCAATTTTACGGACTTCGTGATCCACCGTCCGCCTACCTATACCCGTAGCCGCCTCATCTCCGCTTTCTTCAGTGCGAGTTACAACCTGGTGTACGGATATTTCTTGTACCGCGCATTCGGCCTGCCCTTCACGCTTCTGACCATGCTGGTATTTCTGCCGCATGTGGGCTTTTACCTGGATCGCGTGCGACAGTTCACCGAACACAATTTGATGCCGCTCGATAACAGGAACGGCTCACGAAGTTTTGGGATGGGCTTCTGGGGGCTGCTGGTAGGCGGTGGTCCCTGGGGTTCTCCCTGCCACTGGGAGCACCATCTGGTTGCAAGCTTGCCATGGTATCAGCAACTAATCCTCCACCGTTACGTCGTGAGACTGCTGACACCGCGCCAACGTGAACAGTTTCTGATTCGACCCTTCATCGGCTTCCCGAGACTGTGGTGGCGGCTGATTCAAAATTCGAGATCATTTTTGCGGCGCTCTGAAATATGAGTTTCAGGCGGCACGGCTCAGTAAGACCAAGCTACACTCCGGCCGATCGGCTGGTGCATCGTCGACTGCCGCCTCGCGGCCTCTCATCATGACCAGCGACTTGCTAGAGTTCTTACGTTCAACCGAGCTGTTTCGATCGGTCGATCCGGCGCTGCTGAGGCAGCTCGCGGCCGATTTAGAGATCGTTTCACTGGGCGATGGAGAAGTTCTGGTTCAACAAGGCGATTCGGATCAGAATCTATATCTGGTGCTGTCTGGCCGCCTGCGAGTTCATGTCAGCAACCAGCGAAATGAGCTGATCCTGTTATCGGTTGCCACCCCGGGGGAGAGCGCCGGAGAGATGGGGATTTTGGCCGACGACGCCTCCTCCATCACCATCGACGCCGCCGGCCAGACTCGGGTAGCGCGGCTGCCGCGAACGGCGTTCGACCGGTTTTCGGCCACACACCCCGCGGCCGGACTGCTTATCACCCAAGCTTTAAGCCGGCTCTTGCAACGAAACCGGCTCTCGCTGGCTCTTCAATTCAGTAACCTGTTTGCCTCACTTGCGCCTGACATCCTCCGTGATCTGGAATCGGAGCTGGAGACGTTCATCCTGTATGGCGGAGAGACGCTCTTCCGGCAAGGCGATCCGGGTGATTATCTGTGCATCGTTGTGAGTGGACGCGTGCGCGTCGTCATGCACGCGCCTGACGGCCAGGAAAACATCATAACCGAGCTTGGATCAGGCGAGCTTGTGGGTGAGATGGCAGTCGTGAGCGGTGAGACGAGAACCGCCACTGTGCATGCTGTCCGGGACACGCAACTTGCCAAACTGACCAAGGCCGCGTTTGATCGCTTCTTATCCAAGCATGGGAAGCCGGCGGTGGAGATGCTCGCCCGCAAACTGGCGGAGCGCCTGAGGGATACAACCGCGGCCCACAAGCGGCGAGGCCGGAGCGTTTCCACCATCGCGGTTATTCCGGCACACGCCACTACGCCGGCTGGCGACTTCTGCGATCGGCTGGCGTCGGCGCTGTCGGAATTCGGGCCCACGCTTCACCTGACGGGCGCCATCGTGGACCAGCACCTCGGACGGGAAGGGATCGTTCAGACGTACGAGTTCGCTGGCAGTAACATCCGAATCGTGGAATGGCTCAGCAATCAGGAGCTGACGCATACCTACGTGCTATACGAAGCGGATCCCTTTTTGTCACCTTGGACCGAGCGCTGCATTCGCCAGGCAGATCACATCCTGATATTGGCGGAAGGACACGCGGACCCGGCGCCGGGGGACATCGAAACGGAGCTGTTGCACCCAAAGGATGGCCGTTACATGGCCCGCCAGTGGCTGGTGCTCGTGCATGGCGAGAGCGATCCTTCGGGAACCGGCAAATGGCTCGACGCGCGCGACGTGGAGCGGCATTTCCATGTGCGCTTTTCCGATCTCAATACCGTGCAGCGGCTGGCGCGGTTTCTGACCGGTCGGGCCATCGGATTGACGTTGGGCGGCGGCTTCGCGCGCGGCCTGGCACACGCCGGCGTGTTCCGCGCAATGGCTGATCTCGGCGTTCCCGTGGATGCCATTGGCGGCGCCAGCATGGGGGCGATGGTCGGGGCATTGCGCGCTATGGGGTGGGATGGCGACAAGATCATTCGCGAGACCTGCGCCGCATGTGCCGGCGCATTCAATGACCTTACGTTTCCATTCATCGCTTTTAAGACCGGCCGAAGGTTCAGTGAAGCGCTTCGGAAGTTGTATAACGAAATTCAGATCGAAGACCTTTGGCTTCCATTCTTCTGCATCTCAGCCAATCTGAATCGCTCCGAACTCAAGATTCACGCGCGGGGCTCTCTGGCGAAGGCCATCCTCGCCGGCACACGCGCCCCCGGGGTGTTTCCGCCCATTGTTTATGAAGGGGAATTACATGTCGACGGCGGCGTAATCAACAATGTTCCCGTCGACATCATGAAGAGCTTCTCCAACAATGGGATTGCAGTGGGTGTCGACGTCTCCCCGCCTCACGAACTGAATGTCATTGGGGACTATGGGGACGTGATTTCCGGATGGGGGGCTTTTTGGAAGCGGTTCCACCCATTCTCGCGGCATCGCGAATACACACCCAGCATTCTGCTCGTTATGATTCGAACCCTCGAATTCAGCGGGATCGCGTACAAGAACCTTCGAATCGAATTCGCGGACATCTATATGTATCCGGATCTGTTGAAGTTCAAGCGGACGGATTTCCATCTGGCAGCACAGATCGCGCAAGCGGGATATGACTGTGCGAGAGCCAGTGTGCTAAAGTGGCTCGCCACTTCCCCCGTGGCCCGCACCATGCGCCCCGACCTTGCCGCGATTGCGGCCAATGAAGAGAACCAGCAGGTGCCTATTGGCACGGCCTGATTCCTCCGCGTCCGAGACTGTGCTCCTTACGGGGGCTACGGGGTTTGTCGGGCGCGAACTATTATGGCGCCTGGCGCGCAGGCCCCGTGATCGTGTGGTATGCCTGCTTCGTGCCAAAGACGATGCAGATGCCGATGCGAGGCTGGCCCGAGTCCTTGATCATGCGCAGCCGGAAGCCTTGACCGCCGAGCAGAAATCGCGCGTGACAGCCCTCCGGGGAGACCTCACGCAAGACGATCTGGGATTGTCACCAAGGCAGCGGAACGAGCTGGCCGGAACCGTAACCCGTGTGATCCATGACGCCGCGACGGTGGACTGGGCCACGCCCCTCGAGACCGCAAGAGAGATTAATGTGGAAGGCACTCGTCGTGTTGTGGAACTCGCGAAGCTGGCGCAGTCGCACGGCGTTCTCCTGCGATTTGACTACATCAGTACCTGCCATGTTTGCGGACGGCGGCGCGGCCGCGTCCCTGAAGAGTCTCTGGACGACGGCTACGGGTTCTTTAACCATTACGAAAGGAGCAAGTTCGAGGCTGAACGGCTGGTGCGCGCGAGCGGGCTTCCCTTCGCGACATTCCGGCTCAGCTCGGTGGTGGGTGACTCCCGTACGGGTTTTTCATCCACGTTCAAAGTAATGTATTGGCCGTTGAAGATGCTATCGCGCGGCATGGCTTGGGCTGTACCTGCCGACCGGCGCGGTATTGTAGACATCGTTCCCGTCGACTACGTATGCGACGCGCTCGAAGCAATCAGCGCAGAACCGTCGCAACGCGGCAAGACATTCCACTTAGCTGCCGGGCCGGACTATTCTTCGACCGTCGGCGATTTGCTGGATTTGGGAGTCAAGTCGTTTCGGGTGCGCCCGCCTCTGCTGGTGTCCCCGTCGCTGTTCTTCTACACGATGCGGCCGCTTCTGTATTTGGTGACGTGGGGCAAAAGACGGGAGATGCTCAGAAAGGGGCGTGTCTACGTGCCATATTTTTCCTTCCGCGCGGCTTTCGATACTTCTGTAGCCCGAGGCGTCCTCGATCCGGGAGGCTTGCGCCCCCCGCTGGTCCAGGAATATTTTCAGAAACTGATCGACTACGCTATTGCGAGCGACTGGGGCAAGCGCGAGCCAGGCCGGTCGGCGATAGCCGGCACCCAGAGCGGATCCGAGCAGACCGAGACCCCGTGAACTTCTACGAACTCGATCCGGCCGAACAACGCCAAGCGTCCGCTACGAGACTCTTTCGGTATCTGCGCGAATACATCTATCCGTACCACCCATATCTGCGCCGTCTTTACCAGCAAGAACGCGTGGATCTATCCAAGCTCCGTACGGCGGACGATGTCCGGCGGTTACCCATTATCGACAAGTCCCATCTGCAGTCCGATCCGCAGCTTTTCATCTTGCGGCCAACCATTGCCGGCGGACCGCCGCTCCCCGAGGGCTATCAGACCGAGCCGCTACGTAAGTCAGCCCTGGCGAAATATCTTCTTCAAACCCTGGTAAACCGGCCGCGGGACTATACAAGGCTGGCGTGGCAGCCGACGCTCCGGCAGCAAATCCGCCGCCGCGGTCTGCTCGAGTGGCAGCCAATTCACTACATCTTTTCTACGGGATCGAGCGGAACCCCAACGCCTGTCACATATACGCACCACGACTTCACGCACGTACTGGCTGAGATGACGTCAATGTTCGCGCGGCCGAAAAAGCTCGATCCGAATCGAGCGTACTTCGAATGGACCGACCGCGTCATGAACGTCTTTCCGGGCGCACCGCATATGGCGTTCTTTGGGCCGCTGCTGGCAAAGGTCATATCCGGAGTGGCGAGTTTCGAGACTTTTGGGGGCGCAGTCATTCCCACCGACCGGCAGGTCACAATCTTCGCTAGCGGCGGATTTTCCACGCTAGCCGCTGTCCCGTCATACCTGGTTCGCTGGCTGCGCCGGGCCACCATTCTGTTGCAGGAAGGCAAGATTCGGCCGCTGAAGCATTTCAAGTCGGCCTTGGTTGGCGCGGAGCCATTGAGCCCGGCCCAACACGATTACATTCGCGAGTTGGCGCTGGGCTTGGGGGCCGACTCTCGTTTCACAATCTACCAGACCCTCGGCCTCACCGAGATGAAGTGGACCAGCATTGAGTGCGGCGATGGCAGCGGCATGCATCTAAACCCCAAATACTTTTTCTGCGAGCTGCTGCATCCGGAGACGCGCGAGCCGGTCGCTCCAGGCGAACCGGGCGTGCTCGTCTTCAGCCACATCGGCTGGCGAGGTACCGCGCTGGTGCGCTTCTGGACCGGGGATTTAATTAAAGGCGGCGCGCGGTGGGATCGCTGCTCGTGCTGCGGTTATATGTTTCCTCGAATCTATCCCCCCATCTGCCGTGCGGAAAAGGATTTCACCAAGTTGAAGGGCGCCCGGGTCGATCTTTCGTTGTTGGTTGAAGCGGTCCGCGACACTCCCGGCATCCGGCAGTTCCAGATCACACTCGAGAACGAGGATCCCCAAGACGGATTCTCGCGCGATGTATTGTCGGTGCACCTGGTTGCCGAGGGCGGACACATCCGCGCGGGAGTAGAGCAAAGCTTGCGTGAGCGGTTGAAGACATATACGGAGGTCTCGCCTGACCGCGTGATATTCGAAGAGGACGAAGAGTCGCTGGATAAGCGCCTTTTCGCAAGGAACGGCATCAAGGCGGAATACCTGGTGGAACGCCGGAGGAATCATATCTAGGGCGGATCGCATGATCACAAATAGTGATACGGCTCTTGCCAAGGCTATAATGACGCAATCAGAATCCGCGGATTCGTCGTTTGCCAGTGCTATTACTAAGTGCGGCGGCGGTCGTCAATCTCAGATTTGCGCCTTCCCGCTACGAAGAGGGACTCATGGGGTGTTTCGTGACGCCTCCCACTGTACGCAAGCCGCGTTGGGCGGTGGAGGGGCTCAGCATGTCGGCATCTGAGCCGGTAGATCCGCTGGCGTTCGGCCCAAACGCATGGGGTGGACGGAACAATGTCTCGTCCCGCCTTGTGCCTGTATGGTTTCCCTGATCATGAGTTCTCCTGGCATCTCCAACGTCTCAAGGCTGTCCCCGCCGGGACCTCTCGACGACGCGGGCTATCGTTTCTTGCCGTCGCGCGTAAGATCGCACCTGGTCATTCTGCCCGGAGTCATACGTAACCCGCCGGAATACTTCGTGCAAGTGTCACGGCGGTATGGAGGGATTGTCACACTCAGCCCAAAACGCATCTTTCTCGTCACGCATCCGGACTACGTAAAGCACATCGTGCAGGACAACCACACAAACTATATAAAAGGTCCCTGGTACAAGGTCCTCAAACCTTTGATGGGCGACGGCTTGTTTTCGAGTGATGGCGAGTTGTGGATGCGCCAGCGCCGGCTTGTCCAGCCCGCCTTTCAACGCAAGCATCACCCCAGGACGGCAGAGATCGTTGCCGATGCCACGCGCGGCATGCTACACCGCTGGGAGACAAACGCATCCAATGGACAGGCGATCGATGCACGTGGAGAGATCATTCTGTTAACACTCGAAATCCTGTTACGGAGCATGTTCAGTGGTGACCTGATCGGTCACGAACAGGAATTGCGCGAAGCCGTGATCGAGTACGAACGCCACATGGACCTGGTCAGCGCGGTGAATTCCGTCAAATTACCGGGCTGGTTCCCTACCGTCGGGCGGCGGCGCTTCCAGCGTGCGGTCCGGACCCTGGAGCGTTTCATTTTTCGCGTCGTCGAGCAGAGGCGGCGGACTCGCACCGACAATGGCGACCTGGTATCGCTTCTGCTTTGGGCGCGCGACGAGGAGACCGGCGAATCGATGAGCGATCGCCAGATTCGCGACGAGCTGATGACCATGCTGCAGGCGGGCCACGACACGGTTTCCGACGCCATTTCCTGGACCTGGTATCTGATGGCTAAGCATCCCGATGTGCAGCAACGCATCGCGCTGGAGGTCGATTCCGCGCTGGGCGGCCGGCCTCCCCGGTTTGAGGATTTATCAGCACTTGCCTACACGACCAGGGTAATTCTGGAATCCATGCGCGTCTATCCTCCGGCTTGGGTTTTCGCGCGTACTCCGGTAGCGGACGACGTGATTGGCGGATATCACATTCCGGCGAACTCGCTGGTTGTCATCAGCCCTTACGTGACTCACCGGCTGCCCGATATTTGGGAAAATCCGGAAATTTTTGACCCTGAGCGCTTCTTGCCTGAAAGGTCCGAAGGCCGGCCGCGTTTCGCATACTATCCGTTCAGCGCCGGGCCCCGCCAGTGTGTCGGCTCCGGCCTGGCTATGCTTGAGGCGCAGATGATCATCTCCATGGCGGCGCAGAGATACCGGCTCGAGGCTCCTCCAGGATTCTCGCCCGGCCTGAAACCGCGAATCAGCCTGACAGCCGATCGTACGCTTTGGCTCACGCCGATCTCCCGGGCGCTACCGCTCCAAGACGGTTAACTGCGAGGGGCTACATCCTGGCATGGCTAGCTCTGGCATCGGTTTGCCTTGAAACAGGCGCTGGCAAGGTTTCGCCAGCCACCGCGCCCATCGATTCGCGCTTTTCTTGCGAGCGCTGTCAGTCGCGATACCCGTGTTGGCGTACATCTGCCGGTACAGCTTGGAGACGAACAGGAAGGCCAGCCGCGCCCTTAACGTCGTGACGCAACTCGATCGTCTCCAGATCGCCCGGATACTATAGAAGTTGTCCCACACTCCCTGGGTGCGGACTCGGATCTCTTCCGGCCCCATGGTGGGATGTGGGATGAAGAGCTTGGGGCGGAGACCTGTGGGCAGGAGCCAATACCGGGTGATGGGAACACCCTGGATTCGATCCACATTTTCCCCCAGCTTTTCCTCCCAATGTTGAAAATCCACGGTACCTGGGAACGGCGTCATGGTCACGAATTGAGCAAAGGTGAGATCCGCTTGCCTGGCAAGAGCGGACGTAGCCTCGAACGTGTCCGCTCGATCCGTGGAGAGCCCGAAAATAAAAGACCCGAGCACGTGAACACCGTGCCGCTTAAAGGTTCGCAGACGTTCAGCCAGGGCTTCTCCGGAGCAGTTGAAATCCTTGTAGACAGACTTCAAGCCCTCTGCCGTGACTGCCTCGACGCCCACCAAGGCTCCTTTAATGTGGGCCTTCTGCATCGCATCGAGAAATTGCGGGTCCTCAGCGGCTTCCATGGTGATCTGCGTGTAGAACACCAGGTCGGCGGGAAGCTGGGACAGGCTTTCCATTAGCTCGAAACGCTCGGCGCGAAGGGCCTGCAATTCGGCAAGCCTCCCGGCGTTGTTCTGGCGCTCCGCTAACGCGAGGTCGGCGAGGGTCACCGGATAAAAGTTATCGTCGGCCAAGGCGATGAACCGGTAGCCCAACTGCCTGAGCTGCACAATCTCCCGGATCACAGTGTTGGTAGAACGCTGCCGCGGACGCTGGCCATCGGTGCGCCAGACCGAACAGAAGGAGCAGTGCTTGGGGCACCCGCGCACCGTTTGCACGGACGCCCACATATAACGGCCGCGGGGAGTCAGATCCCACCGGGCGGGCAGAAACCGGCCGGCGGAAACGCGGCCTCCATCGTAGATACGCTGCGGAGTTCCGTTGACGCAATCCGCCAACACCGTCTTCCAGACGTCATCGCCGTCTCCTTTCACCACAGAATGGGCGGCTCCGAGTTCGTGGGCCTCCTCCGGATAAAGGGTGGCGTGGATGCCGCCGTAGACGACCCAGGCTCCGCGCTCGCGCGCCAGCCGTCCAACTTCGAGGCCCCGGTAGGCGTTGCCGGTGTGGATTCCTATTCCAACGATGTCCCCGGGCTGAAGCTGGTGCGGATCAAAGGGCTCCAGAGTCTCGTCCGTAATGACCGGATCCCCGTACGCAGACGGCGTCGCGGCCGCCAATACGTATAACCAGCGCGGCGTGATCACGCCAATTCCAAACGAAACATCACTCGGATTTACAAGGTGAACAGCCAAGCGTTTATACCCCCTCGGTTTACACGAACCAGTTCCGTTGGCATCTGTGTTCCTATGCAGAAAAAAACGTGTTGATCTCGGCAAAGAAGGCTTGCGGGGCCGCCGATGGGGAGAAGACACTATTCACAACAGCACCCGGCAATTGTACACTAGGGTAAACCCCTGGTCCAGCGGTCCTCAGATTCCCTGGGCATTCTCGAATTTCAACTCCCCCCAGCCTTCAATTTCCAGCAGACGATTATATTTGGCCAGCCGTTCGGATCGGGTAATCGAGCCGACCTTAATCTGATCGCCGGCCGCGACTGCCAGATCGGCGAGAAAATCGTCCTCGGTCTCCCCTGAGCGTGCCGAGATGACTGTGCGGTAACCGGCTTCGCGCGCGCAATCGATCACCTGGAATGTTTCGGTGAGAGTCCCGATCTGGTTCATCTTCACTAAAACGGCATTGGCGGCGTGCTCGTGAATCCCTCTGGCCAGCCTCTCGGGATTGGTAGCGAACAGATCGTCGCCGACCAATTGCACTTTTGCGCCGAGTGCGTTGGTCAGGCGCTGCCATCCTGTCCAATCGTCTTCGGCAAGACCGTCTTCGATGGAGACAATCGGGTAGCGGACCACCCAGTCTGATAGCAACTCGATCATTCCCTGCGAAGTGAGACAGCGGCCTTCGGTGGCGAGCGCGTATTTCGCGTCTGCGAAAAAGTGCGATGAGGCGGCGTCGATGGCAATTCCTATCTGCCGCCCGGCCTGGTAGCCCGCGCGCGCGATCGCGTCTGTCATCACGTCGAGCGCGGCCTGATTGCTTGGTAGACGCGGACCCCAGCCGCCCTCATCGGCGACCCCAGTCAGGACATAGCCGCCGCTGTCGAGCGCTGCACGCGCGGCATGATGCACCTTTACGATGGCTTCGAGCCCTTCAGCATATGTGGCAAAGTCTATGGGGACCGCGAGAAAATCCTGAAATTCAAAATTACGGCCGGCGTGTAGCCCCCCGGATAGGATATTCACCATGGGGACGGGGATGGCCGCCCGGCGCTGGGCCGCCAGGTAACGCCACAACGGTATGCGGCGCGAATTGGCTACGGCCCGCGCCACCGCGCACGAGACGCCTAATATGGCATTGGCGCCCAGGCGGGACTTGTCCGCAGTGCCGTCGAGCTCGATCATGCGGCGATCGATGGCGGCCTGATCGTCAGCGCTCATTCCCACCAGAGCGGGGCCGATCGCGCGCACTACGTTATCGACGGCCGTCAGGACACCCTTGCCCCCGTAGCGTGCCGCATCGCCATCGCGCAGCTCGACCGCTTCATGCGCGCCCGTCGAGGCGCCGGATGGAACTTTGGCATTCGCTACAGTGGTGTCGGAGAGTTCAACCTCGGCCATCAGCGTCGGATTGCCGCGGGAATCCAGAATTTCTAGAGCCCGAACTTTACGAACTGTCAGGCTCAAGCGGCGCACCTGACGGCCTGGTCGAAAACGTCGGCTACGAGAGCCGGCGGTTGAATAATCAGATTGCGGGCAAATGTACGCACGCGGTCGCGCAGTGCGGCGCCCTTGATGTATTCGGCAGGCGACTTGCCATCAATGCGCGCCAGTAACAGACAGCCGAGATGGTTGAGCGTCGCGGTTTCGATCCAATGGCAATCGGTCGGCAGGCCCTCGCGGTATGCGCGCCAGAACGTGTGCGCAGTGCGCGCGAAGTCAGCGCTCCATGCGGGTCTATAAAATGACTTCAGAAGCAGGTGATTGAGCAGGAATGCGGAGTCGAATGCCGGATCCCCGAAGTGCGTCACTTCAAAATCAATCGCCATCACCGTTCCTCCACTCACCAGGAAATTCTTGGGACTCCAATCGCCATGGACGAGGCTGACGCGACGGCATGACATCTTGGAGATAAGGCGCTCGAAGTGCAGCCCGAGGTCCGGGTGTCGGGAAGCCGTGGTGCGGTAGTAAGGATCGATGCGCAACTGATCGAAAACCGTTTGATCACCGAATAGACGCTGGGCTTCAGGGTCGCGCCAGCTTCTGGCAACTATTGTGGCCAGCATCGCCCCTATGGACTCGGCAACACGGGAGTCGGCTTGGCCGGCCATGAGCAGCGATTTCCACGTTTGGGAGTCGTCTGCCGCCGCACTCATGGCGAACAGAAAGTTTTCACGATCTTCGAAAAGGATTTCGGGAACCGAGCCAGCCTGGAAATGCGGCGCAAGCCAGCGCATGGCCGCCGACTCGCGGAAGATGCGGTCGCGATCCGAGAACCAGTCGTCCTTGACTCGCAGCTTGCCCAGCGCCTGTTTTAGAACGAAGCGCCGGCCGTTCGTCTCGACCAACAGGACTGTGTTGGATATGCCGCCGCCTAATTCGGTAATCTGCACCGGCTCGGAAATGCCGCGCGAAGCCAGGTATGTCGCCGCATTGTTGGCATGTAGTTCGAACAACCGAACATAATAGCAAGTAGGCTGGATGAATACCGCGCTTAAAGAATGGTCGGCTGTAATTGCAGCGCTCGATCGCGGCTTGCAGATATTTCTGCTGCGCAAGGGCGGGATTGTGGAGGCCAGGCGCGGGTTCCAACTAAAGTATCCGGAATTTCTGCTGTTCCCCACTTTCGAGCATCAGCACGCCCGTTCTCTGAAACCTGAGTATATGGATCTGGTCGCCCCTCAACCCGACGGCCACACCCGCATCACCCACGTCGCCCGGGTGACGGACGTGCTGCAGGCGCCCTCGCCGGTTTCTATAATGGGTGCCGTCGCACAAGATCACGTCTGGAACGAAGAATTTATTCGCCAGAGGTACGAATACCGGCCTGATTTGCCGCTGTACATGCTGGTGGTGCGCGCATACAGGCTCAAAGAGGCCCTTCATTCCATCCCGGGCCTCCTATGCCGGTTGCAAGTCTTGGGTGCACCTGACCGAAGATATCGCGATAGACGCTGCTGAACCGGTTGTCGGGGAAGCGGAGTTCGCCGGGCGGCGGGAAAAGCTGGTGTCGACGATCGCTGCCTCAGGCGGTTTCGAAAATAGAAAACAGGTCGCCGAATAGAGAGTGCTTCTTAGGCGTGCGCGTATGTCCGGTTAACTTTTCAGCGAGGTCGGCGATAGACTTTCCGACTTTTGTTCCCGCGGCAACGGGTTTACCCTCCATCATGGCCTTCTGGAGGCTTCCGAAATCACTAGGTACGTCGTGAAAGACTTTGAGTTCCAGCGCGGTTTCAATGGCTTCACTGCTGAGACCGATATCGGTATTGTAGCGATTGACAATCAGCTTAATTTTCGAACGGCTTACGCCATAAAACTCCAGGCGGGCAAGCGTGATCTGGGTGGCATGTACGGCCGGCAGCTCATTGGTGGTCACGAGCAGCAACTCATCGCATGATTTCGCGAGCGACAGTCCCCACTCGTCATGAGGTCCGGGAATATCGAGGATCGTGAACTCATAAAGCTGCCGCCAATAAGTAATCATGGCCGTAACATCCTGAGGTTCGTAAACCAGATCGGCAGGGGTCTCGGGAGAAAGTAGTACGTCCACCCCCCGGGAGGGGGTGACCATGCCCCGCCAGAGAGCCTCATCCATTCGACTCGAATTAGTAAGGGCATGGACGAAGCTATATGTGGAACTGAGCTTCAACAGGAACGCGATGGTCCCGGTGAGCGGATCAAGATCCGCAAGCAGTACCTTTTGTAATGTAAGCGCCTGGAACTGGAAGGCAAGATTACAGGCCAGCGTAGTGCTCCCGCACCCGGACTTGCCACGCATCAAGCCGAATACCCGGCCGCCCGAACGATTCCTGCTGCTGTGAGCGCGCCTGGCAAGGCGGTCGAGCGCCGCGCGAAAACTCTCCGCATTGAAGGGCGTATAAAGGAATTCAGCGGCGCCCTGACGAAGACAGCTGAGAATCAGATCGGCGTCATTGGCGGTGTGGAGCGCAACCACCGGGATTCCGGTTTCGCTCACCGCTCGGACCAAGCCGAGCGCGAGTTCGCGATCGGTGCCCACATCCACGAAGCACAGCGTGATCGCGTGTCCCGAAATCAGATCCTGCAAACCCTGACCATCGAGGTACCGAGGTGATTCCACCATGGCTTCCGCTTGTGCCGTGGCGTGCCACACGGCGCTCAACTTGCGCGAGAGTTCAGCGTGCGGGCAGATGAGTAAGGGCTTCCATGTGCTCGCCGGTAATCCGTTGGCTGACATTCGCTCCTTTTTGAAAAAATCTTCATGGCTTCTATCGGCCAAAAGCGAGAAAACCTTGAGAGTAGTTCCTGGGTTACCCAACTACAACATCGGTATATGGAAATGAATCAGTTGACGAGCAAGAGTGCTACCTCAAAGAAAACGATGGTAGTTTGCGACACTCAGCCAATCGCCATTCAAGGCATTCGCGCCTTGGTGGAGGAGAGCCAGGAGTTCGAGGTGACCGGCGAAGCCAATTCGCTGCTTGCCGGAATGGAGCTTGTCCGCAACCTTTCGCCTGCAGTGCTGGTCGTGGATAAGAGCTTTGGATTACAGCCGGTTATGGACTGGATCGCCACGGTTCGGTCGAATGGCCTCCCCACCGCCCCGGTCGTCTGGGGACATTCGATTAACGAGGCCGAAGCCCTCCGCATGGTCCAGGCAGGGGCGCAAGGCGTGATCCGTAAAACCGCCGCTCTCGGATCGCTGCTCGACTGCTTCAATGTGGTCGCCACCGGAAGTACCTGGATGGACGATCTGATGTTTCAGAATACGGAAAAGAGTAACGGCTCCGGCCGCTCCAATCTGACCATGCGCGAACAACAGGTGGCGGAACTGGTAGAACAGGGCATGAAGAACAAGGAAATCGCGCACGCACTCGGAATCTGTGCCGGCACCGTGAAGATCCACTTGAAGCACATTTTTGAAAAAACGGGCGTTCGCGGGCGCTATGGGCTGGCACTCTCAGGCCTGAAGGAACGCGGTTACCTGCCGTCAGCGCGGTACAATTGACCTATTTTTGTTCCACGTAATCTCCCCAAACGAGCCACTCGCCTTGGCGGCACTGGTTACACTGGAACCATGCGGATCGGCCAGAAGGTCGCGGTCGCCAGTATGGTCGTTAGCGGCACCCTGGCAATCGTAAAAATCGTCACTGGTCTCATGGCCGGTTCGACTTCCGTGGTGGCCGATGGGCTGGAGTCCGCAGGCGACGTATTTGCCTCTGGCCTGGTCTTTTTGGGATTGACGGTCGCCGCCAAACCCCCCGACTGGAATCATCCTTACGGCCACGGCCGCGCCGAAACCATCACCGGGATGGGCGTAGGCCTGATTTTGCTAGCGACTGGCTTTACTATTTCTTTTCACGCCCTGCGTCAGGTAGGCCAGCCGCACCAGCCGCCCGCCATGTACGCCATCTGGCCGCTCATCGCCTCTATCGGAATCAAGAGCATTCTCGGCGGGGTGAAATATCGCATCGGGAAAAAGATCGGGAGCGCGGCTCTGGGTGCGGATGCCTGGAACGATGCCGTAGATATCGTCTCCGGGCTGGCCGCTCTGGCGGCGGTTGGGCTGACGCTCTATGATCCTGAACGTTTCCTCGCCGCGGATCACTATGGCGGCTTCGCGGTGGGCCTAATTGTGATTTTTACCGGCATTCGTGTAGCCCGCGATACGGGCGCGCAGTTGATGGATACCATGCCCGATGACCGTATGATGCGTACGATTCGGGATGTCGCCCGGCAAGTCTCGGGCGTGGAGGGCGTGGAAAAATGTTTCGCGCGCAAAACCGGCCTGCAATATCACGTCGACCTGCACCTGGAGGTCGATCCCGACATCACTGTTCGCTCCTCACATGACATCGCCGAGCGGGTTCGCACCCGCATCCGTCACGACTTGGACTGGGTAGCGGACGTCCTGGTGCACGTGGAGCCTTCACCTAGGGATCAGCGCAGGAACGGCATGTAGCCGCGCACGCGCCAACGTCACCGGCGAATGATCCGAATAGCCTAAACTGATCTTAGGGCCCTATGCGAAGAATCTCGGTCACCATCCCCGAAGGCATGTTCAGAGCCAGCACTCGAATCGAGGCCAGCCTTGGAATTTCCCGTAACGCCTACATTCGTGAAGCCATCGAGCGATCAAATTGCGACCACAGGATGGCAGAGATTTCGCTGAAGTGCCGAGCGGAGAGCATGCGGGTGAATGCGGAATTCGAAAACATTTCGATTTTTGATGACGCATGGTGAGCCCTGCTGTCCGTAGCCTTCAAATAATATCCGCGAACGATTTCCGCAGCTTGTGGAACCAGGCGTGTCCCAGAATGAAGATCACACCCGAGATCAGCCATAGCTTCCACAGCGGCCCAAAATCCGGTGTGCGGCCTTCGAGCAGCGCGGCGCGGTAGCCGCGGACCAGAACAAACATCGGATTCTTCGACAGAATGCGCACCGCACCCGCGGGAAGAGAAGTCTCGGGATAACAGATCGGCGTCAGGAAGAACCACAGCGTCAGCAGGAATCCGTTCACCTGCGGCAAGTCGCGCACAAAAACGCCAAGCGCCGCTAGAAACCAGCAGATGCCTGCCGTCAGCAGAATCTGCGGAATGACTAACAGCGGCAGCCAAAGGAGGGAGGCGGAAATGAATCCTCGCGCAAGATATGAGCCGATCAGAAAGATCACCACGCCGAAAAGTTCACTCACGAGCCCCGCGATCACCAGGTTCAGCGGCAGCGTTTCGACTGGAAAGACCAACTTCTTGACGAAATTGCGATATTCCAGCATGACCAGCGGCGCGCGTCCCACCGCCTCGCTCATAGCCAGCCAGGGAAGCATTCCCGCCAAAAAATAGAGAGCGAATCCGGACCGGCTGGGGTCGTTGGGAAAACGCGTGTGCAGCACCACCCCAAAGACAAAGAAGTAAGTCAGCATCAGGATGAGCGGGTTGAGGATCGTCCAAAACGCCCCTCCATAGGAGCCGCGATAGCGCGCCAGGATGTCCCGCCGAACCATGGTGCGGATTAGACTTCGGTTGCGACGGACTGCTTCGACCGGCAGGGTGAAGGCCCGCCGCATGGAACGCAAAGACCGCTCGCGACGCACGGTGCGTTCGGTGGCTACGCGAAAGTCCTCCACGGTCGCGCCCATTGCACCCACGGCGCTGTCTATCAGGAGAAACTCGGCGCCACGCTCATACAGCCAGCACACGTTCTCCTGCATGGCGGAAACGAATATGCGATAGCGTCCGGGTTCCGTGGGAAGTTCCAGTTGCAAGTCAAAACGGCGCGTCTCCCCAGGCGCTACGTCGCGCTCCGGGGCCAGCCGCGGCCCATCCGCGATTATCGTGCCGGTCTGCGGATCGAAAATGCGGTAGCTGATGGCAAAGCCCACGGATGACTGCCACGGCTCCGCCGATACATTCCGGATCTCGAAGCTGGCCGCAAGCGTGCGATCGTGCTCCGCCCGGACGGTCGCGTTCTCGACGCGAGCGGTCATGCGTAGAGCCAGGACGGGTAGCGCTCGCGCACTACGTCCGTTTTCTGGCCGACAACGTAGATCCCATCGTCGCGCAGCACTGTATCGAGATTGTAGCGTTCCAGCAGATGGCGCACCCACGCGTATTCGGGAGTGGGTTCGTCCCGAAACGGGCCGGTCTCGAGGCGTGCTATCGAAAAGCCTGAATTCTCGAGCAACAGGTGGATTTCGCGCGGCGTGTACTCGCGATTATGACGCGCATCGGTTTCCCCTTCCGCTGACGGCCGGATATATGCGTGAAAGAATCCGGGATGATAGCCCTGCAGGATGGCAGAGATCCCGCGGAGCGCGGCTATATTGGGCGTGGTCAGTACCAGGTGTCCGCCGGGCTTCAAGATACGATTCACTTCGGACATCAGATGCATCGGGTCGTGAAACAGGTGCTCGAGCAGTTCGCAACACAGCACCGTTGAGAAGTATTCGTCAGGGTAGGGAAACGTGTCTTTCTCGGCGTCGAACAGATCGACATCGCACTCGAATCGCTCACCAGCGGCGGATGTCACGACACGCCGGTCAGTCTGGCCCGCGGCGCCATAGTAGCAGCCGCGTACCGTCCCATATCCCAGCTTGGTCTTCAACGCGGGGGTGATTTGAAGATAGGCCCCCATTTCCAATATGCGGTCGTCAGGCCCTCCCGGCGGCGTCATTTCCAGCGTGCGCACGAGGCGTGTCTGGTGTGTCTCGACGTATTCCTGGGCGGCAGCTTCACGGGCCCATCCGGCAATGTATTCGGACGGCACCGGTTCGGATGCCGGCGCGGATTGCGGCACGGCTATGGCCCCCGTAGCGGGCTGTTCCCAGTCACGGCCTTCTTTCACGGCGCACAAAAACGACGCGTACCGCTCGGCGGCAGTGTCCCAGTTGCATTCGCGCGAGACGTATTCTCGAGCGCGCCCGCCCAGCGCTCTCGCCATATCGGGCCTGGAAACCAGCAGGTTGAGATATTCGAAAATGAGGTCCTCTTCGTCGGCTCCGACCGGCACTTTCAAGCAAATGTCATCCGGCAGTTCGGCAAATGCGCCCACTTCGCTCACCAGCACGGCGCGCCCGAGGCCGAGCGAGCGCAACAGACTGCCGGAGGTTTCGCCGACGGTGGGATACCGCAGGTTCAGCACAATATCGCAGGCCGCGATGTAGCCGGCGAAATCTTCGATCGGCGTGAAGCCCAGCACGCGTACATGACCGCCAAGATCGAGCGTGCGGATCAAAGAATCGATGGCGAGATCCGGATGCCGCTCGCCCACCAGAATCATCTTGGCCCGCGGCTCGACGCGCAACAGCCGGCGGAAGGCACGCAGAGATTCCGCGATGCGTTTGTACGGCTTCAAATGGCCGAAAATACCGATCAGCGGGGTGTGGATCTCATCCAGCCCCAGCCGGTCACGGTACGCGAACCGGTCGACCTCCGGGATCCATGCGCCATGTGGAATACGCGCGATAGGCCGTTCGAAACCCGCTCTGCGCATCTCGTTTACCATGAAACCGCTGTGCACCACCAGGGCTCTGGCCGACTCGAGAACGCGCCGCGTCATGGGAACACCTTCGTAATCGGGCCCGGTCTCGAGCTCGCGGACGCGCACTGCGTGCGCGAGCGCGGGTGCGCCACCGTTATATTCGGCTTCGTGAAGATAGGCGTCCCAATCGTCGCGCTTGATCGTCATATCGGCGATCAGGTGATGGAGGTTCGACTCGTGCATCACCACTACCCCCGGATATTCGAGCGCCCTTTCGTAGACAAATGTGTGATGCGGATTGTTACCGATCTGGTAAAGCGCGATATCGAATTCCTGCGGATGAAATGCGTGGCGCTCGTCGGAGAAAACTTCAACGTGGACGCGTTTGCGGAGTGAATCCAGCAGCGCTTGTGAATAATCCGCAATTCCACTGCGGCAGGGAGGTAACGGCGAGAAGAACGCAACGCGCATGTGCCGGCCTAGCGCGTCAACTCCATGGAAAACATTCCCAGGCTCAAGGGAACGCGAATCAGCAGCGGCGTACGGGCCGCATCCCGGGCCAGGAACATTTCGAAGGTGTTCTCAGACGCAGGGCCTTTTAATGTGATCACTACCCGGTCGGAGACGACATTCTTATTATTTAAGGGCAGCTGCTGTTCTCCGGTGTACTGGAGCCGCATCTGGTAAGGTGCGCCGAACACGATGTCTTCCTGCTGAGGCATACGGCCTTGGCCCATCTCCCGCCGCGTGAAATACAGGAATGTGAGAGCGTCGTGCGGACACTGTGAGATGGCGACTTCCGATTTGCCGCCGCCCGCGGTCTCGCGCCTGGCAACACCGGTGTGGGCATCGAAATCGATCCGCTCCCCTGATTTGCGCGAGCCATGCGCCAAATCCTTCGCGAATTGCATGGAGCACAGATCGGACGATGCTGTGGAGCGGTAGCTATCGGCTACTGCAAAGCCCGGTACGGCCGCATCGAGCGAAAGTTGGAAGTCCCACTCGTCGCCCTTCCCATTGGGGCCTTTATTATGCGCGGCACTCATATGCGCCTCGCCCAGACTCAAGCCGGTGGGCCACTTTACCGTATAGCGCAAAGTCTCATTTGTGAACGGAAATCCAGTCTGGGCAGCAGCCGGCATCGCCCAACTCCGGCTCAGAATCGCGAGACAAACGCCCGCTCGAATGAGCCGGCTCATCGGGGTAAGGCGGACGCAGTTATAGGCGTCCGGCGGGTTGACTGGCTGCGCTCGACGACGTCGTAATACACATCCAGAGTTTTCTGTGCGGTGTTCTGCCAACTGAATTGCGTCGCGCGTTGCAAACCGAGACGCCGCATACGGGGAGCCAGTTCCGGGAGCAGAATCAAATCCATCATCGCGCGCGTGATTTCTTCCTGTTTATATGGATTAAATAAAAGGGCGGCTCCGTCCGCCACTTCGGGGATGGCCGAGGTATTCGAGCACGCCACAACTGCGCCGCACGCCATGGCTTCGAGCACCGGCAAACCAAAGCCTTCATAGAACGATGGAAAGCAGAACAGCTCGCATGCGTTATAGAGGTTCAGCAGGTCGTCATCCGACACGAAGCCCAAAAACCGGATGCGATCCGCAACCCCCGAATGTTTCGCGGCATCGAGTACGCGACGGGCGAACCACGTCTCTTTGCCAGCCAGCATGAGATGGTGGGGCAGCTGTGGGTTAGCCCGCAGCAATCGTGCGAAAGCTTCGATCAATCCGACGTGATTTTTTCTCGGCTGTAAATCTCCTACGGACAAAATGAAGGGCGCTGCGATGTCAAAACGTTCTCTTATTTGCGCCAGCGCAGTTTCCCTTCGTACTTGATGAAAGCCGCCACCTGCCGCATTGGGCACCACGGCGATGCGATCCGGATCGAGAGTGTATGCGCGGGCGATCGAATCGCGCGAGAATTCGCTGCCGGTCAAAATGCGCGCCGCCCGGCCGATGGTACGGTGTACCGTCAGTCGCAGCTGCAACGACCGAAGTAAAGGGAAGTACTCGGGATGTTCGAGGAAACTGACATCATGTACGCTTACTACCACCGGCACCGGACAGGCGAGCGGTGCAGTGTACTGCACGTGCAAAAGCTGCGGCAGGTCGCGGCGAAGTTTGAGGGACAGGTCGCATCCCAAACGGATAAATGGATTGCCAGCGATGCGGCGCACCGGGAACCTGGAGGGTACCCAGGCCTCTGCATCCTCCATCGAGAGATACGTGATGAAGTCCGATTCTCTATCGAGAGCCGCGAAGCCGTTCAAAAGACTTCGAACGTACACTTCGTTTCCGGTGAGGTGCCGGCCTATCGCGTGGGCGTCAACAGCAAAGCGCATTCCGACTTTACCAGTATAGCGGGTACATAAAGGTGTGCTTTCAGTTTCTCATAAATCGAGTTTTGTCCAAGCGCGGTCCCATGTAAACTCTGTCTCAAACAACCTCCGGCCAGCCTGCCCCAGTTGGCGGCGGAGATCCGGGTCGGTCAACAAGAGCCATACGGCCTCGGCGAAACTGTGTGCATCGTCGGCCAGCAGCAGGTTTTCGCCATGACGAGCCGGCAGCCCTTCAGCGCCCACGCGAGTCGATACTACCGCCCGGCCCGCCGCCCAGGCTTCAATCAATTTGAAGCGCGTGCCACTCCCTGCCAGCAGCGGAATCACCACAACCTTGGCGCCAGCCAGCTCTTCGACGGCGTTGAGGACCGCGCCCGATACTTCTATCCGTGCATCAACCTTTGTCTGTTTCCGCACTGCATCCGGATTTTTGCCGATCAGCCGCCATCTCAGACTCGTTGAACGGTCGCGCAGCAACGGCCAGATTTCGGCCTGAAAAAATTTAATGGCTGCCAGATTCGGATGATATGCGAGGTTCCCGGAAAATGCCACCATATCACGCTCGGCGACGACGGGCTGCGGAACCAGAGGAATCGCATTGGGATAAACAGTGATGTGGGCAGCCGGCGCAATGCGACGCGCTGCTTGGGCGTCGGAATCGGAAGCCGTGAGCAGACGGTCATAACGAGGGAGCCACTGGTGTTCGAGATCGCTGGCAGCTTTCTGAAAGATCCGGTGGGCCAAGGCTGCAGGCCCGCTTGCGGTGCGGGCACAACGCTCGTGCAGCATCGATTCTATGTTGTGTAAGTCGAGCACTATTTTGGAGCTCACAGGAGCGAGTTGTTCGTGGTACGCCGCGCACCAGAAATGCTCGACTAACGAGATGTCATAACGATGGCCCCGAACGAGGCTGCCGATCTGTTGTGCGAATCCGGCGAACCGGTCGGTCAGCGGAGGGACTCTCCGCAGAAGCCGCCCTGTGTTACGCGCCGCCTTCGACAGAATATCTTTACGGTGCGGCGGTAAAACAATTACGTAAATGCGACGGGCAATTCCGGGTGGAAAGAGCGCCTCCGGATCGGGTGCGCCCGGCTCACGAAAAACAATGACATCCACTTCGTATTGGCGCGCAAGGTACTCTAATACCGATGCCGACCGCATAGCGCCTCCGCCATACGGGGGGTAAGGAGCTTCGGGTAAAAGCACCAGCGCGCTCGGTTGCGGCATATCAGGCGAGGAAGCGCTGGCGGGCTTCCACGTAAACGTCCCTCGTTCGCCGCGCCGTATGCGCCCAGGAGAAGTCGCATGCGCGGCGGAGCGACATAGCGCGCCGCGCGGCGACCCATGCAGGATCGCTCGCCGCCTGACACATCGCCTCGACCCACGCAGCGGCGCCATCCAGCCTCACGCCCGCATCGGCGACGAGATCGCGCAGCGCCAGATCTTTCGAGACGAACACACACGCGCCGCATTGCATGGCTTCGAGTACAGGCAGGCCGAAACCTTCGTAATGGGAAGGGTATACAAAGGCGAGAGCACCGGAGTACAGCTGCACCAGCTCGGCGTCCGATACTTCACCCGCCAATTTCAAGCCGGGCTCAGGCGCCAGTTCCGGGAAATCTGCGCGCCGCCTGCCGGCTAACACGAGATCGACCAAGTGCCGGAGGCGAACGGCCCGCCATGCCTCAATTACGGCCTGGAGATTCTTGCGCGGCTCGAGCGTGCCTGCATACAGAAAGTACGGAGTTGCGGCCGCAGACTCCACCGGGTGAAACATGTGGGAAGCCGCGTGCGGCACGGTAACCACACGCGACGGTGAGATACGGAAATGTTCGATGACCTGCTTTCGGATGGCGTCGGCTGGGGTGATCACCATAGTCGCGATGCCGAACTGGAGAAGCGGCGGGGTTCGTCTGCGAACACGGTCCGCGTCGTGATGCCAGCCCGGATCCATCCACGGCGACAAATCATGAACTGTGATGACGCTTGGATAGAGGGGCAGGTATGGCACTGCGAAATTGGCGCCATGGAATAATTCGCATCGCATGCGTTTCATTTCGCGCTGGATTCCGCAGAGCCACCACCTTCGCTCCACTATGTTCCGAGGCAGACCGCCCCGAAATAACGTTCCAGTCTCCGGAGCCGGCATGGCGAACGGCTGATCGCTTAACAGCACGAACTCGTCGGCCGGATAATGATCGGCAAGCGCGACACTCAGTTCAGCCGTGTAGCGTGCCAGGCCACCGCTCGACAGCAGCAGCGGAGTGGCATCCAGAGCCACGCGCATCGACTAAGCCCGCGGATGCGTACGCGTGACCGCTGTCTTGCGCAGTGCGCTTTCGCGGTTCTCGTAATTCAGCGTGTAATAAGTGCGATACTCGCCAGTCTTCACGCGCGCCATCCAGGAAGCATTCTGCCGGTACCAGTCGATGGTGCGCGCGAGGCCGTCTTCAAAATCCACCTGAGGCGCCCAGCCCGTTTCGCGAATGATTTTGCCGCTCGAGAGCCCATACCGGCGGTCGTGTCCCGGGCGATCTTCGACAAACCGGATGAGCGTGTCGGCAGCCCCGGCGATCGCCACGATCCTGCGCACAATCTCGAGATTCGGCAGCCAGCGGTTGCCGCCTATGTTGTAGATTTCGCCCTCCCGGCCCTTTTCGAGAACCGCCTGGATAGCGCGGCAGTGGTCATCCACGTATAGCCAGTCGCGAACCTGTAAGCCATCCCCATATACCGGTAGCGGGCGTCCTTCGAGCGCATTCGAGATCATCAACGGAATCAGTTTCTCGGGAAACTGGTAGGGGCCGTAGTTGTTGGATGCACGCGTGATAATAATCGGAACGCGATAGGTCGTGAAGTAGGATCGCGCCAGCAGATCCGATCCCGCTTTCGAAGCCGAGTACGGGCTGGTGGGCTTTAGGGGAAAGTCCTCGTCTGCTTCGAGTGGCGCTTCGAGGCTGCCGTACACTTCATCGGTCGAGACGTGAATGAACCGCGGCACATGATGCGTGCGCGCCGATTCTAGCAGCGTGAATGTGCCTCGAAGATTCGTTTCGAAGACCGGGCTGGGAGCGAGGATGCTGCGATCGACGTGCGACTCGGCCGCAAAATGAACGATTGCGTCCGGGCTTTCTTCGGCAAGCAACGAATCCACCAGCGGCGCATCGCAAATGTCGCCGTGCACGAACCGGTAACCCGGATGAGCGGCAATGCTTTCCAGGTTCTCGAGATTCCCAGCGTAGGTAAGTTTATCGAGATTGACGATTCGCGCTGCCGGACCGGAGAGCATCAGGCGCACAAAGGCCGAGCCGATGAAGCCGGCGCCACCAGTAACGAGCAGTTTCATAAGTGGCACAGGTGCCGGCGGCGCCTACTTATGCTGCATCTCCCAATCGTAATGGATGTGCGGGTCATCATAGGGAATGCGGCCCTCATCGGAGGGATCGTAATGCCGGTCGGTGAGATACACAAGCAGCGAGCCTTCCGTCCCGATCACTTTATATCCGTGCGCGACGCCCGGCGGGATCAGAATCT
>Ga0070681_10001013_pt1 | contig 23756 bp, 23 predicted proteins | sample KBSC83BmetaG_FD_65650 | JGI IMG/M metagenome (GOLD analysis project Ga0070681, IMG submission 65650) | Corn rhizosphere microbial communities from Kellogg Biological Station, Michigan, USA - KBS C8-3B metaG | ecosystem: Host-associated > Plants > Roots > Rhizosphere | place: USA: Michigan...
CAGAAAAAGGAGAGGCAATTCCCAAGCTCTCAAACATTTATGAGGAAATCATAGAAAAAGGCTGGGAAAAGTCCATCCCAAAAAAGAAATAAGAACTCAAACATCTTGTAGATACAAATGGGCCTAGATCTAAAACAGCTATGTGTACGTGAAAGAACAAATCTTGAATCATTTACATCAAAGATTGTAGCAATAGATGCGTACAATGCAATCTACCAGTTTCTGTCAATCATACGAGGACCTGATGGACTTCCACTTACAGATTACAACGGAAAGATAACAAGTCACATCAGTGGATTGTTTTATAGAAACATCAATTTCTTGTCACTTGGGATAAAACCAGTTTACGTATTTGACGGAAGACCACCATCACTAAAGTCTGCAGAGATTCAAAGAAGAAAGCAGGTAAAAAAAGACGCCACAATAAAATATGAAAAAGCAATCAGTGAAGGAAATTATGTCGAGGCAAAAAAATTTGCGCAGCAGACATCTGTTTTGCGAGACGACATGGTGGAAGAATCAAAAAAATTCCTGGAATTATTTGGCATACCATCAATTCAGGCGCCATCAGAGGGAGAGGCAACTGCAGCACATCTTACTACCACAGGCAAGGCACATGCATCAGCAAGCCAAGATTTTGACTCGTTACTGTTTGGAGCAAAGAGACTGGTTAGAAACTTTACAAATAGCGGAAAAAGAAAGCTGCCAAACAGAAATACAACAATAGAGATAGAACCAGAAATCATCCAGCTTGACAAGACCTTGTCTTCATTAGAAGTAACGAGGGAACAGCTAGTCGATATTGGGATACTAATAGGCACGGATTTCAACCCAGATGGCTTTGAGAGGATAGGCCCCAAGACTGCATTGAAAATGATAAAGGACAATGGCAGCCTGGAAAATGTCTCCCAGATCCAGGAGAAGTTACAAGAAATTGACTACAAGCAAATACGTGACATATTCTTGAATCCAAATGTTTCAGATGTATCAGAGATAAAGTTCGGAGATGTAGATTATCCAGGAATTGTAAACTACCTTACAAAGGAGCGAAGTTTCTCACTAGACAGAGTGGACACCTCATTGAACAGGCTAAAGAAAGCATTAGAGAAAAAGAGTCAAAATTTAGAACAATGGTTCAAGTAGAATTCAAATCGCTGAAACGAAATCTACGCCAATTTGTCAAATCTCCGGTACCGCATATCAGGCATTTATCGAACACTGTTTTCCATAACTTAATTAATTAAAGATATCAAAAAGACACAAAATGTTTAACGAGTTGATGGTTATTGGAGGACTGTTCTGGTCATTGACTTATATCTTGATAATCAGACGCGGTTTCAAAGATAAAACGTTTGGCATGCCACTAGTTGCACTTTGCGCAAATATCTCATGGGAGGCAATATTTTCATTAATTTATCCTGCACCTCAACCACAGATTTACATAAACTATGCTTGGTTCTCTCTGGACATTCTAATCGTATTCCAATTTCTAAGATTTGGAAGATCTGAATTTTCAAAATTTTCAATACAAAAATTTTATTCAACATTTTCAGTGACTTTGATTATTGCTTTTGGCTCTATTTTTACCACATCCTATGAACTCCATGATTTTCTCGGAGTATATGCAGCGTTTGGACAAAATCTTGTAATGTCAGCATTATTTGTTACCATGTTATTGAATCGCAAGGATATTAGAGGACAATCTATGTACATTGCCCTTTTCAAAATGCTCGGAACTGGAGTATCCAGTTTGGCGTTTTACCTATATCAGTCCATTTCACAAGAATCCATGTTATTACCATCTCTTTATGTCTCAATTTCTGTTGTTGATTGTATCTATCTGGTATTGATTTATCAAAAAAGCAAAGAAAGTAAAATATCTCCATGGTTAAGACCTTGAACAAATCACAGTTTGCGATTATTATCCCGTGTGAACATATTGAGTCAATAGTCTAAGTAAAACATACGTAAAAAACTAGAAGAAAGTTACACCAATTTTATATTTTATTTTAGGATGAAATACATTACGAGATTTAGATTCTGGTATGTTTCAATGGGCATTTCAGCTGCGCTAGTATTCACAGGCATGATATACCTTGGAAATTTTGTCTGCATTCCAGTTGAACAGGTACCATGTGTTTCACTATTGCCAACAGCCGGAGTCAAAGTCACTGCAGCACCGGTAGAGAACACCACATCTAGTCCAGTCAGCAACAATCCTATTCCTGTTAGTTCCAATTCTAGTTCAATTCCAGCAGGAACAGGAGGAACAGTTGCTCCAAATGGAAACAAGGAAAGTTTTGATCTAAGCTTTCAGATAAGCTCTGATTTTTCAAAGTACGGGTTTGATGCACCGATTGGTTCAACAGGTGCAAATCCTGACATCAAGGTACATTCAGGGGATACCGTTACAATACACCTTACCAATCCAAGCCATTCGTTTCATGCCTTTGGAGTAGTTACTGATCCACAGGATCCAAATTCAATAGTCTGGAATTCTGCATACAAGACTGCAGACAAGCCCATGAAGCCATCAGAGTCTGGCGATGTCACATTTGTAGCAGGAACCCCCGGACTGTACCATTACATCTGCACAGTTCCAGGCCATGCTGCACTTGGGATGGATGGAAATTTCATAGTTGAAAAATAAATCACAATATGTTTTCAGATATAATTAGAAACAAGGCCAAAATCCAGACAAAATAATTCCAAGGATTATTCAATAGAGCATTTATCTCATACAATAAAAAATTTAGACTGGGTTTTTATCAAAAAAGGGAAAATGGGCAAACAGTGTTTTTGGACTGTTCCCAAGTTTTATTCTAGCTACAATTCAATACAGCTGTCAGTGATGTATCAGATGATATAGAAACACTTCGTATGTCACTTGTCGCACCAGTATCTGACCAGTGGTCAAAAGTACACGAACCAAAGCTGTCAGCTTCTACATTATATGTCTGACCAGCATTGACAGAAAATGTTGCTGGAGAATCATTGGTTACAAGTGTATTGCCATTTGTATCCTGTAGTTCCACAGCAAGTCCTGTGACTGCGTTTCCGTTCATGTCTACATCATTGATACTCAAGTTGACTTGACCGCCTGTGTTGCTTGGTGGACATGAAGATGAGGCAGATACGGTTGCGCTCCAAGAGCCAGTCCAGTTACTGCCACCACCACCGCGAGCTCCTCCAATCACGTTAGCCTTTTCGTTTTCAGGAGTGCCTGCCATGTCACCATTGTTGTATGCATCAATAGATGTGCTGTGAACTGGTTTGACACCTACTGAATTATAGTCGTCAAAGCTAGTGTAGACAGCTGCGCCCCACTTCCATTGTATCGATAATGGTTCAGAGCTGCTAATGGTTCCACTCCATGTTACCGGGTTTTCACCACCAGGTATTCCACCTGAAGGAACTTGGTAAGCAAGACCTGACAAGAATATGTCACCGCCAAATCCTACTGGAACTGTTGTCACCCACATGTTGCTTGTTGTATCAAATGTAGTAATTGCACTACTCACACTAGAACTGAAGACAACTTTAGAGTCAGGGACACTTGTGGTAATGTCGTTGCTTGTTATGGTCTGACCAGTAAAGAATATGGTAAGCCCGTCTGTTGGAGGCGAGGTCAGATCAAAGTTGCTGTTAAACCAAATAGTATTTCCACCAGCGATGCTGTTTCCATTAAAGTTGGATGAAATACTCGTTTGGGTACCACAACTTGTATTGATTGTCTGTTGCGATACTGGATCTGCAGAGACCGATGGCACTATGGCAACTGGTGCCATAATGACAGCAGCCAACAACATACCCAATATCTTTTGATATGTATTCATGTTATTACACTATTTTCCTTTGAATTCCTTAACTGATTTCGCCACGTTTCTTCAGGAGTAAAATTCTGAATTGTTTACAGATATCTTAATTCCAGAATTATGTACTTATTTTACCAATTCATAGTACTTGCACAGCAGATCAGTCAGAATCAAATATCAAACTAGATGTCATAAAATCAATACATAATACCATTTCACAGAAATTGCACTTGGAACTTTTCTTACAAAATGATAAGCTATGAACTTAATCTTTGTAAAAAATAGTGGATTAATGACAAACAACATCGCATCAATTCTAAACAAGAAATACATTGCAGCATCAGCAATTGCAATGATGATGGTGGGAATTACGACCCTACCAGTCTTTGCACAAGAAGCAAGCACGTCAATCATGGAACCTGTTTCAATGCACATATCAGCATCCACATCAGATTGTACCAATAATCCAGGACCATACATAACGCTTAGTGGTACAATGGTTTTGGGCCAAGTAGGTGCACAGTTTACATTCCAGAATAATGCAGACGGTACACACACCTATACCACATCTACTACATCTACAACAGTGATACCTCAAGGAGATACAATCAAGATTCCAAAGCAGCCAGTACTTGGAGGAGTAGGTGGTAACCCATACATCTATCTACAATATGTAGATGGCAATGGAAATCCATTAACTGCGCCAATCTTCTTGGGCAGGTGTGTACAGGGACTGACTGATGCTAATGCAAACTTTGTAATTGCATCAACGTTGATGGCAGATGTATCTGCACTTGATTGCTCAAACAAAGCTTCCACAATAAGCTTGAGCGGTTCACTTGCTCTAAGTGGAATCAATGCAAGACTCATCTTCAGCAATAGCCCAGATGGACCACATGTATACGACACATCAATGACCACATCATTGATACCCTCTGGAACATCAATTGTATTTCCAAAACAGCCCTCACTTGGTGGCGTGGGCGGTAACCCATGGATCTACTTGCAGTTCCAGGGTGCAAATAGTGCGTCTATAGGAGATCCATTATCTCTTGGTAGATGCGTGCAAAATTTCTAGGGAGTAACTCCCTTTTTCTTTTTTTATAGAGAATTTTTCGTGAAGGTGTCATAGATATTAACAGAACCAGATCAAATCTGTTTTATATCATATTTTCTAAACCATACAAATGCAAAATAATCTGAAATATATCATAATAATTTCGATAATGACAGTTGGCGTCTTACCCGCATTCTCGTTTGAGATATCTCAAGTAAAGGTTGGCGCAAACCCTTGGGCAATAGCGGTAAACCCAATTACAAATATCACATACGTAACAAACTCGGGAAACGATTCAGTTAGCATAATTGACGGAAGAACAAACCTAGTAATCAAAGATATCATAGTCGGTGAAAATCCAACTGGTGTTGCAGTAAATCAGGTAACCAATATGGTTTATGTTTCAAAGTTTAGCTCGCCAACCGTATCAGTAATTGATGGAACCACAAATGTGATAACTAGCAACATCACAGTTGGAAAACAACCGAATGGTATTGGAATAGACGAAATCAAGAACAAGATCTATGTTACCAATATGGGCTCTGCATCAGTCTCTGTAATAGATGGAAAAACAAATTCAGTATCTGCAACAATTTCTGTCGGAGTACGTCCAACTGCAGTTGCGGTAAACCCATCAACAGGTATTGCATACGTAACAAATTCTGGTGCTGGTACAGTATCAGTAATCAATGAAACCACAAATACCATTATCAAGACAATACCAATGGGCTTGGGTCCTACGGGAGTTACAGTAAACCCTAAAACAAATACAATCTATATATCAAGTTCTAAAACCCCCCAAGTCTTTGCAATCAACGGAAAAACCAACACAATATCTGCAAACATAACTGTGGGCACAAACCCTGATGGAGTTTCTGCAAATCCCAATACAAATAGAATCTATGTAGCAAATTCCGGCGATGGAACTATATCAGTTATTGAGGGAGACACAAATACAGTATCCCAAACCATCCCTGCTGGAACACACGTATACGGAATTGCTGTAAACCCTTCAACCGGTAAGGTATATGCCGGAAACGACAGCCCTGGCATAGTCTATGTGATTTCAGATGTTGAAAAATCACAATCAAGCATCTTGGATGGTATAATCCAGTTCTTTTCACACCTTTTCAATTTAAGATAAAATTTATGACATCAAAAGACATTTAGAAGATCTGTTAATCATTAAATATAATCAAACCATAATGTCATCATCTGATATTACCATGAAAGTTAAAGGCTATGCAGCACAGAGTGCCAAGGCAACCTTGGCACCATTTTCATTTGAAAGACGAGAGCCAGGAGATAATGATATTGTAGTCGATATACAATATTGCGGAATATGCCACACTGACATTCACCAGGTTGGTGACGAATGGGGAGGTTCCATGTTTCCAATGGTTCCAGGACATGAAATAACAGGAATTGTATCAAGGACAGGATCGAAGGTAACACGTTACAAAGTAGGTGACAAGGTTGGAGTGGGATGTTTTGTGGACTCGTGTCGCAAGTGTGAGCCCTGCAAGAAAAACTTGGAGCAATACTGTACCGGCGGGATGGTCACAACATACAACGGAACTGAAAAAGATGGCACCATAACACAGGGAGGATACTCAAGTAAAATTGTAGTAGATGAAAATTATGTATTAAAAATTCCAGAATCTTTACCACTCGACAAGGCTGCACCACTTTTATGCGCAGGCATCACGCTTTACTCGCCACTACAACACTGGAAGGCAGGCCCAGGAAAAAAAGTTGCAATCATTGGCATGGGAGGAATAGGACACATGGGAGTAAAAATTGCACATGCACTTGGCGCAGAAGTTACAGTTCTTAGCCATTCTCTTAAAAAACAAGCAGATGGAAAAAAGCTTGGCGCAGATTATTTTTATGCAACATCAGATCCCCAAACATTTGAAAAACTAAAAGGATACTTTGACTTGATAATCAATACAGTATCTGCAGAGCTTGACTGGAACCAGTACCTTGAGCTTTTAGCACTTGATGGTTCCATGGTAGTTGTAGGAATACCAGAAAAACAGACACCGGTGGGTTCGTTCCCACTTGTTGCAGGCAGACGCAGCCTTGCAGGCTCGCTCATCGGAGGAATCAAGGAAACACAAGAGATGCTTGACTTTTGTGGCAAGAACAACATTTCAAGTGAGATTGAATTGATTCCAATTCAAAAGGTAAACGAGGCATACAAGAGAGTACTTGCCAGTGATGTCAGATACAGATTTGTAATTGACATGAAATCTCTAGAACAAAACTAAAAGTTACAAAGAGAAAAGCTACACTAGTTTTTTAAATAATGCAAGCGCTTTTCATACATGAAATCTCTGTATTTTACAATATTTGCAATCATAATCTTGGGAACATCAGCAATGACACAAAATGGTGCCTATGCGCAGATAGGAATGTCATTCAAAATGATTAGTTCACCACTGGTACAATTCAAGTCAGGTACACTTGTAGACAAGATTGTATGCCTACAAGAATTTATGCTAATAATCAAGACAGAAGATGGAAATCCCGCGTGTGTGAGATCACAGACTGCTCAAACACTTGTCGAGCGAGGTTGGGGAACAATCAGTGTTCATCAGAATGTATTAGTCACACAAAACCCATCTGATGCAAACAACATTTTTGCTTTAGAATTTTTATCGAAAATTTTAGGACAGGATAATGGGAATGTCTTTTTCTCACCATATAGCATAACAGACGCATTCTCTATGATATACGAAGGTGCACGAGGTACAACAAGTGATGAAATGGAATCAGTGTTTCACTTTATACAGGATGATGCATCACGCAAAAACTATGTCAGTGAAATTAATTCAGAGTTGAACAATCCAAGCCAACAGTACAAACTTGATGTGGCAAATGCATTATGGATTCAAAATGATTATCCAGTGTTGCCAACATATACACATACCATTCAGCAATACTATTCAGCAAATGTGACAAGCCTTGATCTAAAGGGTGACTCGGAAAATTCAAGAAAGACAATAAACACATGGGTTGAAAACAAGACAAACCTAAAGATAGTTGACCTTCTTCCACAAGGATCAATTAATGAAAACAGCCGGGTTGTACTTACAAATGCAATCTACTTTAAAGGAAACTGGACAAACCAATTTGACGCACAAGATACTAGCAACCAGAACTTTACAACACCAGGAAATAACATAGTAAAAACACCAATGATGACAACAACTACAAGTTTTCCATATTTTGAGGACAGCAGCATCCAGGCACTCAAGATGCCATATCAAGGAGGGCATTTATCGATGGTAATACTACTACCAAAAAATAACGATCTAAGATCGCTTGAAAGCTCACTCTCTGTAGAAAAATTGAAGCAATGGACTGGAAACATGACAACAGAACCAGTTACAGTGTACATGCCAAAGTTTACACTTGATACCAAGTACATCCTAAATGACTACCTACCGTCAATGGGAATACCATCAGCATTTTCTCCAAATGACGCAGACTTTACAGGAATCAGCGAAATCAAGCCATTTTCAATCAGTACCGCAGTACATCAGGCATTTGTCAAGGTAGATGAAAAGGGAACAGAGGCTGCAGCTGCCACAGGTGCTGTCTTTCAAACAACTTCCATGCCGCTTTCAAAATACATCTTCAAAGCAGACCACCCATTTGTATTCATGATTTACGATGATCAGACTGGTCTTATCCTGTTTATGGGACAGGTCTTAAATCCAGTCAGTATAACATCTTAACAATCAGTGTTCAAAATGAAACACCTGTGATGTTGTTATAACATCCTTCCATGGGCCATCTGGCACGTCACTGAAATCAACAAATCTCCACGAGACAACATTTTTTCCTTGTAACAAATTCAGATAGTCCTTTACTGCAGGGGACACATCAAGACCTGCATCATGGTTTGCATCATTACTTGGCGATGCATCACCAAATACATAGTTCGAGTCATTATACACAAATGGTCCAGTGTCTTCCCACTGAGCATAAGCAGTCTTGTCTCCTTTTGTAATCTCTATCCATCTGTTTTTTAACATGGATTCAGAATCATTCCATTGTTTTTCTCCAGCCCAGTATACTACATCATAAGCATCTGTTCTGCGTGTTCCATTGTCATCAAAATCATTGTATGGCAATGCAAAATAAAATGGATTCTCTTTTGGAGTAAATGCTGATGGTATGTACTGGTTTCGATTTTTAGGATCATCCACACCACCATAATGATGCACCCAGTCCTCATCCCAAGCACTGGATAAATTACTGATGTATTGATTATCAGAATCAGCAGACTCACCTATCCAAAAATAGGTCGCTCTGATATCATCATGCCATGGATATTTTGTGCTGACAAGACCTGTCTGAATTGTTTGGGTGTTTTGCAAATACTTGATAGAGTTTATCATTTCAGTAGCAGTGATTCTTCCTTTGGCAAACCACTCAAAGTCTTTGTCAAGCCATTTTGGATATTTTGTGTCATAATGGACATTCTTTGGAATATCATCAATTGACACCAACTTGTATCCATCGTTTTGGATTTCAGATATCAACAAGTCAAGCTCATGAATCTGTGTCTGGTTTATGACATCATCATATACAAATCCAGAGTGTTTGTTGGCATAGTCCTGAGGATGTACTTGAACAACTGCAAAACCATATTTTACAAGGCTTCGTAGGATTGCAGCATATGTCTGATTATGGTCTAGTGTTATCCATGCAGTGCCCCTACTGCCGACATCACCTATTTTTGCGGTCGATGGAAACCTAAAGAATGAGGCACCAGATATTTTGTATGGAGGTTTGTCTTGTGTTTCATTAGCACTGACGTAAACCATGTTATTGTCAAAGAGCGATATCAGTGTGTCATTGTTGATTATATCATATGGAGCAATGAAGATGTTTGGTAGTATCCCAAGCGTATCCAGAATTTTTTGATTAGTATTATGTATTAACACAGATTGTTCATCCCTAGAAAAAGTATCAAAGCGTTCATGGTTCCACCCATGATTTGCAACTACAAGTTTTGGAGAATCATTCTTAAGAGAATCAGAAACAAATCTTACAATCTTTTGGTCATGTCCAAAATAATTTCCAATGATACCAGCAGTCAGGTTGACATCCTTGTGCTGAAATTCACTCATTACACCAATTTGAACATCATCAAGCCAATAGTCTTGAATATCATCTAGCCTAAATGCAACACATTGACATGACTGGACAGCATATACCTCGTTTACAACCCCAAGTGATATCAAGAAAAGCAAAACAAGAATTATCTTCAAGGGTATCAGATTTTCAGACATTCTATTACTTAATCAATATGATTCATTGATTATATCGCTACACGATCATGATACCATACAAGATAAAGACCAATTAAGATGATGTCTTAATACTAGACGTGTCGCAGCATAAAAAATTTGATCCCATCTTACTTGTAATAAGCAGCACAATTTTTGCTCTACTCATTTTGATGGCGTTTTTAGTATTTTCTCTAATCAGCATGATTGCAATAGGACTTGGAGCAATTATCGTAATGTACCAGATGCTAAGTCTGCATGGAAACCTGTCCTCAAAATTCAAGTATGGAAAACATTTTCCCTCGTCATTTTTGATCTTTCTTTTAGGAGCCCCGATTTTCCTTGGAGTAACTGTAGGGTATGACACATACTCTACTCAGGATTCCATATCAAGGGCAATTTTGTTGGGGGGTCTGACCATGACATTTTGGAGCACGCTCTTGTTTATTCCACTTGCATTATATAGCAAACGTCGTGAGTTATCAATTCCGGAACTAACATCATTTCCAAAAATTACAGTAATTGTTCCTGCATACAATGAGGAAAAAGTAATTGAAAGAACAATTCAAGCTCTAATAGATACAAAGTACCAAAATAAAGAGATCGTTGTAGTTGATGATGGTAGCAAGGATAAGACATTTGAGATAATGAGTAAGTACAAAAAACAAGCAAAGGTTTTACAAAAGACAAATGGTGGCAAGGCAAGTGCGATAAACTTTGCTTTAGCATATTCCACAGGTGAAATAATTGTAATTGTAGATGCAGATACCATAATAGGACATGATGCATTAATACATCTAGCCAAAGGATTTTCAATTGACAAAAATGTTGCAGCCGTTGCAGGAAATATCAAGGTAAGAAATAGAAAGAATTGGCTCACATGGTGTCAAGCAATAGAATATGTTGGAGGAATCCAACTTGCAAGAAGAGCACTTGATGTCTTTGGTGCAATATCTGTAGTACCTGGAGCACTAGGAGCTTTTAGAAAAAGCGTTTTAGAAGAGATTGGCAGCTACCACAAGGATACTCTAGTAGAAGACTTTGATGTTACACTCAAGATACTCAAGACAAAATTGGTCATATCTGGGAGTACAAACTCTACTGCATATACAGAAGCACCAGAATCATTGAAGAGCCTATACAAACAGAGAAAGAGATGGTATTTGGGCAATCTCCAGGTTTTTTCAAGACACTCGGACGCACTGACAAACCCACGATTTGGGATATTGCAGAGATTTGTATTTCCCTACATGATATTTTCAAGCTGTATCATGCCTTTTGTTGGTTTCATAACACTAGGCGGGGCCATATATTCAGCAATCTCCGGAGGAGAATTGTTTGTTCTTGAGATGCTTGCCATATTTTTATCACTTCAATGTCTACAGGCAGCACTTGCAGTAAGACTGGATAATGAAGACCCAAAGTTAATTCCATTTGCAATATTTCTGGTATTTGGATTCAAGCAGATCATGGATTTTTTTCTGATTGGCGCAGTCTTTGAACACTTGCTCAAAAAAGACGTCACGTGGACCAGTGCCGATAGAATTGGAATCTAGTACGGGACTTGACTAGTACCTTCCACACTGATTCTTAATAACAAGCATTGCATAGCATGCTTGAGGTAAGACATTTGATAAAAAATTTGATTGGTAACATACAATCTGAAAAATTCGTCCTGATTCTTCCATTGTTGTTCTTTTTAATTCCGATACCATCATTTGCAGATGACAGCGGTTCAATTGCAGTTACACTGACCTATACTAATGGAGACACAGCAGACTATTGACCAGTCTCGTTGAAGATTTATCAGGATACCAGTCAGACACCTTACAAAGAAATTGAATCTATCACAGGAAACCCATTCAATATTGTATCGCTTCCCATAGATCACCAGTACAAGATTGTGACATACGCAAACAGCATGTACTCAAGTGTAACATATGTGAATTTACAACAGCCACATCAAGATGTCACAATAAAATTACCAATTCCAGGAGGGATGCGAATTAACGCATTCTACAATGATGGCCTGACACCAATTACAAATGCAACAGTCTATGTCAGAGACGCCCAAATAAACAAGACATGGGCCCACAGTGCCACTAATGCAAACGGAGACTCGTTGCGTTTTTGGATAGAACCCACCACATCTCCAGGTGATCATTATATCGTAGATATTCGTATTGGAGACCATCTGGTCTATTCCACATCTCCAGTATATCTCAGGCCAGGAATATCCCAAGAGGTAAAGGTCACTACAAATTGGCCTCCAGTAGTCAATTCGCTTGTAACTGTAACAGTATTCAGCTCCCAATCACATGCTGTTGTACCATCAGATGGAAAATTCCTAGTAAGCCTTTTTGATTCAGCAGGCAACAAGATATCAGATTCTCCGGTAACACCAAGGGGCGATGCATATTTTTCAAACCTCAAAGTAGGCGATTATATATTCAAAGTTACAAGAACAGATGACAATTCCGAGTGGGCAACTGCGAACATAACAGAGGATGGAACAATTACAGCCATAAAGATACAACAAAAGACACAGCCGGTAACCTCAACTGGTCCATCCATCACACCACCCATAGTTTTACCAGCAAACAATCAAGCTCCGCCAAAACTAGTATCAAGCTGCAATTGTGTAGCATTCAGGTTAGACAATGTACAAGACTATTGGCTTGATGATGTACAGATAAAGATGATTGATAGTTTTGACAGCAAAGGTGCAGGCATTACAGTGGGAATAATAGGCAAAGCATTTGGAAACGATACCAAGCTTGTGGATTATCTAAAATCAAAAACAAGTAACTTGGATATTGCAATAAACGGGTGGAGTTTTGAAGACTATACAACGCTTACAGAGGATCAGCAGGCGAACTTGTTGCAACAGTCAGAGACCAAGATTTCAAGCATACTTGGTGTAACTCCAGCTGTATTCATACCACCATATGGAAAAACAAACAACGACACACTTTATGCCGCATCAAGTAACAATATCAGAATCATAAGTGGTAGCTCTGTAATCACCCCCTTAGATCTTACAGAAAACATTCACAGTTATCCAGCAAACATATTCTCAGGTGTGCTTGCACAAGATACCAACCAGAGCATGCTCAATGAAAAAATAATGTCAAACATCAAAGATACCATACATGCAAGTGGCTATGCCATAGTCACACTCAATTTCCAATATTACGCCCAGAATAACGGAACCGTCAAGACAGATGTACCAGATATGGAAAAGATACAGGACCTACAATCATTAATTGATAACATAGAAAACAGCGGATATCAAATAACTACAATCAGTGAGATGCCAAACTTGTTCAAGTCACAGGCTCAATGGACTACAAGTGTCCATCGTTGGTCTGAAGATAAAATCTCAGATATAGATCTACTCAAGTCACTGGTACAGCAAGGTGCAATTCAGGACACAGATTCCAGTATTACAACAATTCCAAGTTGGGTAAAACACAATGCCAAGTTTCATGCATCAGGGCAGATCTCAGATGACGAGTTTCTAAATGCAATACAATATCTTGTCAAGATACATGTAATAAAATAAAATCAAGGGTTTTTTGGGCCAACCATTTCATTGTCTTTTACGTCATGGTCCCATTTACCGCGTATTCCCTTGTACATTACAAATCCGCCTGCACCTAACAAGCCAAATGATAACACAAGATACAGCATGTAATCATAGCTCTTATCAGAGCACTTGACATGCACTTCTACTCCCGTAGAATAATCAAAACAATCATCAAAGTTTTGTGTCTGTACGGCATATTGTGAATAGCCAGAGTTTGCAATCCCTCCTACCACAAAACCTGCAAATATTATGACTGCGCCTATCATGACAAGCCGTATGTCACTCATGGTATCATGATGTGCTGTTGCATAATATTTAATGTTGTTACAATATCATAACAAGTGATCAAGGAAAATGGTTTTTGGCTTTGGCAAGAAAAAAACACAGGAACAGCCCACTGTACCAGTTCAGAGTGAAAAAACAATATCTCTTGATGATATACCAGGCATGCTCCATGACATAGAAATACCGCAAATCTCAGAGACGATAAACATTGCAAAGGCTACAAAAGAAGAAGTAGAAACGCACAAAAAAAAGATACGTGACCTCATTTTACATCTTGAATCAGACGACCTAAAGCTAGATGATGTTGACAGGAATCTCGGAGTCATAGTAAAACGAGGCAAAGATGCAATTGTTTCAACCATTAAAAAAGAGACATCAACCAATCTGACAAATGCTACCAAGTATGACCAAGCAGTTGCATTAAATCTAGAGATAAGTCAGATGCTAAAAAAAATAGGAGACGTATTAGGATTGAATTCGCGAATAATCCACATCTTTGCAAAAAAATATGCAGACAACCTCAAAGACGAAATTGCCAAGGTAGCAAAGAGCAGAAACCAGTTACAATCATCAATTAATATCGTAGAAAACTTGCGTGCAAGCAGCAAGAAGATCACAGAATTGGGCCAAGAGATTTTAGAGTACAGAAGTACAATAGCACAAAAAAATGAAAGAATATCAGAGATAGAATCAGAGATTCAAACCCTGAAAGATACCATTACAACTCTTGAAAAACACATTCATGGTTTAAAATCAAGTAGCGGACATGCAAAGTTTTTGGAAATAAAACACAGGGTGGATTCCATGTCATCTGAAAAATCAGAAGTGAAAAACATCATAGACTTGCAGTTCTCAAAGATCTCAAGGCCACTTGGGAGGTATAGTTACATCTCATCATTTGAAAAACCAGTAAGAAAGATGATGGATGAACTTGTTGCAAATCCATATGATGTCATATCACCACAAAACAAGACAGGAATAATACAGATACTTGAAGCTGTGGAAAAATCCGTAGTCTCGGGTTCCATATCAGTCAAGGATACCGACAAGTCACTTGAGCAGATTCAGGAGACAATATCACGGCTTGATGAATTCATTTCACTCAAGGAAAAATACTCTGTCAAAGTGGCAACACTTGAAAAAGATCTAGCAGTTTTTGATATCAAATCACTCGAGTCAAAAGAGCATGAACTTGAAAAAACTAGATCAGACCTTGCAAATATAGAAGCCACCAAAAAGAAACTGGAAGCAGATGTAAAGGACAACAATCATTCCCTTTCAAAAAGCATATCAAGTCTAGAGTCAGGCCTTGAAAGGCTTGCAAATACAAAAATCTTGCTCAAATGATACCGTCACATCTTAATTAGTGACTAGAGGAAAATATTCTAGTGTGATCTTTTCAAAGAAAGAGAAACAAAAGAGAACTGTGACCATAAAAAAAGATGTCAGGGATGGAATCTTGTCATACTGCAAGATGAACCACCCAAATGAATGCATATTGATACTTAGGGGAAAATCAAGAAAGGGAAATGTCTTTGTAGAAGGCTTGGTAATTCCACCGTTTTTCCACACAGGTCCCACATTTGCAGGATTTCCACACTCTTTTCTGCCACTTGACACAAGCTATGTCGGAACAGTCCACTCGCATCCAACAGGTCTTGCCAAGCCCTCAGTCACAGATTTGCACAATTTCTTTGGATTTGTATCAATAATCATACAATCACCGTATGAAGACGGTGACATTTTTGCCTACGACCGTGATGGTAACCTACTTGAGACTACAATAAGTCCTGAACAATCCTGACAAAAATTTATAAGCTTTTTGATGTAACCACTAGCGTTGATAAATTACAAGACTTATCTCATATTCCTTTTTGGCTCTTTGGCGTTTAGCATTGGTATACAGTTACTTGCATCATATCTTAACTGGCCACCATTTTCAGGAGTAGCAATTGCACTTGCCGTGTTTATCATATTTCCACTAGTTCTAAGAAACAGATCACTCAAGCGCATGGGTGGAATGGGTTCGGATTCAGGAGTTGGTGGCGGAGGAGGATTCTTTGGACAGAACCAAGGTGTCAAGTACATTTGTCTTGCATGCAACAATAGATACAAGGGCGGAATGTGCCCAAGATGCGGCTCCAAGATGAAGCGAGCAGACTTTTAGACGATACCAAGATGACCCTTGAAGAACTCAGAAGTAAAGCACTATTCCAGAATACAATAGACACATGGATAATGTTATGCGAAGAAAAAAAAGCTGACTGGTACTTGCCTGAAGATTATAAAAAATTCATTTCTCACTTGTTCCAGAGCGGATTGAAGCTACAAAAGTTTCCATTGTGTATAAAAGAATCAGGAGGAATGTATCAAAGAGGAAGGGACAAGACCCAGTTTGCAGAGACGCTTGCCCAATCAACTGATCCAAATGCTGCAGCATATACAATCAAACTCTCAGATGACACAATCAAGATAATTCGCAAGTTTAATTCTAGTGTTGTAGCAAGTTAGGAAAACATCAAGATATTCTACTGTCCAGGCATTTTTGCCCAGCCCCAGTCAACAAGTGTTTGAGCTGTTTGTGATCTTACACATGCAGGATGTCCATTCTCTGCCTTGATCACTAGTTGAAATCCTTGATGACATTTGATGTTGTTTGCAGCAATTCCGGATTTGAACTGTACAAGTGGAGAAGACATGGTCAATCCCCCATATGTATCATATATTGCAAAAATGAATGGCTTTGAGATGTTAGTAGTGTCAGTATCAAGCGACAGATTAGAAGTCTTGTTGTACAGTACATAAGAAAATGTTACAGTTGCGTTTACGATTCCTGGAGACGTTGCTCTATATGCGAGATTTGAAAATAGGCTTGATCCAGTGATATTTTCACCTGGTTGCAGTATTATCTGGATTGGCATTCAGTTGCATACTTTTTTTAATTCAACTTTGGCATGAGCGTCAAATGATACAGAAAATGGCCCACCACAACTGTTTTTCACATTTATGACATTAGTTGAATTGTTGACTAGAGTTGCATTGATTGTAAATGTATCTCCAGACAAAATCGTAGGAGGTTGAACATCAGTATCAACAATTACTATTCCATCCATACTTTCTGAGAATGCATGCGGTAAAATCATTCCGGGAACAATAATGCATACTACTACAATTGTAGAAAGCTTCAGAGATTTCATGGCTTAATTGTATTTAATGAATCTAGATTTTAAAATTGGTGTATCTTTCTTCTATTTTTAAAATCAATGGTGTATCAGTTTAGAAAATAATTGCAAATCTTGGCACTAGGTCACGTTATGAAAGCAACTAGGTTTTTCTTTTCTTAAGAAACTGGGCTATTGCAACCACAGGAATTTCATTTGACTGGTCTATCACCATGATCTCCTGATTATATTGTGTCTTGATAGTAGGTTTGAACTCTGTCATGTCACAATAGTAAACGGATGCAACATGAGTGGTCCCATTGAGAATCTCTCTTGTGATATCATCGGATTCTGGAAAGTTTGTAAAACTTATCAGATATCCACCACACCATCCAATAGAAGGAGTGTTTGGAGGTATCGTATTTGTCAGGAATTTTTCCACTGAAGAGTGTTTCGATATATGATGTATGATAATTCTTTTCACTGGTTGGTATTCAACATCAGGAATCATCTCAATAACACTCTCTGTTGTCATACCTTAAGATATCATTAATAGTATTTAGGCTATTTTGGATCATTTTACCAATTTTGTCAATATCAAACACATTCCAACATACAAGTGATAGATGTGATGGTATTTAGATCAAAAACCAAAATGGTTACTTTTTAGATCTAGTTTTTGATTCCTTTTGTTGTCTTTCTTGGCTTTCCCTTACAGATTTTTTCAGTTCTTCATAGGATTCCAGATATTCCTTTTTCATCAGATTTTCAGGTTTTGCTTTTTTCACATAATCATTAGAACATACTAATGTTTAGCAATTGCTTTTGATATTGAAATAATCTATCTTCGAAGTTTTGGATTTATTATTCCATCCATTGCCTGTCCCATAAACACAAACGCAAGTCCTGTCACTGCAATCATGATACCAGGAGGAAGAATCCACCACCACATGCCACGGGCTGCTGCACTATACGAGCTTGCATCGTGCAGTATCTGACCCCATGTTGGAAATGTAGGATCACCCAGTCCAAGAAAACTCAAGCCTGCCTCAGTTGTGATTGCACCAGGAACTGAAATCGCAATGCTTGCAAATGCATACGGAAGAAGTTGCGGCAGTATGTGTTTGAAGATAATCTTGTAATCTTTTTGTCCCATGAGTTTTGAAGCCTCGACATATTGCAGTGTCTTGATCTGTAACGCCATGCTTCGCGAGACCTTGGCAATTCCCACCCAGCCAAATATGACAAGGAATCCTACCATCAGAAATATGCTGTTCCCTATTGTCACTGCCAATATAATCAAGAGTGGAAGGGCAGGCATGGCATAAATGATATCGTTAAACCTCATCAACACCTCATCTGTTACCCTACCTTTGTATCCAGCATAGACACCATAGATTAGACCAAACACCACAGAGCCAATTGATACTGTAATTCCAATAAAGAGCGCAAGAGGTGTTCCCCATAGCAGTCCAACTGAGAGATCCCGTCTCAGTTCATCTGTTCCCATGATCCCATAGACTTTGCCTCCAAGAATCAGGTTTGATTTTGATAAAACTGGTTTCTCGGACACATCATAAAGACGCACTTGAAATACATATGGACCCTTTAGAATGACATTTTCATCAAGTTTTGAAAATATTATTTTCTCAGAGGACATCCCATCAAGTGAAAATGCATATTTTGTTTTTTTATCTAAAATATTTTTTGCAATAATATCTTGTGTTGAAAATATCATGCTGCTGTATGTAGTGGCATCTTTTGCAAAAGGCAGTGAGGTTGACACAAGTTGTAATACGATACCATCAGGCCTTGTAACTGACAATTGCAATAAAGGAGAGCCAGAGTATTTTGCAGTATATTGGTAGATAAAATCACTTGGAAACCCATCATACTGGTAATTTACTAGAAACGAATTGGTAAGAACAGAGACAGAGTCGACTTGTTGTGATGACATAACAGGTGAAAGTATCAAGTGCTCTGGAATTTTCTCAGACTGGAAATAGTTCACCCATGCAGGCTGGGCAGATTTGGGGTAAAGCAACCAACTTGCTGGGTCATTCCATGTCTTGAAGCTGTCAAGCGGAATTGTCACAAATGCAACAATGGACATGGAAAAAAGAATTACAAGTATTGCAATTCCCACAATTCCAATTTTGCTGTGTGAAAATTCCTTCCAAATTGTTTTTGATGAAAAACTCATTCTCTTCGCACCCTGGGATCAAAGTATCCATACAATACATCAGCCACAAATACACTGACAAGAAAGAATGCGGTTAGCACATATGTTGCTCCAATTATTACAGGAAGGTCCAAGACACTTATTGCCTCAAAGTATAGCCTTCCCATTCCTGGCCAGTCAAACACTGCTTCTGTGATTATCGCACCTCCAAGTGAGCCTGAGAGGCTGAGTGCAAGAATTGTAACTATTGGAGGTGCAGCATTTTTGAGTGCATGGGAGTACAGTATACGCTTTTCGTCAATTCCTGCAGCTCTTTTTGCCATGATAAAGTCTTCTTGGAGCACCCCAACCAAGAAATTTCTTACCAAGTATGCCCACGAGCCAAACCCAATGATTACAAGTGTTATGAGTGGAAGCGCCATGTGATAAAGCAATGAACCCAAGTATCCAGGATCTGATATGGATACATCAGGTGTTGCCCTTGCAGGAAATATTGGATACAAAAATGCAAATACAAAGATCATCAACACTCCAATCCACCATACAGGAAAACTTGATGATATTATTGCAAGCCCAGATGTTATTTTATCAATCTTGGAGTTTACCTTGCTTGCGGCAACTGTTCCAAGAAATATTCCAAGAACTGAAACAATTGCAGTAGCAGTTGTGAAAAGAAGAATCGTCCTTGGAAGTTTTTCAAGTATTATATCCTTGACATCAGACGATCCACTATCACTTGTAAGAAACTTGGCATGACCAAAGTCTAGTGTCAAGATTTTGTACATTGAAAGACCAATTCTTTGTGGCGAGTACCAGGGTTGGTCAAGTCCAAGGGCAGTGATTCTTTGTTTTACCTGGTTTTCAATATATGAATCAAGCTGCTCAGACGTCTTGAAGCTTGAAAGAAGATTCTTGTTGTTTGTCACTTGTTGTCTTATTTCAAGTGCAGCACTCTGTTTTGATATTGAATCCATGTTAGAACCTACAAGAATTATTGTAACAAGCAGTGTTGCCATCAATACACCAAACATTGTAATTGCGCGCTTGGCAAGGAATTTTTTAAATCCCATCTATTTTGTTCTCCTCTTTTTTGATGCATACCATATGATAACAACAATGATAGATCCAAGAATTACAATCCATGAAATGTATCCATAATTATTTTCAAGTAGCAAGGAACTTGGAGTTACAGCCACTACAGGAAACTGGTCTTTTCCCTTTGTAACAAGAAAGCTAGAGTGATACATGTCTGGCTTGTATGCCTCATCTGATACCACAAAAACTTGGATATCATTAGAACCAGGCTCAAGGGTCGCAGTCTTTTGAGAGGACAGATGTATCGTCAAAGAACCATTCCCTGATACCTGTTTGCCATTATCAATTATCTTCCCCTCTGGATTTGTAAAGTAATAGTAGACAGTAGCATTTGGAGTCACAGATATAGGAATCTCAAGGTCAGAACCAATAGATACGCTTGTCGGAACACTGATGCCCTCAATCTTTGGCATGCTGATTTGTTCAAACTTTTTCCAATATCCAGCAGGAAACGGATAGGTGACATCGTCAAATGCCTTTATTGTAATCTTTCTTGCATCAGGAGAATAACTGTCAAGATAGTATGGACCATTGCTTATTACAGCATGCCCATGCTCTGCAATCCACGATGAAGCTGCTTGGTATCTTGAATCAAAATAACTAGAATCATTTACAAAACCAAGTGCTGGCGGTATTGACTTTTCATTTGCAAACTCGTCCAGATTTGCCTTGATTATCTTTGCATCATCTGGAATTATCAAAGACATCCAGTTGATGTTTTTACTCACTGCATCAGATCTTGAAAATGCAAGTTTGCCATCAATTACTGCCTTTTCCATAGAATACATCATCTCCCATGGCATTCCAGGCCAGACCTGTGCTGCGTCTGCAATCTCGCCTGAATCAAAGTGCCAATAGTTTTGGTACACTTCAATTGTATCCTTGTCAAGAACCCGCACCCCGATGACAGTCTTTGCGGCTTGGTTTGCCTTGGGGGAATATTCAGAATCAAATGTCATGGTGCCATTTGTCTGGTCTGCACCCCATTGATACATGAAATAAATTCCATATAATACATCATTCATGTCCATTGGTAACTTGTCATGCCAGTTTCCAAACTTGAAATGAAGTGTTACTTCACTTGTAGCTGTTGCCCCTTGTCCAACAGGCACCCATTTTTGTTTTGTAACATCCCACCGTATTGCGTCAGGTGGCACGTCAACCTTGTCAAGCGGTCCTTTTGCATGAACCTCCCAGCTTGACCTCACAGGAATTGTATACCCAGTGTAAGGGTTCTTGAAGCTTCCAGGATCACTTATTGTCCCCCATATTTGTTGGCTTGTTGAATCCACAAAACCAGCTATTGGATTCCATGCACCTTGATAGATTTTTTTCACTCCAATTGTAAGTGTATCAGAGTCAGATCTTGCATTGATTGGTGTAAACCTGCTTGTAATCCCAGCACCAAAATCATTTATGATTCCACCAACTTTTTTGTTTGCAATAAACTGGTCATTTTTTGCTGCAAGAAATATTCTAACAGAGTCATTTATCCCCTTGTCAACTGCTTGGTTTATCAGACTAGCGCGCTGCTCAGAGGATGTGAAATTTCCAAAAAATATTGCCTTTGACAGAGAATCAACTTCAGGGTCTTGGAAATTCCAGTATGCAGGATTGTTAAATCCAGGCATGCTTGAGTACCAAGGTGAGTACATTTGCGCAGTAATTACCGAATCATATCTTACAAATCCACCAATTGTCCATCCTTCTGTATAGATATTCCATTTCAGATCAGAGGGATTGGAACCATATACAGTTGTAAATGCCTTGGTCAGATCACCATAGTCTTTTTTTACCGTAAATCCCATCTGTTGCAGCTGCGATGCAAGAATCTCTCCAATTGATTTTCTTATAGGATCGTCATTTCGAATAAAAATCGTAACAACTATGGGTTTTGATTTATAGTACCATGCAGAACCTGTCTTTTGTGCACCGGCTTTCTCAAGTGCCTCAGATATCATCTGGTTTGCAAGTGTAGGATTGTGTTTGAAATTAAATGACTGGAGTTCTCCAAGTATTGAGAGATAGTCAGGATCATATGGCTTGTATGCAGATACCATCGGTGTGCCATACCCATTGAGGACCTCATCGACTATTAGATCCCTGTCTATCAGATAGTTTAGTGCAAACCTTACCTTCTGGATGGAAAATGGATTAAATTCTTCAGATGGAGCAGGATTTATCAAAAGACTGTAGCTTGTCCCAGCAGACTGGAAGATATTCAAGTTTTGCCTAGAGTTATCATCAAGTCTGTCAATGGGAATTGCAGAATAGTAAATGTCAAGGTGACCATTTTTTACTTCTTCAACTGCAGTATTATCATCAGAGTATTGTAGAAATTGCACTTGATCAAAGTTTGTTCCCTTGACTCCAAATGCGATTGTAGGTCCCAAAATAAAAAGTGCTAGCAGCAAAACTAGCATGAATTTCATGATATGTTTTTCAATGAACTGTATTTAACCATGGTCCAATGATACCACAATTAAAAAATTTGAGATTAATTTGTCGCATAGTATTTTATAAAAGAAATTTAATGTATTCATAATGAACCTTGCAACACTTGTAAAAGGAATACCGGGAATAATCCCAGGCGGAATGTCCGTCAAGGATTTCAGCATGGCAACCCAGACAAGTGAAGACATGTCAAGGCAGATACTTGACAACCTGATGCAAAACGGGATTGGAAGATACGAGGACAGCCAAGTCCAGTTCGAAGATTCTGACAAGCTAAAGACAAGCATTCTTGCAATAAGCATGGGTGCCCCAATTGATGAAATATCTAGAATGCTAGAGTGGCAGGACTTTGAATCGCTTGCTGCTGAAATTCTTGAAAAGCGGGATTTTGATACAACAAAAAATGTCATCATGAAGAGCCCCAGGATACAGATAGACGTAGTAGGAATCAAGTCAGATATTGCGATATTGATTGACTGCAAGCACTGGAGCAACATGAACCAATCCGCACTTCAAGAGGCAGTCAAAAAACAAGTGATTCGAACCAAGCAGTTTGTCTCAAAACACAAAGTCAAGGGAGCAATTCCCGCAATTGTTACTTTATACCAGCACAGTGTCCAGTTTATCGATAAAGTGCCAATAATTCCAATTCACCAGCTGGATTCATTCTGCGACGAGTTTTATGGAAACCTTGAAGAGATGCAAAGCTAGAGAAGCGTATAAATAAAAAATCCAGTTGTTATCAATAAAAATGCCTGTGTAATTCTCATTGCGTTGTCAAGTGATTTTGAATAGAGTTCAAGCTGGTTTCC
>Ga0070681_10001014_pt1 | contig 23751 bp, 14 predicted proteins | sample KBSC83BmetaG_FD_65650 | JGI IMG/M metagenome (GOLD analysis project Ga0070681, IMG submission 65650) | Corn rhizosphere microbial communities from Kellogg Biological Station, Michigan, USA - KBS C8-3B metaG | ecosystem: Host-associated > Plants > Roots > Rhizosphere | place: USA: Michigan...
GATGGCTTTGGGATGAAAGCGGCCGCTTCCATCGGGACCAATGGAGGCCATAAAATTTCCTCCTTTTGCCGCCGAGTCGATTAAATTCCTGACGATCCATGCAGCGCCCTTATAGTTTTCCTCGCGGGGATCATAGGAGAAGGATTTACCCAAAGGGTAAATCACAAACCAAGGGACATCCGTATTTTCCTTATTGCCCGGTACAAAACCTTCCGGGGTATAATAATCTCCGTAATTCCCGATACCCCGGGCGCGGTACATTACGTCCGGCCGGATTTTACGCAGGTACAGCATGGTTTCCCTGAGCTGCGGCCATACCTGGGGGCCCAGCCACTGATCCAGGCATACCATATCGACATTGCCATAGCCGGTGATGAGTTCTTCGAGCTGCGCCCGGTGACGCTTCATCATCCGGTCTACATCTGCCGGACCGGGATCCGGCACAAGGACAAGGCCGGATTTACCGAATCTCTTTTCCGGGTGCTCCATTTCGGGATGCAGATCTTTTCCCACTAAGGCTATTTTGCCGGCATCCGGTACCTGCAGCGGATGAAAATTATACGGCCTGAAATCGGCATCGTACCAATCCGGGTGAGAAAAATACAAATCTGTTTTCAGTCCCTTCTTGTGCGCCGCCTCCGTTAATTCTTTGACCACATCCCGCTTAAAGGGCGTTTCCATAATACTGTAGGCGATATCGCAATCCTCTATGACCGGACCTCCGGGGGCCAGCCAGTTCGGCCGCCGTCTGATCCGCGTTTTGGTATCATACATGGAAAATCCATCATGATGCTTGGTTGTAAACGCAAACATTTTAGCCCCGCTCTCTGCAAAAAAATCTACCCACTCATCCGCATCAAAACCCGCAGGATACCACGACTTATACAAATCCTGATAGGCCTGCCGCTCTTCCAAAGACATTTCCAGAAATGGCCAGGATTCGTTTTGCAATTGAATACGGGAGTAAACACCCCAAACGACCCTGATCCCGAATTTCATATCCAGAAATGCTTCGTATGCATCAGGCGAGGCCCATTCATAAGCTGCAACGGGGTCATCTTCAATGTATCCGCAAACCCGCTGGTAATGACCATCAGATGCGGGCAAATGATGGGAAAATGAATGCGGGCCAGGTTGTGCGACTCCCGGATTCGGGCTGGGTGGCGTTGTCCCTGCGGTTGAGTCGGGAGTATCTGATAAAAAACCATTTCGGTTCATCGCGTCTGATCATTTATATATAAGAAATTCTTCCTCCTGTTTGGGGCCGTACCGCTAAAATTCAGGATTCAATCAATATTTCCGGGCCCTTAACCAGTTGCTTAATCACTGTTGCCAGGTGGAAACACTATATTTCAGTCGCCATGGCAGGATCGCTGATGCTATGCCTGCCGGTCTCTACCCGGCCTGCAAAACGATGCAGGTATCCGTCCGCCGATTTTACGGAAAAGTCGTACCAGTTTCCACTCCTGGCCAGTTCCCAGCGCAGCGTCTGGCTTTTCCCCGGTTTAATATCAAATGAAGGTTTTTCGGGATAATCGTATGCGTTGGACAATATTGCCAGCCGTAAAAGACTGTTACCCGCATTCTGTAAAACGACCGACAGTTCGCCTTTTTGATGATCGTAACGGATCGTCGTCACCGGCTCATTGGTGCGGACACTGCCGGAGAATTTCTGAAAATAACCGTTCGGGCCGAACACTTCCAGGTTGTATTGCCCTTCGGCGGAAAGCCTCCATTCATCGCCAAGGGATTTACCCGCTTCCACTGTATATCGTTTCGGGATCGCATCTAAATGATGAAGGTCATAAACATGGTACACCGCTCCGGCTTCTCCTTTATTTTCAAAGCGCAGCCTGATTTTGTTCTCATTTTTCAGGGGCTGAAGATGGCAATGCAGGCGGTAAGGGAGCGCCCGGGAGAAGCGGGAGCCTTTTTCCTGAAAGAGGGCGGACGCTTTTTCCGGGGCCGTTGCCTTGGGCAGGGCCTTAGACGCCGCATCACGTTTTTCATAATCGGACATGTCGGGCAGATGGGGGAATTCCGGATCGTTGGGCGTAATGAAATCAAATGCGGTGGTCAGGTCGCTGCTCACGGCCCGGTGCCAGGGAGATATGGCGGGTATGATTACCCCGAAGCGCTTTTCAATAAATTGGCCGACGGATGTATGGTCGGCTACCTGGGAGTTCACCCAGCCGCCCTTGCTCCAGGGCGACAGAATATACATCGGAACCCGCGGCCCGAATCCCCAGGGGCGTAAATTGCCGGAAATCGTATCCTGCCCGCTCAGGTAATCGTGCCCGCTGTTGCCGATATCGAAATACATTCCGGCGAGATCGACCGTAGATTTTCCCGCCAGGGTACCGTCGAGGTTATAGGAAGGAACGGCGGGAGCGGGCAGGTGATCGAACAAACCGTCGTTCTCATCGAATGTGATAAAGAAAACAGTCTTGCTCCATACTTCCGGGTTGGACGTGACGGCGTCCAGTACCTGGTGCGTAAAATTGCCGCCCCGGTAGGGACTGGAGAGTGCGCCGGGATGTTCGGAATCATCCTTCGGGGGCAGTATCCAGCTTACCTGGGGCAGGCGGTTATTCAACACATCCTCTTTTAAATTTTCCAGCGACCAGTGCCTCATGCCATTCTCATAAATAGGAGAGCCCGGTTTGGACTCCCGAAAACTTTCGAAAGCCAGGCATCCGTGCATGGCTCCCGTCCAGTTGTCGTTCGGATCCTGGTAAATGCGCCAGCTGATCCCTTCTTTTTGCAGCACATCGGGAATCGTCGGCCACCTGAATGCATTTCCTGCATAGGTATATCCCGGCTCGGGTAAGGCGCCGGTTATCCAGCACCGCAGGTTCGTGGGCTCGGAGTCCTGATCGGTACAGTTGATCCCCGCGGCCCGCTTATCCGGATTGAAGTTGGACCCCGACCAGAACACGATCCGGTTGGGATCCGTTCCGGTGGCCAGCGAGCAAAAATGGTTATCACATATTGTAAAGGACTCGGCCATGGCATACTGGAAGGGAATTTCTTCCCGGGTGTAATAAGCCATGGAATAAGGTGTTTTGAACTTGGGCCAGAATCCGTATTTCCCCTGGTTCCAGGCGGCCTGCATATCCGAAAAATTATGGGGCGTGCCCTGAACCAGCGCTGCATTGGAAGTCTTTCCATCCGCATGGTAGGGCGGAATAATTCGCTCGCCATCCGATTGGTGAAAAGCTCGCTCACCGCTTTTTAAAGGAATGGGAAACCGGTCTCCGAATCCCCGTACCCCTTTTAGCGCACCGAAGTAGTGATCGAAAGAACGGTTTTCCTGCATCAGGATAACGATATGCTGTACATCCCGGATAGACCGGGTGGCGTTGTGTGCTTCTACCGCCAGCGCCTTTTTTAATAAAGGTCCCCAAAGACCGGTCGCGATGCCCGCTCCCGCCGTCATGGTAATAAACTTCCGCCTGTTGAGTTTGCTCATGCTGTTGCCTTTATGTTGTTCCGTTAATATATTATGCGTTTAAAGATATTGGTCGTATTTGTACTCCAATGGCTTTTGCTTGACGATTTTTTTAAACTGGCGATGGAAGTTGGAGAGACTGTCGAAGCCGCAGGAATAGCCGATTTCCTTGATCGACAGTTGATTCTCAATGATCATCCGGCAGGCTTTCCGGATTCTGAATTCAATAAGAAACTCCAGGTAGGTTTTGCCTGTCTTCGCTTTAAAATACCTGCAAAATGACTCCTTCGTCATATTAATGATTTCGGCCGCTTCTTCAAGCCTGATATTCTGATCGTAATGCCCGAATGTAAAATCCAGCACCTTTTCTATCCGGATATCCGGTTCCATTGCCGGCTGCTCAATGAGTTCTTCGCTGACCAGTATCCGGTAGGCATTTCTGTCAGCCATTATTTTCAGGATCTCCAATAATAATAGTATCCTGTCGAGTGAAGAGCTGTGCAATATTTTCTCAACCAGGGGTACGATGCTCCTTTTCCCATATTCAGTGATCGTCAAACCCTGCCGGGCAATGGTCAGTATCCGCTTGATTTCCTTTAGCTCGGGAAGATCCAGAAATCCGTTTCCCGCAAAGGTTTCATTAAACTGGATGACCACGGCTTCCGGGGGATCCGTGAGGTTATTATCCAGGTACTGATGCTCATGAAGAAAAGCGTGGGGAAGATTCCTGCCAATCAGGACCAGGTCGTTGTCCGTGAAGTTTTCAACGCTGGCGCCAATGATCCGGATGCCCTTGGATCTTTTAAGGAGTATCAGCTCCATTTCAGGATGATAATGGTAGGAATTCGAGAGGGTTTCCCCAACATCCACTTTTACGTTTAAGGAGGAATTCATATTCCAGGATAATTGCCGGAACGATGGTTTTAAACGAGTTGCCATATATGATGGGTTTGAGCGGTTCTGTTGAGTGATTAGGAAATCGATTTCCAAATTAGGAAGTTTTAGGCATATGTCCGAAAAAAGTTTGGAAGAATAATTTGGCATTCCGTAATATATTGTTAATCAACATATTGAAATTATTATTAACACAGAGTTAGCCATGTTATAAAAAATCTGCCTGATTTTAAAGGATTTTACGCTTTTTCAATGACAAAAAAGAAATCGATTTCTCAAATTGATAATATTGCTTTAATTTTCAGGAAATTCTAATTATTTAAGGAGCCAGACCGAATCAACATGAACACCAAAAAGGATAAAAGGGTCACCATTTATGATATTGCGAAACGCGTTGGCATAGCGCCTTCCTCTGTGTCCAAAGCCCTGAACGACCATCCCTCCGTCAGCGATAAAATAAAGACGATGGTAAAATCGATGGCGCGTGAACTGAACTATGTTCACAATTCCAATGCAGCGAATTTAAGGCGTGGCTCTTCCAGGACGATTGGCGTTATCGTTCCCAAGATCAATACCACTTTCTTTTCAGACGCCATTGCGGGAATGGAAGAAGCATGTTCTGAGCATAAGCACAGTCTTATCATTTGTCAGTCGGATGAATCTTACCTCAAAGAAAAGGAAGCTGTTGAAACACTGCTGCATCAGAATGTGGAATGCATCATTATATCCCTGAGCATGGAGACAAAAACAAATGAACATTTGCAGGAAGTTGCCAACCAGCATGTAAATCTGATCCAGTTCGACAGGGTGGATGAAAGTTTCCCGGGCCACCGCATTGTGAATGATAATAAAGATGCGGCTTACCGCGCTGTGAAGCACCTCATTGAAATGGGATATCGTAAAATTGTTTTGCTGGGAGGTCCGGATCACCTGGCCATTTACAAGGACCGCAGGGAAGGTTTTCTGCAGGCAATTAACGAAGCCGAGCTCAGCATCCCGTATAATTATATCTGCAATAATGCCCTTACTACGGAAGCCGGTAACCGCATAGCGTCGGATCTGCTGGAGGGTAAAACGCCGCCGGATGCATTCTTTGCCGTCTCAGATTACTCGGCGCTCGGCGCTTTTAAAGCGGCATCCTCGCGCGGGTTACAGGTTCCGGAGGAGATTGGCATTATGGGCTTTTCCAACGACACTTTCACGAAGCTGATCGCTCCCGGGCTTTCTTCCGTTGATCAGAACAGCAGGAAAATGGGAAAGGATGCCGTGAATGTATATTTCGATCGCATACTCGATCAGCATTCGGATAATACTTTTGAAAATGAGATAGTCGAAAGTACCATTATTGCAAGAGAATCATCGCTGAGAAAAAAGGTTCCCGTTCGTAAATAGTTTTCGACTGTTGTCTTTCACCAGGGGCCTGTTTTTCGCCGGCTGAAAGATAATAAGCGGAATGCTGCGCGCATCCGTATGCGCAACCCGAACAGCGGATTTGTCAATTGCGAAAGATGGATAAGATACAGGATATGGTTGTTAAGATAGAGTAATTCCGCGTTGCAGGATCTTGTTTAATTGCATCGGGTTTATAATCAAAACTAAGTTCAAAAAAAATCTTCAAACTTAAAGTCATGAAAAGACATGTTTCTCCTGATCCGATAAAATGGATAAGGTCCTTCGGTTTCCTGAGTGGATTCGGAGGATTTATATTACTGACCTTGTCTTCCGTGAACTTGTATGCATCCGATGCGAACAGGGATAATTTTTCCGGAGAAAACCACAAGGTTATTGGAATGATCAGTCCGGGTGCTGCGTACAATTTATCGGGGATCGTCAATTCTCCGGTTCGCGGCAAAATAACCGACAACAATGGAAATGCATTGTCTGGAGTAAGCATTGTCGTTGAAGGCACTAATGCAGGAACTACTTCCGGCGCCGGCGGCGAGTATGAACTCCGGGACGTGCCGGATAACGCGATCCTTGTATTCAGCTTTATCGGATACAGCGAGCTGAAAATTCCGGTAAACGGGAAATCCGGGATCGATGCGGTGCTTCAGGAAAATAATGCAAAACTCGGGGAAGTAGTGGTGGTGGGTTATGGAACCCAGCGTAAAGTGAATCTGACCGGTGCGATCAGCCAGATCAGCGGCGCCGATATTGAAAACCGGATGACCTCCAACGTGGTCTCCAGCCTGCAGGGAATGGTTCCGAATTTAAACCTCTCTTTCGGAAACAATGGTGGAGAACCGGGTGCGAGCCCCAGCTTCAATATCCGCGGGCCAGGTTCTTTGTCCGGAGGCAGTCCCTTCGTACTGGTTGATGGCGTTCCGCAGGACATGAATAGCATCAACAGCAATGATATTGAGAGTATTTCGATCCTGAAAGATGCATCGGCATCGGCAATCTACGGCGTCCGGGCTGCCTACGGCGTTATTCTGATTACGACGAAAAAGGGAAAGGCCGGAAAGCCGTCAATATCGTATAGCGGTGATTTTGCTTTACAGAAGCCAACCACATTACCGAAAATTGTTAATTCGGTTCAGTTCGCCACGATGGTGAACGATGCCTTCAAAAATGCCGGGCAGGCCGTAAAATTTCCGGACGCTGTTATCGATAAAATGAAACAGCAAATGGCGAATCCCGGCTCACTTCCTTCCATGGTGCCCAATCCCCTGTCTCCGAATGAATGGGATAATAATCAACTCTACGGGAATACCAATTCCTATGATCTGTTTTATAAAAAGTATGCTTTCAACCAGAATCATAACCTCAGTGTTTCCGGCGGCGGCAATGCGTTTACGTATTTTCTTTCGGGCGGTATGTACAACCAGGGTTCTCAATACAATTTTGGCGACGAGTATTACCACCGCTATACCCTAACGGCGAATCTCAGCAGCCATGTCACGAAATGGCTGACCATCGGATTGAACACCCGGTATACCAAAAGAAAATATCAGATGCCGCATGTTTACCCGCTGATCGGAGATTATTATCATGACATTCCGAGGAGGTGGCCGATATGGCCTGTATATGATGGCAACGGGCACTTAGCCATCAATACCATGGCACTGATGAAAGACGGCGGAAGAAACGTGACGGACGAAAATCAGTTGCTGAACTCATTCGTTTTTGCGGTTGATCTGACAAAAAACTGGAAAATCAATGCCGATGTGAACATCAGCCAGGATTATAATTCCAACAACGACCATGCAAAAACGGTCTATATGTATAAGGTGGACAATACGCCTGCCGCTCAATCCTATTCCGTTCCGAATAGCTATGCCGTTTCCAATTACAAAGCGTTTTATAATTCCAATAACCTCTATACTTCTTATGAAATGAAACCCGGCAGACATTACATCAAGCTGATGGCGGGGGTGCAGTCCGAACTGAGCGAAGATCAGACTGTTTCTATTTCGAAGAGCCAGCTGATTACAGACAACGTGGCCTTTCTCACCACAGCTACCGGGGCCACTACGATCGGCGGCTCGAAAGGACACTGGGGAACGATGGGTGTGTTCGGCCGGTTGAATTATAATTATGATGAGAAATATCTGCTGGAAGTTTCCAGCCGTTACGATGGAACTTCCCGGTTCCAGGAAAGCCGCCGCTGGGGTTTGTTTCCTTCCGTTTCGGCGGGATATAATATAGCCAAAGAAAATTATTGGGAGCCGTTGGCTGACAAGATTTCATTGCTGAAACTGAGAGCCTCCTATGGAACCCTGGGTAATCAGAGCATTTCCGGAAGTTATTACCCTTACCTCGCAAGCCTCGGGATCAATACCAACCTGGACTGGGTAATGGGGGCTGAACGCCCGCTATTCGTTACCGCTCCGGGTTTGGTATCTCCTGAACTGACCTGGGAAACCACCACCACCCTGAACTTCGGTTTGGATGCGGCCGCATTAAACAACCGGTTTTCCTTCTCCTTCGACTGGTATAAAAGGGCAACCGACGATATGTTTGGACCGCTGGAATCCTACCCGGCTGTACTGGGCGTTAATCCACCGCGCAGGAACAATGCTTCCATGGAAACAAAAGGCTTTGAGCTCAGTATGGGCTGGAGCGACAGAATCGGAGAACTGAGTTATCATGCGAAGGTATTGCTGTCTGACAACCGGACAAAAATTACCAAATACAAAAATGCAACCGGAACCTTAACGGATTATTATGAAGGGCAGGAATTCGGTCAGATTATGGGATACGAAACAGTGGGCCTTTTCCAATCGGACGATGAAGTGGCGAAAGGTCCGGATCAGTCCTTTATTGGTACAAAATGGGGACCGGGCGATGTGCAGTACAAAGACCTGAATGGAGATGGCAAAGTGAACAAAGGCACCAACACGCTGAGCAATCCGGGCGATCAGACCGTGATCGGCAACAATACGCCACGCTACAGTTATGGCGTCAGCCTGGGTATTTCCTGGAAGGGATTCGATCTCGATATGCTCTGGCAGGGCGTTGCTAAACGGGATGTCTGGCTCGGCGGTAATTTCTTCTTCGGTGATGCCGGTAATTACAATCAGATCACCATCTACAAAGAGCACCTGGATTACTGGAGACCCGATAACACGAGCGCGTATTTTCCCAAGCCCTATATGACCAGCCTGAAGAACAAGGACATCCAGGTTCAATCCAGGTATCTGCAGAATGCCTCTTACCTGCGGCTGAAAAACCTGCAACTGGGTTACACTTTACCGGCAGGCTGGGTAGACCGGTTGTCACTTGGATCGGTGCGGATTTATTTCACGGGAGAAAACCTGCTGACGTTCACCAAGCTGCTGAAGGTTTTTGATCCGGAAGATCTGGCTGGCGCTTACGGTCCCGGGAAGGTATACCCGCTTCCCACCACTTATACGCTGGGCATTAAATTAAATTTAAAATAATAGCGCTATGAAATATATCAAATATATCACACCGGTTCTTTTCACCCTGCTGATGCTGAATTCGTGCTCGAAGCAACTGGATCTTTCCCCGCAGGATACGATTACCAATTCGCAATACTGGAGTCAGCCGAATGATCTGACGATCTATGTAAATCAATTCTATACTGCGTTTCCCGTGAACAGCGGATATTTCGTCAGTCCGTTCTGGGCCGATATCAATAGCGATGACATGGTCCCGGGAACCTACGACAAACGGCTGGCCGGAGAAAATACAATCAGTACCGGCAACGCAAGTTGGGATTTCTCCAGAATCCGCAGCGTAAACTACGGCCTGGAAAATTATCAGCGGATAAAGGGATTGTTCAGCCAGCTGTCGGCCGGTGTTGGAGAACTTAAATTTTTCAGAGCCTATTTCTATTATGGTCTCGTAAAGCTTTACGGAGATGTTCCCTGGCTCAGCAATACCATCAACATTGATTCAAAAGAATTATATGATGGCCGCACAAAAAGGAATATCGTCATAGATTCCGTGCTGGCTGATCTGGATAGCGCCATTGCCTACCTCCCGTTAAAGGCGTCGGCATCACCAAACCGCCTGAATAAAGAATGTGCTTTGCTTTTTAAATCCAGGGTTGCGTTGTACGAAGGAACATGGGAGAAATACCATGCTTCCACCCCATTCGGCGTGAATGGAGCTGATTTCCAAAGGTATCTGCAGGCAGCCGCTACGGCTTCGAAGGCGTTGATAGATCTGGGCACGGCACAACTATATATTCCGAACGATCCATATCATTATTTCAGGGATATTTTCGGGAATACGGATTTGTCTTCCAACCCCGAAATGCTATTGTGGAAAAAGAATGTGGAAGCGCTGGGTATGGGGCTTCATATTCAGGGTGCATTATACCAGGGTGGTGACCGGGGATTGTCCAAATCGCTGGTAGAAAGTTTCCTGTGCACGGACGGCCTTCCGATTTCAACCAGCCCGCTCTATCAAGGGGATGATAACCTGACGGACGTAGTCACTAACCGTGATCCGCGTTTGTCTCAATCCATGTGGGTGCCGGGTGAGCCTTACACGGTAAAAAATAATGTGGTGCTGGAATATTTCTCGCTGCCCTGGCTGGATCAAACAGGCGAATACAGATGCACTTCCGGATACCAGTTGGCAAAAGGAAGGACGGTGCGGGTGGAACTGGCAAAGGACGATGGTGAAACGGCGTCTATTATTTTCCGTTATGCAGAAGCGCTGTTGAATTATGCAGAAGCGAAAGCAGAGTTGGGATCGCTTACCCAGCAAGACGTGGATATCAGCATAAATAAATTACGTGAGCGGGTTCACATGCCTGATCTGGATATCAGCGCCATTGCAACGGATCCAAATTGGCTATACCCGGCGCTGAGTCCCCAAATCAATGAAATCCGGAGAGAGCGTCGTGTAGAGCTGGCCTGCGAAGGATACCGTCTGGACGACCTGGAGCGCTGGGCAGATATCGACAGGCTGGTTGGCCAGCGGCCGCTGGGAGCGAAATTCAAACAGTCGGATTTTCCAACCCTGGTTCCCGGATCAAGTATCCTGGTGAATGCAGACGGCTATATCGATCCGTATCAGAAAGCATTGCCTGCGGGATTTAAGTTCAAAGTGGACAGGGATTATTTATTACCCATACCGCAACTGGAACTTAACCTGAATGAAAACCTGGATCAGAATCCGGGCTGGTAATTACATGACCGATTTTCTGTTGCGGTAAAATGTTCTAACCGGTAAATCAGATGCGTATATGAATAAATTACGGTGTTTTTTCCTAATGACCCTGATTACATCGTCGCTTTATGGCCAGAAAAATCCGAATATCATTTTCATTCTGGCAGATGATCTTGGTTACGGCGACGTAAAATGTTTTAATCCGGGTGGAAAAATAGCGACACCGAACATGGATGAATTAGCAGCCGGCGGAATGATGTTTACGGATGCCCATTCCAGTTCCGCCGTCTGCACGCCCTCCAGATACAGCATCCTGACGGGAAGGTATCCGTGGCGTTCCAGACTGCAAAAGGATGCGCTCTGGGGATACGCTCCGCATCTGATTGACCCGGCAAGGTTAACGGTAGCCTCATTCTTAAAAAACAACGGGTATTTCACGGCATGCGTCGGAAAATGGCATCTCGGTATGGACTGGGTTGTGAACCAGCCTGCATCAAAAGACTCGCTGCACTTTCTCAGGCCGACATCCGGCAATCCCCTGATCAAAACGGGATGGGAAGTGGATTACAGCAAGCCTATTGAGAACGGGCCAAACAGTGTCGGCTTCGATTATTTTTATGGAATCAGTGCGTCGCTGGATATGCCTCCGTTTGTTTTTATCGAGAATGATCGCACGGTGGAGATACCGGCCGCAGAAAAAACATTTTTTCGTCCCGGACCTGCCGGGAAAGATTTTGAGGCGGTGAATGTATTGCCTGCCGTGGTTAAAAAAACGCAGGAGATCATTGTGTCAAAAGCGGCATCCAATACGCCGTTTTTTATTTATATGGCGATGCCTTCGCCACATACGCCCATTGTGCCGGATGCCGATTTTAAGGGGAAAAGCGGCGTGACGGACTACGGCGACTACGTGATGGAAACAGACTGGGGCGTCGGGCAGGTAATGAAAACCCTGGATTCGTTGGGCATAGCGGACGATACCATTGTTTTTTTTAGTTCCGATAACGGCTTTGCACCTTACGTATTACGAAACTATAAGGTTGAAAAGCTGGGGCATTTCCCGAGTTATATTTTCAGGGGATATAAATCAGATATATGGGAAGGAGGGCATCGGGTTCCCACGATCGTCCGCTGGCCTGGTCATATTCAACGGGGATCCACCTGTTCCCAATTCATTTCGCTTACGGATTTTATGGCTACCTGTGCCGGATTGCTGAATGAGAAACTGCCGGATAATGCGGGGGAGGACAGCTATAATATCATGCCATATCTCGCGGGCGAAACGAAGCGGCCTGTTCGCAAGTCAATTGTTTATGCCTCGATGTACGGGAATTTCTCCATCCAGGAAGGTAAATGGAAACTGGAGCTCTGCCCGAATTCGGGAGGATATGCATCCCCGAAAGAGTGGCGCGCCTATCGGGAAGGGTCGCCCTTAATTCAGTTATATGATATGGAGTCGGATGTTTCAGAAAAACGGAATGTGGAGGCGCAATTTCCGGAAGTAGCAAAGAGAATGACGAAATTATTGGAGACCATTATTAAAAACGGAAGAAGCACACCTGGCCGGAAACTAAAAAATGATGTGCCGGTGGATCTTTGGAAGAAGGGCTGGTGAAATGCCTGATAGAGGGGGCAAAATTTTATGTTACTGCGTGCATCTTCATCTATAAGAAAATTATCGAATGGCTTACAAACGGGATATTTATTTGAGCATGGGTTTTAAAATAAATCGTATTATGATTTTGCGCATTTCCTTATTGTTCCTGCTATCCGGCTTATTCATTTCGGTAAGCCATGGACAGGCGACGCATGCTTTAACTTCCTATAATATTGTTCCCGAGCCGGTGAAAATAGAACCTGCCCGTGGAAATTTCGCGCTGGCCAGCACCGTAAAGATCCTGATATCCGTTCCGGATGCGGAGGTAAGCGCTGCGGCGGAATTGTTTTCGAAAGAAATTAACCGGGCCACTGGTTTCCACATTCAGCCTGGCGGGAAAACTTCAAAGAATGAGAAGGCCATTTACCTGATACTGAATAAAACTGCAAATGAACTGCTCGGAGGCGAGGGCTATACGCTGGAGGTTCAGCCTGCGCACATATTCATCCGGGCCAATAAGCCCGCCGGATTGTTTTATGGTTTGCAGACCCTTCTGCAATTGCTGCCTCCGGAAATTGAGAGGCAGCATACAATTGCCGGAGTGAAATGGAATATACCCTGTGTGCGCATCACCGACTATCCGCGTTTTGGCTGGAGGGGATTAATGCTGGACGTAAGCCGTCATTTCTTTTCAAAGGAATTTGTTAAATCGTATATCGATGAAATGGTGAAATACAAATACAACGTATTTCACTGGCACCTGACGGACAATCATGGCTGGCGCATAGAAATTAAAGGCTTGCCCAACCTCACGGAAACAGGAGCCTGGCGCGTGCCCAGAACTGGCCGGCGCGGAAGTTTCCTGCCGGCGCAACCCGGTGAGCAGCCAACTTATGGCGGCTATTATACCCAGGAAGATATAAAAGAAATTGTGGAGTATGCGCGGAAGCGTTTTGTAACCATTGTTCCGGAAATTGACGTGCCGGCGCACAGCCTGGCCCTCATCGCCTCCTATAAAAACCTTTCCTGCACGCAAATTCAATACCAGGTAAATCCATTAAAGAAATTTACAGAAAGGGAAGACGAAATCCTTTGTGTGGCCAATGATTCCACCTGGATCGTACTCGACAAAATATTTACGCAGGTGGCTGCCTTATTTCCGGGAGCGTATATTCACATGGGTGGCGACGAAGCGTTCAAAGGCTTTTGGGAAAACTGTCCGAAAGACCAGGCGCTGATGAAACGCGAGGGAATCAGCACACTGGAAGGATTACAGAGTTATTTTGTAAAAAAGCTGGAGAAAATCATTGTTGCAAAAGGAAAGAAAATGATCGGCTGGGATGAGATCATGGAGGGCGGCCTTGCTCCGGAAGCTACGGTAATGAGCTGGCGCGACATAAAGGGAAATGGGATACACAGTGCTGTTAACGCCGCAAGGCTGGGACACGAGGTGGTTGTGACTCCCCATTTCAGCGCATACCTCGATCTGTACCAGGGAGATCCGGTTGTGGAGCCATTTACTTATGGTAAAGTGAGGCTGAAGACCTGCTATGAATTTGAACCGGTTCCTGATAGTGTGGATGCAAAATTAATACTGGGAGGTCAGGGGAATTTGTGGACGGAAGCTGTTCCCAATAACCGGCACGCAGAGTATATGACATGGCCGCGCGGACTGGCGCTTGCGGAAACCTTCTGGTCCCAAAAGCAAAATCGGAACTGGCCTGATTTTACCAGGCGCATGGAATGGCAGTTTCAACGCATGGACGCAGCGCAGGTGAAGTATGCCCGAAGTGCTTACGATGCTATTATCAGCGCGGTAAAAAGCAGTGATGATTCCCTGAAAGTGAAACTGGAAACAGAAATACCCGGCATTGATATCTATTATACGTTCGACGGCACCAATCCCGATAATTTTTATCCGGTGTATGAGGGTCGGCCGCTGGACATTCCCAACGGCGCATCTGAGATCCGGGTGATTACGTATCGCGATGGTAAGCCGGTGGGTAAACAGATCAATTTTATGCTGGCGGGGCTAAAAAGCAGGTTGCCAAAATCGTAAGAATTTTTCAGCATACCGGCATTCGCTTTTATTTCGGATCTCCGATTTATGAATTGCGGAGTTTGGACTTTAAAATTTAACCTTAAAAATATAAAAGCATGAGAACCAAGGGAAAGTTTTTTGTTGCTGTTATCATGATGTGTTTTGCATACACGCCAGCCGTCAATGCGCAGCACTGGTATAAGGGAAACCTCCATACGCACTCCCTTTGGAGCGACGGGGATGATTATCCGGAAATGATTACCGAATGGTATAAGACACATGGCTACAATTTCATCGGATTGTCTGAGCATAATAAGATCCAGGAAGGATCAAACTGGATACTGGTAAATTCAGACGTCGGCAAAAAAGCGTATAATAAATATTTAAACCGGTTTGGCTCCCTGGTGGATTATGTGCACTGGGCAAACGATTTGAGGGTGCGGCTCAAAACACTGGAAGAGTACCGTGGTTTGTTTGAAGAGAAAGGGAAATTCATGATATTACAAAATGAGGAGATCACTTCCAATCTTAACTCACACCCCTTGCACATGGTTGCCAGCAACATCAAATATGTGATCGAAGGGCAGTATGGAAAAACGAACACGGAAATTATTCAGAAAACAGTAAACCAGGTGAATGAGCAAAGAAAGGAAACCGGCCGGAAAACAATTGTTCAGCTGAACCATCCAAACTTTGGCTATGCGGTTACTGCAGCTGATATCATGCCCGTAAAAAATCTGCGTTTTTTTGAAGTACATAACGGCGCGCCGGCTACCCATAATTATGGAAACGCGGTGAATGACAGCACGGAGGTGATCTGGGATAAGGTAAATCTTCAATTTTACAAAGAGGGCCGGCCTTTGCTTTATGGAAACGGGGTGGACGATACCCACAATTACCACGAAATGAAGCCGGGACTTAATAATCCGGGCCGCGCCTGGATCGTTGTGTATGCGGCCGAACTGACCCCCTCCGCTATTGTGGATGCGATGGAAGGCGGCAGGTATTATGCGTCCACCGGTGTGGTGCTGGAAGACCTGAGCTTCTCCAATAAGAAGATTTCGCTCCGGGTTAAACAGGAAGACGGAGTAACCTATAAGATTCAGTTCATAGGTGTCCGGAAAGGGAAAGATCGTTCGGAAATATTGAAGGAAGTGGCAGGTGCGGAAGCGGAGTATATATTGGGCGGCGATGATCTGTTTGTCCGGGCCAAGATCATTTCTTCCAAATTGAAAGAAAATGTGAGTGCAATCGGTGATGTGGAAACGGCCTGGACGCAACCGGTAACCCGGAAATAGTTTGTAAGGCAGAAACGGAAGGGAAATTTATTACATAAGAGATATTCCATGAGAATTTATAAGGGGAAAAAAATGCCGGGATGGTTGGGTTGCAGGATTACCTCAAAATTGCTTTTTCCATTCCTGACGGCGATATCATTTTATGCGTCCGGCCAGTCGACTCCTGCTATTCCGTTTACGAGCGAGCCGTTGACGGCGCAGGGAGATCTGTCGGCGTTAATGGTAGCGGGCATCGATGGTTTTTTGACGAAGGAAACGGAGCGTACGGCAGGATCGAGGAACCGGTTATGGCATCGTGATTTTTCAGATACGACTTCCTTTAACCGTTCTGTTTCGATGCAGCGGGAAGAGCTTTCGAAAATCCTTGGGGTTTCGGATATAAGGCTGACGCCGCAGCTGGAAGTAATGACCGGCAAAGAACTGCAGCCGCTTGAGGTTCAGGCGGGCAATTGTACTATACGGGCTGTACGCTGGAAAGTGCTGGAAGAATTAACGGCAGAAGGATTATTACTGCGGCCAAAAGGGAAAGTGCGCGCAAGGATCATCGTTATTCCGGATGCGGATGAACGGCCGGAAGTCTTGGCAGGCCTGGAGCAGCCGGGAGGCCAGGGCTACGGGGTGGCCAGGCGACTGGCGGAGGCAGGATGTGAGGTGCTGGTGCCAGTACTGCTGAGCCGGCAGGATGATTTTTCGGGAAGCCCGTCTTTAAACAGGTATACCAATCAAACACACCGGGAATGGATCTACCGGCAGGCGTTTGAAGTCGGCCGTCATGTGATCGGATACGAGCTGCAAAAAATATTTTCGGCTATTGACTGGATGGAGGCGGTGAACGGAAGGGAAGGAAGCAACGCCTCGATCGGGGTGGCGGGTTACGGGGAGGGTGGGTTACTCGCATTGTATGCAGCAGCCCTGGACACGCGGATATCCTCGACGCTGGTCAGTGGTTATTTTGATGCGCGGGAAACGCTCTGGAAGGAACCCATTTACCGCAATGTATTTGGCCTGTTAAAATATTTTGGTGATGCGGAACTGTCGGTGATGGCCTGGCCGCGGCGGTTGGTGGTAGAAGAGTCAAAGGCTCCTGAAATTACGGGAGCGCCTGAGGCGGTTAAAGGACGTTCCGGAGCGGCGCCGGGCAGTTTGCACACACCGGAGTTCAACAGCGCTAAGTCGGAATGGAACCGGGCGCGGGCAATGCTGCCGCAAAACGAAGTGCATCTGCGCTGGTGTGCAGATGGCGGCAGTGCATTTGCAGAACCATTTTCGGCGGCTGCATTAAATGAGTTCACAGGGGCACTGCAAATCGGTTTTCCGAAAATAACTTCAGCAGCGTTGCTGAAGCCCTTGATAGTTACAGACTGGGTTGATACTGCAAAGAGGCAGGAGCTCATGGTGCGCAGTATGGAGCGGCAGGTACAACGGGAGATTATCTTAGGTGAAAGGACACGCAACGAAAATTTCTGGCAACAGCTGAAGGGAGATACGTCGAAGCAACGACCTGTCAAAGCAGTGTTAAGAGAAAAGTTTTGGCAACAGATCGGCAAACTTCCGACGCCATCAATGCCTTTCAATCCGCGTGCCCGGGTATTGGAAAAGAATGCGGAGTGGACGAGCTATGAAGTGATGCTGGATGTCTGGCCCGGGGTATTTGCCTGGGGTATTCTGATCATCCCGGCTGATATGAAACCGGGAGAGCGGCGTCCGGTAGTGGTTTGTCAGCATGGGCTTGAGAGCGTGCCGATGGATGTGGTCACCACGGACCCGAAGTCGAGGTTCTATCATTTTTACAAAGGTTTTGCTTCGCGGCTGGCAGCGCGCGGGTATATAACCTTTGCCCCCTGCAACCTGTACCGCGGAGAGGATAAGTTCCGGGTGTTGCAGCGCAAGGCAAACCCACTGGGCCTGTCGTTGTTTTCGGTGATGACGGGTCAGCATCAGCGGATCGTGGAGTGGCTGAAGGAACAGACCTTTGTTGATCCGCAGCGTATTGGATTTTACGGGCTGTCCTATGGCGGCAAATCAGCTATGCGCATTCCGGCATTAATAGAAGATTATACATTCTCCATTTGCTCGGGAGATTTTAATGAATGGATTCGTAAGTGCAGCAGCACCGATTATAGTTTCAGCTACCTGTTCACGGGAGAATACGAGATGCCGGAATGGGATCTGGCCCATACCTTCAGTTATGCGGAGATGGCCGCGTTGATTGCGCCGCGCCCATTCATGGTGGAACGGGGTCATTACGATAACGTTGCTACCGATGAATGGGTGGGATATGAATTTGAAAAAGTGCGCCGGCACTACGATCTGCTGGGATTGCCCCAATCCGTTCGCATAGAATATTTTCCGGGACCGCACACCATCAATGGAATTGGCAGTTTTGAATTTATTGACCGGCTGATGAAGTAAGGATGCGGAAGCGGGTTGCCCGGAAAGGAGGGACAAAATCTGAGGACAGCAAAATAATGAGCTTAAAATATAATGAAATGGAATTAACGAACAAGGTAGCGCTGATTACCGGCGGCACCCATGGCATAGGAGCGGAAACGGCGCTCAGTCTGGCAACACAAGGCGCCAAAATATGCCTGGTAGCGAGAAACATAGATGATGTGCAATTTTTGCCGAAGCTGGAAGAAATGGGAACGGAATATTTGCTGATATCTGCTGATCTGAGTAAGGAAGAAGAATGCAAGCGGGTTGTGGATGAAACGCATCGCAGATTTGATGCCATTGATATCCTCGTTCATAGCGCCGGATCGGCGGCGTCGGGAAGTCTTTTAAATGGGGCAAGGGAGGTTTGGTATCAGGCTTTTGATATTCATATACATGCTATTCTCCATCTTTGTGCGGCAGCGGTCCCCTATATGAAAGACCTGGGAGGTTCAATCATCTTAATTTCTTCCGCTGCGGGAATACGCGGCGTGAAAAATGCACTCCCGTATGCAGTTGTCAAAGGAGCTATACCGCAATTCACGAGGGCGATGGCCCTGGAGCTTTCTGCGGCCAATATCCGGGTGAATTGTGTTTCACCCGGCGTTATCCGGACCCGGTTTCAGGATTACCTTACAGCAGAGCAGGTAAGGAACAATATTGAAAACCGGATCCCTTTGGGGCGGGAAGGTACTTCGGTGGATGTTGCGGAGGCAATCTGCATGTTGATAAAGAATGATTTTATTACCGGGGAAAATGTGGTAATTGACGGGGGAATGACCATGCGCATTGTGTAACGAGCAATTGAACCGAGTTAAAAATGAAGATAAAAAACTTAGAATTATTTAAGGTACCGCCCCGCTGGCTTTTCCTGAAAATAACGACGGATAACGGCGTGGAAGGGTGGGGCGAACCCGTGGTGGAAGGGAAGGCGGACACGGTAAAAGCGGCAGTGGAAGAAATGGCTGGTTATATAATCGGAAAAGAAGCCGGGAAAATTGAAGATATCTGGCAATTGCTGTACAGGGGCGGATTCTACCGGGGAGGCGCTGTTCTCATGAGTGCTATTGCCGGCATTGACCAGGCTTTATGGGATATCAAGGGAAAGGCCCTGGGTGTGCCGGTGTACGAACTTTTGGGCGGGCCGGTTCGCGATAAGATGAAGGTTTATAGCTGGATCGGAGGCGATAAGCCATCGGGCGTTGCCGGCGAAGCAAAAAAAAGAATTGCCGCAGGATATAAGGCAGTAAAGATGAATGCCTGTGCGGACATGGAGTGGATCGACACGCCAAAAAAAGTTCGGGACGCAATTGCATGCATTCAATCCGTACGGGAAGCGATCGGGTATGAAAACGGTCTCGGCATAGACTTTCACGGACGTGTCCACAAGGGGATGGCAAAGGGCTTTATGAAAGACCTGGAATATCTCAAGCCCATGTTTATTGAAGAGCCGGTTTTATCTGATAACAAAGAAGCTTTGGTTCAGCTGGCGCAATATACCAGCACACCTGTCGCTGCCGGTGAAAGACTTTACAGTCGCTGGGATTTTAAGTCATTGTTTGCACAGGGGGCTATTGATATCGCCCAGCCGGACCTGAGCCATGCGGGTGGAATTTCAGAAGTGCGGCGGATTGCCTCCATGGCCGAAGCCTACGATATCGCCCTCGCACCCCATTGCCCGCTCGGTCCTATTTCTTTCGCCGCCGCACTACAAATCGATTTCAGCAGTATCAACGCGATCATTCAGGAAACCAGCCTGGGGATCCATTATAATAAAGACGCAGACCTGCTGGATTATCTTCTGAACCCGGAAGTATTTCAAGTGCGGGACGGGTATGTCGAACGCCCGCTGCTGCCAGGGTTAGGTATTCAGATCAATGAAAAAAAGGTCCGGGAGATGGCGTTACAAGGGCATGACTGGAAGAATCCCGTTTGGAGAAATGAAGATAACAGTATTACGGAATGGTAGCCGGAGATTCCATTTTGAGTTGTGACTGGGGAACTTCTTCCTTTCGGTTAAAACTGGTGAACCGGACCAGCCATGCTGTATTGGGGGCAGTGCATTCCGGAGAAGGCATCGCTGCCATCCACGACAGGTGGAAAAGTGGAGGTAGCGTTGAGGGAGCCGGCAGGGAAGCATTTTATCTTAAGCAGCTGCAAAAAAATATTGAATCCCTGTCGAAAAAGTTAATGCGCCCCCTGAGCGGAATCCCCATTGTGTTGTCCGGCATGGCCAGTTCGTCAATAGGTATCAAAGAACTTTCCTATGCTCCTTTGCCGTTCTCAACGGATGGCAGTAGCGCGTTCATACAGGAAGTTCCTGCCGGAAAAGATTTTCCGCATGCCGTTTGGATGATATCGGGAGTTAGCAGCGACCGGGATATTATGCGGGGGGAAGAAACGCAATTGGTGGGACTGGCTGCACTGGATAATAAAATATTCACAGATGAAGCGATGGTGTGCATCTTCCCCGGCACGCATTCAAAACATATAACGGTGGAAAAGGGGAAGGTCGTTGATTTTAAGACGTACATGACCGGGGAGCTCTTTCAATTAATGATCCATCACAGCATATTAAAAGATGCGATTGCCGAAGATAACAAACAGGGATCGCTGGGCGGGTCAGAAATCGATGCATTTTGCCTGGGCATGAAAGAATCCGGAACATCTAATCTCCTGCACAACTTTTTCTCCATACGGGTAAATCATTTGTTTGGCAGAGCAACCAAATGGGAAAACCTGTTTCATTTGAGCGGATTACTGATCGGATCTGAGTTAAGAGACCTCGCAGATGAGGAAAGGGTCCGCATTTTGTTATGCAGCGGTAGTAATATGTATCATCTCTATAAGCTGGGCGTGGAAGTCTTGCATTTGCAGGAGCGGACGGTTTTTATTGGCCCCGGAATGATGGATAATGCTGCAGCGGAAGGGCAGCTTACAATTTTTCAAAACAAAATGACTTGATCCGGTGAAAGATATAACGGGAAGCGATTTGTTTTCATGGAAAAAGTTTTTAAAACTTCCGGTCGTTGGAATTGTAAGAAATATTACAATCGAAGATCTGGGTAGTATCCTTCCCTTGTACCAGGAAGCCGGTATGTCTACCATGGAAATTACAATGAACACACCCGGCGCTGAGCAAATGATTCGCTATGCGACAGAGCAATACGGTTTTGAATTGAATATAGGTGCAGGAACGGTTTGCAACCAGCGGGAACTGGAAAAGGCATTGCGGGCCGGTGCGAGATTTATTGTTACACCCATAACGGATGAGCACGTAATTCGTATCTGCAGGCAGGAAGCTGTTCCTGTATTTGCCGGTGCGTTTACACCCGCTGAAATATATAAAGCGTGGGAGGCCGGAGCGGACATGGTAAAAATATTTCCGGCCACTTCTTTGGGAACCCAATACATACAGGATTTGAAAGGCCCGTTCCGGGAGATAAAATTGATGCCTACCGGTGGTGTCAACATGGGAAATTGCCTGGATTTTCTTAATGCGGGAGCTGAAGGTTTGGGAATGGGGGGACAGCTATTTGATAAGGGCAGGATCAGGAATAAAGACTGGATGGCCTTGTCGATAGCTTTTAAATGTCTGGTAAGAAAAATAAATAACTGGCAAACGGCAGCGGTAAATTGATTAATTCCGTCCAGGATTTGAATGAGGATGTATTTTTTCATGCTGTAAAATATACGTAATGAACCGACGCAGATTTTTGATCAATGGATCCGGATTAACTGCCGGAGCATTATTTAATTTCCCAGCCCGGGCTTGTCCGGCGTTGGTGAATGCTATGGGGTTTGCTGGTAAATCGAAATTCTCTCACCGTTTGCCGGAAATGGATGGCCATTACCTGCGCACCTGCAGTTATGTGGAAGATGTTCCGGTGGCTGAATACAGCTGGGCGCCGGATGCTGCCTATGAAGACTTCCTGGATATGAAGTTCGGTGTCCGCGTTCATTGGGGCTTATATTCCATCCTGCAGTTTCAGAACGAATCCTGGCCTTTTCTTACGGCTTCCTTCAGGGAACGACAGGCCTACCAGGAGTTGTACAGGTCCTGGGATCCTGCCGGATTTGATGCTGATCAATGGGTGGGCTTCTTTAAAGAGAGCGGAGCAAAAATGTTTTCTTTCACAACGAAGCACCACGATGGATTTTCGATGTACGATACGAAGACCCGGGTGAAGCAAAGGGTCAACTGGCTTTCGCCGGGAGGGCCTTCGCTGGAAGATTGTGATCAGGCTTACAGCATCATGGAAACACCGTTCAGGCGCGATGTGGTCAAAGAGCTCTCGGAGGCTGCGCACAAAGAGAATATGAAAATCGATTTGTACTTCTCGCATCCCGACTGGTACGATGCGGATTTCAGGCCGTATACCTATCATCCGCTGCAGGTGCCGGATGCAGCGACCCTTTCCGTAACGGGTAAAAACAGGACGCCGATGCTGGAGCATCCCGAAAAAAGGTATGGTAAATCGGGACTTGTGATTATGCCCGATGCGGACACCGAATCGGTGAAGCGGATGATGCAGCGCCACCGCAGTCAACTGGAAGAACTCATTACACGCTATGGGAAGATCGATATGGTTTGCCTGGATATGTTTTTGGGCCCGGCCGTCTGGCCGGCACTCCGGGAAACGATGCTGTACCTGCGTAAGCTCCGGCCGGACGTCATGTACCGGGCGCGGGGCATCGGCAACTACGGAGACTATTATACACCGGAAGGTTTTGTGCCGGGGAGCAAGGAAAACACCGATGTTCCGTGGTTTGTGATTTATCCGCTGGGAGGTACTTTTTCTTATGAACCGGCAGCTGAGAAATATAAAGGAACCAAATGGGTGCTGCATAATCTGATAGATGCGGTTGCCAAGGGAGGGAATTTTATGGCAGGCATCGGCCCTGACGGGAGCGGGAGATTTCATCCGGAAGCGATCGCACAGCTCAGGCAAACCGGCGCCTGGCTGAAGATCAACGGGGAAGGGATCTATGCCACACGTGCACGGGAAGGCGACCTGTGGAAACAGGGCGATCAGATCCGGTACACACGGTCAAAAGACAACAAAGTGATTTATGCATTTTCATTCGAGTGGCCGGGAGAACAGCTTATTCTTCAGACGGTGAAACCGGGCCGCAAAGCGAAGATATTCCTGATGGGCAATGACAGCGAGCTTCAGTGGAAACATGATGGTTCCCGCGGACTGATCATCGAACTGCCGGCAGCGCTGAGGGAAAACCTTTCACCGGCGGCACAGATCGCTTACGGATTTAAAATAGAAATATGATTTGCATTCAACTTCATTAAAATGAAAAGAGATCCGTTGCATGGTAAGGGCAAACAAGCATCCCGGATGCGTTGGGTTATGCTGTCCTTTGCCCTGATAGCGACCATTCTTAATTATGTGGATCGTCTCGCCTTTAATTATTTAAGCGCAGAAGGGGCACTTCG
>Ga0070681_10001015_pt1 | contig 23749 bp, 17 predicted proteins | sample KBSC83BmetaG_FD_65650 | JGI IMG/M metagenome (GOLD analysis project Ga0070681, IMG submission 65650) | Corn rhizosphere microbial communities from Kellogg Biological Station, Michigan, USA - KBS C8-3B metaG | ecosystem: Host-associated > Plants > Roots > Rhizosphere | place: USA: Michigan...
CTGCGACGTCCGCGACCCGGAAGCCGTGGACGCCGCCGTCGTAGCCACCGTCGAGCGCTTCGGCGGCCTCGACATCGTGGTCGCCAACGCCGGGGTCGGTGCGTACGGCCCCTTCCTCGAGCTCTCCCGCGAGCATCTCGAGGAGATGATCGACACGAACCTGAAGGGCACGCTCTACGCGATCCGCGCCGCCCTGCCGCATCTCCTGAAGAGCGACGCGGCCGACGTGATCACGCTCGCCTCCGAGGCGGGCCGGCGCGGGCTCCCGTACGAGGCCGTGTACTGCGCGTCGAAGTTCGGCCAGGTCGGCTTCACCCGCGCGCTCGACCACGAGCTGCGCGAGCAGGGCATCCGCTGCACGAACGTCTGCCCGGGCGGCGTCGCCACCGAGTTCGCGCTCGACGAGGGCCGCGGCCGGACACCGGATGCGCTGCCGGGGATGATGACCGCCGACGACGTGGCCGAGATCGTCATGTTCGTGCTCACGCGGCCGCGCACGCACCGGATCGTGGAGACCGCGATCCGCCCGATGACCGAGACCAGCTGGGGCTGAGAGCGGGGACGTGCTCCGGAGAGCGGTGACAGGCTCAAGCCTGTCACTGCTCTAGCGCGATCGTGGCGCGAGGTCAGACGCGCGTGCCGGTGATCAGCAGGTAGTCGCGCGTGTGCGACACCGGCCCGCCGGGCGAGCCGAACGGCGACGATTCGAACAGCTCCGTCCAGTCACGGCGGAGCTCTTCGCGGCGAGCGTCGTCGAGCGTCCCGAGCAGCGTCTTCATCGGTCCGAAGTTCGCGGAGAACTCCTGCCAGTACTCGTCGGCGCTCTCGAACTCCACCGTCGTGACCCGCTCGTCGAAGGCGAGCTCGAACGCGTCTCCGAGCAGCTGCTCCACGTGTTCGGGCCGGCCCCAGTCGAGCGGCGCTCCCGCGCCGTCGGGAAGCGGCGGCTGGTACGAGGCCATCATCCTGAACATGGCTCCGACGCCGCCCGTCGGCGTCCACGTGGCCAGCCCGAGCCGACCGCCGCGCCTCGTCACCCGGGCGAGCTCCGCCGCAGCCCGCGGCTGGTCGGGCGCGAACATGACGCCGAAGGTCGAGGTGACCGCGTCGAAGCTCGCGTCCTCGAGCTCGAGATTCTCCGCATCACCGACCCGGTAGTCGATCTCCACTCCGTCGTCGGCCGCCTGTCGCCTGGCCGTCTCGATCAGGGCGGGCGCGAGGTCGATGCCGACCACGCTCGCACCGCGCCGCGCCGCAACGGTCGCCAGCTCGCCGGTTCCGCATGCCACCTCGAGCCAGCGCTTTCCCTCGGCCGGCTGCATCGCCTGGACGATCGCCTCGTGCACGTCTGCCAGCGAGCCCGCCACGTTCTCGAACGGGGCGCTTCCCCAGACCACACCCTGCCGCTCTTTCAGCTCCTCGAACGCCATGCCTGCCTCCTTCTCGAACGACCTGGGAACCATCACCTCTGATGGAATAGAGACATGGATGCCAGCGGGACGTTACGCGTCGGAACCGAGAGCTACGAGATCTTCCGGCTCGACGCCCTCCAGGACCGCTGGGATGTCGCGCGTCTTCCCTACTCCCTGCGCGTGCTGCTCGAGAACGCCCTGCGTGCCGGGAGCGACCACGATGCGGAGGCGATCGCAGGCTGGGTCGCGAGCGAGGAGCCGAGCCGCGAGATCTCGTTCCGGCCGAGCCGCGTCATCCACCAGGACTTCACCGGCGTGCCGGCGATCGTCGACCTCGCGGCGATGCGGAACGCGATGCAGGACCTGGGCGGCGAGCCGGGCGAGATCAACCCCGTGATCCCGGCCGAGCTCGTGATCGATCACTCGGTGCAGGTCGACGAGTTCGCCACCCGCCTTGCCTTCGGGCGCAACGTCGAGCTGGAGTTCGAGCGCAACCGCGAGCGCTACGCCTTCCTTCGCTGGGGGCAGCAGTCGCTGGCCGACCTGAAGGTCGTCCCGCCCGGCACCGGCATCGTCCACCAGGTCAACCTCGAGTACCTCGCCCGCGTGGTCGAGTCGCGCGACGGCCGGGCGTACCCGGACACGCTGGTCGGTACCGACTCGCACACGACCATGGTCAACGGCCTCGGGGTGCTCGGTTGGGGCGTCGGCGGGATCGAGGCCGAGGCGGCAATGCTCGGCGAGGCGCTCTCGATGCTCGTTCCGCAGGTGGTCGGCCTCCGCCTGACCGGCACCTTGCCCGAGGGCGCTACGGCGACCGACCTCGTCCTGACGGTGACCGAGATCCTGCGGAACACCGGCGTGGTCGGGAAGTTCGTCGAGTACTTCGGCCCGGGTCTCTCCTCCCTCTCGCTCGCCGACCGCGCCACGATCGGGAACATGTCGCCGGAGTACGGCGCGACCTGCGGCTTCTTCCCGGTGGACGACGCCACGCTCCAGTACCTGCGGCTGACCGGCCGGCCGGACGAGCGCGTCGCGCTGGTCGAGGCCTACTGCAAGGAGAACATGCTCTGGCACGAGGCCGACGACCACCCCACGTACTCGCAGGTGGTCGAGCTCGACCTCGGCACCGTCGAACCGAGCCTGGCCGGCCCGCGCCGCCCGCAGGACCGCGTCCCGCTGAGCGAGGCGAAGCACGCCTTCCTGCACGAGCTGCCGAGCTTCGGCGTCGACTACGGGAATGCGAAGGACGCCGCCATCGCGGAGAGCTTCCCCGCCTCGGATCCGGCGGCGTACAGCGAGCCGGGCTCCGAAGAGCCCGCGCCGGTGCCGAACGCGGTCGAGGTCGCCGAGGTGGAACCCGAAGCGGGCGCGGCCCACGTCCATCTCGGCGACCTCGAGTTCGATCTCGAGCACGGCAGCGTCGTGATCGCGGCGATCACGAGCTGCACCAACACCTCGAACCCGCAGGTGATGGTCGCCGCCGGGCTGCTCGCCAAGAAGGCGGTCGAACGTGGGCTCGATCGCAAGCCCTGGGTGAAGTCGAGCCTCGCGCCGGGATCGCGGGTCGTGACGGACTACTACGAGAAAGCGGGCCTCACCCCGTACCTCGAGGCGCTCGGCTTCCACACGGTCGGCTACGGGTGCACGACCTGCATCGGGAACTCCGGCCCGCTGCCGGAGGAGATCTCCGCGGCGATCGCCCAGACCGACCTGGTCGTCTGCGCGGTGCTCTCCGGCAACCGCAACTTCGAGGCGCGCATCCACCCGGAGGTGAAGGCCAACTACCTCGCCTCGCCGCCGCTCGTGGTCGCGTACGCGCTGGCCGGCCGGATGGACCTCGACCTGAGCACCGAGCCGATCGGTCAGGACCCGGACGGGAACGACGTCTTCCTGCGCGACCTGTGGCCGTCGAGCACCGAGATCGACGAGACGATCGCGGGCTCCGTCTCCGGCGACCTGTTCCGCGGCCGCTACGCCGACGTCTTCACCGGCGACGAGCGCTGGGCCGAGCTGGAGGTACCGAGCGGCGCCCTCTACGCCTGGGCAGAGGACTCGACTTACGTGCGCCGGCCGCCCTACTTCGACGGTATGTCGATCGAGCCCGGGACGGTCGAGGACTTCGACGGCGCCCGCTGCCTGGTCATGCTCGGCGACTCGGTCACCACCGACCACATCTCGCCGGCGGGGTCGATCAAGCAGGACGGCCCGGCCGGGGAGTACCTGGTCGAGCACGGCGTCGAGCGCAAGGACTTCAACTCGTACGGCTCGCGCCGCGGCAACCACGAGGTGATGGTCCGCGGCACGTTCGCGAACGTGCGCCTACGCAACCTGCTCGTTCCCGGCAGCGAGGGCACGTGGACGGTGCACCTGCCGAGCGGCGAGGAGATGTCCATCTTCGAGGCTTCCGAGCGCTATCTGGCCGAGGCCACGCCGCTGATCGTGCTGGCCGGCAAGGAGTACGGCACCGGCTCCTCGCGCGACTGGGCGGCGAAGGGGCCGAAGCTGCTGGGCGTCCGTGCCGCCATCGCCGAGAGCTACGAGCGGATCCACCGCTCGAATCTGCTGATGATGGGGATCGTCCCGCTGCAGTACTCGGACGGCGAGAACGCCGAGTCGATCGGCCTGACGGGTCGCGAGACGTTCTCGATCAGCGGGATCGACAACGCGGAGGCGACCGAGGTCACGGTCCGCGCAGACGACACCGAGTTCACCGCCCGCGTGCGCCTGGACACGCCGCGGGAGCGCGAGTATCTGCGGCACGGCGGGATCCTGCCGTTCGTGCTGAGGAGGTTGCTCGCGGCCTGACGGCCGGCTTGGTCACCTCGCTCGGCGGCCCGAGCTCCCGAGTCACCCGCGTCCGCCCCGTTCCGGCCGGGCGTCGATAATCCGGCGCATGGAGACGCGCTGGCGCCGGCTGATCGACGCGGGGATCGCCGTCACCTCCGAGCTCTCGCTCGACGGGGTTCTGCAACGCATCCTCGAGACCGCCGCCGAGCTGACCGGCGCGCGCTACGCCGCCCTGGGCGTGATCGACCGGTCCGGGCGGGCACTCGAACGCTTCCTGACCACCGGCATCGACGAGGAGACCCGCGAGCGCATCGGCGAGCTCCCGCATGGCAGGGGCATCCTGGGCGTCCTGATCAGCGACGCGCAGCCGCTGCGGCTCCACGATCTGACGGCGGATCCGAGGTCGGTCGGCTTTCCGCCGAACCACCCGCCGATGCGGACGTTCGTCGGCGTCCCGATCCTCCTCCGCGGAGTCGCCTACGGCAACCTCTACCTCGCCGAGAAGGAAACCGGGGGCGACTTCACCTCCGAAGACGAGGAGGTACTGACGCTGCTCGCCGCCCAGGCGGCCGTGGCGGTGGAGAACGCGCGCCTCTTCGAGTCGGCGACGCGGTGGCTCGCCCAGCTCGAGTCGCTCACCGAAGTCGGAAACGCGCTCGCCGGCGAGACGGAGGTCGGTCCGCTGCTCGACCTGATCGCCACGCGGCTGCGCGACCTCATCGACGCCGACGCCGTGCTGATCATGCTCCCGGCCCCGACCGGCGACCTTCGTGTCGAGGCAGCCGAGGGGCCGGAGGCCGAGGAGCTCCGCGGGACGTTCCTGGCGCTCGGCGGCTCGAAGAGCGGCCGGGTGCTGGAGAGGCGGCGAACCGAACGCGTCGACTCGCCTCTCGACGACCCCGAGATCGACCGCGACGTCGCCCGTCGGATCGGCATGCGCTCCGGCCTGTTCGTGCCGATGATCGTCGCCGATCGGCCGATCGGGGTGATCGCCGCCCACAACAAGCGGACGGACGACCCCAGATTCACCGACGACGACGTCCGCCTCGCCGAGACCTTCGCCGCCCGGGCAGCGGTCGCGGTCGACCTCGCCGACCGGGTCGCACGCGACTCGCTGCGACGCGTCGTCGACGGCCAGGAGTTCGAGCGTCGGCGGCTCGCGCGCGAGCTGCACGACGAAACCGGCCAGGCGCTGACGTCGATCCTGCTCGGCCTCAAGCGCGTCGAGGACGCGCCGACGAAGGAGGCCGCGACCGAAGCCGCCGCGGAGCTCCGCGACCAGGTGGTAGCGACGCTCCAGGCAGTCCGGCGGCTCGCGGTCGAGCTCCGCCCGAAGGCGCTCGACGACTTCGGGCTCGTCCCTGCGCTGGAGCGCCTGGCGGAGAGCTTCGGCGGGGAGACCGGCCTGCGGGTCGACGTCGAGGCGAACCTGAGCGAGGCGCGGCTCCCGCCGGAGGTCGAGACCGCGCTCTACCGCCTCGCCCAGGAGGCGCTGACGAACGTCGCCAAGCACGCCGCGGCGAACCACGCGAGCGTCGTCGTCACCCGTCGCGAGGGGTCGGTCACGCTCGTCGTCGAGGACGACGGAGGCGGGTTCGGCGCGCGCAGCTCCGGGGGCGACGGGCTGGGGCTGGTCGGAATGAAGGAGCGGGTCGGGCTGCTCGGCGGTAGGCTCGCGATCGAGTCCACCGAGGGCTCGGGCACGACCATCGTCGCCGAGGTGCCGCTGCGCTGACCGGGAATGAATCCATCCGAGTCCTGATCGTCGACGACCACGCCGTGGTCCGCTCCGGCCTGCACCTCCTGCTCGATGCCGACGAGCACATCGAGGTGGTCGCGGAGGCCGGGGACGTCCGCACCGCCGTCTTCGAGGCTCGCGACAAGCAGCCGGACGTCGTGCTGATGGACGTGGTCATGCCGGGCCAGAGCGGGATCGAAGGCGTCCCCCTCGTCCTGAGGGAGGCTCCCGAGGCGCGCGTGCTCGTGCTCTCCATGCAGGACGACCCTCGCTACGTCCGCGAGGCGTTCGCCGCGGGAGCGTCCGGCTACGTGCTCAAGGAAGCGGCCGACGCCGAGGTCGTAGCCGCCGTCCACGAGGTCGCCGGCGGCGGGCGGTACGTCCACCCGGCGCTCGGCGCGCGCCTCGTCGCCGCGGAGGCCGAGGAGCAGAAGCGCGTCGAGGCCGACCCGCTCTCGGAGCGCGAGCGCGAGGTCATGCGCCTGCTCGCGCTCGGACACACCAATCAGGAGATCGCGAAGATGCTCTACATCTCGGTCCGCACGGCCGAGACGCATCGCGCGCACATCATGCAGAAGCTGCGCCTCTCCTCCAGGGCAGAGCTCGTGCGCTACGCGATCGACCAGGGGTTGCTCGACGCGTAGCGCACGAGCCGCGCTTCCCTACGAGCGATTCTGGCCGGCGGCCGCACGGGATCGCCGGTGGCCGTTCTCCTCGCGCCAGCGCAGCTTCGAGGTCACGCCGACGACGCCCGGGACGCGCCTGACGAAGCTCGGGATCAGCTCCGCGTCGGTCTTCGTCTCGACCTGACCGGTGAGCTCGACCTCGCCGCCGGAGACGGTGATGGCGAGCTGCTCGGGCTCCAGCCAGAGGATCCTGTGGATCACGTCCTCGCGGATCTCCCTCTCGATCGCCTCGTCGGGCCGGACGAAGGCGCGGACGAGGTCGGCCCGGGTGACGATCCCCATCAGCCGCTCGTTGTGGTCGACCACGGGGAGGCGGTTGACGCCTTCCTCGATCATCATCGTCGCCGCCTCGGTCACGGGACGCCGTGGCCCGATGGTCAGCGCAGGCGCCGACATCGCCTGGCCGACGGTCCGCGCCGCCAGCTTCAGCTCGATCGGCCGCGTTCCGGGCGCAAGCAGACGCTCCAGAAGGTTCGGTCGACCGGATGTGTCGCTCTCCTTGTAGAGGATGTCGCCCTCGGAGAGCACGCCGAGGACCCGGCGCTCGCCGTCCACCACCGGGAGCCCGGAGATCCGGTGTTGGGCGAGCAGGGCTGCCGCATCCTTGAGCAAGGTGCTCGTCTGCACCGTCAACACGTCGGTCGTCATCAGGTCCTTGACCCTCATGTCAGCCTCCTTGAGCGAGCACGGCCGGCGCGGGAATGACCGCGCTCAGCGCCCGTGCGAGTGAATGGACGTGGAGCGGCGCGACTCCGATCGGCCGAAGGTGGATCGGCTCGGAAGCAGGCAGGTCGAGGACGACGACGGGTTCGCCTTCCCCGGCGTCGCCCGACGACTCGGTGACACCGACCGAGGCGATCTCGTCGACCGGGATGGAGAGGAGAACCTCGATGCCGAGAACCGAATCCCGACCGCTCAGGCGGATCGTGTCGGCACCGCGCGAGACGGTGCCGACGTAGGTCGCACCGCGCTCACCGCGGCGCCAGGCGACCTCGGTTGCACGGTCTTCGTTCATGTGTACACCTTGGGCCCAGACCTCCACGCCCACATCCGGGCGGTCGCGGAGCGATGTGCGGAAAGGCCGCAACCCGGTTCGCGCCGGGCCCGTCAGTCGCCCAGCGCCCGCAACGCGTTGAGGATGACCGCGACGTCGATCGCCTCCTGCAGGAGTGCGCCGGCGATCGGCGCGATCAGCCCCGCCGCCGCGAAACCCATCGCCACGAGGCTGATCCCCATGCCGGCCAGAACGCTCTGCCTGGCGATCGACAGCGAACGCCGCCCGATCCGGACCGCGGCGACGACGCGGTCGACGCGGTCCTGCACGATGACCGCGTCAGCGGTCTCGGAGGCGACGGTGGCGCCGACGACCCCCATCGCGATCCCCACGTCGGCCACCGCCAGCGCGGGGGCGTCGTTGATGCCGTCGCCGACCATCACCACCACGGGGTTTCCGGGCTGCTGCTGCAGGGCGCGGACGACCTCCGCCTTCTCGCCCGGGCTCAGGTCCGGGTAGACGCGGTCGAGGCCGAGGGAACGTCCGACCTCGGCCCCCACCGCGGCCCGGTCGCCGGTCACGAGCACGATCTGGTCGATACCGGCCGCCCGCAGCCCGGTGACCAGGTCCGGCGCCTCCTGCCGCACCTGGTCTCCCATCACGATCGCGCCCGCCGGGCGACCGTCGACGGCCACGGAGATCGTCGCCCGGCCCGGCTCGTCGCCCTCCGGCGAGGTCCAGCCGTCCAGCTGGTGCCCGTGGGCTGTGAGCCAGTGCGAGCCGCCGGCTGCGACTCGGTGGCCGTCGACGACGCCGGCGATGCCGCGGCCGGGATCCTCCGTCACCTGCTCCGGGAACGAGAGCGCGAGCCCGTTGCGCACTGCATGGTGGACGAGAGCCTCCGCCAGGGGATGGGCGGAGAGCTGCTCGAGCGACGCGGCCAGGCGCACCATCTCCTGCGCGGGCAGCCCGTCCGCGGCGACCACGCGGGCGACCTCGGGTGCCCCGAGCGTGAGCGTGCCCGTCTTGTCCAGGAGCACGGTGCGTGCCTTGCCCAGCGCCTCGATCACCCCCCCGCCCTTGACGATCACCCCCGCCCGGGCGGCGCGCGAGATGCCCGCGACGAACGCAATCGGCGCGGCCAGGATCAACGGGCACGGCGTGGCCACGACCAGGACGGCCACCGCCCGCACGGGATCGCCGGAAAGGGCCCACGCCAGCACGGCCACTGCGATCGTCAGGGGAAGGAAGAAGATCGCATAGCGGTCGGCCAGGCGGACGAATCGTGGCTTGCTCGACTCCGCCTCCTGCACGAGGCGGAGGACTGCCGCGTACGCGCTCTCGGCCGCAGGGCGGACGGCACGAAGCTCGAAGACGTCGCCGGCGTTGCTGGCGCCGCTGCGGACCGAGTCGCCTCGCTCGCGCAGGACGGGAAGCGACTCGCCGGTCATCGACGACTCGTCGACGAGCGCCTCGGCGCCGGTGAGGACACCGTCGACAGGCACGATCTCTCCGGCGCGGACGACCAGCGAGTCGCCGATCATCACGCGGTCGACGGGCAGCTCCTCGACCGAGCCGCCGGGCCCGATCCGATGCGCAACCCGGGGTGCCCGCTCGACCAGGGCCCGGAGCTCGCGTCGCGCGCGGCCTGCGGCCGCCTCCTCGAGCGCGTTCCCGCCCGCCAGCATCAGGGCCACGACCGCGGCTGCCCCCCACTGACCGAGCGCGAGCGCTCCCGCGATCGCGAGCAGCGCAATCGCATCGACGCCGACGTCACGGTGCGCCAGCGACCGTGCGACGCTCCACGTGAGCGGCACGAGCACCAGGACGGAACCGAGCGCAAGCACCAGGTCTCCGGCGGCGGGAGCGCCGGCCAGGTGCAGGATCGCACCGGCCGCCACGACGACCAGGCATCCCACGGCGAGCAGGCGCCGGACCATGCCCGCTACCAGGTCTTGGCGGTGCTCGGCCGTTCGGCCGGACGCACCCGCACGCGGGCGTCGACAGCCACATATCCGTCCTCGAGGGCGAGTACCGGATTGAGGTCGAGCTCTGCGACCTCCGGGATGTCCTCGGCGAGCCGCGCCAGACGGAGCACGAGGTCGACGAGCGCCGCGTCGTCGGCTGCAGGCGCCCCCCGGAACCCGGAGACGAGCCGGCCGGCCTTGCCCGTCAGGACCAGGTCTTCGGCGTCAGCCAGCGTCAGGGGGGCGATCCGGAACTGAGCCTCGCCGATCAGCTCGGCGAAGACGCCCCCGGGGCCGAAGGCCACGAGCGGCCCGAACGTCGGGTCCTGGACGACGCCCGCGAGCACCTCGGCGCCTCCGCGGATCATCGGCTGGACGACGACCGGCAGCCCGATACGGTCGACCGCGTCGCGGACGTCGCCCTCGGTGGCCAGCCCGAGCGCGACTCCGCCGGTCTCGGTCTTGTGGGCGCCGGGCACGGCACTCTTCGCGACGGCAGGAAGGCCGAGCTCGCGTGCAGCGGCGACGGCGTCGTCGACGGTCGCCGCGACTCGCTCCTCCACGAGCCTGATGCCGTACGCGCCGAGCAGCTCACGGACCTGCCCCGGCTCGAGCCAGGCGTCGCTGGAGGCGGTGAGTACCGAAGCGACCAGGGCCTCGGCCGTCCGGCGGTCGGTCCCGACCAGATCGGGTGGGTCGGCTGCCGGGCGGCGCAGCCACTCGGCGCGGTCGACCGCGTGGGCCAGGGCCCGGGCGGCCGACTCGGGATACTCGAAGCCGGCGACACCGGAGCTCCGCTCGAGGAGGCATGCGGGTATCCCTTCTGCCGCCACGAATGCGGCCAGCACCGGCTTGCCGGTCTTCGGTGCAGCGCGGACACCGCGAACGACCGCTTCGGCAACCTCGTCCGCTCCCGCGACCACCGGCGGCACGAAGAGCACGATCACCGCGTCGATTCCCGGATCGGCGAGGACGTGCGGCAGGACGGCCTCGTACGTGGCCCCGACGGCGGAGCCGAGCATGTCGACCGGGTTGGCGATGCTCGCCTCGCGGGGGAGCCCCCCGGCGAGCCGTGCCCGCGTCTCCTCCGAGAGCGGCGGGAGCTCGAGCCCGGCCGCGGCGCACGCGTCCGCGCAGAGGATCCCGAGACCGCCGGCGTTGGTCAGCACGGCGACCCGGCGTCCCCGCGGCAACGGCTGGGACGAGAGCAGCACGGCTGCGTCGGCCAGCTCCTCCAGGGAATCCGCCTGGATGACGCCCGCCTGCCGGAAGAGCGCCTCGACTGCGGCCGTCGATCCCGCCAGTGCCGCCGTATGCGACCCGGCGGCGCGCTGGCCGGCCGTCGTCCGCCCGCCCTTCATCGCCAGGATCGGCTTCTTCCGTGCGACGCGCCGGGCGAGGCGGCCGAACTTGCGGGGGTTCCCGAACGACTCGAGGTAGAGCAGGATCAGGTCGGTCGCGGGGTCGTCCTCCCAGAACTCGAGCAGGTCGTTCGAGGAGACGTCGGCCTTGTTGCCGACCGACACGAAGGCGGACAGGCCAAGCCCGCGCGAGGCTCCGCGCTCGAGCACCGCCAGGCCCAGCGCTCCGCTCTGCGAGGAGAAGCCGATGTTCCCGGGTGGGAAGGCGTGCGGCGCGAAGGTCGCGTTCAGACCGGGCCCGGCGACGAAGATGCCCAGGCAGTTGGGGCCGATCAGCCGGGCGCCGTAGGCCCGCACGCGGGCGAGCAGCTCCTGCTGCCGCCGGGCTCCCTCGGCCCCGGTCTCCGCGAAGCCCGCGGAGATCACGCACAGGGCGCGAGTCCCCTTGCTCATCGCCGCCTCGGCCTCGGCGAGGACGGACGCGCCGGGAACGCAGAAGACCGCCAGATCGACCGGGTCCGGGATCTCGGCCACCGACGGATACGCCCTGACCCCGGCGACGGCCGGTGCCTTGGGGTTCACGGGGTGGACGATCCCGTCGAACTCGGACTCCAGGATGTTGCGGAACAGCTCGCCGCCGATCGAGCCGCGCCTGGTCGAGGCGCCGACGACGGCGACGCTGCCGGGACGGAAGAAGGGGCGCAGCGACGCCGTGACGGCGCGGTGGTCCCGCTCGTCCACCGCCGCGCGGTATTTCTCGGTCGGCGCGATCTCCAGCCGCACCTCGGTCGTGCCGCCCTCGAGCCGCCGGGAGACGCCGAAGCCGGCGTCCGAGAACACGCCGAGCATCGGCCGGTTGTCGGCCATCACCTCCGCCACGAAGGTAGAGATCCCGTGGGCGGCGGCGGTGAGCGCCAACTGCTCGAGCAGCCGCGTGCCGACTCCTTGCCCCTGGAGCGAATCCGCGACCGTGAACGCGACCTCGGCCAGCGCAGGATCCTGCAGCCTGACGTAGTTCGCCAGCGCGACCACCTGCTCGCCGCCGCCGTCGGCGGACATCGTTCCGACCAGCGAGCCGCGGTCCTCCCAGTCGGGGTCGAGAAACGGCTCGACCGTCTCGCGGCGCAGCGAGGGGAACCCGTGGAACCGACGGTAGGCGCTCTGCTCCGACAGCCCGCGGAGGAACGCCAGCACCGCGTCGGCGTCCGCTCCCGTCGGCGCGCGAAGCCTGAGCGTGCCACCGGTGCGGAGGATGACGTCACGCACCTCGGACAGGGCGAGGTTCATGCCGCAAGTGTGGCGATGCCGACAGCCCGGCGCCATCAGTCGCGTTGCGGAGCGAGTTGCGTAGTTCGCCGCAGACAGCCTGTGGCTCGGCGCGGATGCAGCGCGACCCGCGGCCGCTTTCAATCCGGGCAATCGATCCAAGAGGAGGCAGCGGAAATGTCGAAGCGGAAAATTTTCGAATTTGGCGGATACGCCGCAGCCGTGATCCTGGTCGCGTTCGGCATCGCCGCACTGGTGATGGGCGCGAACGGCCGGAACACGGTCAGCTCGAGCCTCAAGCAGGAGCAGATCGTCGGGACCCCCGACATGACACCGAAGGCGATCGCAGGTGAGGTGACCGCAGCGAGGACCGCGCAGAACAAGCTCTTCGCGACGCTGCATGACGCCGGCGTGAACATCACGCCGTCGCCGATCGACGTCCCCGGCTGCACCATCGCCAACAAGCAGGTCGACAGTGGAAGCAGCGCGCGCTGCTTCGCCGAGTACATGCGGATCCACACCTTCGGTGCGACCTCCGGCCTGACGTACTCGCAGATGGGCCGCTACATCGCCGCGCCCGACACGCCGGTGAAGCTCACCGACGGGCTCGGTGCGACCAACGACCCGACAAAGGCAGTCGTCGACCCCAAGACGAAGCAGCCGGTCGCGAACGGCCGCCGCGACATCTGGGTCACCTACACCGCTCTGACCACCGCGCTCAACACCAGCTACATGGCGAGCCAGCTGGCGCTGTTCGCAGTGGTGGTCGGCGTCGCACTCCTACTCGCCGGGATCGGCTTCGCGGTTATCGCCTTCGCGACCTTCCGCCTCCCCGCGATCGTGACGAAGCCGAAGACAGAGGCGACCGTTCCGACGGGCGTCCAGACCGCCTAGCAACCTCGTCACACCGACACGCGGAGGGCCGGCGACGCCGGCCCTCCGGCGTTTCGGGTGCGCACCCGACTGCGGGTTTTCCGAAGCCCCCTCCGCGGTGAACCCGGTAGCGCCGGTGAGGATCGCGCCGGAGGTGGCGGACGGCGCCCACTTCTACGTTGGGCGAAACCGACGAAGGGAGTCAGAAGTGACCTCGTATCCGTCCCATCACCCGGCCGCGGCCCGCCGGGCGCCGAGGAAGGAGCCCTCGAGCGCGCTACTCGGCGTCACGTCGATGATGCTCGGCATACTGGTCGCGCTCCTGGGCTTCTTCGGCCTCTTCGCGTGGATCGACGCCCGCAACGCCAAGGACGCCGCCAACCGCGCCGCGGACAAGGTCGCGGCCGGAACGCCGGCCGCGAGCACGAGCACGGGCCACGACATGCAGGCCCACGCCTCGTCCACCGGCACCATGCAGAGCTTTGCCGGAGCCGCGCCGGCGAACGCCGAGGCGCTCGCCGCGGCGCACAAGGCGTTCCCGGCCGAGCTCCCGGCCGCACCGGCCGGTCCGGTCGCGGACGTCAACCTGATCCTGAAGGACGTCACGATCCAGGTCGCGCCCGGCGTCGAGTACGCGGCCTGGGCATGGGCGGGCGGCGCCCCCGGCCCCGTCATCCACGTCCGGCAGGGTCAGATGGTCAAGATCACTCTCACCAACCAGGGGGCGATTCCCCACTCGATCGACTTCCACGCCGCGCGGATCGCTCCGAACGTCGCCTTCAAGGACGTGATGCCGGGGAAGTCGGTGAGCTACACCTTCCGCGCGACGGACCCGGGCGTCTTCATGTACCACTGCGGCACCAAGCCGGTTCTGATGCACATCGCGAACGGCATGTACGGCGCGATCGTCGTCGAGCCGAGGCCCGGCGTGCTGCCGCGGGCCGACCGGGACTACGTCATCGTCGCCAGCGAGTGGTACCTGAGCTCGGACGGCCTCGGCCAGCCGGCGCAGTTCGACATGGACAAGGCGCACGCCCGGGCCCCCGACTGGATGACCTTCAACGGCTACGCCGGCCAGTACGTCACGCATCCGCTCACGGCGCAGCCCGGCGAGCTGGTCCGCTTCTGGGTCGTCGACGCCGGCCCGTCGCTCGACACCGACTTCCACGTCGTCGGGACGATCCTCGACACCGCCTACCCGTTCGGAGCGATGAATCCCAGCGAGGCGCTCCATAACGTCCAGACGGTCACGGTGCCGGCCGGCGGGGGAGGCGTCTTCGACGTGAGGATCGACGAGCCGGGCCTCTACCCCTTCGTCTCACACTCCTTCGCGGCCGTCGACCAGGGTCAGGTCGGCCTCCTGAAGGTCGGCAACGTCGAGGGGACGATGTCGCACTGAACCGCGGCACGCGCGATCCCCGGAGGGCCGGCCACGCCGGCCCTCCGCTTTTCGGCGCCGCTCAGCTCCGGCCGCCCAACAGCGTGCGCCCGAAGAACTCCACGACCCGGCGCTCGTATTCGGCCGGGCGCGCCTCCCATCCGCCGACGTGGTGCGCCTCCGGGATCCGCCAGAGGAGCTTCGGCCCGGCGGCGGCGCGGTAGTAGTCCCCGTTGAGCTCTTCGCCTCCGGCGCCCCGGCCTGCGTAGATCAGAAAGAGATGACGCGGCGCATTGCGCGCGACAACGTCCTCGAGCGAGGGTGGAGGCGGTGCCCCGCTCAGCAGCGCGAGCGCCGCCGTCCGGACGGCGGCCGCGGGCAGTGACGGCCACCCGCGCGGCCCATAGAGCAGCTCCTCGCGGATCGACCGGACGCCGGCGCCCTCCGAAACCACCGCACGCAGGCCGGGGTTGGACGCTGCCGCCTGGAGCATGACCTCGCCGCCCACGGAGAATCCAATGCCGCCGATCCGGCCGTCACCGACGTCCGGCCGCCGCTGGAGCCAGCGTACGGCCGCGGCGACGTCCTTCGTGCCCTCCCAGCCGAAGAGGTTGGGATCGCCCTCGCTGGCGTCGTAGCCGCGCGCGTCCACCAGCAGCACGCCGTAGCCGTGCCGGGCGAGCATCCGGGCCTGGGCGATCTTGCCCGCCCGCGTCGGGTACGAGATCACAGCCGCTCCATTCCGCGATGGGACGTACGACGCAGCCAACTCGAGGCCGTCGTCCGTCTCGACCACGACCTGCTCGTAGCCACGTCCGAGGTCGACCGGGGCGACGACGGCCCGCGGACGGTGTGTGGCGACGATGGCGATCGCCACGGGCATGACGAACCAGTAGGCGGCGACGACCGAGGCTGCCGCGATCGCGGCCCGGCGAAGCCACCGCAGCCGGCCTCCCTTGCGCGACCGCCACAGAAGGACGATGCCGAGCCCGATCAGAGCGAGGCCGGCCGCCGCGAGCAGAAAGCCGGTCCAGTCCTCGCCCGTCGGGCCGGCCGCACGCGCGTCGGCCACCGCGAGGCCGAACCCGACCAGCGCGAGCGCGCCGAGCGTCACCGCGAGGACGACCTGACCGCCGGCCCGCAGGCGCGGATAGGACGCGGCCGCCGCCACGAGGAGCGCCAGCGACACGAGGCCGCGGCCCAGGTGGTCCCCGGCGGCCGTGCCCGGCTCGGGCGCGAGGAACGCGTCGACGACGGAGTGCAGCCCCACGAGCGCGGCGCCGACGGAGAAGATCGGCGCCGCGCTTCGGGCGAACGGCGGCTCGGCGTCCGGCTCAGGCATGGCCCGGATGCCGGGTCGGGCGTGGCGCCTGCGGCCCGTACCTCTGCTCGCCCTCGGGCGAGAGCGACGGCAGCCACTCGAGCCACGACGGCAGGTACCAGTTCCACTCGCCCAGCACCTTCATCGCCGCGGGCAGGAGAACGGCCCGGACGACGGTCGCGTCGATGAGAACCGCGACCGCGAGGCCGAAGCCCATCTGCTGCATCATGATCAGGCTCAGCGACGCGAACAGAGCGAAGACGGCGACCATGATCAGCGCTGCGCTGGTCACGGTTCCCGCCGTGCGCGTGATCGCGAGCCTGACTGCGTCCTCGGTCGACCGGCCCCCGTCGTGCAGCTCCTTGACCCGGCTGAGGATGAAGACGTGGTAGTCCATCGACAGGCCGAACAGGACGACGAACAGGAAGAGCGGCAGCCAGCTCACGATCGCGCCGTTCGTCTGGAAGCCGAGCACGCCGGCCAGCCAGCCGTGCTGGAAGACGGCGACGAGGATCCCGTACGCGGCGCCGACGGAGAGCAGGTTGAGCGCGATCGCCTTGGCGGCGATCACGAGCGACCTGAACGTCAGCAGCAGGAGCACGAAGGCGAGCCCGAGCACGAACATGAACACGTAGGGCAGCCGGGAGCGCATCTGCCGGTTGAAGTCGTAGGTGCCGGCGGTCACGCCGGTGACGGCCACCTCGGTGTCGGGCAGGCCCGCCGCGATCGGCGGGATCACGGTGTCGCGCAAGGTCTTCAACGCGTCGACGGAGGCCGCGTTGTCGCCGTTTCCCGCGATCGCGAAGTCGATCACCGCGACGGTCCGGTCGGGGTTGAGGGTGAGCGTGAACGGTGCGAAGAGCTCGCCGGTGGCCACGGCGCGCCGCCGGAAGAGGTCGTACGCCTGCTGCATCTCCGGCGTATCGACCTTCGGCGCCCGGACGACGACGCTCGCCGGCGTCTGCGAGCCGGGGAACGCCGCCTGGATGCGCTCGTACGTCCGGACGATCTTCAGGTCCTGGGGGAAGTCCGTGAAGTTCGGCAGCTTCGTGTGCATGCCGAGAGCCGGCAGGGCGAGCACGAACAGGCCGCCGCCCGCGAGGAGCAGCGCCATCCACGGCCGCCGCAGAACCGCGCCTACGAGGCGGCCCCACATCCCGTCGTCCCGCACCCCCCGGCGGACGTTCCGGATCCGGCCCCACTCGACCCGGTCCCCGAGCCGGTGCAGGAGGGCAGGAAGGACCGTCAACGAGCCGATCATGGCGGCGAGGACGACGATCATCGTGCCCAGCCCGATGGTCGTGAACAGCGAGTTGCCGGACACGAACATCCCGGCCATCGCGATCAGGACGGTGCCGCCCGAGATCAGCACCGCCTGGCCGGAGGTGCGTGCGGCACGGAGCAGCGCGTCGTGCGGTGTCCTCCCCGCCTGCCGCTCCTCACGCTCACGGCGGAGGTAGAACAGCGAGTAGTCGATACCCACTGCCATGCCGATCATCAGGATGATCGCGCCCACCGTCTGCGCCTCAGTCGGCACCACGTGGCTGACGAGCGCGTTGAGCCCGGTCGCGGCGAGCACGGCCGAGAGCGCGAGCAGCACCGGCAGGCCCGCGGCCACGAGCGCGCCGAAGGCGACGAGCAGGATCGCGATCGTCAGCGGCACCGAGGTGAACTCGGCGCGGCTCATGTCGTGCTCGAATCGCTTGTCGACTTGGTGGTCGGCCGACGCCTGGCCGAACTCCTCGATGATCAGGGTCGGGTTCCCCGCCTGGACCTGGTCGATCGAGCGCAGGACGGGCGCGATCAGGTCCTTCGCGTCGTCGGCCTTCCCCTTGACGTCGAACTGCACGAGCGCGGAGTGCCGGTCCGCGGAGACGAGCCCGGCCTTCGGGCGGTTGATCGGAGAGACGATGTTGGTCACGTCCGGCTGCAGCGAGAGCGCCTGGACGACGCCGGCGACAGCCGAGGAGAAGTCGGGCTCGTCGACGGTCGACGTTCGTGACTGGACGAGCACGCTCTCGCGGGCCGGGAGGTCGAAGCCCGCCCGGTCCAGGAGCTGCTCGGCGCGCCGCGACTCCCCGTTCGCGATTGCCCAGGGCTTCATCTCGTTTGGGCCGACGAGCTTGCCGATCGCGACTGCGAGGATCGCGAAGGCGATCCATCCGAAGGCCGCCGTCTTCCAGTGTGCGGCGCTCCAGCGACCGGCACGTCCGGCGAGGTTGGCCTGCTCCATCGCTCTCGCCCCCTTCCGAGCCTTCTTCCAGGCGACGCTAGCCCAGCCCCGGCCGGTGGAATCGGGACCAACTACCGCAACGGCTGCGGAGAACCACGGATGCCGGGCAGGACTCGACTCCGATGCCGACCGTCGCCGCCGGGTCGATGCTCGAGACATGCCCAGGTGGACCCCGCAGGACGATCGCGTCGCGCCCGAGACGCTGCGGACGCGCTGGCGCACCGCGTTCGAGGCCGCCGAGGCCGCCCTGCGGTCTGCCAGGCACGTCCTCCCGCCGGATGAGCTCCGTGTGCGCTCCCAGCGGCTGGCCACCGAGCGCGAATCGACCGCCGGCCTGCTCCACGCCTACGCCGGGCTGGTCGCGACTGCGCCGTCCTTCCGGCTCCCGCTGTCGCCCCGGGAAGCGCAGCGGCTGCTCGGGTTGCCGACGGAGGTCGCCGCCTGCGTCGTGAACCTCGACGGCGTGCTGGTCGGCAGCGCCGCGCTGCACGCGGAGGCGTGGGCGAAGGCCTTCGACCGCTTCCTGTCCAGCCGGAGCGAGCAGGCGCACGTCGAGGTCGCCCCCTTCGACCCGCGTGGCGACTACCAGGCCCACGTGCACGGCAGGCCGCGACTCGAAGGCGTTCGCGCCTTCCTGGCGAGCCGCGGGATCAGCCTGCCCGAGGGCACGGTGGAGGACGAGCCCGGGGCGGAGACCGTTCACGGTCTCGCCAACCAGAAGAACGCCGTGCTCGGCCAGCTGCTCGCGCGGAGGAACCTGAGCCCGTACGACGGCGCGCGGGAGTACCTCGAGCTCGTACACGACGCCCGCGTGCGCTGCGCGGTCGTCTCGGCAAGCGCCCACACCGACACGATCCTGCGGCGTGCGGGGTTGTCGCACCTGGTCGACGGCAAGATCGACGGTGCGGCGATCGTCGCGAGCGGTCTCACGCCGCGGCCCGCGCCGGACATCGTGCTCGCCGCCTGCCGCGAGCTCGAGGCGAGCCCGGGACGGGCAGCCGTCTTCGAGACCACGCCCGCCGGCGTCGAGGCAGCACGAGCCGCCGGCGCGGCAGTCGTGGTCGGGGTCGGCCGCGGCGACCGGATGCAAGAGCTCCGGGCGGCCGGAGCCGACCTGGTCGTCACCGGGCTCGAGGAACTCCTCCGCCTCGCGGACGCGGCGTGAGCCCCGGGGCCGCTTCGGGAATCATTCCCGAAGTGCCCCGCGTGCTCTTGCCGGCGACCGTGAAGGCGTGCCTCTTCGACCTCGACGGAGTCCTCACCGACACCGCCTCCGTCCACGAGCGTGCCTGGAAGGAGACCTTCGACGCCCTGCTCCGCGACCACGCGACGCGGACGGGCACCCCGTTCGTCCCGTTCGAGCTCGAGGACTATGCACGGTACGTCGACGGGCGGGCGCGGCTCGACGGCGTGCGGTCGTTCCTCGGCTCGAGAGGCATCCGGCTTCCGGAGGGCGCGCCGGACGACCCGCCCGACGCCGAGACGGTCGCCGGCGTGGGCAACCGCAAGAACGCCCTTGTGCTCTCTGTGATGCGCCGCGACGGTATCCGCGTGTACGAGGGCTCGGTCCGGTTCGTCCGCGCAGCCCGCGACGCGGGGCTCCGCCGAGCCGTCGTCTCGGCCAGCGCCAACTGCCGGGAAGTGCTCGAGGCGGGCGGGATCGCCGACCTCTTCGAGGCTCGGATCGACGGGCTCGTCGCCGAGCGCGAGCATCTGCGTGGGAAGCCGGCGCCGGACACCTTTCTCGCCGCCGCCCGGCGGCTCGAGGTTGCTCCGGAGCACGGCGCGGTGTTCGAGGACGCCCTCGCCGGCGTCGAGGCCGGGCGCGCCGGCGGCTTCGGTTTCGTGGTCGGCGTCGACCGCGCCGACCAGGCATCCGCGCTCCGCGCCCACGGCGCCGACACCGTCGTCACCGGCCTCGACGAGCTCCTGCAGGGAACGTGACGGCAAGCCTGGATCTCGCCGTCGAGCCGTGGTCGGTCCGCGAGCGCTCGCTCGACCTGGAGCAGCTCGCGCGGGCCGAGTCGATCTTCGCGCTCGCGAACGGCCACATCGGCCTGCGCGCGAACCTCGACGAGGGCGAGCCGTACGGCCTTCCGGGTACCTACCTCAACTCGTTCTACGAGCTGCGGCCGCTCCCGAACGCGGAGCCCGGCTACGGCTACCCGGAGTCCGGCCAGACGATCGTCAACGCCACGAACGGAAAGATCATCCGCCTGCTCGTCGACGACGAGCCGCTCGACGTCCGCTACGGCGAGTTGCTGGCCCACGAGCGCGAGCTCGACCTACGCGCGGGCGTGCTCCGCCGCCTGGTCGAGTGGCGCTCGCCGGCCGGAACCGCCGTGCGCGTCCGTTCGACCCGCCTCGTGTCCTTCGTCCAGCGGTCGATCGCGGCGATCCTCTTCGAGGTCGAGCCGATCGAGCAGCCGCTCCGCGTGGTCGTCCAGTCGGAGCTGATCGCCAACGAGCCTGCGCCGCCACGCTCTTCCGACCCGCGCGCCGCGGCCGCGCTCGAGTCGCCTCTCGTCGCGGTCGAGCACTTCGACCATGCCGCCCGTGTCGTCCTCGTCCATACGACCCGCAGCAGCAAGCTCGGCATGGCCGCGGGGATGGACCACGTGCTCGACGGCCCCCCGGACACGGCCACCGCAGCCGAGAGCCGGCCCGATCTCGGCCGGGTAACCGCCGCGGTCGACCTGAAGCCGGACCAACGGCTTCGGGTCGTGAAGCTCATCGCCTACTCGTGGTCGAGCAGGCGCTCGTACGCGGCGGTCCGGGACGAGGTGGTGGCGGCGCTCGCCGAGGCCCGCTACACCGGGTGGGACGGGCTGGTCGCCGCCCAGCGCTCCTACCTCGACGACTTCTGGGAGGGCGCCGACATCGAGCTGGAAGGCGACACCGAGCTCCAGCAGGCGGTCCGCTTCGGGCTCTTCCACACGCTCCAGGCCGCAGCGCGGGCGGAGGGCCGCGCGATTCCGGCGAAGGGCCTGACCGGCCCCGGGTACGACGGGCACACCTTCTGGGACGCGGAGCGCTTCGTGCTCCCCGTGCTCACGTACAGCGCGCCTCACGTGGCGCGGGACGCGTTGCGCTGGCGGCATTCGACCCTCGATCTCGCCCGTGAGCGCGCCGCGCAGCTCGGGCTCGCCGGGGCGGCCTTCCCGTGGCGGACGATCCGCGGCCAGGAGTGCTCGGGCTACTGGCCCGCGGGGACGGCCGCGTTCCACATCGGCGGCGACGTCGCGGACGCCGCCGTCCGGTACCGGCAGGCGACCGGCGACGAGGACTTCGAACGGGAGATCGGGCTCGAGCTCCTGGTCGAGACCGCCCGCCTGTGGCGCTCGCTCGGCCACCACGACCCGGAGGGACGGTTCCGCATCGACGGAGTCACCGGCCCCGACGAGTACAGCGCGCTCGCGGACAACAACGTGTACACGAACCTGCTCGCGCAGCGGAACCTCCGCGCCGCCGCCGACGCCGTCGCCAGGCATCCCCGCCACGCAGAGGCGTTCGGCGCGGACCTCGAGGAGGCAGCGTCCTGGCGCGACGCCGCCGAGAACATGATCATCCCCTGGGACGACGACCTCGGAGTCCACCCGCAGTCGGAGGGGTTCACGAGCCACGAGGTCTGGGACTTCGAGCACACCCGGCCGGAGCAGTACCCGCTGCTCCTCCACTTCCCGTACTTCGACATCTACCGCAAGCAGGTGGTCAAGCAGGCGGACCTCGTCCTGGCGATCCAGATGTTCGGCGACGCCTTCACGGCCGAGCAGAAGGCTCGGGACTTCGCCTACTACGAGCGGCTGACGGTGAGGGACTCCTCGCTCTCCGCGTGCACCCAGGCGGTCGTCGCCGCCGAGGTGGGTCACCTGGAGCTGGCCTACGACTACTTCGGCGAGGCCGCCCTCATGGACCTGCACGACCTGGAGCACAACACCCGCGACGGCCTGCACATCGCCTCCCTCGCCGGCGCCTGCATCGCCGCTGTCGCAGGCTTCGGCGGGGCGCGCGACCACGGCCAACGGCTCGCCTTCGCCCCCCGGCTCCCGCGCCGCCTCGACCGGCTGGTGTTCCGGCTACGGGTCGGCGGGCGTCGCCTGAAGGTCGAGGCGACCGCGTCGGCAGCGACCTACACGGTGGAGGAGGGGCCGCCGCTCGAGCTCGAGCACCACGGAAGGACGCTGCTCGTCTCGGACACGCCGGTCACGGTCCCGATCGCCCCTCGAACCGCGCCGCCGTCGCCGCCGCCGAAGCAGCCGGTCGGACGGGCGCCGATGCCCCGCGGGACGGCGCACGAAGGCCGTTGACGCCGACGCGCGAGGCAGGCGGTTACTTGCCGGCTGCCCGGCTACCGGCCGCGACGATCACCAGCAGCGCGAAGCCGATCAGGGCCCACCAGGCGATGCTCAGCGTCCCGTCGTGCCAGGTCAGAACATCCCACATGCGAGCGGAGCTTAGCGCTCGACCGGCCTCGGGCTGGCGCCTTCCGACGGTCCTTGTCAGGTGAGATCGCGACGCCTCGTCGCGAGCGCGCCGGCCAGCACGAACGCCGCCGCGTAGGCGGCGAGGAGGCCCCCGCCGATCGAAGGCGTGAGCAGATGCGCCGACGAGTCTCCGACCGGGTCGCCCGTCAGCGCCGTCCCGGCGACCCCCGGCGCGTAGCGGCCGACTGCGGGCAGCTGCTCGAAAACCAGGATCTCGACAATGAAGACCCACGCGAAGAGCCCGGCGATCGCGGCGACCTGGTTGCGGACGAGGGCGCCGAGGCCGACACCGAGCACGGCCCAGAGCCCGGACATCACCAAACCGCCGAGCACGACTCGGCGGACGTCGGCGCCTCCGACCAGGACGTCCAGGCCGCGCGCCCGGATCATCACCACTCCCGCGCCGAGGGCGATCCCTGCGCCGAGTGCACCGAACCCGGTGCCGGCGAGGAGACCGGCCAGAGCTTTCGCTGCGACCACACGCTCCCGGGCCGGCGTGAAGACGAAAGTCGCATCGATCGTCCCGTACCGGAACTCGCTCGTCATCGCCAGCACGCCGACCAGAGCGGCGAAGACGGCAGCGAAGCTGCCGTTACCGACGAGCTCCCGCTGGTTCTCGGCAAGCGAGAGATCGGCCTCGCTGCCGAAGGCGCCGGCGATCACGCCGAACAGGATCAGTGCGACCAGGCCGGCGAGCAGCCCGGCGCTCGTCCGGGTGCTCGTCAGCTTGCGGAGCTCGGAGCGAAGCTGGGCGATCACGGTTTTCCCGCCGTCAGCTCGAGGAACACCCGCTCGAGCGTCGAGGTGCCGTGGACGAGCTCGTCCAGTCCGCCGACCTTGACCAGCCGCCCCTTGTCGATGATCACGACACGGTCGACGGTCTGGGAGACCTCGGCCAGAACGTGGCTCGAGACGAGGACGGTCTTCCCTGCGGCGGCGAAGTCGCACATGAAGGTGCGCAACCAGTGGACTCCCTCGGGGTCCAGCCCGTTGGCAGGCTCGTCGAGAACCAGAAGCTCCGGGTCGCGAAGCAGCGCAGCTGCCAACCCGAGCCGCTGGCGCATCCCGAGCGAGTAGCCGCCGACGCGCCGGCGGCCGGCGGGCGCGAGCTCGACCAGCTCGAGCACCTCGTCGACTCGCCCGGCGGGCAGCCCCGCGGCGAGGGCCAGGGTGATCAGGTGCTCTCTCCCCGTGCGGCCGGGGTGGAACTGGTCGGCCTCCAGCACGGCGCCCACGCGTGCCGCGC
>Ga0070681_10001016_pt1 | contig 23746 bp, 19 predicted proteins | sample KBSC83BmetaG_FD_65650 | JGI IMG/M metagenome (GOLD analysis project Ga0070681, IMG submission 65650) | Corn rhizosphere microbial communities from Kellogg Biological Station, Michigan, USA - KBS C8-3B metaG | ecosystem: Host-associated > Plants > Roots > Rhizosphere | place: USA: Michigan...
GGTGCGCGTAGGCGTCGAGGTCGGCGGCACCTTCACCGACCTGGTCGCGGTCGAGAGCGGCCGGATCGTCGTCACCAAGGTGCCGAGCACGCCCAGGAGCCCCGACGTCGGCGCCTTCGCCGCGCTGACCGCCTCGGGCATCGACCTCGCGACCATCGAGGACCTCGGCCACGGCTCGACCGTCGCCACCAACGCCGTGCTCGAGCGCAAGGGCGCGGCCGTTGCGTTCATCGCGACAGCGGGCTTCCGCGACCTGCTGTTCATGCAGCGTCACGACCGCCGCAACATCTACGACCTCTTCTACGCCAAGCCCGCGCCACCGGTGCGCCGCAAGGACTGCTTCGAGGCGACCGAACGGCTGGCCGCCGACGGCTCGGTGCAGACGCCGCTCGACGAGGCCAGGGTGCGCGCCGAGCTGCTGCCGGCACTGAAGGCCGGCGGCTATCGCGCGGTCGCGATCTGTCTTCTCAACGCCTACGCCAATCCCGCGCACGAGAAGAGACTGTCCGCCCTGATCGCCGACGCGCTGCCCGGCGTGCTGGTGACGGCGAGCCACCAGGTCGCGCGCGAGTTCCGCGAATTCGAGCGCGCGTCAACGACGCTGTTGTCGGCCTATGTGCAGCCGGTGATCGACGGCTACCTGCACCGCTTCGAAGGCAGGCTGGCCGACGCGGGCTTCACGGGCCGCTTCACGGTGATGCAGAGCAACGGCGGCCGCCTGCCGGCCGAGGCGATGCGCACCAGCGCCATCACCGCGCTCTACTCCGGGCCGGCGGCCGGCGTGGTCGGCGCCACGCGCCAGGCCGCGCGCTCGGGCTACAAGGACCTCATCACCTTCGACATGGGCGGCACCTCGACCGACGTTTGCCTGGTGCAGGACGGCCGGCCTTCGCTGGCTTCCGAGAGCGAAATCGACGGATTGCCGATCCGCACGCCGGTGCTCGACATCGTCTCGGTCGGCGCGGGCGGCGGCTCGATCGCCTGGGTCGACGACGGCGGCATGTTGAGGGTCGGTCCGCAGAGCGCCGGCGCCGATCCCGGACCCGCCTGCTACGGCAAGGGCGGCTCTGAGCCCGCCACCACCGATGCGCATGTCGTGATCGGCACGATCCGGCCGGCGGCGTTCCTGGGCGGCCGCATGACGCTCGACCCCGACGCGGCGAAGCGCTCGTTTACTGCCATCGCCCAGCGCTTCAAGCTCTCGCCCGAGCAGGCCGCCTCCTCCGCCCTGCAGCTCGCCGACGCCAACATCGTGCGCGCCATCCAGCTGGTCTCGACCGAGCGCGGCCGCGATCCGCGCGACTACGCGCTGGTGCCGTTCGGCGGCGCGGGTCCGCTGCATGCCGCGCGCATCGCCGAGGAACTCGGCATCTCGACCATCGTCGTGCCGCCCAACGCCGGCGTGATCTCGGCCTACGGGCTGGTCGCGTCGGACTACACCAAATTCGACGCCGTCACGCGCAAGATGAAGCTCGACGAGGCCGCGGCACGCACCGCAGGCGCCACCTTTGCCGAGATGCGGCAGCGGCTCGCCGCGCAGTTCACCGACATGAAGCTGCCGGGCGATCTGGTCTATACCCACACGCTCGACATGCGCTTCGTCGGCCAGGCCTTCGAGGTCGGCGTGGAAATTCCCGCCGATCGCCTCGACCGGCTCGACGCGGCCTACCTGTCGGAGCTGTTCGCCGACGCCCATCACCGCACCTTCATGCACGGTGCCACCCTCGACCGCCCGGTGGAGATCGTGACCCTGCGCGTCGGCGCGACCCTACCCATCGGCACCATTCCCAGGCTCGACCGCGAGAGACTGGCGGCCCGCGCCCCGGACCAGGCCAAAATCTTCCACGGCGAAGCCTGGCTCGACTGCGAACGCCACACGGCGGAAGCGTTGACCACCGGCCAGAAGATCGTCGGTCCCGCCGTGATCGAAGGCCACACGGCCACGACCTGGGTGGCGCCGGGCTGGACAGCCGAGCTCGATCCTGCCGACAATCTCATCCTGCGGAGAAGCGCATGAGCGAGTTGAACCCGATCGACTATGCCGTGATCAGCCAGGCGCTGATCGCCTCGGCGCGCGAGATGGGCGTGAAGCTGATCCGCTCGGCCTACTCGACCATCCTGCGCGAGGCGCGCGACGGCTCGGCCGGCCTGATGGACCGCAACGGCAACACCGTGGCCCAGGCCGAGCTGATCCCCATGCAGTTGGGGCCGATCGGCGAGACCCTGCGTGCGTGCCTCAAGCGCCATCCGGTCGACACGCTCAAGGAAGGCGACTTCCTGATCAACAACGACCCGTTCGAGGGCGGCCAGCACATCCCCGACGTCTTCATCTTCACGCCGATTTTCGTCGAGGGGCGCGTCGTCGGTTTCGGCGCCTCGGTCGCGCACCATCTCGATCTCGGCGGCGGCGCGCCCGGCCTCAACATCCATGCCAGCGACGTCTACCAGGAGGGGCTGCGCTTCCCGCCCAGCAAGTACGACTTCCAGCGCGACTGGAACGGCGGTTCGTTCGAGCGGCTGGTGACGGCCAACGTGCGCGTGCCCGACCTCACCATCGGCGACTTCAACGCGCAGTTCGCCGCCAACGCCATCGGCGTGATGCGGGTGAAGCAGCTCTGCGAGCGCTATGGCGCGGCCAAGGTCGAAGCGGCGATGCAGGAGATGCAGGACTATTCCGAGCGCCGCGTGCGCGCGGCCATTGCCAAAGCACCGAAAGGCACCTTCTACGGCGAGGATGCGATCGACGACGATGGCCTCACCGACGAACCGCTGGTCATCAAGGCCAAGGTCACGATCGCCGAGGACTCCGTCGAGATCGACTTCGAAGGCACCTGCGGGCAGGTCAAGCGCAACCTCAACTGTCCCTACTCGTCGACCTTGTCGGCAGCGTTGTCGTGCGTGAAATCGGTGCTGACCAGTCCCGACATTCCCTACAACGAGGGCATGGCGCGACCGGTGCACATCAAGGTGCCCTACGGCTCTCTGCTCAATCCGCGTCCCCCCGCGCCGGTGCGGGCGCGCATGATCCCGGCCTATCGCGTGTTCAACGCGGTGATGAAGGCACTGGCCCAGGCGCTGCCCGACCAGGTGATCGCCACCGGCTTCGACTGCACGACGGCGTTTTGCCTGAGCCGCCTCGGCGAGAAGGGTTACAGCGTCTATCTCGAGATCTTCGGCGGCGGCTACGGCGCCTCCAAAGGCGCCGACGGCTGCGACGCCGTCGACTCGCCGCTTTCCAATTGCTCCAACGCGCCTGTCGAATCGCTCGACATCGACTACGACTTCTTCCGCATCGTCGGCTACGAGCTGGCGCCCGACTCGTTCGGGCTGGGCGCCCGGCGCGGCGGCGCGGGCTTCACGCGGCGCTGCGAGATCCTGACCGACGACGTGCAGCTGGCGATCTACTCCGACCGCTTCAAGCTCGCCCCTGAAGGCCTGCTGGGCGGCGCGCCCGGCCAGCGCGGCTACTGCCGCATCTTCCGAGCGAACGGCACGGTCGAAGAACTGCGCAGCAAGGCCGCCGTCGATCTCGCCAAGGGCGACGTCGTCGAAATGTTCGTGGGCGGCGGCGCGGGCTTCGGCCGCATCGCCGAGCGCCCCGACACGATGATCGACCGCGATCTGGCCGACGGCCTCCTGACGCGCGATCCTCGCAACGCCCGGAAGCTGGCAGCGGAGTAAATTCTGCGGCGGCAGCACTGCCGTTAAACAAGCGGGAATTTAAGGGGAGCGGGCGCTGGACTTTTTTTCCGGAAGGGTCTTGCCTAGCTGAGGTTCTGAAGAGGAGCCAAAATGCCAGGTAGGCCAATGAAAAACAGATACGCCAGGCGTGCGCGGATTTCGGAGCCGTCAGTTGATGAGATCGCGAATTGTGATCGCCGCATGGCTTGCTTGCTTCATCCTGTCCGGCTCCACTCAGGCCTCCGCTCAGACGCCAACTACTGACAATCCAATACTGAAACTGACACTGATACAGTCAGCGCAGACAACGATTGGCCCGGTCGTCCGGTGCGTGATTGCGATGCTCCCTCAATACGGCCGATGGGCATGGCGCGGGCCATGTAAAGGTCAGGCTGCCACCGGTGATGGCATCATCGAATGGTACGAGGTCACGGTCTCTGCCGACGACGGCCAGTATCATTATCTCCACTATCGAGACGAGATTGTTGATTCGAGACAGGGGCGAACCATGAAGGATGGCGTAATGGTGCCTGTCCCCGAAGTCCTGGATCGGAAGGCCAGAGTGACAGCGGAATGCTTGACTGAAAAGACAGCAACTCTCTTTCGGACACGAGTGGATGCCGATAGAGATTTGGCGCTTCACGATTGGACGGTGGTTAACTACTTCGCGCGAAAGTACAGGCCAGGTCCGGCTCAATGCGGCTCCGATCCAGGGATCGAATTTGTTCTCACCGTAGATGGGCAAAAGGTAGTGGATTCATACGACGGCAGAAATCTTTGGCTGGAGGAGTACGCAAGAAAAGCAAATGTTGCGGCGCAGGCGGCCGTCAAATCTTTGGACGAGCAAGTAATGTCGCTCAAGCGAAACGCAAAGCGAGATGAATTTCGGGCGAACCACCAAGTCCAACGATGGACGAACGGTGAGCAGCTGAGTTCTCCGTCGTCTACCTATGACGGACAAATCGTCGGTCTCTTTGCCCAATATTTGGGAATGTCCGGTTTCGACAAAGGGGAATTCTTGGATGTCACCACCGATCGAGTCTTTGTCGTCTCAAAGCTGGCCGATGTTCCATTTGAAATAAATGACTACGTTGTGATCGCTGGCACAAAAATGGGCACCGCCCTTAGCAGAAATGCAAACGGGATCGGCCGCAGTGTGCCTCACTTGGAGTATGTGCATGGCTCTAGATGCGCGGCGACTAGATGCAAAGACTATCTCGAGTAAACTTGCAACACAGAGCAAGCGGAGGTCTCCGTAACCAGCGCTAGATCCTTCGCTGCGCTCAGGATGACAGGGGCTACCTAAAGCGCGCCCACCGACTTCAGGTAGAGGTCGCTTGCCTCTTTGGTCAGCGGCCCCGGCGTGCCGCCGGCAATCAGGCGGCCATCGATCTTCGTCACCGGCGTGACGCCGCCCAGGGTCCCGGTCACGAAGGCCTCGTCGGCCGAATAGACTTGCGCCAGGGTGAAGTCGCATTCCTTCGCCACCTTGCCAGCGCCACGCCAGGCGTCGAGCACGTTCTGCTGGGTGATGCCCTTGAAACTGTAGAGGCTGGTCGAGGTCCAGATCTCGCCGCGGCGCACGATGAAGAAGTTGGTGGAGTTGCACGAGGCCACGAAGCCGCGCGGGTCGAGCATCAGCGCCTCGTCGGCGCCCGCCTTGATCGCCTGGATCAGCGCCTGGATGAGGGCGAGCCGCGAATGCGAGTTCAGGCGCAGGTCGAATTGGTCGGGGTTGGTCGTGCGGAAGGTCGAGGTGAAGAGCGTGTAGCCCTTCGCCTTGGCCTCGGGCAGCGGCGTCTTGTACTCGGCCACGATCACGATGGTGGCCTTGCCGATGGCAAAGCGCGGGTCCTGGTTGGGCGTCTTCTTGAGGCCTCGCGTCACCATCAGGCGGATATGCGCGCCGTCGACCATGCCGTTCCTGTCGAGCGTGTCCTGCACTGCCTGGATCACGCCGGCGCGCGAGAGGCCGATGTCGAGGTCGATCGTCCGCGCGCCCTCGAACAGCCGGTCCATATGGGCGTCGAGGCTGATCAGCCGGCCCTTGACCAGGCGCAGCCCCTCCCACACGCCGTCGCCCAGCGCGAAGCCCGAATCGAAGACCGAGACCACCGCCTTGTCGCGCGGGAAGAAGCCGCCGTTCACATAGACCAGCACCTGGTCGTTGCGCATGTCGGCCTTGTAGGCCTGGGCACTGGCTTGCTCGTTCGTCATGACGTTTCCCTAGAGGCTGAATTGCCTGTGGCTGGCGAGGAAGACGCGCGTGCGCTCCTTCCGCGGGTTCTTGAGGATCTCGTCGGGCGTGCCTTGCTCGTGGATCGTGCCGTCGGCCAGGAAGATCACGCGCGTGGCCACGTGATAGGCGAAGCCCAGCTCGTGCGTGACCAGCAGCATGGTGCGGCCTTCCTCGGCCAGCGAGCGGATGACGCCCAGCACCTCGCCCACGAGTTCGGGATCGAGCGCCGAGGTCGGCTCGTCGAACAGCAGCATCTCGGGGTCCATGGCGAGGGCGCGGGCGATGGCGACCCGCTGCTTCTGGCCGCCCGACAGATGCGCGGGGTACGTCCCGGCCTTGTCGGCGAGGCCGACCCGCGCCAGCTCCTTTTCGGCCCGGGCGCGTGCCGTGGCTTTCGATTGCCCGCGCACGGTGCACAGGCCCTCCATCACATTGCCGATCGCCGTCATGTGCGGGAAGAGATTGAACTGCTGGAACACCATGCCGACCCGTTGGCGCACCAGGGTGAGCTCGCTCTCGCGGCGCCCCACGGTCTTGCCGTCGAGCGTCACGGTGCCGGCGTCGGGCATCTCCATGAAGTTGAGGCAGCGCAGCAGCGTCGACTTGCCGGACCCCGAGGCGCCCAGGATGGCGATGCGCTCGCCCTGCGCCACGTCGAGATCGATGCCGCGCAGAACGTCGTTGCCGGCGAAGCGCTTGGTGAGGCCGCGGACGGTGAGCAGGCTCATTCGCCGCGTCCCAACCGGCGCTCCAGCATGTAGGTGAACTGCACCAGCGGCCAGAGGAAGACGAAGAAGATCACGGCCACCGCGGTATAGGCCTCGATCGGGTTGAAGTTCAGCGAGGCGATCAGCTTGCCCTGCTGCAGCAGCTCGACATAGGCGACGGCGGAGGCCAGCGTCGACATCTTGAAGATCTCGATGGCGCGGTTGGTGAGCGCGGGCAACATGCGCCGGATGGCCTGCGGCAGGACGATACGGCGCATCGCCTGGCCCCAGCCCATGCCGATCGCCCGCGCGCCGTCCCACTGGCCCCTGTCGATCGACTGGATGCCGCCGCGATAGATCTCGGCCGAGAAGGCAGCCGAGTTCAGGGAAATACCGAGCGCCGCCGCCGCCAGCGGGCTGATGGTGAAGGGCAGCAGGATCGGCAAGGCGAAGTAGAACCACAGGATCTGGACCAGCACCGGTGTGTTGCGGAAGAACTCGACGAACGCGGTCGCCGGCCAATAGAGCCACTTGTTGTGCGCGTAGCGGCCGAGCCCGATCACGAGGCCGAGGCTGAGGCCGCACACCAGGCAGATCGCGAAGATGCGCAGGGTGCCGGCGGCGCCCGCCAGCAGCGCGTCGGTGTTGTCGAAGACCGAGGCGAAGTCCCACTTCATCGGTGCGCCCTCATCAGTGCACCGTGCTTTCGCCGCTGACGGCGAGACGCCGTTCCAGTTGCCGCGCGAGGATGCTGACCGCGAAGATCACGACGAAGTAGATCAACGCGACGACCGTGAAGGTCTCGAGCGGCCGGAACGTCTTCTGCGCGATCTCGTTGGCCTGGAACAGCAGGTCGGCGTAGGCGATGGTGGCGACCAGGGTCGTGGTCTTCATCAGCTCGATCGAGCGCTCGAGAAAGGCCGGGATCATGCGCTTGATCGCCTGCGGCAGCACGATGCGCCGCATCGCCTGGGCGTGGGTCATGCCGATGGCGCGCGCGCCGTCCCACTGGCCGCGCTCGATCGACTGGATGCCGGCGCGGAACACCTCGGCGAAGAACGCGCCCGACTGGATCGAGAAGGTGACGACCGCCGCCAGGAACGGCGTCATCTCGATGCCCACGATCAGCGGCAGGGCAAAGAACATCCAGAAGAGCTGGACCAGCGGCGGCGTGGTGCGGAAGACCTCGATGACGAAGCCCGCCGGCAGGCTGAGCCATCGCCGATGCGACAGCCGCATCAGCGCGAACGCCAGGCCGAGCACGAGGCCGCAGCCCAGCGAGACGCCGGTGATCTTCAGCGTGTTCGCCAGGCCTTCGGCCAACAACGGCGCGTTGGCGACGACCGGCGTGAAGTCCCACTGGTACGTCATCGACGCGCGGCTAGAGCATTTCCTTCATGATCGGCGGCGCGAGCTTGGGATCGAGGCCGAACTCCCGGAGCGCCTGCTCGTACCACTTCTGCGTCTGGCCGCTCTTGTAGTACTCGACGAGCTGTTTATCGACCCAGGCGACGAACTCGGGATCGCCCTGGCGCAGTGCGACGCTCGACGGCTGCGACTGCGCCGGCGTGGGCACGACCAGCTTGCCCTTGCCGAGCTTCTGGCGCGCGGCCAGCAGCGGCGGATGGAACAGGCACACGGCGTCGACCCGGCCCGATTGGAACGCCGCGATCGCCGCGGCATTGTCGGGGAAGCGCTGGATGTCGGCCTTGGGCGTGTGCCCGGTGACGAACCTGTCCATCGACGAGGCCTGCGGCACGGCGATGCGCACGCCCGCCTTGTCGAGGTCTTCCCAGGTCTTCGCCTGCAGATCGTCCCTGGCCAGCACGGCCAGCGAATAATAGAGCAGCGGCGCCTCGGGGAAGGCGACCGCCTTCTTGCGCTCGGGCGTGGCGTCGATCGTGAACATGATGTCGATCTTGTCGCCCTGGAGCGCGGCGATCGAGTTGCCCCAGCTCACCTCGACCGTCTCCATCTTCACGCCGAGCTTGTCAGCCATCGCCTTGCCCATCGAGATGCCGAGCCCCGACGACCATTCGCCGGTCTTCGGGTCCTTGGAGAACCAGGGCGGCGCCTGCGTCACGCCCACGCGGAAGGTGCCGCGCTTTTTCGAGGCCTCGAGCGTGCCCTCGGCGCGAACGGCGAACGGCATGGCGAGCACGCCCGAGCCGGCGGCAAGGATCGCGATCAACGAGCGGCGGTTGACGGTCATGTGATGTCTCCCCTTTTCGACTTCCCCAACGACGTCGGCAGCGAGCGCAGGAAGCGCTCGGTGGTCGCCGCCCCCCGGCGCATGTGATCGGCGATCTCCAGCCGCATGGCGGCGAGATCGTCATTCAGCGCGGCGGCGATATACGTGTCGTGGCTGTCGCGCCGGGGACCGCGGCGGCCATGGGCGCGATGGTGTGCGGCCCAGTAGAGCTGCAGGCGGCCGCGCAGGCTGTGCCAGGCGCGCTGCAGCAGGCGATGGGTGCTGGTCTCGTAGACCAGGCCGTGGAACTCGAGCTCGGTCGAGATCGCGGCGCGGTCGTCGCCGGCGTCGATCGTGGCGATCAGCGCCTCGTTGCGGCGCACGAGCTCGGCGCGGAAGGCGGGATCGCGACGCTCCCAGATCTGCTCGAAGGCGAAGGTCTCGAGCGCGGTGCGCAGCGAATAGATCTCGTGGATGTCCTCGACCGACAGCGACGCCACGTGCGTGCCGGTGTAGGGCACGGTGACGACCAGCCCCTCCTCGATCAGCTGGCGCAGCGCCTCGCGCAGCGGACCGCGGCTGATGTCGAACTGCTCGGACAGCGCGGTCTCGACCAGGGGCGCGCCGGGCGGGATGTCGCCGTCGAGGATCGCCGCCCGCAGCCGGTCCGCCACCTGCGCGCGCAAGGTGTTCCGGGGCAGCGGGTCCAGGAAGGCGGCGGGATCGAGGGTGTTGGCGAAGGGCATCGTCGATTGTCGACAATCCTGCATGCACCGTTCGCAGAGCGCAAGGGCGGCGCCCTTCTAGTAGGTCTTGTAGCCCAGGAACTTGCCGGACAGGCCGATCCGCACCCGGTCGCCCTTCTGGTCGGGCTGGCGCTCGAGGGTCATGTCGAAGTCGATGGCGCTCATGATGCCGTCGCCGAACTCCTCCTGGATCAGCTCCTTCCAGGTCGTGCCGTAGACCTGGATCAATTCGTAGAAGCGATAGATCAGGGGATCCGTCGGTGGGACCTGCGGGAGCGAGCCGCGATAGGGCACTTCCTGCAATAAAAGCGCCTCCTCCTTGCCCAGCCCGAACAGCCGGGCGGCCTTGGCCGCCTGCTCCTTCGTCATCTTCATCTGGCCCAGGCATGCCGCGGTGATCAGCACCGGCGAGGCGCCGCCGATCTTCCGGGCGATCGCCGCCCACGTCATTTCCTTCAGGCGCTTGGCGCTCAGGATCTTCTCGGTCACTTCGGCTCGGGTCATGGGCTCTTGCTCTCCTGTTTTCCGGCCAGGAGGCAGCAAGGCGGGTGCCAAACCTCGCACATGCCTGAAATTACAACAGATCGCGCTGCGGAGTCGTATTTGCTCAGAGACTGGGCAATTTCGTCCGATTCGTTAGGCGGAATTTCGAGACTCGAATCTGAACCTTGGGGATTAAATTCATGGAATCGCTGACTCTTTTCCCCATTTTGCTGCGGCATTTCTTATTGCGGAGGGAGTCACCCTTATGGCAGGCTACAGTTTGTGGGTAGTTGGGTACCCACCACGATATGTCGGCCACCGCAGCTAGAATGGCTCCGCTAGGGGCCGCAGAGCGGAAAAGGCTGGGGAGCGGGTGGATGGCGTTATCGCGACACGAGCGGATCCGGCACAAGGCAGATCTGAACCCGCTCGAGATGATCGAGAAGGTCGTTTCCGCCAACGATTGGCCTTTCGACAGAACCTCCGACCGGGAAATCGCCGTCGAGGTCGCCGGCCGCTGGTGCGACTACCGCATGTTCTTCAGCTGGCGCGATGACGTCGAGGCGCTGCATTTCACCTGCGCCTACGACGTGCGCATCCCGAGCGAACGCCATTCCGACATCCACGGCCTGCTGGCCCTGATCAACGAGAAGATGTGGCTGGGTCACTTCGATCTGTGGACCGAGGAGGGCCTGCCGATGTTCCGCCACGCCATTCCGCTCAGGGGCACGGAAGGCCTGCGCCCCGAGCAGCTCAACGACCTCGTCGAGGTGGCCGTCACCGAAAGCGAGCGCTTCTATCCCGCCTTCCAGTACGTCGTGTGGGCCGGCAAGTCGCCGGCCGATGCGATGACGGCCGCGATTCTCGAGACCGTCGGCGAAGCCTGACGCCGACCCCGACAAAGGACCCTCCGACGCCCCCTCTCTAAAATCAAAAACACTCTACTGTTCGGATCGTCCTCCAGCGGCGCCGTTCCCCCCAGGGACGGCGCCGCGACCAATTTGCGAGCACCGCCCGTGGACATGAAGAAGGGTCTATAACCGTGCCGCCCATGACCACTTTGCACCTGACCACCCTCCTCATTCCCTATCCCGCGATCGATCCCGTCCTGATCCATCTCGGACCCTTCGCCATCCGCTGGTACGCACTGGCCTACATCGCCGGCCTCGTCATCGGCTGGCGCGTGATGCGCCGCGTCTGCCAGCAGCCGCCGGCGATCCTCAGCCCTGAGAAGATCGACGACTTCCTGCTGTGGGCGGCGCTGGGCGTCATCCTGGGCGGCCGGATCGGCTACGTGCTGTTCTACAAGCCGACGTTCTTCCTCGAGAACCCGCTGCAGATCCTCACCCTGTGGGAGGGCGGCATGTCGTTCCACGGCGGGCTGCTGGGCGTGATCGTGGCGATCATCGCCTACGCGCTGCGCAACGGCACCAGCCCGTTCATGCTCTCCGACCTGGTGGCGATGGTGGCGCCGGTCGGGCTGTTCTTCGGCCGCATCGCCAACTTCATCAACGGCGAGCTGTGGGGCCGCGCGTCGGACGTGCCGTGGGCCATGGTCTTCCCGCGCGGCGGACCGGAGCCGCGTCATCCCAGCCAGCTCTACCAGGCGTTCTTCGAGGGCGTCGTGCTGCTGTCGATCGTCACCCTGGTGTGGCGCCTCACCGACGGCCGCCGCCGTCCCGGCCTGCTGACCGGCGTGTTCTGCGCCGGCTACGGCATGGCGCGCATCGTGGGCGAGCTGTTCCGCGAGCCCGACTCGTTCCTGGGATTCCTGCTGGGCACGAGCTGGCTCAGCATGGGCATGGTGCTGTCGGTGCCGATGGTGCTGTTTGGCCTGGCACTCGTCCTGCGCGCATACAGCCGGCCCGCCCTGCTCCAACCGAAAGCGCCGTGAGCACCGAGCTCGGCCGCCGCATCGCGCGCCGCATCGCGCTCACCGGTCCGATCTCCGTCGCCGACTTCATGGCCGAGGCGCTGGGCCACCCGACCCTGGGCTACTACCGCCGCGCCATGCCGCTGGGCGCCGCCGGCGACTTCATCACCGCGCCCGAGATCTCGCAGATGTTCGGCGAGATGATCGGGGCGTGGCTGGCCGAGCGCTGGCAGGCAATGGGCCAGCCATCGCCCCTGCGCCTCGTCGAGCTCGGGCCGGGCCGCGGCACGCTGATGGCCGACGCGCTGCGCGCCACGCGCGGCGTGCCGGGCTTCCACGCCGCGATCGACCTGCATCTCGTCGAGACCAACGAGACGTTGCGCGCCCGGCAGGCCACCGCGCTGGCGGCCTGCACGCCGGCGTGGCACGAGCGCTTCGACGCCGTGCCGGCGGGACCGCTGCTGCTGGTCGCCAACGAATTCTTCGACGCGCTTCCGGTGCGCCAGTTCCACAGGACGGCGCGCGGCTGGAGCGAGCGCATGGTGGGCCTCGCCGCCGACGGCGAGACGCTCATCTTCGCGCTGGCACCGGGCGTCACACCGTTCGCCGCCTTCCTGCCCGATGCGGGCGACGGCGCGGAGGCCGAGCTCTGCGAAGCCGGCCGCGCGATCGCCGGCGAGATCGGCGCGCGCGTGGCGCGCGATGGCGGCTGGGCGCTGATCGTCGACTATGGCCGCGACGTCTCCGGCGCGGGCACGTCGCTGCAGGCGGTGCGCGGCCATCGCGGCGCAAGCGTGCTCGACCGGCCGGGCGAGACCGACCTCAGCACGCACGTCGACTTCGCCGCGCTTGCCGCCGCTGCCGGCGCCCGCACCTTCGGGCCCGTGGGCCAGGGCGACTTCCTGCGCCGGCTGGGAATCAGGGAGCGCGCGGAAACATTGAAGGCACGTGCGTCGGAAGCACAGCGCCATGCCCTCGACGCAGGCCTCCGCCGCTTGATCGATCCCGATCAAATGGGCACTTTGTTCCGCGTAATGGCGGTGGGCGACGACAGAAGCGCCGCGCCGGCAGGTTTTTCGGACGCGACATGACCCCCGACATGATCCAGGCCCAGACGCTCGCCGCTCTTCCCGGCGTGCAGCACCGCTTTTTCACCCGCCGCGGCGGCGTCAGCACCGGTCTCTTCTCGTCGCTGAACTGCGGCTACGGCTCGGCCGACAGTCCCGACAACGTGCGCGAGAACCGCCGCCGCGTGGCCGCGACCTTCGGCCTGGACGAGCCCGACCTTCTCACCCTCTATCAGATCCATTCCACCGAGGTGCTGACGGTCTCCACCGAGCGCTGGACGTCGCCGGGTGCGCCCAAGGCCGACGGGATGGTGACCGACCGGCCGGGTGTCGCGCTGGGCGCAATGGCGGCCGACTGCGCGCCGGTGCTGCTGGCCGATGCCCAGGCGCGCGTGATCGGCGCGGCGCACGCCGGCTGGAAGGGCGCACTAGGTGGCGTCGTGCAGGCCACGATCGCGGCCATGGAGAAGCTCGGCGCGCGGCGCGAGCGCCTCACGGTCGCGATCGGCCCGTGCATCGGCCGCGACTCCTACGAGGTGGGCCCCGAGTTCCCCGCGCCGTTCCTGGCGCAGGACGAGGCCAACGGCGCGTTCTTCAAGGCCTCGCCGCGCGCCGGCCACTTCATCTTCGACCTGCCGGGCTATCTCGTGCGCCGCATCGGACTGGCCGGTGTCGCCGCCATCGCGACCGGCCACGACACGCTGACGGCGACCGGGGATTTCTTCAGCTACCGGCGCAACACGCTCGACGGCGTACGCGACTACGGCCGCGGCCTGTCGGCGATCGCGCTCGAGGGCTGACGTGCCGTATTTCATCCTCTTGATGGTCTGCTGCCTGCTCGGCGTGATCGCGACATGCGCCATGTTGTGACGCTGCTGCTGGCGCTGGCGTTGCTGCCGGCGCTCGCTGCCTGCGGCAGCCCCCCGCGCCCGTTCGAGCACGAGGAGTCGGACACGCTGTACCGGCCCAAGCAGGACACCGCCGAGGTCACGATCGAGACGCCGGCCAACATGCCGGAGAAGATGGCCGAGCGCCTGGCGGCGGCGCTGGCCATCGAGCTGCAGGCCTACGGCATCGTCGCCGCGCTGCAGCCGGCGCGCGCGCCGTTGCGCCTCGCCGGCGCCATGACGACACGCGACGCAGCCCTTGGCACCGGCATCGAGGTCGAGGTCGAGTGGTACCTGATGGGCAGCGGCAAGACCAAGGGACCGGTCATCAGCAAGACCACGACCCAGGCCAACGACTATGCCGAAGCCAGCGACTGGCTGGTGTCGCGCATCGCCCAGCAGGCCGCGCCGCGCGTGGCCGCGCTGATGGGCAAGGCGCCGACCGTCGACGCGCGTTCGATCGGCGCCGTCGCCGCTGGCGTCACCGCTCCCGGCGCGGTCGACCCCACCCTCGGTCCGGACGCGACATCGCCCGCCGTCGCCGCGGCCGCTGCCACCGCCAGGCCCGGTGCGCCGGCGGCGCCCACGACGCCGCCGGCGCCGCAGGTCAAGGTGATGGTGGCGCCGGTCACCGGCGCGCCGTCGGACGGCAACAAGCAGCTGTTCTCGGGCATGCGGCGCGCGCTGGGATCGAGCAAGGTCGTGGTGATCGACAAGGCCGGCGGCGACACCTTCACCGTGACCGGCGTGGTCGCGCTGACGCCGGTCGACGACCGCACCGTCCAGCTCTCGGTCAAGTGGACGCTGAAGGATCCGAGCGGCAAGGAAGTCGGCAACATCGAGCAGGCCAATCCCGTCCCGGCCGCCGCCACGCGCGGAAGCTGGGCGGGCTTCGGCGACATTGTCGCATCCGCCGCCGTCGAGGGCGTGCTGGAATTGCTCGACAAGGCCCTGGCCAAGCCACGCTAGTGCGGGTGCCGTCCGGCTGATTCCAGCCGAACGGAATATGCCTGGTTGCGGCTTTGGCGCGGCTTGCGCACGCCGTCGCACGCGGTGAATCGGCTTGTCAGAGGGGGGCTGGGGGCTGCTACTGTCCCGCGGGGTCGGCTCGATTATTGCAAAGACAAACGGGGATAAGGGAGAGGCAGTCCATGTTCGAATTCAGGAAGTCGGTTGCGGCGTTGGCCGTGGCCGCGAGCGTCGGGGGCATGCTGGGGGCGCTGTCGGCGCCAGCCGATGCGCAGACCATCAAGGCGGTCATGCACTCGGACGTGAAGATTCTCGATCCGATCTGGACCACCGCCTACATCCAGCGGAACTTCGGCTACATGGTGTGGGACACGCTCTTCGCCATGGACGAGAAGTTCGACGTCAAGCCGCAGATGGTCGACAAGTACACCGTCTCGGCCGACAAGCTCACCTGGACCTTCACCTTGCGCGACGGCCTGGCCTGGTCGGACGGCAAGCCGGTGACCTCGGACGACTGCATCGCCTCGATCAAGCGCTGGGCGGCCAAGGATTCGATGGGCCAGAAGATGATGGGCTCGGTCGCCAGCCTCGACAAGGTCGACGACAAGACCTTCACGATGAAGATGAAGGAGCCGTACGGCCTGGTGCTCCAGTCGCTCGGCAAGCCGTCGTCGAACGTGCCGTTCATGATGCCGAAGAAGACGGCCGAGACCGATCCCAACACCCAGATCAAGGTCGAGGACGTGATCGGCTCCGGTCCGTTCATCTTCGTCGCCAACGAGTGGAAGCCCGGCGAGAAGGTCGTGTTCGTCAAGAACACCAAGTACAAGCCGCGCGCCGAGCCGGCCTCGGGCCTGGCCGGCGGCAAGGTCGTCAAGGTCGACCGGGTCGAGTGGATCGCCATGCCCGACCCGCAGACCCAGATCGCGGCCCTGCAGAACGGCGAGATCGACATGATCGAGCAGCCCAGCACCGACCTGCTGCCGCTGCTCACCAAGGACAAGAACGTCAAGCTGGTCGAGTTCAATCCGCTCGGCAACCAGTACGTCATGCGCTTCAACCAGTCGTTCAAGCCGTTCAACGACGCCAAGATCCGTCACGCCGTGATGGTCGCCTTCGGCCAGGAGGACTTCCTCAAGGCCACGATCGGCGATCCGAAGTACTACAAGGTGTGCAAGGCGGTCTTCATCTGCGGCACGCCGCTGGCCAGCGAAGAAGGCATGAAGGACGTCCTGAACCAGAACGCCGCCAAGGCCAAGGAGCTGCTGAAGGCGGCGGGCTATGACGGCACGCCGGTCGTGCTGCTGCAGTCCACCGACCTGCAGGTGCTGACCAACCTGGCGCCGGTCGCCAAGTCGCAGCTCGAGGCCGCGGGCTTCAAGGTCGACATGCAGTCGTCCGACTGGCAGTCGGTCGTCGCCCGTCGCGCCAAGAAGGACCCGGTCGACAAGGGCGGCTGGAACCTGATGCTGACGTCGTGGGTCGCCGCCGACATCCTCAACCCGGTGATGGCGGGCTTCTTCAACGCCTCGTGCGACAAGGCCATGTTCGGCTGGCCGTGCGATCCGGAGATCGAGAAGATGCGCGACGCCTTCTCCAAGGAAAGCGATCCGGCCAAGCAGAAGCAGATCGCGGTCGACCTGCAGAAGTACTGGGTCGATCACCCGACGCACGTCAACCTCGGCCAGTGGTACCAGCCGGCCGTGCAGCGCACGTCGCTGGACGGCATGATGGTCGCGCCGGTCCCGGTGTTCTGGAACATGACCAAGAAATAAGGACGACGGCGCACGCGGGGCTCCTGGATACAAGGGGCGCCCGCGTGCCCATCGACGAGGACGGGCCGAAGAGCCCGCCCTTCTCGATGGGAGAACAACCGGAGGGGACGATGAAGAAGACGGGAATCAAGCGGCGTACATTCGGCGCGCTGACGGCCGGCGCGGTCGTCGCCGCGAGCGGCACGGCGGCCACGACGCCGGCGGCACGGGCGGCGGACGGCAAGGTCCTGAAGTTCGTCCAGAACGGCAACATGACGATCCTCGATCCGATCTGGACGACGGCCTACGTCACGCGCACGCACGGCTACTTCATCTACGACACGCTGTTCTCGATGGACGCCAACAACGCCGTCCAGCCGCAGATGGTCGACAAGTACGAAGTGTCGGCCGACAAGACGCTGTGGACCTTCACCCTGCGCGACGGCCTGGCCTGGCACGACGGCTCGCCGGTGACGTCCGAGGACTGCATTCCCTCGATCCAGCGCTGGGGCAAGCGTGATGCGATGGGCCTCAAGCTCATGGACTTCGTGAAGGAGTTCAAGGCGGTCAACGCCAAGACCTTCACCATGCAGCTCAAGGAGCCCTACGGCCTGGTGCTCGAGTCGCTGGGCAAGCCGTCGTCGAACGTGCCCTTCATGATGCCGAAGAAGATCGCCGAGACCGACGCCTTCAAGCAGATCGACAGCCAGATGGGCTCGGGCCCGTTCATCTACGTCAACGCCGAGTCCAAGCCCGGCGAGAAGCACGTCTACGTCAAGAATGCCAAGTACAAGCCGCGCAGCGAGGCCCCCACCGGCCTGGCCGGCGGCAAGGTGGTCAAGGTCGACCGGGTCGAGATCATCGAGATGCCCGACCCGCAGCAGCAGGTGAACGCCATCGTCGCCGGCGAGATCGACCTGATCGAGCAGCCGCCGCACGACCTGCTGCCGATCATGAAGGCAGACAAGGGAGTCCAGCTCGTCGACTGGAACCCGCTCGGCCAGCAGTTCGTCTACCGCATGAACCACCTGGTGCCGCCGTTCAACAACCCGAAGATCCGCCACGCCGCGCTGCTCTGCATCGCCCAGGAGGAGTATCTCAAGGCGACGGTCGGCGAGCCGGAGTACTACAAGGTGAGCTCGGCCGCCTTCATCAGCGGCACGCCCAACGCCTTCGACGCGCCGGACGGCCTGTTCGTCAAGCCGAACTACGAGAAGGCCAAGGCGCTGCTCAAGGAAGCCGGCTACGATGGCACGCCGGTCGTGCTGATGCAGTCGACCACGCTGCCGGTGCTGACCAACACCGCGCCGGTCACCAAGGCCCAGCTCGAGAAGGGCGGCTTCAAGGTCGACATGCAGTCGATGGACTGGCAGACGCTGGTCACCCGCCGTACCAAGAAGGAGCCGGCGAACCAGGGCGGCTGGAACGTCTTCCACACCTTCACCGTGGCGGCCGACATCCTGAACCCGATCTCCAACACCTACATGGTGGCCCAGGGCGACAAGTCGTGGTTCGGCTGGCCGACCGACCCGGAGATAGAGAAGCTGCGCGACGCCTACTCCAAGGAAACCGATCCGGTGAAGGCCAAGCAGATGGCGCTCGCCGTGCAGAATCGCGCGATCGAAACAGCGCAGTACGGCTGGATCGGCCAGTGGTACGGTCCGGGTGTCGCTCGCAAGAACATCAAGGGCTGGCTCAAGGCGCCGGTGCCTGTCATGTGGAACGTCGAAAAAGCCTGATCTGAGAGGGAAATGTTCGACTTCATCGCCCGTCGTCTGATCGCCATCATCCCGGTTCTCGCGGTGGTGGCGATCTTCGTCTTCCTCATGCTGCGGCTCACGCCGGGCGATCCGGCGGCGGTGATCGCCGGCGACAACGCAACCTCCGACCAGATCGCGATGATCCGCGAGAAGCTCGGTCTCGACCTGCCGATCTGGCAGCAGTTCGCGATCTGGATCGGCAACATGCTGCACGGCAATCTGGGCGAGAGCTTCTTCTTCAAGAAGACCGTCGTCGAGCTGATCGAGCAGCGCCTCGAGCCGACCCTGGCGCTGTCGATCTGCACGCTGGTCATCTCCGTGTTCACCGCCGTGCCGCTCGGCGTGCTGGCCGCCTACCGCCAGGGCTCGTGGGTCGACCGCGTGGTCATGGGCATCTCGGTGCTGGGCTTCTCCATGCCGACCTTCGTCATCGGCTACATATTGATCTACATCTTCGCCATCGACCTCGGCTGGCTGCCGGTCCAGGGCTACGTCCGCATCGGCGTCGACTTCTGGCAGTTCCTCGAGCGCATGATCCTGCCCAGCATCACGCTGGCGATCGTCTACATCGCACTGCTGGCCCGCATCACCCGCGCCAGCATCCTCGAGGTGCTGAACGAGGACTACATCCGCACCGCCCGCGCCAAGGGCCTCAGCACCCGCGTCGTGCTGATGCGCCACGCGCTGCGCAATGCCGCCGTGCCGATCCTGACCGTGATCGGCATCGGCATCGCGCTGCTGATCGGCGGCGCCGTCGTGACCGAGAGCGTCTACGGCCTGCCTGGGCTGGGCCGGCTCACCGTCGAGGCGGTGCTGAGCCGCGATTTCCCGACCATCCAGGCGGTCATCCTGATGTTCTCGGTGGTCTACGTCGTCATCAACCTGCTGATCGACATCAGCTACACCCTGTTCGATCCGAGGATCCGCTATTGAGCGCGACACTTCCCGACGCGATCGTCGATTCCGCGGCGATCGCGGCCGCGACGTCCAGGCGCCGCAGCGTGTGGGCACTGGCGATCCGCAATCCCAGCGTCATCTTCGGCGGCGTGATCCTGCTGCTCATGCTCCTCATCGCCATTCTCGCGCCGTATCTCGGCACGGTCGACCCGACGCGCATCGATCCGGCCATGCGCAACAAGAAGCCGGACACGGTGCTGACCTACCGCCTCGACGACGGCACGCCGGCCCACCGCACGGCGATCATGGGCACCGACAGCCTGGGCCGCGACGTCTACAGCCGCGTGATCTACGGCACGCGCGTGTCGCTCACCGTCGGCATCTCGGTCGCCATCATCGCGGTCGCGCTCGGACTGGTGATCGGCCTGGTCGCCGGCTACGTGCGCTGGGCCGACGGCATCATCATGCGCATCATGGACGGGCTGATGGCGATCCCGCCCATATTGCTGGCCATCGCCCTGGTCTCGATCTGGCGCGCCGGCCTGGTCACCGTGATCTTCGCCATCGTCGTGCCCGAGGTGCCGCGCGTCGTGCGCCTGGTGCGCTCGGTCGTGCTCACCGTGCGCGAGGAGCCCTATGTCGAGGGCGCGATCTCGGTCGGCACGCCCACCATCACCCTGATGTGGCGCCACATCCTGCCCAACACCGTGGCGCCGTTGATCGTGCAGGCGACCTTCACCGCCGCTGCCGCCATCATCATCGAGGCGATCCTGAGCTTCCTCGGCATCGGCATCCCGCCCGAGACGCCGAGCTGGGGCAACATCATGGCCGAGGGCCGCACGCTGTTCCGCGTCTTCCCGCACAACATCATGTATCCGGGCATCTTCCTCGCCTTCGCCGTCCTCGCCATCAACATCATGGGTGACGGCCTGCGCGACACGCTCGACCCGAAGATGAGTAAAAAAGTCTGATGTCTGAGAACAAAGGCGACAAGACCAAGCCGATCCTCGAGGTCCGCAACCTCACCGTCGCCCTGCCCAAAGGCGCCGATCGCGCGCTCGCCGTCGAAAAGGTGAGCTTCACCGTCAATCCCGGCGAGATCGTCTGCCTGGTGGGCGAGTCGGGCTCGGGCAAGTCGGTCATCGCCTTCACCGTGATGGGCCTGCTGGCCAAGGCGCTGAAGCCGACCAGCGGCGAGATCCTGCTGGAGGGCGAGAACATCCTGGCGGCCTCGGAGGATCGCCTGCGCCAGCTGCGCTGCACGCGCATGTCGATGATCTTCCAGGAGCCGATGACGGCGCTGAACCCGGTCATGACCTGCGGCGAGCAGATCGACGAGGTGCTGGAGACCCACACCAAGCTCGATGCGGCGGCGCGCAAGGCCAAGATCATCGCCATCCTGACCCGCGTGAAGCTGCCGGAGCCGGAGCGCATCTACGCCTCCTTCCCGCACCAGCTCTCGGGTGGCCAGCGCCAGCGCATCATGATCGCCATGGCGCTGGTGCTCGATCCGGTGCTGCTGATCGCCGACGAGCCCACGACCGCGCTCGACGTCACGACCCAGGCCGAGATCCTGAAGCTGATCGCCGAGCTGCAGGCCGGCCAGGGCACCGGCGTGCTGTTCATCACCCACGACTTCGGCGTCGTCGCCGAGATCGCCCACCGCGTGGCCGTGCTGCGCTGGGGCGAGCTCGTCGAGATGGGCCAGACCGAGCAGATCCTGGCGCGCCCGGCGCAGGACTACACCAGGATGCTGATCTCCTCGGTGCCGTCGATCGTGCCGGCGCACCGCGGCGTGCGCCGCGAAGGCGAGACCGTGTTGCGCACCGACAAGCTGGGCAAGACCTACGTCTCCAAGGGTTTCTTCCAGAAGGGCCGCACCGTGAAGGCCGCAACCGAGGTCGACCTCGACATCCGCCGCGGCGAGACGCTCGGCATCGTGGGCGAATCGGGCTCGGGCAAGTCGACGGTGGCGCGCTGCATCGCGCGCCTGATCGATCCCACCGAGGGCAAGATCTATCTCGGCGACACCGAGATCGCGACCCTGTCGGCGGGCAAGCTGCGCCCGCACCGCCGCAAGGTGCAGATCGTCTTCCAGGACCCTTATCGTTCGTTGAACCCGCGCATGACCGTCGGCGACTCGGTGATCGAGGGCCCGATGAACTTCGGCCTCGGCCGGAAAGAGGCGCTGGCCCGCGCCCGCGCGCTGATGGAGACCGTGCGGCTCGATCCCAACGCGCTCGACCGCTATCCGCACCAGTTCTCGGGCGGCCAGCGTCAGCGCATCTGCATCGCCCGCGCGCTCGCCATGGAACCCGAGCTGCTGATCGCCGACGAGGCGGTGTCGGCGCTCGACGTTTCCGTGCAGAAGCAGGTGCTCGAGCTGCTCGACGAGATCCGCCAGCGGCTGAAGCTCGCCGTGCTGTTCATCACCCACGACCTGCGCGTCGCCGCCCAGATCTGCGACTTCGTGGCCGTCATGAGCCAGGGCCGCGTGGTCGAATACGGTGCCGCTGAGCAGGTCTTCGGCGCGCCGCGGCATGAGTACACCAAGGCGCTGTTCGCCGCCGCCCCCGGCCGCAACTGGGATTTCACCAAGGCGAGCGCGGCCTAGAGTCGTTCCGATTGTCATGCCCCTCCCCCGTCTCGGGGGAGGTGGCGGCGTAATCGCCGACGGAGGGGGAGCCCCAGCCGAAGTGTCTGCAAGCTAGAGATCATGATCTTAATTGGAGAGAGCTGCCGTATGGCACCCCCTCCGTCGCCGCATGACGGCGCCACCTCCCCCGAGACGGGGGAGGAATGACGGTCGAATGAATAGATCTTCGTCCGAAAGACTCTGACCAAGTCGCATAGGGTGGCAAAGGGTTGCCGGTTCGAGAGGCCGGGTACAGACTTCGATCATGCCCAGCGGTTTCCTCGAAGACGCCTCCTTCAACCAGTCGCCGGCCTTCGGCGATGTCGATCTCTTCAGCGCCGACCGGCCGCTGGCCGACGCGGCGGCGCGCTACGGGCTCGATCTCGCGGCGCTGTCCAGATGCGGCAAGGACTACGGCGCGGCCGAGACGCTCGATCTCGGCCGCGTCGCCAACGAGAATCCGCCCGCGCTGCGCACGATGGACGGCAAGGGCAACCGCATCGACTTCGTCGAGTTCCATCCCGCCTATCACGCGCTGATGGCCAGGAGCGTGGGCTGGGGCATCCATGCCTCGGCGCACGACGGCAGCGACCCGGCGGGCCCGATGGCGAGCCGCGCCGTGCGGCTCTATCTGGCGACGCAGGCCGAGAGCGGCCACCTCTGCCCCATCACCATGACGCACGCCTGCGTGGGCGCCCTGCGCGCGGAACCGGCGCTGCTGGAGAAGTGGCTGCCCAGGATCCAGACGCGCACCTACGACCAACGTGCGTTGCCCTGGTTCGACAAGCGCGGCGCCACCCTCGGCATGGGCATGACCGAGCGCCAGGGCGGCACCGACGTGCGCGCCAACATGACCGAAGCGACTCCGCACGGCGACCATGTCGAGATCAGCGGCCACAAATGGTTCATGTCGGCGCCGATGTGTGACGCGTTCCTGGTGCTGGCCCAGGCAAAAGGCGGCCTCACCTGTTACCTGATGCCGCGCCATCGGCCCGACGGCAGCCAGAACGCCATCCGCTTCCAGCGCCTGAAGAACAAGCTCGGCAACAGGTCGAACGCCTCGTCCGAGGTCGAATTCCATGGCGCGTATGCCGAGCGGGTCGGCCCGGAAGGCGCGGGCGTGCGCACCATCATCGAGATGGTGAACCTCACGCGGCTGGACTGCGCGGTGGCCTCGGCCGGCCAGATGCGCATCGCGCTCAGCCAGGCGCTGCACCACATCCGCAACCGCTCGGTGTTCCAGAAGCGGCTGTCCGACCAGCCGGCGATGCGCGCCGTCGCCGCCGACATGGCGCTCGAGCTCGAGGCGCAGGTGGCGCTGGTCTTCCGCCTCGCCCATGCCGTCGACCGGGCGGCAACCGATCCGCGCCAGGCCGCCTATGCGCGGCTGCTGACGCCCGCCGTGAAGTTCCTGGTGTGCAAGAGCACGCCGCAGGTCGTCTACGAATCGCTCGAGTGCCTGGGCGGCAACGGCTACACCGAGGATCTCCCGCTGGCGCGCTACTATCGCGAGGCGCCGCTCAACGCGATCTGGGAGGGCTCGGGCAACGTCATGGCGCTCGACGTGCTGCGCGCGGCCGGCCGCCATGCCGATGCCAGCCTCGATACGCTCTCGCGCCTCGTGCGCACCGCGTCGCAGGCCTTCCACGTCGGCCCGCTGGCGCAGGCACTCGAACGCACCCTGAAGTCGCCCGACGCCGAGCGCCGCGCGCGCTTCCTGTGCGAAGGCCTGGCGAAGATTGCGGCCCTGGCCGCGCTGGTCGAGGCCAGGTCCGACTTCGCCACGCTCTACGGCGAGACGCGCTTCGGCACCGACCGCTTCGGCCAGTTCGGCACCGCCGATCTCGGCACGGCGGA
>Ga0070681_10001019_pt1 | contig 23727 bp, 17 predicted proteins | sample KBSC83BmetaG_FD_65650 | JGI IMG/M metagenome (GOLD analysis project Ga0070681, IMG submission 65650) | Corn rhizosphere microbial communities from Kellogg Biological Station, Michigan, USA - KBS C8-3B metaG | ecosystem: Host-associated > Plants > Roots > Rhizosphere | place: USA: Michigan...
ATCGCGCGCTCCTTGCGCAGACGCAGGGCGCTGATTATGTCGCGTTTGGCAGTTTCTTTGCATCGTCGGTCAAACCCGGCGCAGTGCACGCGTCGCTGGCACTGTTACAACAAGCCCGGCAACGAATTGAGTTGCCGCTGGTCGCCATCGGCGGCATTACACCCGACAACGCGAACGCACTGATTGGTGCCGGCGCCGATGCGATTGCGGTTATAGCGGCCTTATTCGCCGCGCCGGATGTCGAATTTGCGGCGCGCAGGTTCTGTGAGTTGTTTCCGGTGAATGCCGCACATGACCTCGCGCAATGAAGAGTTGTTCGCCGCGGCCCAGTGCGTAATTCCGGGCGGAGTCAATTCGCCAGTGCGCGCGTTTCGCGCCGTCGGCGGCACGCCGCGTTTCTTTGCGCGCGGTCGAGGCGCGCGCGTGTGGGATGCCGACGACGCGGAGTACATCGATTATGTCGGCTCGTGGGGTCCGTTGATCCTGGGTCACGCGCATCCCGTCGTCGTGCAGGCGGTGCAGGCGGCAGCCGCGCAAGGACTGAGTTTCGGCGCGCCGACCGCCGCGGAGGTCGAGCTCGCCGAACTCTTGTGCAAACGCGTACCCGGACTGGAGCAAGTGCGCCTGGTCAATTCGGGAACCGAAGCAACCATGAGCGCGATCCGGCTCGCGCGCGGATTTACCGGCCGCTCTTCAATCATCAAATTCGAGGGCTGCTACCACGGCCACGCCGACGCGCTCTTGGTAAAAGCCGGGTCGGGCGCGCTCACGTTAGGCAATCCGAGCTCGGCGGGCGTACCCGCCGAGACCGCGGCGCACACGCGGGTGCTCGAATACAATAATGTCGAGATGCTGGAGGCGGTGCTCGCGCGCGACGGTGATTCGATCGCATGCATAATCGTCGAACCGGTCGCCGGCAATATGAATCTGGTTGCTGCAAGCCGCGAGTTTCTCGTGGCGCTGCGCGCATTGTGCACGCGCCATGGCGCACTGCTGATATTTGATGAAGTGATGACGGGCTTCCGTGTCGGCCCATCCGGCGCGCAGGGTTTGTTCGGCATTACCGCAGATCTGGTGACGCTAGGCAAAGTCATCGGCGGCGGCATGCCGCTCGGCGCGTTTGGCGGCAGGCGCGATGTCATGCAAGCGATCGCACCGCTCGGTCCGGTGTATCAGGCGGGTACGTTGTCTGGGAATCCAGTCGCTGTCGCAGCAGGCCTGGCAACGCTCAAGCTAATAGAGGCCCCAAGCTTTTTCGACGAGCTTGCCGCAACCACGCGCGCGCTGACCGAGGGCCTGACAGCCGCTGCGCGCGCGAGCGGAGTGGCGTTTTCGGCCCAGTCCGTCGGCGGCATGTTCGGAATTTACTTTCGTGCGATGCCGCCGCAAAGCTACGCCGAAGTCATGCAAAGCGATGCGCAGGCATTCAAGCGGTTTTTTCACGCGATGCTCGAACACGGGATTTACTTTGCACCTTCGGCGTTCGAAGCAGGATTTGTATCCGCCGCGCATGGCCGCGACGAAATCGAAACCACCCTTGCCGCCGCGCGCCGCTATTTCAAGTCCGCAATCTGAAGCGGCTGCACGCGACCACGAAAGTCCGGGAGCTATCGCCCGGCACGAACGCTGCCGTCAGCGCAGTCCCGCCATGTATTCCGACACCGACTTGATTTCCTGGTCGGACAAGCGCGCGGCGATCGTGCGCATCATTTTGCCCGGGTCATTGGCGCGTTCCCCGGTGCGGAAAGCCTGCAATTGCGCGGCGCTATATTCGGAGTATTGGGCTGCGACCCGCGCAAACTGCGCCGGGATGCCGGCACCATTCGGACCGTGGCACGAAGCGCACGCGGCGATACCTTTGGCCGCAATGCCGCCACGGTAAATTTGTTGTCCAAGCTTCACCAAATCGGGATTTCTGGCCGCACGTGTCTTGGGTTTTTGCGCCTCAAAATAGGCACCGATATTATTCATGTCTTGGGGCGATAGCGTTGCTGCCATGCCGACCATGATCGGATTCCTGCGTTCGCCCGATTTAAAGTTGGCGAGTTGCTTGGCGGTATAGTCGGCGTGCTGCCCGGCGAGCACCGGATTCACCGGACTCACGCTGTTACCGTCAGCCGCGTGGCAGGCTGCACACACGTTGGTCACAATCTGCTGCGCTTGTGCCGGATCGGCTTTGGCTGCCTGCTCGGCGGCCTGGCCAAGCGGCACATACGCGGCGCAGATGACGACCAATAGCGCCGTAATAAATCGCATGCATTTCTCCCTGCAACGTTGCAACCCGAATAAAACGCCGTATTCTATCGAATTCGCACTTCACCGGCTAGACCGCAGCAGACATGACTACACTGCGCAACATCGAATTCGTCACCACGGTAGCCGACACGCGTGCATTGCCTCCGGCGCGCGGCGCCGAGGTCGCGTTTGTCGGTCGTTCCAATGCCGGCAAATCGAGCGCGATCAACGCGCTCGCGCAGCGCAAGCGCATGGCTTTCGTCAGCAAGACGCCAGGGCGCACGCAGCACATCAATTTCTTCCGTGTCGGTGAAAATCGTTATTTGGTCGATTTGCCGGGCTATGGTTACGCCGCGGTGCCCGCGGCTGCGCGCGCACATTGGAATGTACTTATCGGCGGTTATGTACAAACGCGCACATGCCTGCGCGGCGTAGTGCTGATCATGGATGCGCGCCGACCACTTACCGAGCTTGACCGGCAGCTGTTTAAGTGGCTCGAACCGACCGGAACGCCAGTGCATGTGCTGCTGAGCAAATCCGATAAACTCAGTCATAGCCAGGCGGGCGCCACTCTGCGCAACGTCAGTGCGGTGCTGCAAAGTGTTTACGCCAACAGCAGCGTGCAGCTTTTTTCGAGCACGCGTAAAATTGGTCTCGTGGAAGCAGCCGCCAAGGTCCAGCACTGGTTGGCCGACGGCAGAAATAAAAAACCCCCGGTTAAAGGGGAGTAAAACCGGGGGTCAAGCCCTAATAAAGATTAGGACGCCCGCTCAGGGAGGAGAAGCGGGAGACGATTAGACATCGTCTAAATGATAAGACCCTGCTAATAGCAACGAGTTCCCGCTACGGCACAAAAAACTAATTTAAACGTTTCAATTACTTGCTCAGATTCCATGGATATTCTTGGTCATTTTCCGCAGCGTCGAATGCGACGTAATCGCCGCGACGAGTTCTCGCGCCGTCTGGTACGCGAACATCGCGTAACGACCGATGATCTGATCTATCCGGTGTTTGTGATCGATGGCAAACGCCGCTCCGAGCGCATCGCATCGATGCCGGGAATCTTGCGCTACACCATCGATGCACTGCTGCCGCATGCCGAGCATTGCGTAAAACTCGGTATTCCGGTGCTCGCTATTTTTCCAGCCATCGAAGCTAACCTCAAAACGGCGGACGGCCGCGAAGCAACTAATTCGAAGGGCTTGGTGCCGCGCACCGTCGCTGCGCTGAAAAAACGGTTTCCCGAATTAGGCGTGATCACAGATGTCGCACTCGATCCTTACACGACCCACGGTCATGACGGCCTGCTCGACGCGGCGGGAAATGTGCTGAACGATGAAACCATCGCCGTGTTGCAGCGCCAGGCCCTGGTCAATGCCGCAGCCGGCGTCGATATCGTTGCGCCATCCGACATGATGGACGGACGCATCGGCGCGATTCGAGCCGCGCTCGATGCCAAAGGCCATATTCATACGCGCATTCTTGCCTACGCGGCAAAATATGCGTCGGGCTTCTATGGTCCGTTTCGTGACGCAGTGGGTTCTTCCGCACGACTGCGTCACGGCAACAAGTTCACTTACCAGATGGATCCCGCTAACACCAACGAGGCATTATGGGAAGTCGGTCTCGATCTCGCCGAAGGCGCAGACATGGTGATGGTGAAACCGGGCCTGCCCTATCTCGACATCATTCGTCGCGTCAAAGATGAATTCAAGGCGCCGACCTGCGTCTATCAGGTCAGCGGCGAGTATTCAATGCTGATGGCGGCGATAAAAAACGGCTGGCTCGATGAGCGCCAGTGCGTGCTCGAAGTGTTGACTGCTTTTAAGCGCGCCGGCGCTGACGCGATACTCACGTACTTCGCCGTCTCTGCCGCGACCTGGCTCAAACATAACAGATAATTCATTCTGCAACGATCAGTGCCTGTACCGCCTCGCGTTTGACGCGCTCGATCGGTTTGCCCTGCGCGCTTGCCTTGAGCTGGGAACGTAATTCGCGCAGCGATAGCACGGTAAGATGAATCTCCACGCCGACGCGATCGAATGAAAAAATGGGCGCTGCCAGAGGCATGTCGCCTGCATAAAGGTGCGCATCGCCGCAGCGGAAATCAATGTTGCGGTGGAGCAGGTAATGTTCGACGCTTTTGGCGTTGTCGGTGAACAGCTGGAGATGAATGCCGGCATATTTACCGGCGCTGCCGCGGAGCACCGCACCGGTCAAATACGGATTGAAACGCGCGAATTCGTCCATCACTTCCAGCGCGAGTTGACGCAATTCGCGCAATTGGGCCGGATGATCCTGCTGGTACAGTTCGCGATAAAGCCGCAGGGCGGAATCGATTTCATCGTTATTCGGCAGCTGGCGCGTATCTGATAGGCCTGCCTGATGTGCCGCTTTACGCTTGGCGAGCGCGTAATCTTCGATGCCGTCTTCAGCCATCAGGCGCGCCGCCAGATGTGCGAGGCGCTCGCGCGTGTCATTGCGGGTTTGGCTGCGTGGCATAGGTTCAGAACAGCTGTCCTTTGACCTCTTCCGGTGGCTTGGGGACACCCGGCGCAGCGAGCGTCGGCGCTGATTCGCTTTCGCGCTCGCGCTCAGCGGGGAGAAATTCCTGATAAAAATATTCGACTTTGCCTTCCGGGTCGCGCAGACCGGTTTCAGGATTGATTCGCGCCTGCACTATGCCTTCGGGCACGCTGCGTGGCTGCTCTTCGACGCCTTTCATCGCTTTTCCCATATAGCCCATCCACATGGGCAAGGCTGCCTGCGCGCCGGTCTCGTTACGACCCAGCGTATGCGGATTGTCGAAGCCGATCCACGCCACAGCCACCAAACCGGTGCCGAAACCGCAGAACCAGGCGTCGACGAAGTCGTTCGTGGTTCCGGTTTTGCCCGCGAGGTCATTGCGCCCGAGTTGCATTGCACGCGCCCCGGTTCCCATGCGCACGACGTCCTGCAATAAGCTCGTCATGATGAATGCATTGCGTGCATCGATGACGCGCTCGGCGTTTGCACCGGCACGTTCAGGACGCGTCTGCGCAACTGTGTTGCCCTTCGCATCTTCGATGCGCGTGATGAAGTACGGGTTGACGCGAAAACCGCCGTTCGCGAAAACCGCAAATGCGCCGACCATCTGCCATGGCGTCACGTTGCCCGCACCGAGCGCCATGGTGAGATACGGCGGATGATATTTAGGGTCGAATCCGAAACGCGTAATGTAATCCTGCGCGTACTGCGGCGTGATGGCCTGCAGTATTCGCACCGACACAAGATTTTTTGATTTGACAAGCGCGGTACGCATACGCATCGGCCCGTCGAATTTGCCGTCGAAGTTGTGCGGCTCCCACGGCTCGGAGCCGGTCTTACTCGCGTCGAACACCAACGGCGCGTCGTTGATGATGGTTGCCGGCGTGAAGCCCTTCTCGAGTGCCGCCGAATAGATAAACGGTTTAAAACTCGATCCGGGCTGGCGCAGCGCCTGTGTGACGTGGTTATATTTGTTGCGGTTGAAATCAAAGCTGCCTACCAACGAGCGCATCGCGCCATCGGCGGGATCTATCGATACCAGCGCTGCCTCGACCTGGGGCAGCTGCGAAATTTGCCAATGTCCTTTCTCGTCCTTCTGTACCCGAATTAGAGCGCCGCGCCGCAAGCGCTGATTCGCAGGCGCTTTGTCCCCGAGCATGCGTTGCGCGAACTTCAGCGCATCGCCGCTCAATTCGATCGTCTCGCCGCCTTTGCGATAGACCTTAACCGCTTTCACTCCGGCGTCGAGCACCAGCGCAGGATATATGTCGTCGCTTTCGAATTCGTCCTGCAACGCGTCTTCGAAATCCTCTTCGGTTGACTGTGCCCCAAGCTCGGCGTAGCTTTCGGCGCCGCGATAGCCGTGGCGCCGGTCATACTCAAGGACGCCTTTGCGCACCGCGCCGTAGGCGGCTTCCTGATCCGCCGCCGATAAAGTCGTATAAACCTTGAATCCGCGCGTGTAGGCGTCCTCCTGGAAACGGTCGTAAACCACCTGTCGCACCATCTCGGCAAAATGATCGGCTTTTACGGCGAAATCATTGAAATATCTTTTGACCGCCAGCGGTTGCCTGTCGGCACTCTGCCACTGTTCGTCGTCGATGAAATTGAGCTCGCGCATGCGCCGCAGCACGTATTGCTGGCGCAATTTGGCGCGCTTGGGATTGACGACCGGATTGAAGCTGGAGGGTGCCTTCGGCAATCCGGCGAGCATCGCCATTTCGGCGACGTTTAACTGATCGAGCGTTTTGCCGAAGTAGATTTGCGCGGCAGCAGCGAACCCATAGGCGCGCTGGCCTAGATAGATCTGATTGACGTAGAGCTCGAGGATCTGGTCCTTGGTCAGACTATGCTCGATTTTGAATGCGAGCAGCATCTCATTGAATTTGCGTGTCAGCGTTTTTTCCTTGGACAGAAAAAAATTGCGTGCGACCTGCATAGTGATGGTGCTGGCTCCCTGGCGTGCGCCGCCGTAGACAAAATTTGACATCGCGGCGCGAATGACGCCGACATAATCGACACCCCCGTGCTGGTAAAAACGCTCGTCCTCGGCGGCGAGAATCGCATCGCGCATCGCCTTGGGCACGGCGCCGATCGTGACGACCGCGCGCCGCTCTTCGCCGAACTCACCGATCAGTTGACCCTCGGCGCTGTACACGCGCAACGGCACCTTCGGCCGGTAATCGGTTAATTTGTCCAAGGTCGGCAGCGTGGGATAAACAATTACTGCTGCAAAAACAAAGACTAATACAGCAGCCATCGCGGTGGACACCACCAGGATCAGCGGCAATGCCCACCAGCGCGAAATAATCGATGGATTAAGTGCCAAGGCGATTGTTGTAAAAAAACAACAGCTTAAAATCGCGACTTAAGCGAGGATACACGCCAGAGGAAGCCACATGCTTAATAATTAGGCTATATTGCAAATCGCTATTATAAACGCGGTCGAGGCCAAAAGGAATTAAGCGGAAATACTTTACACAGTGTAGAGTTGTTGCTAGCATTTAATGTAAATTATATAAACCGATCCTAACCAGCCCATGTTTAAGGGAAATTTGAACTTTAACCTCGAAGGTATCGAACGACTTTTCAAGTCGAGACCGCCGGCCCTGATCGGCTGCGATATCAGCTCGTCATCGGTGAAAATGGTCGAGATCTCGGAGGCCGGTAAGAATCTCCACCGCGTGGAACGCTACGCCATCGAGCCTCTGCCGCGCGACTCGGTCGTTGACGGCAATATCATGAATCTCGATGCCGTCAGTGACTGCCTGAAACGCGGTTGGAAGCGCATGGGCACCAACATCAAAAATCTCGCGCTGGCGCTGCCGTCCGCGGCCGTAATCACCAAAAAAATCGTTGTTCCCGCCGGCCAGCAGGACAATGAGCTCGAGTTGCAGGTCGAAACCGAGGCTAACCAATACATCCCGTTTGCGCTGGATGAAGTCAATCTTGACTTCCAGGTCATCGGACCTGCACCCAATAGCCCCGATGATGTCGAAGTGTTGATCGCCGCTTCGCGCAAGGACAAGATTGAGGACCGCGTCGCCGCCGCCGAGGCCGCCGGACTCAAGGCGGTCGTAATGGATGTCGATTCCTTTGCCACGCAGACCGCATTCGAGTTAATCCAGCGTCAACTGCCCGAAAACGGCAAAGACCAGAATATCGCGATTGTCGACGTCGGCACCGCGATGATGAATCTTAACGTGCTGCGCAATGGCCAATCGATCTATATGCGCGAGCAGCCATTCGGCGGCAACCAGCTGACGCAGGAAATCCAGCGCCTGTTCGGCATGTCGCCCGAGGAAGCTGAAGCCGCAAAACGTGCGGGCGGCCTCCCCGACAATTACGAAACCGACGTGCTGGCCCCGTTTCTCGATACGCTTGGTCTCGAAGTTGCGCGTGCATTGCAGTTTTTCTTCACGTCCACCCAGTTCAATCAGGTGAACCATATTCTGCTCGGTGGCGGCTGCGCGGCGATTCCCGGCATCGATGAAGTGGTGGCAAAGCGCGCTTCGGTCAATACCATAATCGCAAATCCATTCGCCAATATGGCTCTTTCGTCGAAGATCAGGCCCAAATTGCTGACCAGCGATGCGCCATCGCTGATGGTGGCGTGCGGGCTTGCAATGCGGAGATTCGACTCATGATCCGCATCAACCTGCTGCCGCATCGCGAGATCAAGCGCAAGCGGCAACAAAAAGAATTTTACTTTATGCTCGCCTCGGTTGCCGGCCTTGGCGCAGCGATATGGTTTGCGGTACACACCGTCCTTGGCAGTCAGCTCGAGGAACAAAACAACCGCAACGGCTATCTCGAAAGCGAGATCGCGTCACTCGACAAGCAGATCGATGAAATCAAAAAGCTCAAGGAACAAACCGCCGCGCTGCTGCAGCGTAAAAAAGTGGTCGAGACGCTGCAGGCCAATCGCGCGGAAACGGTGTATTTGCTCGATCAACTCGTGCGGCAACTGCCCGATGGGATCTATCTGAAAGCCGTTTCGCAAAAAGGCAATCGGGTCAACATTACTGGCTATGCACAATCGAATGCGCGCGTCTCGACCTTCATGCGCAATCTTGAATCGTCGCCTTATCTTGAAAATCCAAGCTTAATCGAGATCAAGGCTGCGACTGACCGCAACGCACGGATCAGCGAATTCAGCCTTGCGGTGTCGTTGACGCGGAACAAGGCAGACCCATCGGCCAAGAACCCTGCGGTCAAACCGGTTGCGGGCGCACCCGCAGCCATTCCGACCGCGCGGGTGGTGGCCTCCGATGCAGCGGGGACAAAAAAATGACCCTCGACGATCTGCGCCGCCTCGACCCCAAGAACATAGGTAGTTGGCCGGCTTTACCGAAGCTCGGCGTGCTGCTGCTCGTGCTGATCATTCTCGTTGGTGCCAGTTACTTTCTGGATTGGCAAGGCCAGCTTGAGACAATCGACAACGCCAAGAGAAAAGAAAGTACATTGCGCGACACTTTCCTCGATAAGAAGAAGCAGGCGATCGATCTCGATGCCTATCGCAAACAGCTTGACGACATCGACAAGGCTTTCGGCACGTTATTGAAACAGCTTCCGAGCAAGTCCGAAATGGAAGCACTGCTTACGGACATCAATCAGGCAGGCCTCGGACGCGGCCTGCAATTCGAGCTGTTCAAACCGGCGCCCTCTGAAAACGTGTCCGAATTCTACGCCGAGCTCCCGATCAGTATTCGCGTCACCGGCGGCTACCATGACATGGGCGCCTTCGCGAGCGATATCTCAAAACTGTCGCGCATCGTGCTGCTCAATGATGTGCAGTTGACTCAGGTTAAAGACAGTACATTGGCAATGGATGTCGTGGCCAAGACCTACCGCTATCTCGACGAAGAAGAAATCGCGAAACAGAAAAAAGCAGCGAAAGAAGCCAAGGATAAAGCGGCCAAAAAATGAAGCGCGATATTCTTATTCCCGTCGTCTTCTGCATGGGGCTCGCCGCCTGCGGCGGCGAGCAATTTTCGGACCTCAAACAATTCGTCAAGGACTCCGATAATCTGCCGCACGGACGTATCGCGCCGCTGCCCGAGGTAAAACCGTATGAGCCGTTCACTTACGATGCCTACAATCTCGTCGATCCGTTCAAGCCGCGCAAGATCGAGCCGCCTAAAACTGCCGGCGGCGGCGGCATTCAACCCGACTTGACTCGACGCAAGGAGCCGCTTGAGGCTTACCCGCTCGAGAACCTGCGTATGGTAGGGACGTTGCAGCAGAACAAAAACAACTTTGCGTTGGTGAAAACACCCGATAACAATCTGTTCCGGGTCAAAATCGGTAACTATATGGGTCAGAATTTCGGCCTAATCACCGAAATTTCGGAGTCGACGATAAAACTCAAAGAACTCGTGCAAGACAGCAGCGGTGACTGGACCGAGCGTGTGAGCACGATGACGCTGATCGACGAATCCGGCAAATAACACAGCGCAGCAGGAGCCGCGTGGCATGCCGCCGACGGCTTCGATGATTGATCAGGAGGCAAGACCATGAACAAGATCAGCTTGATTGCAAAAATGATGCGTCGCCTTATATGGGTGGTCAGCCTATGCGCGGCTCCCGTCTTTACGGCCTGGTCCCAACCAGCGGGACCCGAGGTGACAAACAGCATCGAGGCCATCAATGTCGCGGGCCAGGTGGGAGGCAACGTTGTCGTTCGCATCACGCTTAAACAGCCGCTTGCCAATCCTCCAGCCGGATTTACCATCAACAATCCGCCGCGGATCGCATTCGATTTCCCGGGGACCCGCAACGCGCTTGGCAAGAACATGCAGGAAGTCGGCGAGGGCGACCTGCGCAACATGAACATTGTGCAGGCGGGCGATCGCACGCGGCTGGTGATGAACCTGTCCAAGCCGCTGGGCTACGAGACCAAAATCGATGGTGCGAACGTGATCATCACGTTGCAGGCCGCGGCAAGCACCGCAAGCGCGCCGGTAACGGCCCATTTCGCCGAAGCCAAGCCCGGCGATACCCGCCACAGCCTGCGCGACGTAAGCTTCCGGCGCGGGCCGAATGGCGAGGGCCGTATCATCGTCGACCTATCGGACAATGCGGTCGGCATCGATTTGCGTCAGCAGGGCAGGAGCTTAATTGTCGAGTTCCAGAACACCGCGCTGCCGAAGAACCTCGAGCGCCGCCTTGATGTAGTTGATTTCGCCACTCCCGTGCAGACGATCGACGCGTTCGCGCAGGGCAGCAATTCGCGCATCGCGATCGAACCGAAGGGTTTATGGGAGCATTCGGCCTATCAGACCGACAACCGCTTCATCGTCGAGGTCAAACCAATTGTCGAAGACCCGACCAAACTGATCCAGGGCTCACGCCAAGGCTATACCGGCGAAAAATTGTCGCTCAATTTCCAGAACGTCGAAGTGCGCGCGGTATTACAGGTGATCGCCGACTTTACCGGCTTTAACTTCATCACCAGCGACACGGTCTCCGGCAACCTCACGCTACGGCTGAAAGACGTGCCGTGGGATCAGGCGCTCGACATTATTTTGCAGACCAAGGGTCTCGACATGCGCAAGAACGGGAATGTGGTGTGGATTGCGCCGCGTGATGAGCTGGCAACCAAGGAAAAGCTTGCGCTCGAATCACAGGCGCAGATCGCCGATCTCGAGCCGATCCGCACCGAGTCGTTCCAATTGAATTACCAGAAAGCCGAGGCATTCCAGAATATCCTCGCCAACAAAGACCAGCGCATACTGTCCAAGCGCGGCAGCGCGGTGGTTGATCCGCGTACCAATACCTTATTTGTACAGGATACGCCCTCGCGGCTCGAATCGGTTCGTGCGCTGATTCGCAAGATCGACGTTCCTGTGCGGCAGGTGATGATCGAGGCGCGCATTGTCGAAGCATCTGATACCTTCAGCCGCAATCTGGGTGCGCGGCTCGGCGTGAATCAACGTCAAGGCGACAGTATTCTCAACAGTTCGAATCGGTTTGTGGTCGGAGGAAATCTCGATTCAACCGGTTTCAATACCGCTCAAATTGCGACCCCACTACCAAACGTTGGCGGTGCGGCGGGGACCTTCAATCAGACACTCGGGGTGAACTTGCCGGCGCTAGGCCTTGCGGGCTCCAATCCCGGTGTATTTTCTCTGATACTGTTCAACGAGGGGCTGACGCGTTTCCTCAACATGGAGGTTACGGCGCTCCAGGCGGACGGCAAGGGCAAGATTATCTCGAGCCCGCGCGTCATCACTGCCGACCAGGTCGAGGCAACCATCGAGCAGGGCACGGAGATCCCCTATCAGCAGGCGACTTCAAGCGGCGCGACCAGTGTCGCGTTCAAAAAAGCGACGCTATCGCTCAAGGTGAAGCCGCAGATCACGCCGGACGACAATATCATTATGGATCTCAACGTCCATAAAGACAGCGTCGGTCAAGTAACAACCGCCGGGCCATCGATCGACACCAAGCAGATTGCCACTTCAGTGCTGGTGCAAAATGGAGGCACGGTGGTGATCGGTGGAATTTACTCCCAAACCGAGTCTGACAACACCACCAAGGTGCCAGTGCTGGGTGACGTGCCGTATATCGGGTTTCTGTTCCGCAACAACTCCAAGGTTGACAACAAGAATGAACTGCTCATATTCATCAGCCCGCGCATTATCAAGAGCAGCGTGACGTTGCGATAAGCGCTTAGTCGACTGTCTCATCTCAACGGCCGGGGTACTCCCCGGCCGTTTTATTGCGGCTTGCAGCCCGTCGAGCGTTGCGCAGTGTGTCCCCGGTTTCACGCTACAATCGGGGTCATGATCAACGAACTCAGCTCAACGCAGCCGGCGCTGACAGTGCCGGGAAACATCTACCTCATCGGCCTGATGGGCGCCGGCAAGACTTCGGTCGGCCGCCTGCTGGCCAGACATTTCGAAAAGACTTTCTACGACTGCGACCACGAAATAGAGCGCCGCACGGGCGTAAAGATCTCCGTGATTTTCGAGATCGAAGGCGAGCTGGGATTCCGCGCGCGCGAATCGACCGTTCTGCGCGAGCTTGTGGGCTTGAATGATATTGTGCTCGCCACCGGCGGTGGAGCGATCTTACGCGAGGAAAATCGCCACTTGCTCAGGCAACATGGCACCGTTGTCTATCTGCGCGCATCACTCGAAGACTTGTGGCAGCGCACGCGGCATGACCGCAACCGCCCACTGCTGCAAACAATCGACCCACGGGTAAAACTCGAGCAGCTATTCATTCAACGCGACCCGTTATATCGCGAAGTCGCAACGCTGACCGTCGATACCGGCAATCAAAGCCTGCGCAGCCTCGCGCACCGGCTTGAACAGCGTTTATGCGAGCACTTTCGGCAGGCCGATCAGACGCACCGAGGCGTCGTCTGACGCGCATTGCACGGCATGCAAACAGTCCGAGTCGCGCTGGCAGATCGTAGCTATCCGATTTACATCGGCGAGCGGCTGCTCGCGCGCGCCGAACTGCTGACACAGCATATGCCGCAGCGGCGCGCCGCATTGATCACCGATAGCGTGGTGGCACCGCTTTATCTCGAGGCGTTTGCCCGGACGCTGGCCGCCGCCGGCGTCAATGTGACTTCCGTAGTCGTGCCCACAGGCGAGCAGCACAAGGACTGGGGTACGCTGAATACGATATTTGATGCGTTGCTGGCGAATCGCTGTGAGCGCAAAACCACGTTGATCGCGCTCGGCGGCGGCGTCATCGGCGATCTCACTGGATTTGCCGCCGCTACTTATCTGCGCGGCGTACCTTTTATTCAGGTGCCGACAACATTGCTCGCGCAAGTCGATTCCTCGGTCGGCGGCAAGACCGCGATCAATCATCCGCAAGGCAAGAATATGATCGGCGCGTTTTATCAGCCGCTCGCGGTGCTCGCGGACACGACCACGCTCAACTCCTTGCCGCAGCGTGAGGTCAGTGCAGGCCTTGCCGAAGTGATCAAGTATGGGTTAATCCGCGATTCGGCATTCTTTGCGTGGCTCGAAAGTAACGTCGACGCGCTCATCGCGCGAGATGCGGCCGCTTTGGCCTACGCGATTCAGCGCTCGTGCGAAAACAAAGCCGAAGTCGTGGCCGCCGACGAGCGCGAGGAGAGCGGCGCGCGCGCGCAGTTGAATCTCGGTCATACCTTCGGACATGCGATCGAAGCCGGTCTCGGCTTTGGCGTCTGGCTGCATGGCGAAGCGGTCGCTGCAGGCATGGTGATCGCTGCGCGTGTGTCGCAGCACATGGGCCTGATCAGAGCCGACGAAGTTGCGCGCATAGAAACATTGCTGGAACGCGCCCGCCTGCCCATAGCCGCCCCTGACCTTGGTCTCGCGCGTTACATGCAGCTGATGGGCACAGATAAGAAAGTAGAAGGCGGCAAAATCCGCTTTATCCTGCTGCGGGGTATCGGTTCGGCCTTCCTCACTGCCGACGTTCCGCACAGCGCGCTTGCTGCCGCGCTCACCACCTCGGTCAAACATGACTGAATTGGCGCCGTACGCGGTTGGCCCGCATAACACGCGCGGCCGTGTCCGCCGCGAGGCGCCGCCGGTCGGCCGCAGCGAGTTCCAGCGTGACCGCGATCGCATTATTCACTCGACGGCGTTCCGCCGACTCGAATATAAGACCCAGGTTTTTGTCAACCATGAAGGTGACCTGTTCCGCACGCGGCTCACGCATAGCCTCGAAGTCGCGCAAATCGCGCGATCGGTGGCGCGCAACCTACAGCTCAACGAAGATCTGACCGAAGCAATTTCGCTGGCGCATGACCTTGGCCATACCCCATTTGGCCACGCAGGGCAGGATGCACTCCATCGCTGTATGAGCTTGCGCGGCGGCTTCGAGCATAATCTTCAATCGTTGCGCGTGGTTGATTTGCTCGAACAACGGTACGCCGCGTTTGATGGCCTCAATTTATGCTTCGAAACGCGCGAGGGCATTCTCAAGCACTGTTCGCTAAAAAACGCGCGTCGGCTCGGCGCTGTCGGCGCACGCTTCTTGAAGCGGCGCAGACCGTCGCTCGAAGCCCAGCTTGCCAATCACGCCGATGAGATCGCCTACAATAATCATGACGTCGATGACGGCCTGCGCTCCGGCCTGCTTGGCATCGAGCAACTTGCCCAAGTTGATATTTTCGCGCGTCATATGAAACAAGTGTTGCGCGAGTATCCGAAGCTCGACGGACGACGGCTGGTGCACGAAACCGTGCGCCGCATGATCAGCACCCTCGTGGTGGATCTGACTCGTCAGACCGCCAAGAATATCAAAATGCATGCTCCATGCAGCGTTGAAGACGTACGCGCGGCGCCACCGCTCGTCGCTCACAGCGCCCCGATACTGCGCCAGCAGAAGGTCCTGAAGCAATTTCTGCGGCACAATCTATACCAACACCATCAGGTTGCGCGCATGACCAATAAAGCGCGGCGCATAGTGAGCGACCTATTCAATGCGTTTAATGCCGAGCCCCGTCTTCTGCCACCGCAATATTACGCGCAGGCTCAAACTGACCTGACGCGCACCATCGCCGACTATATCGCTGGAATGACCGATCGTTATGCAATACGCGAATACCGGCGGCTGTTTGCGGTCGAGGAAATCTGACCCCTTAATTTCTGCAGCGCAGCATCGCAACCTTTTTCTTTTGCTAAAGTCCGGAATTTCCACGGTTTTTCAAGGCCTTGAAGTCTTTGCCTTAAGACGGTATATTCATCAGGTTTCGCCCATGCTTTGCTAATCGAGCTCGTGACGTGATTGAGCCGACTTTTTTTGACCCGAGAGGTGTACGCATGTTGCCTCCTTCAGCCCAAGGGATGTACGACCCCGCCAACGAACACGACGCGTGCGGCGTTGGGTTTGTCGCGCATATTAAAGGCAAGAAATCACACTCGATCGTTGAGCAGGGTCTCACCATCCTGAAAAACCTCAATCATCGCGGCGCGGTGGGGGCCGACCCCAAAGCCTCGGACGGCGCAGGCATACTGCTCCAGATTCCGGATAGGTTTTTCCGCGAAGAGCTGGACAAGCAGGGATTAATCCTCCCGCCCGTGGGGCAGTACGGCGTTGGCATGGTATTCCTGCCGCGCGACCCGGCTTCACGCTTCGCGTGCGAATACGAGATCGAGCGTGCAATCAAGGACGAAGGTCAGGCGCTGCTCGGCTGGCGCGACGTGCCGACGGACAACTCCGACCTCGGCGAGTCGGTAAAGCTGATCGAGCCAGTAATCAGGCAGGTGTTTGTCGGCCGCGGTTCGGGGGTTATGGTCACCGATGCCCTCGAGCGCAAGCTCTACGTCATACGCAAAAGCTCGGGACACGCGATCCAGGCGCTCAAACTCGCGCATGGCAAGGAATTTTATGTGCCGTCGATGTCTGCGCGCACCGTAGTCTACAAGGGCATGCTGCTCGCCGGCCAAGTCGGCACTTATTATAAGGATCTGCAGGATCCGCGTGTCGTGTCTGCGCTCGCGCTCGTGCATCAGCGCTTTTCGACCAATACTTTCCCGTCGTGGGATTTGGCGCATCCGTTCCGGATGATCTGCCATAACGGCGAGATCAACACGGTGCGCGGCAACGTCAACTGGATTCGCGCGCGCCAGGGCGCAATCTCGAGCCCGATCCTGGGCCGCGATCTTGGCAAGCTATGGCCGCTGATTTATGACGGTCAATCCGATTCAGCGTCATTCGACAACGCACTTGAGCTGCTCGTGATGAGCGGCTACTCGGTAGCTCATGCAATGATGATGATGATCCCGGAGGCGTGGGAAAGCCATACGCTGATGGATGCCAACCGACGCGCGTTCTATGAATATCACGCGGCGATGATGGAGCCTTGGGACGGGCCGGCATCAATCGCCTTTACCGACGGCCGCCAGATTGGCGCCACGCTCGACCGCAACGGGCTGCGCCCGGCGCGCTACATTGTGACCGACGACGATCTTGTAATCATGGGCTCGGAATGCGGTTGCCTGCCGATTCCCGAAGAAAAGATCATCAAGAAATGGCGCTTGCAGCCGGGCAAGATGTTCCTGGTCGATCTGGAGAAGGGCCGCATCGTCGACGACAAAGAGCTCAAGGACACGCTCGCTAGTGCCAAGCCTTACGGGGAGTGGATCGAGCGCATTCGCGTCAAGCTCGATGAGGTCGAGAGCGACAAGCAGCAGCCGGAGCGATCGGTCGTGACGCTGCTCGACCGCCAGCAGGCTTTCGGCTATACGCAGGAGGACATCAAGTTCCTGATGACGCCCATGGCGGTAAACGGCGAGGAGTCGGTTGGCTCGATGGGCAATGACTCGCCGCTGGCAGTGCTGTCGGACAAAAACAAAACTTTGTATCACTACTTCAAGCAACTGTTCGCGCAGGTCACGAATCCGCCGATCGATCCGATCCGTGAGGAGCTGGTGATGTCGCTGGTATCGTTCATCGGCCCGAAGCCGAATCTGCTCGGTATCGACGAAACGAATCCGCCGATCAGGTTGGAAGTCAGCCAACCCGTGCTCGATTTCTTTGAAATGGAGAAGATCCGCCATATCGAGCGCTACACCGAAGGTAAATTCAAGTGCTGCGAGCTCGACATCTGCTACCCCGTCGCCTGGGGCAAACAGGCGATCGAAGCGCGGCTTGCATCGCTGCGCGCGCAGGCCGAGGATGCGGTGCGCAGCGGCTTCTCGATACTGATCATTTCCGACCGCAAGCTCGATCGCGACCACATCGCCATTCCGGCGCTGCTTGCGCTATCGGCAATCCACCAGCATTTGGTTGCCAACGGTCTGCGCACCTCGACCGGTCTGGTTGTCGAGACCGGCTCGGCGCGCGAAGTGCACCACTTCGCGCTCCTTGGCAGCTACGGTGCGGAGGCAACGCATCCGTATCTCGCGCTCGAGACCCTGCTCGATCTCGCGCAACACGGCCAGCTCGGATCGGGAGTAGACGGCAGGAAAGCGATCAAGAACTTCGTCAAGGCGACGGGAAAGGGGCTCAGAAAGGTAATGTCCAAAATGGGCATTTCGACCTATATGTCCTACACCGGCGCGCAAATTTTCGAGGCGGTCGGATTGTCGCGTATGCTGATCGACAAGTACTTCGCTGGCACCACATCGAATGTCGAAGGCATCGGAGTCTTCGAAGTTGCCGAGGAAGCGATTCGCATCCACCAAGCCGCATTCAGCACCGACCCGGTGCTGGCGAACGCGCTCGACGCCGGCGGCGAATACGCTTTTCGCGTGCGCGGCGAGGAACACATGTGGACGCCGGATGCGGTAGCCAAGCTGCAGCACTCGACGACCGCGAAGTCGTATTCCACGTACAAGGAATATGCGCGCATCATCGACGACCAGTCGCAGCGGCACATGACATTCCGGGGACTGTTTGAATTCCGCTTCGGGCAGTGCAAGCCGATTCCACTCGACGCGGTAGAACCTGCCGCCGAAATCGTGAAGCGCTTCTCGACCGGCGCAATGTCACTCGGCTCGATCTCGACCGAAGCGCATACTACGCTCGCGATCGCGATGAATCGCATCGGCGGCAAGTCGAATACCGGCGAAGGCGGCGAGGACCGCCGCCGCTACGAGCCGGTCAAAGCCGGCGAAACGCTCCTTTCACGCCTCGGTAAAAGCCGTGTCGAGCGCGATATCGAGCTCAACGAAGGCGACTTGCTCAAGTCGAAGATCAAGCAGGTCGCGAGCGGCCGCTTCGGCGTGACTGCGGAGTACCTTGCTTCCGCCGAGCAGATCCAGATCAAGATGGCTCAAGGTGCGAAGCCCGGCGAAGGTGGACAGTTGCCGGGTCGCAAGGTATCCGAGTACATCGCCGAGATACGTTACGCCACGCCCGGGGTGGAACTGATCAGTCCGCCGCCGCATCACGACATTTACTCGATCGAGGACTTGGCGCAGTTGATCCACGACCTGAAAAACGCCAATTCGCGCGCTTCGATCAGCGTCAAGCTGGTGTCGGAAATCGGCGTCGGCACTGTCGCTGCGGGCGTTGCCAAAGCGAAGTCCGACCACGTCACCATCTCCGGCCACGACGGCGGAACCGGGGCAAGCCCGTGGTCGTCGATCAAACACGCGGGGACGCCATGGGAACTGGGGCTTGCCGAGACGCAGCAAACGCTGGTTCTCAACCGCCTGCGCGGCCGTATTACGGTGCAGGTCGATGGCCAGATCAAGACCGGCCGTGACGTGGTCGTGGGCGCGATCCTTGGAGCCGACGAGTTCGGCTTCGCGACCGCGCCGCTGGTTGCCGCGGGCTGCATCATGATGCGCAAATGCCATTTGAACACCTGCCCGGTGGGCGTCGCGACCCAGGATCCGGTGCTGCGAAAACGGTTCACCGGCAAGCCGGAGTACGTGATCAACTATTTCTTTTTCGTCGCCGAAGAGGTGCGCGAGTTGATGGCGTGCCTCGGCATCCGCACATTCAACGAGCTCATTGGCCGCACCGATCTACTCGACACGAAGGCGGGCATCGAGCACTGGAAAGCCCGGGGCTTGGACTTCTCGAAAATCTTTTATCAGCCGAAAATGCCGGCTGAGGTTGCGCGGTTTAACTGCGAAAAACAGGATCACGGCCTCGAAAAAGCGCTCGACCATCGCTTGATAGAGCTCTCAGCATCGGCGCTCGAGCGGGGCGATCAAGTGACAATAGAGATGCCGATCCGCAATGTCAATCGCACAGTTGGCACGATGCTCTCGGGCGAAATCGCGCGGCGTTACGGTCACGAAGGGCTGCCCGATGGCACGATCCACATCCGCTTTGCCGGCTCGGCCGGACAGAGCCTGGGCGCGTTCCTCGCCAAAGGAGTGACTCTCGATCTGATCGGTGATACCAACGACTACTGCGGCAAGGGCCTTTCGGGCGGACGCATCACCGTGCAGCCGTCGCCCAAGTTCCGCGGCGAGCCGGCGCAAAACATCATCACCGGCAACGTCGTACTCTACGGCGCGATCGCGGGAGAGGCTTATTTCCGCGGCGTCGCCGGCGAGCGCTTCGCGGTTCGCAATTCCGGCGCGCAAGCGGTGGTCGAAGGCGTCGGCGACCACGGCTGCGAATATATGACCGGCGGAACCGTGGTCGTGCTTGGCGCGACCGGCCGCAATTTCGCGGCGGGCATGTCGGGCGGCATCGCGTATGTACTCGATGCAAACGGCGAGTTCAATAAATACTGCAATCTGGCGATGGTTGAGCTTGAGCCGGTATTGTCAGAGTCCGAACAGGCGGCAAAAGTCGACCGCGATATTTGGCATTTCGGCCTCGCTGACGAAGCCGTATTGAGAGGGTTGATCGAGAATCATGCACGTTATACCGGCAGCAGCCTGGCGCGTGAGATCCTGCAGCAATGGGGCATTAACCGGCCACGTTTCATCAAGGTTTTCCCGAAAGAATACAGACGCGCGCTCGCAGAGCTCGCCACCGCCGGCCGCAAGGCCGCAGCGTGAGTGTGACCTAAGCGGGACAGCGCAGACCCATGGGCAAAATTACCGGTTTTTTGGAGTATCGGCGCTTGCAGGAGGCAAGCGACGATAAGGAGTCGCGCAAGAAACATTACCACGAGTTCATCCATCGTCTGACCGACGACGAAGCAAAAGTTCAGGGTGCGCGCTGCATGGACTGCGGCATCCCATTCTGCATGACCGGCTGCCCGGTCAACAACATCATTCCCGACTTCAATGATCTCGTATACGAGCAGGACTGGAAAAGCGCGATCGAGTCGCTGCACTCGACCAACAATTTTCCCGAGTTCACCGGACGCGTCTGCCCGGCGCCGTGTGAAGAAGCGTGTACGCTACGAATCAACGACGATCCGGTCGGGATCAAATCGATTGAGCATGCGATCATCGACAAAGCGTGGGCCGAAGACTGGGTCAAGCCGCAACCGCCGCCCGTGCGGAGTGGTAGGCGTGTTGCGGTGATTGGCTCGGGCCCGGCGGGACTCGCGTGTGCGCAGCAGCTCGCGCGCACCGGCCACAGCGTTGTCGTGTTCGAGAAAAACGACCGGATTGGTGGATTGCTGCGCTACGGCATACCCGATTTTAAAATGGAGAAGTGGCTGATAGACCGTCGGCTGGAACAGATGCAAGCCGAGGGCGTCGAGTTCAAGATCAATCATATGGTCGGCACGGCGCCGGTGGGCGCCGGAAATGGGCCTGCCACCGCCCTCGATGTCGCGACCATCGTCGACGAATTCGATGCGATCGTGCTCGCCGGTGGTGCCGAGCAGCCGCGTGATCTGCCCGTCGCCGGGCGCGCGCTGGACGGCATCCACTACGCGATGGATTTTCTACCGCTGCAGAATCGCCGCGTCGCCGGCGATCAGGAAATCAAGAATTTATGGGCAACCGGCAAGCACGTTGTCATCATCGGTGGCGGCGACACCGGTTCCGATTGTGTCGGCACTTCCAATCGCCACGGCGCTGCTTCCATCACGCAATTCGAGCTGTTGCCGATGCCGCCTGACGTCGACAAAAATCCAGTGTGGCCGTACTGGCCGCAGCGGCTGCGCACTTCGTCATCCCATGAGGAAGGCGCCAAACGCGATTGGGCGGTCGCGACCAAGCGCTTCGAGGGCAAGAACGGTAAAGTTGAGAAGCTAGTCGCGGCACGCATCGAGCAAAAAAACGGCAAGATGCAGGAAATCTCAGGTTCAGAATTTGAAATTCAGGCCGATCTTGTGTTGCTCGCGATGGGTTTCGTGTCCCCGGTGTCGTCGATGCTCGACGTTTTCGGCGTGGAGAAAGACGCGCGCGGCAACGCCAAAGCCACAACCGACGGACAAGGTTGTTACGCGACCTCGGTGCCAAAGGTTTTCGCAGCCGGCGATATGCGCCGCGGCCAGTCGCTTATCGTGTGGGCGATCCGCGAAGGCCGCCAGTGTGCGCGCGCGGTTGACGAATTTCTGATGGGGTCTTCGGTATTGCCGCGATAACGCGGCAATACCTTGCCCTTGGCGGCATAAACGAACAGGGGGCGTTCCGGCGCCCCCCGTAACCCCCCGTCGGAGCCGACTTGCGGTCGGCAATAAAGCCGGGGGTATCGAGATCAAAAGAAAATTCCACATACTGCCTTGCCCGGAATGTCCAGACTCAAGAACGACACGCTCATCCGCGCGCTGCTGCGCGAGCCGACGGCCTACACGCCGATCTGGCTGATGCGCCAGGCTGGGCGTTATTTGCCGGAATACGTCCAGACGCGTGCACGCGCTGGCAGCTTTCTTGCGTTGTGCAAAAACCCGAACCTTGCGACCGAGGTTACGCTGCAACCGCTCGCACGCTACGCGCTCGACGCAGCGATCGTGTTCTCCGATATTCTGACCATACCCGATGCGATGGGTCTCGGCCTTTATTTTTCGGAAGGTGAAGGGCCAAAATTCGAGCGCCCGCTGCGCGAAGAATGGGCGATTCGGGACTTGACTGCGCCTGACCCGACCACGCACCTGAGTTATGTTCTCGATACCGTAAGCCAGGTACGACGTGCACTCGGTGGTAGCGTGCCCTTAATCGGGTTCTCAGGCAGTCCGTTCACGCTCGCGTGTTACATGATTGAAGGCCAGAGCAGTAGCGATTTCGCGACCGTCAAGAAAATGTTATATCAGCGCCCTGACTTGCTGCATCAGATACTCGCAGTCAACGCAGCCGCCGTAACAGCTTACTTAAATGCGCAGATCGAAGCGGGCGTCCAAGCCGTGATGATATTCGACACCTGGGGTGGGATGCTGTCGCACGCCGCGTTTCATGAATTTTCTCTCGCTTACACGGCACGCGTCTTCGGTGGGTTGGTGCGCGTTCATGAGCACGTGAGGGTGCCGTGCATAGTCTTCACCAAGGGCGGAAGCGCATGGCTGGAAGACATTGCGGCAATCGGCTGCGAAGCTATTGGACTCGACTGGACGGTTGACATCGGCCTCGCGCGCGAACGCGTCGGCGCACGCGTTGCCCTGCAGGGCAATCTCGACCCGGCGGTGCTGTTAGCGTCGCCAGAGATCGTTCAACGAGAGGCGCGGCGTGTGCTCGAGAGCTACGGCCGCGGCGACGGACATGTGTTCAACCTCGGGCACGGCATTTCCCAATTCACACCGCCCGATAACGTGTCGGCGCTAATCGAGACGGTACGCGGCTTGAGCGGTAGCTATCACTGAAAACCCGCGCCAAATATGGCTTTGCGCGGTACCCTGCCTGCAAACTTATGCACAGCAAGGCTTTGCGGTCTGTGCCCAAGGTGCGATACCGTACCATTATGACCGGCTGTTTATTTAAGTCTTTGATTTAATGGTTTTTTACTGCAATAACGCCCGCGTTCTATAAAATCAATTCGCCCTATACCCATCCGTATGCGCGATGTGCCTGAAATTTAATCAACACAGTTATCCACAAGCGGGGGGAACAAAGAAAAAAACCCTGTCTGATAATGCATTTATCGTATTTTTTGAGAATCTGCTCGAGCGGCTTTTTTTAATTCGTCGCTGCAAATCAACTGCATGAATTTTGTTCGCGTTGCGCTCGACGTTCCCGTGTCGACGCTGTTCGATTATCGCGCGCAAGCCATTACCCGCGCCGACGTCGGTCGGCGGGTCCTCGTGCCATTTGGGAGAAAGATCGCAGTCGGGGTCATCATCGAGCTCGCACGCACGACGTCGCTGTCACCACAGCGCGTGCGCAGCGTGCTAACCGTATTGCGCGACATTCCTCCGCTACCAGACGATGTTTTGGCACTGCTCAAATTTTGCAGCGATTACTATCACCATCCGTACGGAGAATCCGTGCTCAATGCATTGCCGACGCGATTGCGGCGGCGCCACGCGCTGCATCTGGCTGCACCTTCGCGTTATCGATTGACCGAAGCCGGCCGGGCCATTGATCCCGCAGCTGTACCGTACCGCGCAACGACCAAGCACGGACTACTCCGATTACTGCGTACAGCGGCTGAAGATGGCGTTGATGAGACGGTGCTGCGCGCGCTCGCGCCGCGCGCAGCAGC
>Ga0070681_10001020_pt1 | contig 23720 bp, 19 predicted proteins | sample KBSC83BmetaG_FD_65650 | JGI IMG/M metagenome (GOLD analysis project Ga0070681, IMG submission 65650) | Corn rhizosphere microbial communities from Kellogg Biological Station, Michigan, USA - KBS C8-3B metaG | ecosystem: Host-associated > Plants > Roots > Rhizosphere | place: USA: Michigan...
GGTATTGCGTAAGGTCCTAGAGCACCAGGCAGTTCGGCGAATGGAGGGGGGACACCTGAGCGACGCGGAGATCGAGAAGCTCGGAGTCGCGTTGCTTCGCCTCAACGACCGGATGCAGGAAATGAAGGGGATCTTCGGTCTCACCGATGACGATCTCCAGATCGACCTGGGCCCCCTGGGAAAGTTACGATAACGCGGCGCACGAGCCGAACGGAGACGACTGCTTGGCAGACTTAGTATCGCCGTCGCGCACCTATGGTCTGGTGGACATTCTCGATCGTGTGCTCGACAAGGGCCTCGTGGTCGTGGGTGACATCAAGATCAATCTCGCCAACGTCGAGCTCCTCACGATTCAGGTACGCCTTCTCATCTGCTCGATCGACAAGGCCGAGCAGATCGGAATGAACTGGTGGCGCACGGACCCACGCTTGAGCACCCACGCGCCGCCGGCATCGCTGCAACCCCCGCCAACACACGCCGCCCCGGCAGCAAGACAACAGGAGTCACGACATGGCAGTTGAACGTTCCCCGAGCGGTAGCTCGCTTATCGATGTTCTGGATCGTGTTCTCGACAAGGGTATCGTCATCGATGCGTGGGTTCGGGTCTCCCTCGTCGGTATCGACCTCGTGACGGTCGAGGCGCGCATCGTCGTCGCATCCATCGACACCTATCTGAAATATTCGGAGGCCGTCGGTCTCACAGCACCGGGATCCCGTCCGCGTGAGCTGGCCGCGGGCGGAGCAGACGAGCTCGACCGGATGCGGACGGAAAATGCAGATCTGAAGCGGCGACTTGAGCGACTCGAAGCGTGAGAGTTCAGCGGTAGCCAATCGGCCGCAGCTCAGCGGAGAGCGCTTGGCCGAGCTGCTTTCCGCTATCTCCGAAGCACCGGATTTTGTAACTGCAGCGACGTTTCTGCTCGCGCAGTTCGCCGACATCGTCGGTGCCCGTCGCGCGTTGGCGATAACCCTCGACACGCCACCCAACCGCTTCGTCAGCACCGCAACAGTCGGGTTCGAGGATGAGGATCCTCCCGCGATCTCGATCCGCAGCGACGATCTGTCCAACCCCCTGGCTGTAGCGGCCCTCTCCCTCCATCCCGTCAGCTGCGAGCAGGCATCGCCTTCGCCGGGGCTTCCGTTCAGCGAGTGGAGCGCCATTCCATTCCCGCAACCCCTGTTCAGGGGCGCGCCGTCGCTGCTCAACGAACACGAGCTCGACCTCGTGCAGCTGGATGGCTGCGAGGTGAGACGCCGCGCGGTGCTCGACCGGCGCGCACACATCGGCCACTCTCCGGGCGGAGTCACGCTGCTGGAAGCGTCCGTCGACGACGCCATGCTCGCCGCGCTGATGCACGCCGCCTCCCTCGCTGGACCGGTGTTGTCGCGACTGGCGGCCATCGAGGAGTTCCGACTTTCGTCCGGGCGGCTGAATCAGCAGCGGGAGATGCTGACCACGATCATGAACTCGTTGCCGGACCCGATCGTGATCATCAATGCCCAACGCGACATCGTCGCCCAGAACAAGCGCGCCGAGCATCTGTTGCTGACAAGCGACAAGGATTCGGAAGGACGTCGGCGCGCCGTAGAGATCAACAATCTGCTCTTCACATCGCACCTGTCGAAGGCTGCAATGGGAGCAAAGGAGACGGCGGGATCGCGCGAGCTGAACCTCGTCGATCCCGACGAGGGAACCGATCTGCTGTTCGAGGTGCTCACCCACCAGCTCGGCGGCGGAGACGGCGACCCCACGGGCTCGTCAACGATCTCGGTGCTGCGCGACGTGACGGATCTCCGTCGAGCCGCCAACGAGCTGGAGCGGCAAGTCCAGCGGGTGCGACTGGCAGAGATCGACGCCAAGCGCGAGCGGGATCGACTCAATCTCATTCTCGAAAATGTCGCCGACCCGATTCTCGTCACGGATGATCGCTCGAACATCATCCTGATGAACAAGGAAGCGGAGCAGCTGTTCGAGACGGACGATACCCAGGGTTGGGAGCGGGGCGCGACCGTGCAGGCGAACGACACCAAGTTCACTACGTTCATCTCGGACTTCACCATCAGCCCGTCGCTGGCGCGGCGCGAGCAGATGAAGCTCCACGTGCCGGACAGCGGGGTCGAGCTGCCGGTGGAAGTCGTTTCGGGCAAGATCCTCAACCGCCGGGGCGAGCCGCTCGCGATCGTCTCGGTGCTGCATGACCTCACCGAGCAGGCCGAAAACGAAAGGCTTTACGAGGAGCTGAAGACTTTCTCGAGTCAGCTCGAGGAGCGCATTCAGGCCGCCACCGCCGATCTCGCCGAGCAGAACACCCGCCTGCAATGGCAGTCCCGCGAGCTGGAAAAGGCGAACCGGCTGAAATCCGAGTTCCTGGCGAGCATGTCACACGAGCTGCGCACCCCGATCAACGCTCTGATCGGCTATGCGTCGCTGATGCTGGACCGGATCTACGGCGATCTGACACCGCGTCAGGAGGAAGGCCTGACGCGCATTCAGGGCGCGGCCCAGCACCTGCTCGCGCTGATCAACGACATTCTCGACCTGGCGAAGATCGAGGCCGGCCGGATGCCGCTGCACCTCGACGACGTCAAGCTCGGCGACATCATCACCGAGATCTCCCAGCAGATCGAGCCGCTCGTCAAGAAGAAGAAGCTCACCTATCAGGTCGAGCTGCCGTCGTCCGATCTCCTGCTGCACACCGATCGCACGAAAGTGAAACAGATCCTGCTCAACCTGCTGTCCAACGCGGTGAAATTCACGCATCAGGGCGGGGTCTGGCTCAACGTATCGAAGGATGAAGAAGATCTCCGCTTCGACGTCCGCGATACCGGCATCGGCATCCGCGAGACCGATCTCGAGTCGATCTGGGAGGATTTCCGGCAGGTCGATCAGTCGCGGACGCGCGAGTTCGGCGGGACGGGACTGGGCCTCAGCATCACCCGCAAGCTTGTAGACGCTCTCGGTGGGCACGTCTTCGCACAAAGCACTTTTGGAAAGGGCTCGACCTTTACGGTGATTCTACCGATTCGTAGCGTCGTCCGCCCCGACGATCCACCACGGGTGATAGATGTCGTACCCCCGCCGCCGCCCGTCCAGCGTTGACACTGACTCTGCTGGAAGTAGATTGAACCAACGCCCCGAAGCTCTCGGGGCGTTTGCTTTTTCCGTCCGCCACCCGCCGCTGCGATTCAATGTTCGATTCCCAAACACGCACCATCGTCGTCGTCGGCGCCCAGTGGGGAGATGAAGGGAAGGGCAAGCTCGTCGACGTACTGTCCGAGCGTGCCGACTGGGTAGTCCGGTACCAGGGCGGCGCCAATGCGGGCCACACCGTGCACATCGCCGACAAGTCTTTCGTGCTGCACCAGATCCCGAGCGGAATTCTGCATCCGGGAGTGCGCTGCGCGATCGGCAACGGCGTCGTTCTCGACGTCGAGACGCTGTTCGCCGAGATCGACGAGCTGGTCTCCGACGGAATCGATGTGGAGGGCAGGCTGTACGTGAGCGACCGCGCTCACCTGGTGCTCCCGTATCACAAGCTGGTAGACAAGCAGAGCTCGGCCAGCAAGGAAATCGGGACGACCGGTCGCGGGATCGGGCCCGCCTACGAAGACAAGTACGGCCGCCGCGGTATTCGGGTCCTCGACCTGCGGAATCCGGAGCGCCTCCGGAAGCTGGTCGAGCGCGGCGTCGCGCACGCCAACATTCAGCTCGCCATCTCGGGCGACAAGCGCGCCGACGTCGATTATACCCTCGGCGTGCTCGAGCAGTTCAGGAACAGGCTGCTGCCGCTGGCCGAGGATGTAGGACTCAAGATCCATCGCGCAATCGTAAATGGCGCGGCCGTCCTGCTCGAAGGGGCGCAGGGCTCGCTGCTCGACATCGACCACGGCACTTATCCGTACGTCACCTCGAGCAGCACCACTTCGGGCGGAGCCGCGACGGGCGTCGGCATCGCGCCCGGCGAGCTGGACTCGGTGATCGGTGTCGTGAAGGCGTACACCACCCGCGTCGGCAACGGGCCGCTGCCGACCGAGTTCGATGAGCCGCTCGGCTCCGAGGTTCGCCGGCTCGGCAACGAGTTCGGGGCGACGACGGGCCGACCGCGGCGTTGCGGATGGTTCGACGGAGTTGTGGTTCGCTACGCGGCACGGGTGAACGGGCTCACCGACCTTGCCGTGACCAAGCTCGATGTCCTCGATACTCTCGAGCGCATTGGATTGTGCACGGGATACGAGGCAGACGGCGAGCTCTACGAAGAATTTCCGGGTGATCTCGACTTGCTCGAGCGCGCTGTGCCGCGCTACGAGTGGTTCGAGGGCTGGAGAATGTCGACCGCCGGCGCGCGCAGTCTTACCGATCTTCCGGTCGAAGCCAGGCGCTATCTCGATCGAATCCAGTCGCTGGTCGAGACGCAGATTACCTACGTGAGCGTCGGCACCCGGCGCGATCAGATCATCGGTGTAGAGGGCGCGCTGCCGGCCGGTCCGGTCGGCGTCGCCTGAGCAACCTCGCGAGCCGCGATGGCGAACGACGCTGACCTCGTGATCATCGGCGCGGGGCCGTGCGGCCTCGCTGCCGCCGTCTCGGCGATGCGCGCCGGGCTGCGCACGCTGGTGATCGAGGGCGGCGTCGTGGTGAGCGCCATCGCCGAGTACCCGACTTACGTGAGATTCTTTTCTACGGCGGAGAAGTTGAGCATCGGCGGACTTCCGTTCGTGATCGCGACCGAGAAGCCGACCCGGCGCGACGCGCTTGCGTACTACAGAACGGTGGTCACGTATTTCGGGATTCCGGTGCGCCAGCGCGAGCGGGTGACGGCAATCAACGGCAGTCAGGGCAACTTCACCGTCGTCTCGCGTACCGAAGGTGGCGACGAGAAGACGACCACTGCGGGCGCGGTGGTCGTTGCCACCGGTTACTTCGGCTCGCCGAACAAGCTCGGAGTGCCCGGCGAAAACCTGCCCCACGTGAGCCACGTATTCCGCGAGGGCCACGAAGCATTCCTGCAGGATGTCGTGGTTGTGGGCGGTGGCAACTCGGCCGCCGAGGCCGCGCTCGACCTCTGGCGTTCGAGCGCGCGTGTGACTCTCGTGCACTTCGGTCCGACCTTCGACAAGAAGATCAAGCCGTGGGTGCTCCCCGATTTCACCAACCGGGTGAAGGAAGGCGCGATCTCAGCCCGCTGGAATTCTCGCGTGAAGTCGATCGAGCCGCACCAGGTTGTCCTGAGCACGGACGCTGGCGAGGAGTCAGTGCGCGCCGATCGGGTCTACGTCATGACGGGGTTCGCGCCGAGCCTGGGACTGTTGCGAGCGACGGGAGTGCCAATCGATTCGCAGACGGGGATTCCGCAGCACGATCCCGAGACTTTGGAGACGCCGGTTCCAGGCCTGTTCATCGCGGGGGTCGTCGTCGCCGGCTACGATGCGAACAAGGTGTTCATCGAGAACGGCCGCTATCACGGTGACCGGATCGTTGCGCGGCTTCTCGGTCAGCGCGCGCCGGCGGAGCCGAAACTGAGCGCCGAACTGGATACGTAGCGCTCGGCGCGACTAGCTTTCCCCGATGCCCAATTACCCGGATGTAATGGAGAAGCTGGTGTCGCTCGCAAAGCGCCGTGGCTTCATCTTCCAGTCCTCGGAGATCTACGGCGGTACCGGATCCGTCTGGGACTACGGTCCGCTCGGTGTCGAGCTGAAAAAGAACCTGAAGGATCGCTGGTGGCACGCGATGGTGCGCGCCAGGGACGACATCGAGGGGCTCGACGCCGCGATCCTCATGAATCCGCGCGTCTGGGAAGCGAGTGGTCACGTCGCCGGCTTCGTCGATCCGCTCGTCGACTGCCGCAACTGCAAGAAGCGCTTTCGCGCCGACGATCCGCGCATCAAGGGCACTCCCGGCGCTCCCGACGCGCAGTGTCCATCGTGCGGCATGAAGGGAACTCTGAGCGCGCCGCGGCAGTTCAATCTGATGTTCAAGACCTTCATGGGACCGGTCGAAGATTCGGCGGCGGTGGTGTATCTGCGACCGGAGACGGCGCAGGGCATCTACGTGAACTTTCTCAATGTCCAGCAATCGACCAGGCAGAAAGTTCCGTTCGGTATCGCGCAGATCGGCAAGGCGTTCCGCAACGAGATCACGCCGGGAAACTTCATCTTCCGCACCCGCGAGTTCGAGCAGATGGAGATGCAGTTCTTCGTCGAGCCCGGCACCGACATGAAGTGGTTCGAGTACTGGAAGGAGCAGCGGATGCAGTGGCACCGCGGCCTCGGACTGACGGAAGACCGGCTGCAATTCCATCAGCACACCAAGGAGGAGCTGGCGCACTACGCCCGCGCCGCCTTCGACGTGCAATTCGACTTCGGCGGCAGCCTCGGCTTCCAGGAAATCGAAGGGGTGCACAATCGCGGCGATTTCGATTTGACCCAGCACCAGCAATTTTCGGGGAAGAAGCTGGAGTACTTCGATCAGCCCAACAACCGGCGTTATGTGCCTTACGTGGTCGAGACATCGGTGGGGGCCGACCGCACTACTCTCGCGGTGCTTGTAAACGGCTACCGCGAAGAGGCGGTTGAAGGAGAAACCGAAGGCCGAACGGTCCTCGCTCTCGATCCATCGATCGCGCCCATCAAGGCCGGCGTCTTTCCGCTCGTGAAAAAGGATGGAATGCCGGAGATGGCGCACCGCATTGCCGATGAGCTGCGGCAGGATTTTCCGGTGTTCTACGACGACAGCGGCGCGATTGGGCGGCGGTATCGGCGGCAGGACGAAGTGGGCACGCCGTTCGGAATCACTGTCGATGGCGAATCGCTCACCAACGCCAGCGTGACGGTGCGTGACCGTGACACGCTCAAGCAGGATCGCATCGATGCCGGACAGCTCAAGGAATACCTCGCGCGCAAGCTGACGACGTGAGCGACCTCGACCTTCAGCGCCTGCGAGCTGAAGGCCAGGCGTTCATGGAAGCAATATCGCGAGAGAGCTACCTCGCCTACGCGGGATTGAAGCAGACCGCGGAGCTGCAGCCGATCTACAAGCGGTACGACAGCGTCCTCGGCGCCGAGGCGTTGCAGCTGACGCTCGATGCATTCCGGTCGGCGCGGGACAAGACCGACGACAAACGATCTGCGCGATACCTGCTGGAGTGGGAGATCGAGTCTCAGGCAGCGAAACCGCTGGCGGCGCTCGACGAGCGCGAGATCGAGTGGGAGAACACGGCGGTGGTGCGCTCGCCGGATGGCCGGGAGATTCAGTACCAGGCCGTGCCGATCGAGATCGCAAATACCAGAGACCGCGCGCTTCGACTTGCGATCGATGAGGCGAGGGCGAAGCTCGTGAAAGCCGAGCACGCGCCGCTGCGGCTCGAGCGGCTGCAGCGGGAGAAGGAATACATCGAGTCGCTTGGAGTGGCGCGGGACTACAACTCGTCATTCGAGGCCGTAACGGGGATTTCCCTCGCCGAGCTCGGTGCGGCGTGCGAGCAGTTCCTGCGCGATACCGAGGGGATGTGGGACGACACGATCGGCACTGTGCTGCGCAAGTCGCTTGGCATCAAGCCATCGGAAGCGAAGCGCTCGGACGCGCTCGCGCTGTTCCGCGCTTCCGAATATGACGACGCGTTCCCCGGCAATCACATGGAAGCCGTGGTGCGGCGTCAGGTCGCGGAGATGGGGATCGACGCCAACGCCAATGGTCGCATCGTCTTCGACGTTGGCGAGCGCGCCGGGAAGCGCTCGCGGGCGTTCTGCTCCCCGGTGCGAGTCCCCGAGGAGGTGTACCTCGTGCTGCGTCCCCACGGCGGACAGAGCGACTACAACACTTTTCTTCACGAGCTGGGTCACGCGCTGCACTTCGGGTACGCGAGTCCCGACCTCACCTTCGAGTTCAAGTGGCTGGGCGACAATTCGGTGACCGAGGCCTACGCGATGCTCTTCGATCATCGGATGCAGGATCGCGGCTGGCTGCTGCGCTACACCCGGCTCGGAGAAAATCGGGTCGCGAAATTCCTGCGCACCGCGGGGATCGAAGAGCTCCACTTCCTGCGGCGCTACTGCGCGAAGTTTCTGTACGAGCGCGCGCTATACGGCGGTGAAGTACCGTGGAGCGAGCTGCCCGACTTGTATGTATCGCTGTTGAGCAACGCCACCGGTTTCGAGTACAATCCCGCCGACGCCTTCGTCGACGTCGATCCGCGGTATTACTCGGCGCGATATCTTCGCGCGTGGCAGCTGCAGTCGGTGCTCAATGAGGAGCTGACATCCCGATTCGATGTCGACTGGTACAGGAATCCCGGGGCCGGTCCCTGGATCGCGCGCGAGCTGTTCGCGCAGGGCCAGCACGAGAATGCCGACGAGATCGCGGCGCGAGCGGGAGCGCGCGGGCTGTCCTTCCTGCCGCTGATAAAGAAGATCGAGGCGCTCCTTGAAGCCTGACTGGGAGGCGGTGCGATCCGAGACGCTCTCGACGCTCCAGACGATCCTCAGATTCGATACCACCAATCCACCGGGGAACGAGCTCCCGCTGGCCATCTATATCGAGCGACTGCTGCGCGAGGAGGGAATCGAAACCTCGTTGCTCAATACCGGAAAAGAGCGCGCACAGGTAATCGGTCGCATTAGAGGTTCGGGCGCGCGCCGCCCCGTGATTCTGCTCGCCCACATGGATGTCGTCGGTGTAGAGCGCGCCGGCTGGACCCACGACCCGTTCGGTGGGGAGATCGCGGGCGACTATCTGTACGGTCGCGGTGCGATCGATGACAAAGGGATGCTGGCGGTCAATCTCGTCACGATGCTGCAGCTCCAGCGGTCCTTGCGCGGAACGGGCGGCAAGCTATCCCGCGATGTGGTGTTCGTTGCGACCTCTGACGAGGAGGCCGGTGGCGAGTGGGGGATGGGCTGGCTCGTCAAACACCATCCTGAAGTTCTCGATGCGGAGTTTGCCATCAACGAAGGTGGGCGGACGCGAATCATCGAGGGCGGCCGCAAGTACCTGGCGGTCCAGGCTGCGGAGAAGATCTCGCACGTCGTCACGGTCACCGCGCGCGGCAGCGCTGGTCACGCCGCGATCCCACTTCCCGACAACGCGATCTTCCGGCTCGGTATCGCGCTCGAGCAGCTATCGCGGCACGTCGAGCCGGTGCTGCTCACGGAGATCACGCGCCAGTTCTTTTCGCGTCTGGCGGAGATCTGGCCCGATCGGGAAGAGAAAAACGCGATGCTCGACCTGGTGGCGGGTGACGAAGGTCAGTCGCAGGCGGGTGCAAGAATTCTGTCGCGGCGGGCGGTGTTCAACGCGGTTCTCCGGAATGGAATCTCGCCAAGCGTGATTCAGGGTGGAAAACAGTTCAACGTGATTCCCGATTCGGCGAGTGCGGTGCTTAACGTGCGCACGCTGCCTGGCGAATCGATCGACAAGGTGGTCGCGCGGATGCGGTCGGCGGTGACGCAGCCGGGGATAGCGATTGAGATCGCCGAGCGCGGGCAGGAGTCGCCCTGGTCTGATCCCGGCTCGGAGATGTTTGCCGCGATCTCCGCTGCCGCGCACGAGCTGGATCCCAAGATGCCAGTGGTCCCATACCTGAGCACCGGCGTGACTGACAGCGCGCGTCTCCGGCGCCTGGGCGTTCAGGCCTACGGGCTGCTGCCGTTTCCCATGCTCCCGGCCGACGAGGAGCGCATGCACGGGGCCGACGAGCGCATCCCTCTCGATGCTCTGCACTTCGGCAGCCGTCTGGTCTTTGGCGCAATCTCGCGCATCGCACGTTAGGCGTGCAGCTGCGAGTTGCGAGTTGCCAGTTTGCATCTCGGCTCGGGTCGAGGCGAGGTGTCCTCACGGCGACGACGTCGCTCCTTGGCGGAGCCGCTAACTACGCTCGTTCGCTCCGCTCACTCGCGCGTCTCCTTGGTCGCTCCTGAACGTCGCCTTAGAGGACACCTCGCCTCTCCCTCACAGATCTGCAACTGCAACTGCAGCGCGCTACGCGCGCGTCGCGCGTCGCGCGGAGCGCGACACTGTCCGTAAGCGAGCCGCAGCGCGACGAGCGGGATGACTCCCCGTCCGTGGACAGATGCGGGCTGGGAAGGAGGGCGGGTGTCCTCTCAGGCGGCGTCCGCAGCACAGGCGCCGGGCTTGCCCCGGCTGCCGTACGCGGCGAAGCCGCGAGTGCGAGGATTAGCCGCCGAAGAGGATACCCGCCCTCCTTTCCGCGCAGCGATGTCTACGACTGAGAGCTGACTACTGTCGTCCCGTCAGCTCGTCGGCGATGCGCGAGCCGTCGTACATCTTTCGCAGCGCCTCTACGATCCCCGCCGAATGAACGCTCACGGTGCGGCCGACCGCCGATGAAAAGATGAAGCGGTTCGAGATGCCCTCGATGTTCGAGTCGAACACCAGACCGACCACTTCCGCGTTCTTGTTGATCACCGGACTCCCCGAGTTGCCGCCGATGATGTCGTTGGTCGAGACGAAGTTGAATGGCGTGCTCAGGTCGAGATTGTTTTTCCTGTCAACCCACCGCTGCGGGAGCTTGAACGGGTCCTTGTCGTCGAACGCCGCCGAGCGGCCGTAGAGACCGTAGAAGGTCGTCTTGTATGGTGCGATCGTCCCGTTGCTCGGGAACGACTTCACCACTCCGTCACTGATCCGAAGCGTGAACGTCGCATCGGGTGGCAGCGCCGTTCCGTAGGCGGCGAATAGTGCCTGACCGATCTTCTCGCTGTTGGCGGTGATGATCGCGTTGAGCGCCGTCGCGCGCGCAGTGACTGCGCGGTTGAGCGGATCGACGCCGCGCGCCCACACGATCAGCGGATCCGTCGACGCGTTGATTGCGGCCGTTCCCCCCTGCATCAACGACTGGCGGAACGCCGGATCTCCGACCCTGGTGTTGCGCACCAGGTTTGCGGCGACGGCTTCGGGCGTGCGTCCGCCCAATGCAACGCGGAGGAATGGGTCGTTTGCGGGCAGCTCGGCCTGCGCGGCGCGCAGCTGTGCTGCGATTGCCATTCTCTCGAATGCCGTGTCGATCGGGATCGGTTGGGTCAGCTGGTTTCGGATGTTGGTCAGGCCCGCACCGCGGTACTGCGGGAGCCGCTCCGCATCCGGTTTGCCGCTTTCCGAGGCCACACGGATCAGCCCGGCGCTTAATTGCAGCAGCGTTGAGCCACCGCCGAACCCATGATACCGAAGCTGCGGCGTGAAGCTGGCGATCTCGCGCTGCGCGCGCGCGATCGCGTCCCAGGTCGAGCCGTACTGCGCCTGCAGCTTCGGGTCGGCCGCAATGCGCGCTCTGAACTCCTGCTCGAATGCGCGCTTCTTCGCCATGCTCAGTGTATCGAGCAGTCCGGCGCGATAGCCCGTGACGGCCTTCTGCGAGTTGGCGATGCCGAAGATGTCATTCTGATACCGACGCGCCGCCGCCGTGTCGGTGCGAGTCAGAGTGTCGTAGATCGCCAGCGCGCGCTTGTAGGATGCGAGCGACGCCGGATACCCTACATCTCTCAGGTACTCCATCTGCGCGATGGTATTGAGCCGTCCCGTCGAACCGGGATTGCCCACCACGAACACCAGCTCATCCTCGACGGCGCCGGCTGGACTCCACCGCAAATAATCGGTTGGAGTGTACGGCTGACCGTTCTCATAGACGCGCAACAGGGTCAGGTCGAGATCGTAGCGCGGGTACGTAAAGTTGTCCGGATCGCCGCCGAAGAACGCGATGTCAGCCTCGGGCGCCATCACCAGCCGGATGTCGTTGAACCGGCGATATCGATACAAAGAGTAGATGCCGCCGTTGTAGAGACTCACCACCTGACAGTTCAGATGCGTCTGTTGATTGCACTCTGTCTGGATCTGTCCGATGATCGTGCTCCGCTGCGAAGCCTGCTCGGCCGGAGTGGTGGCGGTGACCGCGCCATGCACGCGGTCGGTGACGTTCTGAATCGACTGCAGCTGATCGACGTAGAGGCCGGTGCACTTTTTTTCATCGGCGATGGTCCGCGCCGCAAATCCGGTCTGGATGTAATTGGAATCCGGCGGAGACGCCGCCGCTGTGCACTCGCGGCCACAGTGATGATTGGTCATCACCAGCCCGCGCGACGAGACGAAGGACGCCGAGCAGTTGGGAAGGCGAACCGCGGAAAGTCGAACGTGATCGAGCCATTTCTGGTCTGGTGCCCACCCGTAGGTGCGTTTCCAGTAATCGATTGGTGGCGCGTCGAATGTCCACATCGTGCCGAACTCGGGGCGATAGGTCGCCGGCGGCAGCTGCTGGCGTGACGCCGCTGCGCGAGCGGCTCCGCTCTGAGCGCCCGCTTCACCTGAAACAACGAGCGCGGCCGCGAGAGCCAGCGCGCCCAGCACGGATCTGGTCGTCAACATTTCCTCTGTCCTGTTCGTGTAGGTTTCGCGGAGACCGAGTTGCAAGATGCCGACCGCAGCCTCCACCGTCGGCTTGTCGCTGTTCATGGCCCGGTCTAGATTGCACGACGGTCGATCAACTCCCACCGGCGAGCGATGTCACAGCGTAATCGAACCCTCCAGGAAACCACTACCGCGATGAGCCCGGCCGAGGTTCTTGCGGCCGCCAAGGATTTTTTCGCGCGGCAGACGGGGATCTATGCCGCGTTCCCCGAGCAGCAGTCGACGAATCACATCACGATGCGCGGCCAGGGTGGCGAGGAAATCGTCATCGCCGCCGTTCCTGGTCCGGAGGGCACCAAAGTGACGGGATCGACGTACTTGTTCGACCAGCAGATCGCGCGTTTGTTCGCGACGCTCTCGCCAGTGCCGCTCGCGGTATCGACCGAGGGTGGCGAATGACCGCGCCACTTCCGTTCGTCAGCGAGATTCGCACCTACGGTGCACCAATCACCCTCGGCTCGACATCGGACCGGGTCCTTCACTTGCGCGCGCAGGTCCTGGAGGCGTGGGATGCGGTCAGGATTGACGCGAACCCCGAGGCCTCGGTGAGAAGTCTCAAGGAGCTGGCGATGCGCGAGCTCGCGCCAGAGGCCCTCGTTGACGACTACGTCGTCAAGCTGAACGGGTTCGAGGTGCTCGACGAACACGCGCCGATATCCTCAACCGTGGCGAAGAACGGCTCGATTTTCCTGATCACCGACCGCCGCCGGCGTCCGGTCGCGTAGAAGTCCGCGCGATGGCTGGGCGCGTCGCGTTCATCTCCCATAGCGATTGCGGCCGTCACGACACGGGCTGGGGACACCCGGAACACGTTGGTCGGCTGCGCGCCATCACCCGCGCGCTCCGGGAAGATCCAGGTCTCTTTCATCAGGTTGAACACCTCGAAGGCCGACACGCGACCGCTGAGGAGCTGGAGCTGGCCCACGATCCCGCGTATGTGGCCTCGGTTCGCGTGCTTGCCGAGCAGGGTGGGGGACGACTCGATGCCGACACGGTAGAGAGCAGTGGCTCCTGGGACGCCGCGACTGCTGGCGCTGGCTGCGTACTCGCCGCTGTCGATCTCTCGGTGGACGGCGTCAATTCGCGCAGTTTCTGCGCTGTGCGACCGCCCGGCCATCACGCGGTCCGCGATCGCGCGATGGGATTCTGTCTGTTCGGCAACGTTGCGATTGCCGCTCACTACGCGCGCAAGCGGCACGACCTCGATCGCATCCTCATCATCGATTGGGACGTTCACCACGGCAACGGCACCCAGGCGCTCGTCGAGAACGAGCCGGCGATCCATTTCGTCTCAATGCACCAATGGCCGTGGTATCCGGGCACCGGCGCGGCGGAGGATCGGGGACCCCACGGTACGATCTGGAACATCCCGCAGCCGGCTGGGCTGAAACCGGCTGACTATGTGGATGCACTCGAGCGCGGCATCGACGACGCGACCAGGAACTTCGTGCCCGAGCTGATCCTTATCTCCGCGGGTTTCGACTCCCTTGCCGGCGATCCGCTCGGAGGCTTCACCCTGGAGATCGACGACTTCGAGCGACTTACCAGGTCCATTGTGGCCCGGGCGGAATCGTGGTGCGGGGGACGCGTCGTCAGCGCGCTCGAGGGGGGCTACGCCCCCGATCGCCTCGCGGCCGCAGCCGTGCGCCATCTGGGCGCGCTCGCTGGCTAGCGAGTAACTTGGGGCCTCATGAGCGCTGTGCTAAAGCCAATCCAGGACGTGAGGCCCACCGAGGAGCCGCACCTCTGGAGCTGCTACGCCGATTCCAGCGGGAAAATCCGGAAGCATCTCAGTCCCGACGAGATCGCGCGCGCCGCGGCATCGGGCGTCGGAACCCTCTGGGTCGATGTCGATACGCGCGATGCAGCCAACGTCTCGCTGCTCAAGGACGTATTTCATTTTCATCCGCTCGCAATCGAGGAGGCGCTCAACCCGCAGGCCCGCGTCAAGCTCGAGGAATTCGATCGCTACATTCTGCTGATCGTGCGCACCGTCGCGTTTTGTGAGACGACCGAAGATCCCTACGACCTCGACACCGTCAACATCACCTTCTTCCTCGGCAATAACTATCTCGTCTCGGTGCACGGAGCCGACACCAACCCGGTCGCGACCACCGCGGACCTTCTGGAGCGCAAACCCGAGCTAGCCAATCACGGACCTGCCCGGCTGATGCACGCGATCGTCGATCAGGCCGTCGACGCCTATTTCCCGATCATCGACAAGCTGGACGAGTTCATGGACAGTCTCGAGGAGCGGATCTTCGCCCAGTTCGACCAGAACGCGCTCCGCGAAGTCTTCGCGGTAAAGCGGCTGGTGCTGAACCTGCGCCGCCATCTCGCCCCCGAGCGCGACGCCCTCAGCGTCCTCACCAACCGGCCAAGTACCCTGCTGGCTCCCGACACCCAAATCTACTTCCGGGACATCTACGACCACGTCCTCAGGATCTACGATTCCCTCGAGACCTTCCGCGATCTGCTGAGCAGTACCCTGGACAGCTATCTAACTCAGGTCTCCAATCGTCTAGGTACGGCGACCAAGGCGCTCAGCGTCGTCGCCACCGTCACGCTCCCGTTCGTCGTGGTGAGCGGGATGTGGGGAATGAATTTCGAGCATATTCCGCTTCACAGTCACCCGCACGGTTTCATGATCCTCGTTCTGGCGCAGCTCGCGCTCGGCCTCACAATCCTCGCCGGCCTGAAATGGCGCAACCTTCTGTGACCGCCTTACGCCTCTACGGAGTCGCGGCAGTAGAGTCCGGCCAGGCTACCTCGCTCGCCGAGGGCACGTCGCTGGTGCATTTCCGGGCGCTGGCCGCGATCGTCGAGCCCGCCGCGTACTCCGTGACGACCCTCGACGAAGAGGTGACCGCCAGGTATCTGAAGGTCCTCGAAGAAGCCTACGGACACTCGACGGTCTTGCCGGCCCCGCCCGGGACCGTCTTCCAGTCCCAATCGATCCTTAGCCGTTGGCTCGAGCTGCACTACTTCACGCTCACCGAAGCTCTGTCGGTGATTGAAGGGCACGCGGCGGCGCGCGTGAGTATCACCACGCATTCCCGGCAGGAGAACGGCGACGGTGATGCCCAAAAGAGCTTCGCGGCGCTCGCGGCGGAGAGCCTGCGACTGCTGCGCAGTCAGGCAGCCGCAACGGTCACGCTGCCCAGAGCCGATGCCGACGACGAAGACGGAGTCGTTGCGCGCGCGTCGTTCCTCATCGACAGGGAACGGTGGCAGACCTTCAAGGATACAGTTTCCAAGGAAGCCCAGCGGCAGTCGGCGCTCGATTTTCGCGTAACGGGGCCGTGGCCGCCGTACGATTTTGTCCGCATGCAGTTCGGAGGCTGAGCATGTTTTGTCCCGATTGCGGAAGCTGGAATCGCGGCGAGGCGGCCCGGTGCGTTCGCTGCGGCATTCGCATGCCGGAGAGCGCGGATCGCCGGCAGTCGCCACCCGATCCCTCAGTCACCGCGTTGCGGCAGGTGACGGGCGGACGGTACACCATCATGCACCGCGTTGGCGAAGGGGGAATGGCGAGCGTGTACTACGCGCTCAACGTCGCGCTCGATTCTCCGGTCGTCATCAAGGTTCTGCATCCGCACCTCGCCCGCGAGCACGAGATGCGCGAGCGTTTCCGTCGTGAGGCCGAGTCGGCAGCGCAGCTGATGCATCCCCACATCTGCAAGATCATCGACTTCGGGATGGTGGACGACCATGTCTTCCTCGTCATGCCGTACATGGCGCGCGGGACTCTGAGCGATCGAATCGGGGGACACCGCTCTCTGTCGGCGGAGACCACGGCCTCGGTCGCCGCGCAGGTCGCCACGGGTCTCGACTACGCCCACCGCCGCGGTCTCGTCCACCGCGACATCAAGCCCGACAACATCTTGTTCGATGAGGACGAGAACGCGCTCGTGACCGACTTCGGCATCGCCACCGGCCACTTCCGCAGCCGCATGACCGGCAGCGGCAACGTCATGGGCACGCCACATTACATGTCGCCCGAGCAGGCGCGCGGCAAGCTCCTCGACGGTCGCAGCGACATCTACGGTCTCGGTGTCGTCATGTACGAGACCTTGCTCGGATTCCCGCCCTTTGACGGCGCCGACAGCTACTCGATCAGCTACAAACACGTCACCGAGACAGCCGTCGCCCCGGACGTCGTCGATTCGCGCATTCCGCAGCAGCTGGCGGCGATCGTGATGCGATGCCTCGAAAAAAATCCCGCGCACCGCTTCGAGCGCGGGAACGATCTCGCCGACGCGCTGATCAACTTCCTTGCGTCGGCGTCGGCCAGCCACGAATACCGGATGGCGCGGACCGCCCGCGGCGCGCCGGTCGTCCCCGCGGTCGCCGCCGGATGAAGCTTTCGCACCAGACAATCGAGCTGAACCCGACGCATCCTTTCGTGATCGCGCGCGGCGGATACTCGCACCACCGCAACGTCATCGTGCGCATCACCGACGACGATGGTCTCGAAGGCTTCGGTGAGGCCGCGCCCAACCGCTACTACGGCGAGTCGGTCTCGACAGTCATCGCCGCGCTGGGACAATTCAAGCCGGTTCTGGAGCGCGCGGATGCCTTCTCGATCGAGGCCGTCGAGTCGCAGCTCGATCGCGTGTTGCGCGGCAACGCATCGGCCAAGGGCGCGGTCAGCTCCGCGCTGCACGACCTCGTCGGCAAGCGGCTCGGACTGCCCGTCTACCGCTTGTGGGGACTCGACACATCGCGGCTCCCGCAATCCAGCTTCACGATTGCGATCGCCGAGAACGAAGTGCTCGAGCGACGGGTGTCGGAAGCGCGCGATTATCCGATCCTCAAAATCAAGCTCGGCACCGATCGTGACATGGAGATCGTTCGCATCGTACGCAATGCGGCGCCGCACAAGCGCCTCCGGGTCGACGCCAACGCCGCATGGACCGCCAAGCACGCCGTGGAGATGAGCGATTTCCTCGCCGAGCAGGGCGTGGAGATGCTCGAGCAGCCGCTTCCCGCCAACGACGTCGATGGCCTCCGCTTCGTGCGGGAAAGATCCCGGCTGCCGGTTTTTGCTGACGAATCCTGCCTCGTCGCCACCGATGTTGCGAAACTCGCGGGAGCGGTGGATGGCATCAACATCAAGCTCGCCAAATGCGGCAGCCTGCGCGAAGCATTGCGGATGGTGCACGCTGCGCGCGCGCTCGATCTGCAGGTGATGGCGGGTTGCATGATCGAAAGCTCGCTCGGGATATCGGCGATCGCGCAGATCGCGCCGCTGCTCGACTACGCCGACTTCGACGGCGCGGCGCTGCTGTCCAATGACCCGTACCGCGGCGTTACTATTACAGGTGGCACAGTCAGACTTTCCGACGGCGCCGGACTTGGCGCGACGCCTGCCCCGAGCGTCGATCTCGCGGCAGCCTTCCAAAGTGCGTGACAGCGGGCCGAAGTTCGCCGAGATCGCGCTCCCGCTCCCGCTCTTCCAGAACTTTACATATGCAGTCGAAGAGGGACTGGCCAATCCGGTAGAAGTCGGCTCGCGGGTGGTTGTCCCGCTTCGCAGCGGCAAGGAAGTAGGTGTGTGCGTCGGCATCACCGATGTCAGCCCGCTCAAGCGAAAGCCGAAGGCCATTCTCGAGTCACCCGACGAGGCACCCGCCATCGGTCAATCTCTGCTCGAGCTGTGCAAGTGGATGGCCGAATACTATGTCGTTCCCCTCGGCGTGGTGTTGCGAACCGTGCTGCCCGCCGCGCTGACCGGCGCCGAAGATCCAAGCCCGCCGCGAAAAACCCGCCGCGTAGTGAGACTCGGCGCGGAGATCCCTTCGCTGCTCGAGCGTGACAAAATCTTCGGACGCGCCAAACAACAGCGGGCGGTGTTCGAGCTGGTCGAGTCGCTGGGCGGCCGGACATCGGCTGAGAATTTGAATTCGCAGCTTGAATTCTCGCCGGCAGTACTCCGGTCGCTGGAGAAGCGCGGCCTGGTCGTTATCGAAGAAGAGGAGGTCGACCGCGATCCCTTTTCATCCCGCGGAGGCATCGCTGCGACGCGGCTTACCCCGACTGCCGCCCAACAGGCTGCGGTTGAAGCGATGGCCGGCGCCGAGAAGGGCGACGTGTTCCTCCTTCACGGCATCACCGGGAGCGGCAAGACCCTCGTGTACATCGAGCTGCTGCGCCGCATTGTCGACGAGCGCGGCCAGACTGCGATCGTGCTGGTGCCAGAGATCGCGCTGACCCCGCAGACCGTGGACCGGTTTCGCGCCGCGTTCGGCGACCGCATTGCGGTGCTGCATTCCGCGCTCAGCGAGGGCGAGCGATACGACGCATGGCGCGCGCTCAAGCGCGGTGACAAACGCATCGTCGTCGGAGCGCGATCGGCGGTGTTCGCGCCACTGGACAACCTCGGCGCCATCATCGTCGACGAAGAGCACGAGTCCAGCTACAAGCAGGGCGAGACGCCGCGTTATCACGCCCGCGAAGTCGCGATCGTGCGGGCGAAGAACGAAGGCGCGATCACCGTGCTCGGCAGTGCTACTCCGTCCCTCGAGAGCTGGTCGAATGCGACGAGCGGGAAGTACACGTTATTGACGCTCCCGGACCGGGTAGGTGGAGGCAGGCTGCCGGGGGTGGAAGTGATCGACCTGCGGCACACCGCGACCGATTACACAGCGATGGCGCAGGGCGGCGTCGACTACGGCGCCGTGATCCGCGAGCCACTGCACCACGCCATCGTCGAGACGATGGGTCGCGGGGAGCAGAGCATTCTCCTCCTGAATCGTCGCGGCTACTCGTCGTTCATTCAGTGCATCGATTGCGGCGCCGTCGCGACGTGTCCGCACTGCAGCATCACCCTGACGCACCACCGCAATCCGGAGCGGTTGATCTGCCACTACTGCCTGCACAAGGAAGATCCGCGCCCCGACTGCCCGCGTTGTGGCGGGCGCAATCTGCGGCAGCGTGGACTGGGCACTCAGCAGGTCGAGCGGCTTCTGTGCGAGCGATTTCCGTCGGCGCGCATTGCCCGCATGGATGTCGACACGACCAGTGGAAAATGGGCGCACACCCGTATCCTCGATCGCGTGGCGGCCGGCGACGTCGACATCCTTCTTGGCACCCAGATGATCGCCAAGGGCCTCGACTTTCCCAATGTCACTCTGGTCGGAGTCGTCGACGCCGACGTCGGGATCAACCTTCCCGATTTCCGGGCGTCGGAGCGGTGTTTCCAGCTACTGAGCCAGGTGGCCGGTCGGGCCGGCCGCGGATCGAAGGGTGGCAAAGTGCTGATTCAGACAAGGCTGCCCGCGCATCACGCGGTCAGGTACGCCGTCGCGCACGACTACGCGTCGTTCGTGCGTGATGAGATGGTCGGGCGCGTCGACCCGCCGTACCCGCCCAACGTGCGTCTCGCCAACATCGTCTTTAGCGGCACGGTCGAAGATTCGACGGCGAAGCTCGCGATCCACGCCGGCGAATGGCTGCGCGAGCTCATCTCCACCCGCGCCGGCGACGAGGTCACGGTGGTGGGGCCAGCGCCGTGCCCTATCGAGCGCATCAAGAGTCGCTGGCGCTGGCACATTCTGTTGAAATCCGCGCACCCCGGTGAGCTGACCCGCGTCAGCCGCTACTTCATGGAGCGATTCGAGGTGCCGACTACTGCGCAGCTCAGAGTGACCCTGGACCGCGACCCGGTTGCGCTGCTCTGATAACTGCGGACTGCTGACTAACCGCTGCTGACCGGGGACTAACCGCTGCGAACTAACCGCTGCGGAATCACGGACCAACTGCCACTCCGAACTGCTAACTAACTGCGAATTGGGACACTAACTGCGGGATGCGGACACGCTCGGCCTGCCCTCAATTCGCACTTAGTGTCCCAATTCGCATTCAGTCAGCATTTCGAACTGGCAGTTGGTCCGTGATTCCGCAGCAGTTAGTCCGCAGTCCGCAGTCCGCAGTCCGCGGCAGTTCTTTAGATTTAGAGCGTGACCATACTTCGTCATCCCGACTTCGATTCGCCCGAGCTCGCGAGCGCCCCCGACGCGAAGTTTGTTGCCGCGCCCGCTGACGGCGTGTTGCCCGAAGGCTTCTTCTCGACCACCAACCTCCCGACGTACGTGCGGATAAAGGGAGCCTGGCAGATGCCCCGCGAGCCGCGGATGGACTCGGCGCTGGTGATCGATGCCGATGGCCTCTGGGTCAGGGAAGGCCGTAAGCTGAAAAAAGGCGACCTCGTCGCCGTCGGCAGCGAGGAGGACGGTAGCGAGGGCATCTACGTGCACACCGCCTCCTTCCTCGGCGACGAAGAAGGCGAATTCAAGTTCATGACCAGCGAGGTGTCGCGAGAGAAGCCGATCGATTACTCGCAGATGGCGAGCATTCTGATCGACGAGCGCGAGCGCGGCGGCTATCCCATTTGGGTCACGGGCCCCGCACTCGTCCATTCGCGCGCGCGCGCCGACATGGTGTGGTTCATCGAGAACGGATTCGTTGCCGCGCTACTCGCCGGCAACGCCGTCGCGGTACATGACATCGAGGCCTCGATCTTCGGGACGACCCTCGGCATGACCCGCACCGGCGAGGCGACCACCGGCGGCCACGGACTCCACATGCGCGCCATCAACAAGGTGCGCGCCGCGGGCTCGATCTCCAACGCCGTCGAGCGCGGCGTCATCAAGGACGGCATCATGCACGCCTGCGTGGTGAAGGGCGTCCCGTTCGTGCTCACCGGCTCGATTCGCGACGATGGCCCGCTACCCGAAGTCATCACCGATACTCTCGCGGCCCAGGACGCGATGAAGCGTCACACCACCCGGGCGACGATGGCAGTGCTGATCGCGACCGCGCTCCACGCAATTGCAACCGGCAACATGCTCCCTGCCTTCGTCACCGAGAAGGACGGCTCGATGCGCGAGCTGCCGACTATCTGTGTTGATTCGTCGGAATTCGTGGTCAGCAAGCTCAAGGATCGCGGTACCCACCAGGCATTCGGCGTCGTCACCAACGCACAGGATTTCATGCACATTCTGCGACTGTATGTGGAGCGGGAGCTGACTGAGAGAAAGGCGGCGGAGACCGCGCGCCAGGCCAGCAGGGCGACCGCATGATCGAAACGACGGAGAGATTTCTGCGCGACATCGCCGAGCGCATCGGTCTGCACTCGGTGGATGAAGTCAGGCTGTTTCCGCCGATGCGTCAGGGCGGAGTCGAGACGGGAGTCGCGGTCGTCGCCGCGTTGCCGCTTCCACCCGAGCCCGAGCACCATCACGAGGCCGACGAACCGCCCGAAGCGCTCAGCGAGAGTGCCGGTGACGAGTTTCTACCCATCGAGGAAGAGGATCGCGAGATAATCGTCCATCGCCACACCGTTTTTACCGCGCGCTATCGGCATACGCTCAAAGGCCCGGATCGCGGCAAATGGGAGGTGGACGTGCGCGCCGAGGCCGATGCCCCGCTCGTAACCCTCGATGACGTGGTGCGCGGTGTCATGAAGCGCGCCGGCGAGCCATTCGAGCCGGAGAAGATCACCGCGTCGGCGTTCAAGACCATCGTCGAGACCGCGCCCAGCGTCTGACGACCTCGCAGGCTCCCCGATCCCGAGCCCGCAGCCGTGTCGAGCGTCTAAACTGCTACTTGCGGTGCGATTGGTGTCAGGCGCGCCGCCGCAGCGGGCGCATCAGGCGCGTTCGCGGCAGCGTAGCGAGCCAGAATCGTCCGATGGATGTCGCGGGCGTCCTCGAGGGTCTCGCCGGCGAGCGCGAGCTGTTCAGGTGAGATAATGAACGGATAGACCTGATCGCCACCCGCCGAGCCGTGGGCACCGACCTGATCATCGAACGAGATGATGTCGTAGCCATCGAAGTAGCCGAACAGCACGCAATCGCCGGCGTTCGGCTGGCGCACAAGCGACTCCACGGCGCGGAGCACATATGGCTCGGTGCCGAACACTTCCAGTGGATTCTCGCCGGAGATGACCTTCAGCTCGCCGTCGTTGAGAACGGCGCGGCCGCGCTTGCCCGCCAGCACCACACCGCGCGCCGACAACGTCGCAACCAATCCGATCCCGGGGTGTGCGATGAGCCGCTCATAAAGCGCCGCCCACCGTCGATCGGCCTGAATCTGCTCCAGTGAAAGACGCTGTTCGACGTTCGCGAAATAGAGCAGCGCCAGGCACGAGCTATAGGTCACCACGACATCGTTGGTGCGATCGACGCGGTACTTCTCCGGGAAGATGATCTCGCGCAGGCCATAGCGGCTGCGCAGCCAGTCCCGAAAGCGGCGGATCGAGTTCCGGGCACCGAACCGCGCCGGTGTCAGCTGCGCGACCGCCTCTACGACCTCCGGACCGATGTCGGAGTACTCGGTGTCCACCGCGTAGCTGGCGAGCGCGCGGGGTCGCGTCGCGTCCTCGACCGGACCCTCGTCGAGCAGCCGCTGTACTGTCGTGCCCAGCGATTCACCGTAGCGCACCCGATAACTGAGCGCGGGCGTCATACCGTGATCCGATAGAATCACCAGATCGTAACCGCGCCCGCCCGCCAGCTGCGCCATACGCCAGATCTCGGCGATGCGCGCGTCCGTGCGGCGCAAATCGGCCAGCGCCTGTTTGCTGGAAGGCCCGAAGTGGTGCGCCAGCTCGTCGTACTGCATGAAGGTGCTGTAGATGACCGGCACGCCGAGGTAGACATCGAGCAGGATCGCCATCGTCTGCAGCTCCCGCACGACGACGTTACTCAGGATCCGGATGAACGGGAAAATGCCCTCCGAGTGTGTCACTCTGCCCGCAAGCTCTCCGCGCGTACGTTCCCACTCCTCGAGCAGCCACTCGAACGCGCCTTGCACAACCATCCGCACCATCCGGATCGGATGCAGCAACATCAGGAGCGCCATCCTCGTTCCACCCAGCCGGCGATACACCGACATCTTCTCGCGGGTCGCCACTGTGAATGCGACGGTCTGTGCGTCGCCGTCGAGCAGGTTCACATAGCTCGATCCGCCTGCAAGCGCGCCCGGCGAATGGATCCGGTCGCGGATGTACTGCACGCCGTGCGGCGCGTTGCAGGTGATTACCCGCCGCGCGGCTTTGTCGTAGAACCGGAACGCTGGAATGCCGCCGTTCTCGCCGTGAAACATCCCCGCCTGGCAGTAGGGCGTCGCGGAAGGGAGCCCGCAGAACCAGCGCCGCAGCGCGAATCCCTCGCGCAGCAGCCGCGCGATCGTCGGGCATAGTCCCAGCTCGAGCGCGCGCCTGAGGTCCGAATATGCGAGCGCATCGATCTGCAGCATGATCAGCCCGCGCTGCGGCGGCCGCGGCCGCTTCTCGCGCGCG
>Ga0070681_10001021_pt1 | contig 23710 bp, 27 predicted proteins | sample KBSC83BmetaG_FD_65650 | JGI IMG/M metagenome (GOLD analysis project Ga0070681, IMG submission 65650) | Corn rhizosphere microbial communities from Kellogg Biological Station, Michigan, USA - KBS C8-3B metaG | ecosystem: Host-associated > Plants > Roots > Rhizosphere | place: USA: Michigan...
TTCTCTGCCCGGCCTTGAGTGATGGTGGTGTGAAACTGATCCTTGGTCAGGACGTTGAGCGATTTGACCAGCGCGGGACCCACCAGTCCTTCCTGAGCAGCGCCGTGGCAGCGCTCGCACGCCATCGCGCGCCAGGTCTTCCATCCCAGCAGCGTCTTCGGGTCGACCTTGTTGCCGTCCTGGACCGTGTAGAGCGGAGTCTTGGCGTTGTGCCCATTGCCCTTCGGCGGGGGCGGGGGAGACGGAAACTGATCGGCCGCATACCCGCTGAGCCATGAGAACAGCAACATCGACGCCGACAGCCCGGCCCAACGTTTCAACCGCATACTTCCCCTCCTTCAAAAAAATCGCGCCACGCCGCTCGCGCAGCGTGGCGCGATCTAACAGTCAGCAACGTCCACCCTCAGCGCCGGATTACTCCGGCAGCGCGAACACGAACAGCGAGCCACCCAACGTGGTGAACCTCGCCAGATCCTTGTATCCGCCTACCGCGCCAAGTCCCGCCGTCGCTTCGGTCAGCCCTGCCGCCATACCGATGCCGGCCCAGCCGCCGATGCCTGAATAGGTGCCGACGTACTGCTTGCCGCCGTACTGATACGTAAACACGTTGCCGATGATTCCGGACGGCGTCTTGAACTTCCACAGCTCTTTGCCGTCCTTCGGGCTCACCGCCTTGATGTAGCCCTCGAGCGTTCCATAGAACACGAGGTCGCCCGCGGTCGTCAACGCGCCCGACCATACGGAGAAGCGCTCGGGCTTCGACCAGGCGATCTTGCCCTGAGCCGGATCCCACGCTATGAAATTACCCATCCCGCCATGACTGTTGGGGGTCGGGAACATCGTCAGCGTCGCGCCAACATACGGCTGGCCCGCGGTGTACTCCACCTGGAACGGCTCGTACGTCATGCACACGTGGTTGGTGGGAACCATGAACAAACCCGTCTTGCGGTCATAGCTCGAGGGCTGCTCGTCCTTCGTGCCCAGCGCCGCCGGGCAGATTCCCTTGACGTCCACGTCGGGGCCGGTCGTCTGCGGCGATTTCGTCTTATCGACGGCAGGCCGTCCCGTCTTCATGTCCACGCCGGGTGACCAGTTCACCGTCGGGTCGTACTTCTGCGCCACCAACAGCTCGCCGGTTTCACGATTGAGCGTGTAGCCGAAGCCGTTGCGGTCGAAGTGCGCCAGCGCGGGAACCTTCTTGCCGCCCTTGTCCATTTCGAACAGCACCATCTCGTTGATGCCGTCGTAGTCCCATTCGTCGTGCGGCGTCATCTGATAGACCCACTTCACCGCTCCGGTGTCGAGGTCGCGCGCCCAGATCGCCATGGACCACTTGTTATCGCCGGGCCGTTGCGTGGGGTTCCAGGTGCCGGGATTGCCGCTTCCGTAGTAGATGAGATTCAACTTCGGATCGTAGGAATACCAGCCCCAGGTCGTGCCGCCACCCAGCTTGTACTGATCGCCCTTCCAGGTCTTCAGCGAGGAATCCTTGCCGACCGGCTCCATCTTGCCGTTCGTCCAGGTCATGGTCTTCTGCGGATCCATGATCATCTCGGCGTCGGTGCCTTCGCTGTAGCCCTTCCAGACCAGCTTGCCCGTCTTGATGTCGTAGGCATGCATGCGGCCGCGCACGCCGAACTCGCCGCCGGAGATGCCCGTCAGCACCTTGTCCTTGAAGACGTGCGGCGCGTTGGTGTTGGTCTCACCGATCTTCGGGTTGCCGTTCTTGGCGGTCCATACGACCTTGCCGGTCTTGGCGTCCAGCGCCACCAGCGTGGTGTCGGCCTGTTGCAGGAAGATCTTGCCATCGCCGTAGGCGAGCCCGCGATTGACGGTGTCGCAACACATCACGGGAACGACGTCGGCGTCCTGCTTGGGCTCGTATTTCCAACGATACGTCTGATCCTTCAGGTTGACCGCGTAGACGTTGTTGGGAAATGGCGTGTGAATGTACATCGTGTCGCCGATGACGAGCGGTGATCCCTCGTGGCCGCGCAGCACGCCCGTGGACATCGTCCACGCAACCTGCAGCTTGCCGACATTGCTCGCGTTGATCTGCTTCAGCTCGCTGTAGCGTTGATTCGCGTAATCGCCCGCCTGTGCTGCCCAGTTGGACGTGTCGGCGATCTTCTGGTCCAGGTCGGCATCGGCGAGAGCGATGCTCGACGTCACCGCGGCTGCGGCGGCGAGGACCACTGCCCTCTTGAGAGTGGAACGGTGCTCGTAACTCATATCTCCTCCAGATTATGGTTCTTCCGGAAATACGATCGCCTCCCTGCCAAAGCAAACGACTGCACAGAGATGCAACCATCCGTGGCGGACATGCTACCGGCACATGTCTGGCACTTCCGCTTTAGAAACGGCGGATATCAATACACCTGCCCCCCGCAGCCTGCAACACCAAACGTTGGAGGAATGCGGCCTCGCAGCGTAGGATCCGAAGCCCGAACTGCCCGACGCGCGTGCGTCAGGAGGGGTGCCACATGGTTACGAGATCCTCGGGAGCGGTCCGCCGCGCCGCGGCGTTGATCTTCAGCGCCGCCGCATGTTGGTGCGCAACAGCTCTTGCCGACAGCCCGGCCAACGGCCCGGCACGCAACGATTACCCCACCTATGCGCGCGTGCAGTACGTGCAGGACTGTGCTTTCAGGGCCGGCGGAAGTCAGGCGGACCTCTATAAGTGCTCGTGCGTCATCGACAAACTGGCCGAGCACCTGACCTACGACCAGTTCGTCGAGGCCGCGACGTTCTCGCACTATGCGACGCTGCCCGGCGAGGGCGGAGCGGAATTCCGGGATCCGGAGCATGCGAAGGAACAGGCCAAGCTGTATCGCACGCTGGAGTCGGACGCCTATCGTTCCTGCGGGCTGAAAGTCCCCGCGCCGACGCGTTAGTTTCTAACGGGTTCAATCGGTTACACGGCGCTGCGATGCGCGGCGCTCTCACGGTCCGATCGCTACACCCCACGGCGAGCTACCTACGGGCACGCTTTTGACGACGCTCAAGCTGGCCGTGTCAATGATGGAAACATCGTTGGAGGGACCGTTGGCCGTATACAGGCGCGTGCCATCACGCGACAACGCGATGCCCCACGGGCGTTTGCCGACAGCAATCTCCTTGACCAGCTTCGCCTGTTGGCCTCGTGTAGGGGCAAGGGAATCGCCGAGTGAAATCACCGCAACGGTGCCTCCGCGACCTGTACTGACAAAGAGACGATTGTGTTTCGCATCCAGAACAACGCCCATGGGACGATCGTCCTGGCGGAGCTGAATGAGCTTCTCAACAGGCTCCCCCTTCGGCACCGTGGCGCGCGAGACTGAGGCGTCGAGCTCCCCGGAGACGTAGATCGTCGCGCTATCCGGAGTGAACGCGACGTCGCGTGGGCGCTGTCCGACACTCATTGTGTGCTGCACAGCGAAGGTCTTCGCATCGATGATCGTCACCGAATTGCCCGTCTCGTTGGTGACGAGCACCCACTTGCCGTTCGGTGAAACGCGCACACCTTCCGGCTCGTTACCCACGCGAATGGTTGCTTCCAGGGCGCCTGTGGCGACGTTGAGGACCGAAACGGAGGCCGAGTCCTCGTTCGATATGAAGAGCCGCGCACCGTCCGGACTGAGATCAAACTGTTCCGGATCCGATCCAGCCTTGAGCAGCTTCACCAGCTTCAGCGATCCGGTGTCAATCACTGCAATCCCGTCAGCCTGCAGGTCCCGCTTGAGCTTCGCGCACTCCTCGTCGGGAACGGACGGCGGACACTTGGGCACTCCGCTCACCGCCACGTACAAATGCTTGCCGTCGTGGCTGAGTTTGATTCCGCGGGGTCGCTTGCCGACGGGGACCTCAGCGACCGTGCTGCCACTGTGGGCATCGAGAACCGTCACCGATTCGCCGTCCTCGTTCGACACATACACCCGCTCTGCCTGGACCGTAAGCGGAAGCATGGCCGTGGCTATGAGGAAGGCGAGTCGATACGGGAGCTTGCGCAGCATGTGGGGTAGACCTGATCGGGGGGCTTGGAGTGCCCGCAAGACTACCGCCCGGCGTGTTCCGGTATGGGTCGAGGTGTTCCGCGGTCTGAACAGTGGTCCCCCCTAAACGAGCCTCCGCCCGCCCCCTTCTCGCTCCATCGGCGCCCATCCCGCCATTTCGTGGTGCGCGTCACAGACGTCGCGACGAGGATCTGAGCGTCAAACGACCGACGGGAGCTTGGCATCCGTTTTGCTTTATCCAGGCTCAGGTAACACGAGGCTGACGTCGATGAAACCGTTGATGCCTGTTGCAGCTCTCCTCACCCTTTCGCTGGCGCAGGGCTGCGCAAGCACACCTCCAGAGGCGTCCAGCGCTGTAGCTTCCGCGCCAACTCCCAGCTCGGCCACGTCAACGACGACAAGGTCGGCGCGAACAGCAGTCCACGCCACACCGGTCGCTCACGTGACTGAAGTCCCCGTTGAGAAGAATGCGCCCCCGGCCGAGGGACATCCGCTCACCTCAGTCGTCGTAACGCAGTGCAACCTCATCGTGGCGGTATACATGACCATGCCGGATGGCCGTCTGCTGCGTTTCGACCACAACGCGCAGGTTTCCGCCGATCAACTTCTGACTATGGCCTACACCGCGACGCGCAGCGAACGCGTCGAAGTGTCGTGCAACGATGAAGGAGTTGTAGGCTACGAGCATCACGATCCGGTCTGATGACCGGATCGTTTTCGTCAGTCTCGGGCAGTTCGTGTCAATCTTCGGCGCGCTTCGCGCCCCGCAAGTCAAGCGGGGCGATGTGAGCTCCGTCACGCCTGAACCGCTCCGCCCACGCACGGCGATTCTCCGGCTATCCCCTTGAGGACGCGGGGCTCCTGTTTCATCGACTGCGCCCTATTGGTATTGCGGCGGATACCTATATATATGTGCCTGAGTCCCAGCCTGGGCATGGCGGCAAGCTAAGTCGCGCAAAATCCCTAGCAGACGTGCTACGTTACGCGCGCTTGACGACACAAGACAGGATCTACATGACGACCAGCACTGTTTCCTCCCCGCAGCCGCCGCGGCTCTGGACCACGACGCTCCTGTTCTCTCTCTCGATGCTCGCGGCGGTAGTGCTCGTCCCCTGGTACGGATTTACCCACGGATTCTCGCTCGGCTCCTGGGGCTTCTACGCATTCTTCCTGATCGCGAATGGCCTTGCGATCACGGGCGGCTATCACCGGCTGTGGGCGCACAAGACGTACGAGGCTCATTGGACGCTGCGCCTGTTCTTCATGATCTTCGGAAGCATGTCCCTGCAGAACAGCGCTTTTGTCTGGTGCAGCGGCCACCGAACGCATCACCTCAACGTCGATGACATCGAGCACGATCCCTATTCGATCAAGCGCGGCTTCTGGTTCGCCCACATCGGGTGGATGCTCCGGGAATATCCCAGCAGCCACAAAGGGGACTTCACCAATATCCCCGACCTGCGGCGCGATCCACTGCTGCAGTTCCAGCATCGTTTCTACGTTCCGCTGGCCGTCGGCACGAACATCGGATTCCCGCTCCTCGCAGGGTGGGCAGTCGGCGATGTCTGGGGCACGTTCATTCTGGCGGGCGTCCTTCGTCTGGTGGTGAGCCATCACGTCACGTTCTTCATCAACTCTCTGGCGCACATGTGGGGATCGCGTCCGTACACGGACGAGAACACCGCGCGCGACAACCCGGTGCTCGCCTTCGTGACCTACGGCGAGGGCTACCACAACTTTCACCACATCTTTACGCACGACTACCGCAATGGTGTGCGCTGGTGGCAGTTCGATCCTACCAAGTGGATCATCGCGAGCCTCTCGGTCGTCGGACTCACGAAACGCCTGAAGCGCACCCCGCCGTTTCAGATTCAGCGCGCGCTGCTCGCCATGCAGTTCACGCGTGCACAGCAGAAGCTGGCGAAGCTGCCGCAGACCCGTGGCCACTCGCAGATCGAGCAATTGCGCCAGCGCATAGCCCATGAGTACGAGACTTTCCTGTCCGCGGTCTCTGATTGGGCTCGCGTAAAGGAGCAGTGGCTGGAAGAGAAGAAGCGGGCCGTCGTTGAGCACTGGGAGCACGCCAGCTTCCAGAGCCGTCTCAAGGAAATCGAGCGCCGCCTGCGCATGCAGCGCCGCCGCATGCGGGTGCTGCACGCACAGCTTGCGTGATCTTCTATTGGCGAAAATCGCCTCCGGCGATTTTCGCGGACAGGCGCCTCAGCTCGTTTAGGGCGGGCAAAAAGCGCGGTTTTTGCCCGCGGACAAGCCTTCGACCTTCCGTGATTGGCGCCAGACGCCGGCTTCGTGCCACCATTACCTTATGGGGCGCATATTCGAAGTCCGAAAACACACGATGTTCGCGCGGTGGAACCGCATGGCGAAGCAATTCGCCCGGATCGCGAAGGACATCGCCATCGCCGTCAAATCCGGCGGCACCGACCCGGCCTCCAATCCGGCTCTGCGGCGCGTAATCCAGAACGCGCGCGCGGTCAACATGCCCAAGGACAAGGTCGAAGCCGCCATCAAGCGCGCTTCCGGCCGTGACGCCACTAACTACCACCAGGTGATCTACGAGGGCTACGCCCCGCACGGCGTGGCCCTGCTCGTCGAGACCGCGACGGACAACCCCACGCGGACTGTCGCCGCCGTGAGGAACATCATCACCAAGGGCGGCGGAAACCTGGCCACCAATGGGAGCGTGAGCTTCCTTTTCAAAAAGATGGGCGTGTTCCGGCTGTCCCCGGAGGGCATCGACCAGGACGATCTCGAGCTCTATCTCATCGACCACGGTCTCGAGGAGATGGGCGAGAGCACCGGCGAGAAGGGCGAGCCGCAATTGGTCATCCGTTGCGCATTCGCCGATTTCGGGAACCTGCAGGAGGCGCTCGAGAAGCGCGGCATCACACCCGCTTCCGCCGAGCACGAGTACATCTGTACGGTTCCCACGGAGCTCCCGGAGGCGCAGGCCACCGAAGTCCTCGAAGTGATCGACAAGCTCGAGCAGGACGACGACGTCCAGAAGGTCTTCCACACCCTCGCATAGCGTTGGGCGTCTGCGACAAACGCCTCGAATTGCCTACTCCCTCACAAAATCCGAAAATTTTCAGAGAAGGCGCGGCGTCGTGACCCGAGCTATGCTTTGTCCGTGGACGACTACTCACTGGAACTCGCTCGCATCGGAGACGCTCCGCGGCTCGCGGTGATGTCGCACCAGTTGATCGAGTCGGGACTGCGCCCTGCGTGGTCGTCTTCGCGCATTACGTGGCACATACGTCACCCTGAGAGCATCGTCCTAACAGCGAGACGACAGGGTGAAGTCGCAGGGTTCGCGATCATGCGCTACGGCGATGACGTCGCGCACCTGAATCTGCTCGCGGTAGATCCTGCGCATCGGCGGCGCGGAATAGCACGCAATCTCATCAGGTGGCTTGAAGAGTCAGCGTTGATCGCTGGAACTTTCATCATCGGCCTGGAGCTGCGCGCCACCAACGAAAGCGCGCTCGCCTTCTACACATCCCTGGGTTATCGCGAGCTCGGTCGAGTGCCCGGCTACTATCAGGGCGTGGAGCCCGCGATCCGGATGGCGCGTGACGTGAGGACGAGCCGCAGCCTCAAGCAACCGGCTCCTTAGCGCGGCCAGTCCGGCGGCCAGTCGGGCCGTCAGTCCGGGCCCCGTCAGTCCGGCATCGGCGTCATCTGGCCCATCAGGGCATCCTCGAACCCGAACGAGCGCAGATCCCGGATTCGCTGCGGGTACAGGATTCCATCCAGATGATCGACCTCGTGCTGCACGACCCGGGCGTGAAATCCTTCGACGGTCCGGTCGATCGGCGCACCCTGTAGATCAAAACCCTGGTAGCGCAGTCTGTGGAAGCGCGGGACGAGACCGCGCATCCCGGGAACCGACAGGCATCCCTCCCAGCCCTCCTCCTGTTCCTCCCCCAGCGGCGTCAACACAGGGTTCACCAGCACCGTGTAGGGAACCGGTGAGACATGCGGGTAGCGCGGATTCTCGAGCAGTTCGAAGATCACCACCCGCAGACTCACCCCGATCTGGGGCGCTGCGATTCCAGCGCCACTCAGCGAACGCATCGTCTCGTCCATGTCGCTCACGAGCGCGGCAAGCTCCCGATCAAAGCGTTCCACGGGAGCGGCGACCTGCCGGAGCACCGGGTGCCCCATCTTCAAAACAGTCCTCACAGCCATGGGAGCACTCTGTCAGAACGTGACCGGCCGCGCCAGAAACTCTTCGGTCCCGAACAGCATCTCGAAACCAATCCCGACCCCGAGCGCGGCTGAGCGGTGCTGATACGTGTAGTCCTTGGGCCAATCCACGCTGGTGCGCAGCTCCATGATCAGCCACCGGCGCCCGATGGACTGCCGGTAGGCGAACTTGATCCCATAATCATGCAGCGGAACCGGCGCTTTCGTCTGGCCGTCCATGCCGATCTCGAGGGCTATCGCCCGGCGGTTCGCGAAACCGCGCATCGCGAGAACGTCGGTGTAGCCACGCATGCCCAGGGTCCTCTGCGAGATGGTTCCTGAAGCAGTCCAGCGCACGAGCCAGCGAAGATTGAAGATCCGCTCCAGATCGATTCGCGAGGTGCCCCCAGGGCCGCCCTCGCTGTTCTCCCAAAAGAGCGTCTCACGCAACGACAACAAACCGGTATCGGACGAGCCCTTCTCGAAGACATAACTCCCCTTCACATACGGATCCATCGGCAGTGAGATCCTGACGCCCGCGCCCGCGTCAAAATAACCGCCCTGCCTCTGCGGTTGGTGAAAGGAGAGACCGAATATCGTGGCGTCCTCAGTTGCCGGACCGTACGTTCGCGCGAACGCGCCCGAGGGCTCATCGCGCTCTGTGATGTATTCCTCCGGGTTGACGCGCCCGATGAACGCATGGAAGCGCTCGTCGATCTGGGGCAGCGGGAAGTTGGCGTTGAACCGCAGAAGCTCTTTTGCGTGGTAGTACTGATCCCAGAGGATCGCAGGAGCAAGGCTCCCGTAGGCTCCGTTCTGATAGACCTGAGCGTCGAGGTCGGAGCCGAACCAACGGTCGACACGCATGGAGGAATGCCATACCGCGCTGTAGACCTCCCGATGCGTGCGATCGAGCCAACCCAACTTGTCGGAAGCCGGCGGCCCTTCGGTATTCGCTGGCGCGGGGGGCAGCGACAAAGGCGCCGGTGTCGGGTTCGGCGTCTGCGCCGGGTTCGTCGTCGGGTTCGTCGTCGGGTTCGGCGTCGGGGGCTGATTCTGCGGAGGCGTCGGGGCCTGATTCTGCGGCGGCGTCGCGTCGGCCGGCGCGGCGGTTGTAGGACTATCGGCCGAAGTGCTGTCGGCCGGCGCCGCTTTCGTGTTGTCGTCGGCGGTATTCGCCACTATGTCGAAGTGTGGCGGGGTGGGCGCCACCGCATCGGCTACATTCTGCGTGAGCTGCGGGTCGGGCGCACCCGCGTGCGCGGCGCCGGCGAGTGTGGCGAAAAGCAGCCCACAGGAGGCGGTACGTTCAATCCATCGCACGAGAAAGTGGCCCTTTATCCGTAAGAAACCCGCTGCGGACCGGAGGGTTCCCAAAGGGTGCGTCGCGTGGGGCCCACGCGACAGTTCAGAAGGTATGAGACTCCAACGGGGATCGTGCTGATGTGACGCGCGTCTCGCGCAAAGCGTCAGCCGCGCGAACGCGACCCGTCAGCCGGACGAAAGTGGAATGGAGGTCCGGTGGTCGCGGAAGATGAGCGGCCGCTCGATCGGTGGCTTCGCCGCCGCCGGTTGATCGGTCGACGCCGGCGGCGCGTGGCCTGCAGCCTCGGCACGCGCGACCGCGGCAACGACCAGGTCATGATGCGGCGAAAGATCGCAGACGGGATCGGCGTTGTCGGGATCCCCTGTCAGCAGATAGGCCTGGCAGCGGCAACCGCCGAAGTCGCGCGTCTTCTGAGGACAACTGCGGCACGGCTCTTTCATCCAGGCATCGCCGCGAAACCGCTCGAAGGCACGCGAGCGATACCAGATGTCCGCCACGCTGCTGTCGCGAACATTCGGCAACTCCAGCCCCGGAAGCATCCGAGCCGCATGACACGGCAAGGCCAGCCCGTCGGGAGCCACAGTCAAAAACACCGATCCCAACCCGTTCATGCATGCCTTGGGGCGCGTCTCGAAATAATCGGGTACGACGAAAAAAACCCGCATGCGCCCGCCGACCCGCTCCCTGAACCGGCGCGTGGTCTCCTCCGCCCGCTCGAGTTGCGCTCGAGTGGGCATCAGCCTGTCGCGATTCAGCCAGGCCCATCCGTAGTACTGCGTGTTGGCGAGCTCGACGTACTGCGCGCCCATGCGCTCCGCCATGTCCAGAATCTCGCCTACATGATCGATGTTCAGCCTGTGCAGAACGACGTTCAGCACCATCGGATAGTCATGCTGCCGGATGAGCGCCGCGACCTTCGACTTGAGCTCGAAGGTGCGCGTGCTGCTCAGGAAGTCGTTCATCTCCCGGGTGCTGTCCTGGAAGGACAACTGGATGTGGTCGAGTCCCGCCTTCTTCAGAGCGGCGATGCGCTGCTCCGTGAGCCCCACTCCCGAAGTAATGAGGTTCGTGTAGAAGCCCAGGGCATGCGCCTCAGCAACGATCTGCTCCAGATCGTCGCGCGCCAGCGGTTCACCGCCGGAAAGCCCGAGCTGCACCGCGCCGAGCGCGCGCGCTTCCCGCAGGACACGAATCCAGTCGGCCGTCGTCAGCTCCTCACTGATGCGCGCAAGTTCCGTCGGGTTGTAGCAGAACACACAGTGCAGAGGGCACCGGTAAGTCAACTCCAGCAACAGCCACAAGGGTGGACCCGGGAGACGGGTCGCCCCCTGCGCGTGCGTTGCACGCTCATGGTCGATCCTGGGTTGTCCCTCGCGGGCCAACCCGTGCGACGCATGCGTCGCACCCCTCTTCGGCGACTCCGGCAGCCAGCGCAGCGGCTCCTCAATCTGTGTCACCCGCCGATCTCCAGCCAGTTCCGGGACAGCGCCGTGGACATGAAGGCCACCACATCCTTCTCCAGACCTGTCGCGCCATAGGTCGTTTCCAGATCCGACACGATCTCGACCACCGTCCTGCGCCCATCGCAGCGACTGAGAATCGCCGCCGCGGTCCGGTTCAGCTTCACCATGCCCTCGGGATACAGGAGTACATGCGCATCCTGAGCAGGCTCCCATTGCAGCCGGAAGCCCTTGCCCACGCGGGGCCGCGCGTCAGTCGACACTTCGTTCACAGGTTGACTCCATAGCGCAGCGCCATCGCATCGTTCATCTGCCAGAGGATGTCCAGCTTGAATTGCAGGATACTCAGCGCCCGCTCCTGGTCCTCCTGAGTCCGAAAGCGATCCAGGGTGAGCGCCAGGGAGAACTCGACGTCGCGGCGTGCCAGGCTCACACGGCTCTGAAAGTAGTGCAGGCCCGCGCGCTCGATCCACGGATAGTGGTCGGGCCAGTTCGCCAGGCGCTGTTTGTGGATTTCAGGAGCGAACAGCTCCGTCAGCGAGGAGCAGACGGCATCGGGCCAGGGCGCCCGGCGAGCGAAGTTCACGTAGGCGTCGACCGCGAACCGTACGCCGGGCAACACATCCACCAGGCTCTCGACTCGCGAACGGTCGAGTCCGACAGCCTCCGCCAGACGCAACCACGACTCAATCCCGCCGGGATCCTCGCCATATCCATCGTGATCCAGGATCCGCTGCACCCAATTGCGGCGCACGGCGCGGTCGTCGCAGTTGGCGAGCACGGCCGCGTCCTTGATGGGGATGCTGATCTGGTAATAGAAGCGGTTGGCCACCCACCCCCGGATCTGTTCCGGCTGCGCGCGCCCCGAATTCAACATCACGTTGAAGGGATGGTGGATATGGTAGGCGCGGCCTTTGTCCCGCAGGCGCTGCTCGAATTCCTCGCGCGTCCAGCTCACAGGACGATCTCCATGCCATCGTATGCCACCTCGACTCCGCGGCGAGCGAGCTCGGCCCGCTCGGGCGATTCCTCATCGAGAATCGGGTTGGTGTTGTTGATGTGAATCAGGATCCGGCGGACCGCCGGTGGCAGCCGGGCCAGCCACTCGAGCATGCCACCCGGCCCGCTCTGCGGCAGATGGCCGATATCCCGCGCGCGCTTGCGCGACAGGCCGAGGCCTATCATTTCATCATCCGTCCAGAAGGTACCGTCAACGAGCACGCAGGTCGCCGACTGCATGGCGCGCCACACCTGGCTCTCCATGGAGCCGAGACCCGGCGCGTACAGCGCGTATCGCCCGGAAACCTCGTCCGTGATCACCAGGGCGATGTTGTCGCCGGGAACGGGCCGGTCGCGGTTTGGAGAATACGGCGCGGGCTTGCTGTCGACGGGAATCGCGCGCCACGTCACTCCATCGATGCCATCCACGACAAACGGCTGACCCTCCAATTCGATGCAACGCCGCTCCACCCCGCAATAATGGCCGAGCACCTCCAACACCGGATTGCCGCGTGTCAGGTCGGCGTGAACACTGTCCGTACACCAGATCTGCCATGGCCGGGTCGACTCCCGCAGCATGTACAAACCGGTCGTGTGGTCGACCTGGCCGTCGACGAGAACGATCCCCGCGATCGCCGTATCGCGCGCGGCACGGCCGGGCTGCAGGACCGGATTGGCGTGGACCTGGGCCAGAATGTCAGGCGAGGCGTTGACCAGCGCCCAGGAGGCCTGGGTGCGGCCGGCAGCGACCCCTGCGCTGATCGCCAGGGAGGATTGGGTGCGGGAACGAGCCCGCAGAGTGCCCCTGCGCACGCCGGAGCAGTTGCGGCAATTGCAATTCCACTGCGGGAAGCCGCCGCCCGCGGCGGACCCCAGAACCCTTATCTTCAACGGTTTCGATTCCAACCGGGCGCAGCCCGCGCGCGGCGCGGACTGGCCCGCCGCGGCGTTTTGACCGCCGCGGGCCTGGTCCTTCAGCGGTTGGCGATGTACATCGTGATTTCCATGCCGAAACGGAAATCGATCGCCTCAGGTGTTTCCCATTTCATACTCGACTCCTGACGGTCCCGAAGAGGGGACGGCGCTACAATCCTCACCTTTCGGACGCCTGCGCAAACCCGTCGGATCATGAAACTCGGCTCCAGAAATTCATGAAGCTGCGAACCCGCCTCAACCTGGTCGTGACGGGACTGACGGCCGTGTTCATGGGCGTGCTCATCATGTCCGAGATCCAGGAGATGCGCGCCTCCGTGCGGGAGGAGATCGAAGCGGCCAATCGGGTGGCTTCCCAACTCCTGGGCCGTCTCGTCTTCATCTACTCACGGGAGGGCGGTCCGGAGGTCGTCCAGGATTTTCTGCGGCAGCTCGGCCGTGTGCGGGCCAACGACATCATGCTGCGCTCCCACACCGGAGAGGTCCTCTACCGCTCACCTCCGCCCACGTACAAGGCGGGCCGCGAAGCCCCGGCGTGGTTCGCGCATCTACTCGCGCCCGACCCGGCGCGTCACATCTTCGCTCTGCCCGGTGGCATGCAGCTCGTCGTCGAAGCGCAGATATCGCGATCCGTGCTCGATGCGTGGGATGACGTCACTCGCCTTCTTGCGCTCGCCGTAATCATGCTGGCGATCGTCAATGCGCTGGCATTCTGGCTGGTGGACCGCGCATTGGCGCCCTTTCCGATCATCGCCAGTGGTCTGGATCGTATCCAGCGCGGGGACCTGGACTTCCGTTTGCCTGATCTTCCGGGTCCGGAAGCGCACACCATCGGGGCCGCATTCAACCGCATGGCTCAGGCCGTCGAGAACCACGTACAGACCGAGCGCAAAGCTCGCGAAGCCGAAACGCAGCTGGAAGAGCGCCGGGAGATGGCCAAGCTCGTGGAGCAGCGCGTCGAGGAGGAACGCCGGCTCATCGCCCACGAGCTGCACGACGAATTCGGCCAGTCGGTGACTGCAATCCGCAGCCTCGCGCTCGCGATCGTCAGCCAGACGAAAGAGCCCGCGATGGGCGATACGGCGCGACTGATCTCCGAGGAGGCGGCGCGCTTGTATGATGCGATGCACGGGTTGATTCCCAGACTCATGCCGCCCTCGCTGGATACGCTGGGTCTTGCGGAGACCCTGGAGAGCCTGGTGCGCGACTGGCAGCGCCGGTATCCATCGGTGACGTTGTCTTTGCAACAGAGCCTGCCGCCGGATCTGGGTCCGAGCGTGACGCTGGCGCTGTATCGTGTGGTGCAGGAAGGAGTGATCAATGCCTTGCGTCATTCACAGGCATCACGCGTGCAGATCGGAGTGAGCTCGGATGGGCAGCGAATCGTGGTCACCATCGCCGACAATGGCATTGGCTTGCCGAACGGGTGGTCGCGACCGGGACACTTCGGTTTGCGTGGGCTCACCGAACGCGTCGAGCACCTGGGCGGGACCTTCAGCATCGGCAGCACGCATCCGCATGGAGTCACGCTCAGAGCGGAGATTCCGTTGGCTGGCGCCAGCAGCCGCGCGGCCGCGCCCACGGCCGTCGAGTAATACCCGTGCAAACTAGGGAACCAGCGTGATCCGCGTCCTGCTCGTTGACGACCACGCCGTTGTGCGCACGGGATTCCGGCTGCTGCTGCAATCGCAGGCAGATATCTCCGTCGTCGCCGAAGCCGAGTCCGGAGAAGCAGCATGTCAGAAGTACGTCGAGGTGACCCCTGATGTGGTTGTGATGGACCTCGCGATGCCCGGTATGGGTGGACTTGAGGCGCTGCGCCGCATCCGCGCGCACCATTCTCAGGCTCGCGTGCTCGCGCTATCAGCACACGATGACCCCATGCATGCGCGGCGGGCGCTGCGCGAAGGCGCCCTGGGCTTCCTGTCGAAGCGCTCCGCGCCCGAAACCCTCATCGAAGCTGTCACGACCATTTCGGCCGGGCGCCGGTATCTGGATGCGAGCCTCGCTCAGAAGCTCGCTCTCGCCGAGCTCGATGGAGCGCAGTCGCCCATCGAGCGGTTGTCGGAGCGGGAATTCGAGGTTTTCATCCGTCTCGCTCGCGGCGAGACGGTTCAGCGCATCGCGGAAGATCTGAAGCTATCGGCCTCCACCGTCGGCACGCATCTGTACAACATCAAGCAGAAGCTCGAGGTGGTCAACCAGTCGGAGCTTACGCTCCTGGCTATTCGGCACGGGCTGATAGTAGCGTAGCCATCCTCGGCTGTAGAAGCGTAGCCATCCTCGCAGCGCGAAGCCGCAGCGCGGGTTGACACCCGCGCCGCAGCCCGCGTTAGAGTTTATCGAGGCTCAGTTCCAGTTGTTGCGTGAACGGAACTCGCGCGCCTCGCGCTCGGCCTCGTCACGCTGCATGCCGTATCTTTCCTGCAGCCTGCCGGCCAACTGGTCACTCTTTCCCTCCAGCTGATCGATCTCATCGTCAGTGAGCTTGCCCCACTTTTCCTTGACCTTACCCTTGATCTGCTTCCAGTTGCCTGCGACACGATCGTTGTTCATCAGTCTGCTCCTCTTCAGGTGCCTGTGACTGAACGGGAAGCAAACCCTGTGCCGCGTGCGCCAACGTCATCGCGGCTGTTCATCGTTTCCGAGCCAACGATAGACGAACCCCGCTACCGCGGCGCCGACGATCGGCGCCACCCAGAACAGCCACAGCTGGCTCAGCGCCCAACCGCCCACCAGAACCGCCGGTCCCGTGCTGCGCGCGGGATTCACGGAAGTGTTGGTTACCGGAATGGAGATGAGGTGAATGAGAGTGAGCACCAGTCCGATGGGAATCGCGGCGAAACCGGCTGGCGCGCGCCGGTCAGTGGCGCCGAGAATCACGACCAGGAAAAAGAATGTCATGACGAACTCGGTGAGCGCCGCGGCGCCGAGACTGTAGTTGCCTGGCGAGTGATCGGCGAAGCCGTTCGCGGCCAGTCCCGCGGCTATGGGATCGCTCCCATTTCCGGATGCGATCGCCGCCAGAACCGCCGCGGCGGCGATGGCACCGAGCACCTGCACGATGATGTACGGAACCACATCGCCCGCGCGAAAGCGGCCACCCACCCACAGTCCTACGGTGACCGCCGGATTGATGTGGCAGCCGGAGATGTGTCCGATCGCGAAAGCCATCGTCAACAGGGTGAGACCAAAGGCGAGCGCGACCCCCACCAGACCGATGCCGACCTGCGGAAACTTCGCCGCGAGCACCGCACTGCCGCATCCACCCAGAACCAGCCAGAACGTGCCGAGGAACTCGGCCACCAACCGCCGTGAAAGATTCATTTTCCCCGCTCCCCATGCTGCTTTGAGACGCCGGGCCACCGGGCTCGGGTCCTGCAGGCTTCTTGAAAGGCAACGGTGACGTTACGCCTGGCGGGGTATCGCAGGCAACCGCGTCCTGCAGGCGTCCCGCCCGCCTAACTGGCTACGGCCCCTTCCCCTCCAGGTTGGACAGCAGCGCACGCAACAGCGGTGCGACCCGTCGCAGCTCGTCGCGGTGAGCCAGGGTGAGCTGCGCAAGAACATCCTCCGCCTTGTCAGTGAGTTCGACCAGGACGCGGCGCCGGTCCACCGGATCGGTACGCCGTTCGCACAACTCCTGAGAGACGAGCCGGTCCACGAGCCCAACCACCGAGTGATGCCGCACGTTGAGCCTGTCGGCGAGCTCCCCGATCGTGATCTGCTCACGCCCCGGAAAGCCCTTGATGGCCAGCAATGCCTGGTGATGCTGCGGGGTGAGCCCGGCCTCGTGGGCGGCGGTCTCGCTGAAGGAGGTGAACTGGCGGAGCAGGTAGCGGAACTGGGCGAGGATCTCGTAATCCGCCTTTCGCAGGACTGTGGTGTGACCCCGTCGAACAATCCCGCGCATCGGCTCTCCGCCTCATATCGTATTACGATATATTACCGCGCCGCGGCCGGCTTGCCCCGGGGCTGCATCACCCCTTTCGGTCACCCCAGTCAAACAGAATGACTTCCAGCGATCGTTGCGCGTCGAATTCCTCTGCGGACAACCTACGCGATTTCAGCGCCGATGGCCGCTTGCTTGCCCTGGCGGGCATGGCAATCGTCGTCGGTACCGGCGGCGCCGCGGCCGCCTGGGCGCTCACGCGCCTCATCAACCTCGTCACGAATCTCGCGTGGCATGGAACGCTCAACTCCGCGACAGCTTCGATCGCCGGCAACACCCTGGGCAGCGCGGCCGTGCTCGTTCCGGTGGTCGGCTGTTTGATCATCGGCCTGCTGGCGCGCTTCGGCTCGGAGAAGATCCGGGGCCACGGCATCCCCGAGGCCATCGAGGCGATCCTCATCGGGCGCAGCCGCATCCAGGCGCGCGTGGCGGTGCTGAAGCCGCTGTCCTCCGCCATCTCCATCGGTACGGGCGGCCCGTTCGGCGCGGAAGGACCGATCATCATGACGGGCGGGGCCATCGGGTCCCTGTTCGCGCAACTGTTTCATCTCACGAACGCGGAGCGTAAGACGCTGCTCGTAGCCGGAGCCGCCGCCGGAATGAGCGCGACGTTCGGCACACCGATCGCGGCGATGCTGTTGGCCGTCGAGCTGCTGTTGTTCGAGTGGAAACCGCGCAGCTTCATACCGGTCGCCGTAGCGTCCGTCGTCGCGGCCGCCTGGCGTTACTGGCTGTTGGGAACGGATGCGCTCTTTCCGCTCGCGACCGCCACAGCCTTGCCGGATTGGGGGCTGCTGCAGTGTGTGGGACTCGGCCTCCTCTGCGGACTGGGCTCGAGCCTGCTGACCCTGCTGGTCTACGGCTGGGAGGACCTCTTCCAGCGGCTGCCGATCCATTGGATGTGGTGGCCCGCGATGGGCGGCGTCGCGATCGGTGTTGGCGGTCTCATCGAGCCGCACGCACTCGGCGTCGGTTACGACAACATCGCGGCCCTTCTCCAGGGAGACCTCGCGTCAGGTCCCGCACTGCGGCTGCTCCTCGTCAAGGCGCTGATCTGGTCGATCGCGCTCGGCTCGGGAACCTCCGGCGGCGTGCTGGCGCCGTTGCTGATCATGGGCGGGGTGCTGGGAGCGCTGTTTGGCGGATTCGTATCCCCGGCCGACACCGGGATCTGGGCGCTCGTCGGCATGGCCGCGATGATGGGCGGCACGATGCGCTCGCCCCTCACGGCGATGATGTTTGGTATCGAGCTCACGCACGACATCAACTCGATGTTGCCCTTGGCGATCGGCTGCGCGACGGCCCACGCGACCACGGTTCTGCTGATGAAGCGATCGATCCTGACCGAGAAGGTGGCGCGCCGCGGACACCACATCGTGCGCGAGTATGTCGTCGATCCATTCGAAACCATGCGAACCTCGGACATCATGGCTCGACCCGTTGATACCCTGCCCGCGACCCTCACAGTGCGCGAAGCCATCGAGTTCTTCACCGGACCGGACGCCTCGCAGCGTCACAAGAGTTATCCCGTCGTCGGCGCTGACGGCCGGCTCACCGCCATCGTCTCCCGCGCGGACGCGCTTCAATGGTTGTTGGACAAGACGGAGACGGACACGCCCCTCGGTGAGCAGCTCGCCGGGCAGGACATCGTGACGAGCTACGAGGACGAGTTGGTCGGGAGGCTCGCTGACCGCATGGCCGAGACGGGCAAGGGCCGCATTCCGATCATCAACCGGCAAAGCGGGGCGCTCGTGGGGCTGGTAGCCCGGCGCGATCTGTTACGCATCCGCGCCAACATGATCCGGCACGAGCAGGAGCGGGAGAAGCTGATCCGGCTGCTGCCGGACCATAACGCGGGTGATTGAAGACGCGCCCCGGGCGGGCCTGGCGTGCCCCGACGCGACCCGACGTCCCCCGGCGCTCCCGCTAGCGCGCGCCGACGCGCCGCTCGAGCCCCTTGCGACCCCATTCCATCACCACATTGTGGTTCCAGGTGAACGCCGGTTTCAAAATGGGGCTGAGCTTGCGCATCCACGGCTTGGTGACATCGACAACCCAGTCATAACGCACATCCGTTCCACCGCCCGCGCGCGTCACTTCCCAACGACCGGTCCCGCTCAACTCGCCGTCAGCCACGCCCTCGATGATCGTGCGCGGCTCGACGCGGACCGTGCGCATGTTGAAAGCGAGTTTGTACGGTAAGGCGCTGCGCCATGTCATGCGCCGGTACGCCCCTACTCCATTGGCATCGCCTGGTTCCAACAGCTCCACGGCGACCACTCCCTTCCACCACTGCGGCCACAGATCGGGGCGCATGAGCTCCGCCCATACGGCGCTGACCGGAGCAGTCAGTTTCCAGTATGTGGTGAGATGAAACTGCGTGAGCGGTTGCGGCATCCTGGCCCGTCATTTGTTTTTCGATGGCGCCTCACCATACTGAAATACCTGCTCCAGAGGAACCGCGAACACGTTGGCTATCCGAAATGCGATCTCCAGCGACGGGGAGTACTTGTTCGCCTCGATGGCGTTGACGGTCTGGCGCGTGACACCGATGCGCTCGGCGAGCGCTTGCTGCGTCATCTCTCCGCGCTCGAAGCGCAGCCGCCGGATGTGATTGGTAATACCGTTTCCGCTCATCTATGCGCCGCGCCGGTATAGATAGATCTGCGCCCCGTAGTTAGTCAGTTCCCCTAACCAGATTGCGAAGAACACGGCATTGGCCAAGACCCACGCCCCACCGCCCAGGAAGAGCACCGCGATCGAGAGCCACGCGAAGGTCGCGAGCACGAAGTACGCGGGACGCTTCGCCTTCAGCGCGATCAGGCGTTCGCGCTCATCCTGGGGCGACTTCGCCTCAGCCGGCGAACGTACGGCGACAATGATGTTCAGCACAACGACGCTGACAATGAGCGCCACCACGAGCAGGCTGAACAGTGAGATGAAGCCGGCGTGGACGACCATGCCTGCAGTCGCCGCGCTCACAACGGAAGGCGTGGTTTCCAGCCGACCGCCCGCCACAAGCGACGCGCTGAAGCTGACGAAATAGAACCCGAATACGACGAGCAGCGTGATGAAGCTGATCCACGCGCTCTTTTCCCGGAATGACATGACGACCTCTGATGTCCTGTATTTCATACTCAATGTATGAAATACATTACATCATGTCAAATATATTTGACTTTATGGACGCGCACAACCCGAAGCCCCTTCCGTGGCGCCCCGAAACCCGATGGGTCAGGAAGAGACGATCCGGGCCTTGATGGCCTCGTACTCGGAGTCGGTGATCAGGCGGGCGTCCAGCATCTGTTTGGCTTCCTGCAGCCGCCTGACCGCCTCCGACTGTGAGGGAGCCGCGCCGCCGACAGCTCCCGAGGACATCTGAAATCCTCCGGAGCGGGCCCGCAATTCTTCCAGCTCGCGAACCCGGCGCTTCTCGCGCCAGGATTGATCCTGCGACTGGCAGATGCGGTAAACCGCCTGCGCCTGCTCTTTGCGCAGTCCCTGAAACTCCAGCCGGCGGGAACCCGAGGCGCCCTCGGAAGCCAGGTCCGCGGCGCGTCCGGCTTTGACCACCAGATCGGCGCCAAAGACTCCGACGTGCAGTGTCACTTCCTCCAGGTCCTGCCAGCGCATGTCGGAGACATCGAACCCGCCTAGCAGATGCCGGGTGATCAGGATCAGCCGCCCGCTGGTCGCGGCGACGAGCAGTCGCCGGTGCGTCAGCGCGAACACACGCCGCTGAATGGCCCACGCCTCGAGCGATTCGGTCGGAATCAACACCGACCGCAGAAACTCCAGCGGCCGTTCGGCTCCGGCTTCATCCTGATGCTGCACGGGGTTCGTGTTCATGGCGTTTTGTGCTGCGCGATCTCCGCACGGAATTCGCGCAATTTGGCTTTCACGATCGCCGCGTTCGCGCTGCCCATCCGGATCATCAGTTTCTGTCCGGGCGAGCGGCTCTGGAGCGACGGATCGGCATACTCAAAAAATACCTTCGGCTGCGTGAGCTGGATCGGCCCCTTCACGTCCGGCGCCTCGAGCAGGTTATCGATGACCTGTACCAGGCGATCGTTGAAGTACTGCCCGGGGTAACCCAGGTCCTCATAGGCCTGCTGAAACAACGGATAGAGCCGGAAATAAACGGTTGCGAGCGTCTTGGGATCCGAGGCCTGGACCACCTTGATGAAGGGCGCATAGCGCGAGTAGTTCTCCGCGCTCAGGGTTGTGATGTCACCCTGCGTGGCCACGATCGTGTCGCCGGGCGTTGGCTTGATCGGCCGAAGCTCCACGGCGACCTTGTTCCGCGCCAGGTTATCGACCGTCGCCACAATGTGGCGCACGACGTTCTCCGGGACCAGAAACTGCTCGACGGGCTTCGGGCCAAACAAGCCTACGAGCGAGTCTTTCAGCTCCTGGTCGCTGTCATTGAGGGCCGGCAGCGTGCGCCCTTCCGGGGCCTCCGGCACGGGATTCTGGATGGCCGGCGTCGTATCGGCGGCCGGGGCGGGTTTAGGCGGGACGGGAGCTGTTGTCTGCTCGGCGGTGCGATGCGCGAAGTAGTGGAAGTAAGCGAACGCACCGCCCGCGATCAGCACCACCGCGACGGCGGACCCCCAGATCGCCTTGTTTCTAAAGCGCTCTTCTGCGTCCGTCTCTGTATTCCACATCGCATATACCGCCATCCCACTGCGCAGGTGTCTACTGTACTACCCCTGTCGCGGCGGTGGGTGCACGTCGCATCCGGGGTGCGCGCGAGCTGCGAATCTGCGCCCAGGCAAGCAGTCCAACGGACGAAAGCACGATCGGCAGACCGAGCAGCACGTTCATCGAGAACGATTCATTGCCCAACGCCCATCCGACCAGCAGCGCCACCGGAGGGTTCACATAGGCATACGTCGCAGCAAGCGTAGGCGCAACGCTCTCCACGAGGAATCGATAGGCGGAAAAGGCGATGAGGGAGCCGAAGATGACCAGATAGCCCCAGGCCCACCAGACCCGCGCGGAGTGCGGTAACGCCCAGGACTCCCGGAAAAGCACGCTCAACAGAAGCGCCATCGCGCCACCGGCCAACATTTCCGCGGCAAACCCCATCGCGCCAGGTGGCGTCTCGATTCTTCGCGACAGCAGCGATCCGAGCGACCACGCCGAGATTCCGATGAGAATCAAAACGGTGCCTTGGGCGTTAGCGCGCAGGTCGTGTCCCGTCACGATGACGAGCGTCCCGGCGAATCCCAGCGCGATGGCAACCCACTCCAACGGCCGTGGGCGGTGGCCGAATGCGACGGACCACAGGGCCACCATCAGGGGCAAGAGGCTGATCAGCGTCGCCGCAGCTCCGGAGCTCACCCACTTCTCCGCCACCGTCACGTTCCCCAGCGACACGATCAGGAGCAGGAAGGCAATGATCGTGGCGCCACGCCACTGGCGCGCCGTCGGCAGGGGGTGCCCGCGAAAGCGCAGCCAGGCCATGAGCGGAAATCCGGCCGCGAGGAAGCGCGTCCCGATGAGAAAGTAGGGTCCGGCGCCTTCCAGCCCAACCTTCAGGGCGTAATAGGTGGTTCCCCAGATCACGTAGACGCAAAACAGGCAGACCGCCACGAGCCACGACGGGCGGACCGCCGCATGGACGGAACCGGACTTCTCAGACGGCACGTTCGTCACTCCCATCCCCGGCAGTTGCATTCCGGCGAGGCGAGATCGTATTGTGAACGTTCGCGCCCCCGCCTTAGTCAAATTAAGCTGAACCGCGCTCAATATTTTCTAATTCAAGCCAGATGGGGTAAGAGGTTTTGATCCATGGATACGTTGGACCTGAAAATCCTTGCAAGTCTGGATCTGGACGCCCGCCGGCCCTATGCCGACCTGGCGCGCGAACTCTCGGTGTCCCAGCCCACCATCGCCGATCGGGTTCGACGGCTCGAATCGCGTGGCGTCGTTCGAGGGACCATGCTGTGCGTTGACTATGCACGCCTTGGTTTCACGGTAAATGCGTTCGTACGCTTAAGGACCGCACAGGCAAACAAGAACGCGCTGATCGCCGTTGCGCAGGACATTCCGCAGGTCATCGAGATGCACGCAGTGACAGGCGAGGATTGCATGATCGCCCGCGTCGTCGCCCGCTCGGTCGATGAGCTCGGAAATATCCTCGAGCGGCTGCGGGTGTTCGGCGAGTCCAGCACTTCAGTGGTTCTGGGGACGCCTATTCCGTTGCGCAATCCGATTCCCGCTGCCAAGGACGACGAGATCCCCGCCGTCAGCGAGGCCCGCGCATGAGCGCCATCGAGGACTTTCATCCAGCCGTCGCGAACTGGTTCAACCGCAGCTTCGATGCGCCCACGACGCCCCAGGAGCGCGCGTGGCCCGCAATCCGGGCGCAGCAACATGTCTTGATCGCGGCGCCGACGGGCTCGGGCAAGACGCTCGCCGCTTTTCTGGCTGCGATCGATACGTTGGTGCGCGAGGGCCTGGAGAAACCGCTCGCCGACGAGACGTACATCGTCTACGTCTCTCCGCTCAAAGCGCTCTCAAACGACATCCGGCTGAACCTCGAAGCCCCCATCGCCGGCATCCGGGACGAGCTGAAAGCGCTGGACCTGCCCGACGTCGAGATCCGCACGTTCGTCAGGACGGGCGACACGCCACAGAGCGAACGGAACAGCATGCGAAAGCGGCCACCGCACATCGTGGTGACCACCCCGGAATCCCTCTACATCCTGTTGGGGTCGCAGTCCGGCCGAGAGATGTTGGCCACCACGCGCACCGTGATCGTCGACGAAATTCACGCGATGGTCGGCAGCAAGCGAGGCCTCCACCTGGCCGTTTCCCTCGAGCGTCTCGCGGC
>Ga0070681_10001022_pt1 | contig 23708 bp, 29 predicted proteins | sample KBSC83BmetaG_FD_65650 | JGI IMG/M metagenome (GOLD analysis project Ga0070681, IMG submission 65650) | Corn rhizosphere microbial communities from Kellogg Biological Station, Michigan, USA - KBS C8-3B metaG | ecosystem: Host-associated > Plants > Roots > Rhizosphere | place: USA: Michigan...
GGTGCCGATTCCGAGCTTCATACAGGCACGCGCGGTACCATGCGAAACGGAGACAGCAAGTGATGCCGGGACAACCTGTTAGCTGCGCGATGCCGTCTGGCCGCGCCGCCCCGTTGTCATCGATCCGGGACGTCGCGTCGTCCGCGAGCCAGGGCACTCCGCGCCGCGGTACTCGTTAGGCGGGAAGGCCTCGGTGGAGGCGGTACGATCCCTGCAAACCTCCGCCGTGAACTTTTCCGGCGTGGGAATGCAATGAGCAAGCTGTTGCGCGGCGTCGCCGCGGGCTACGGTGCCAAGAAACTCGGCGGCGGGTGCTTCAGCACCGTCCTCATCTTCATCATTCTCTGGTGGCTCCTCGGCCACTTCGGAATCTTCAAATGAGCAGAGCGCAGAGAGCTGTGCGCAGAGAGTGAGGAGCAGTCACTCTCTGCTCTCCACGCTCTGCTCTCTGCTCATCAGAAGATTCTCACACTCACGAACTTCTTGGGGTTCGTGCGTACCTCCGTCACGAGCCCGCGAAGCTGCGTGAGGAGCGAGTCGCTGTTCCGGTAGAGGGATGGATCGTTGAGGAGCAGGCCTAACGATCCCTGGCCGGTGTTGAGCTTGACCAGGACGGAGTCGCCGTTCGTGAGGAACGAATCGAGGCGATTCTGAGTCCTGGAGAGCTGCTCGGACATCATCCGGATCTGCGCCGAGCCGCGGCGGAGCTCGGCGGCCGCGTGGGACATGTCGTCGACGATCTGCTTGATCTCGCCGCTCGTGGACGAGCTGTCGACGCGGGCGGCGAGCTGCGATGCGCTGAGCGCCGTGCGGTTCAGCGACGAGACGGCCGACTGCAGGCCGCGCGAGAGCGTGTCCAGGTCGCCCGCGTGATCGCGCACGGTCTGCGAGAGCGTCGTCGAGAGATCAGAAAAATTGCGAATCGAGCTGCGGAGCTCGCGCGCAGCCCGCTCGTCGAACGCCACCTCGACGCGTCCCGCGACATTCGCGACGTCGCCGGCGATCTGCCCCGCGACGGCGGTGAGCTTGGCGATATCGGGCAGCGTCGCGCCCGGGAGCACGTCATCGCCGCCAGTCGACTCGGCAATCTGCGCCTGAACCGTTTCGTCATGGGGCAGCGCCGATCGCTGAGTGATCGTCGCCTGCCACTCCCCGAAGAGACTCGACTCGTTGAGCAGAACTACCGGCGTACCGGGCAGCTGCATCGAGCGATCGAGGTTCATGCGCACGTGTACCCAGCCGCCGCGCGCGAGCTCGATCGCTTCGATCGTGCCCGCGCGCACGCCGCGAATGACGACGGCGTTGCCGACGCGCGCATTGCCCACGTCACGAAAGCGCGCGACGACCTTGGAGCGCCGCTCGCCGATGTCGGTCTGCTTCACCCACAGCGTCGCACCCGTGAGCGTGAGAATGACCGCGAGCACGACCATGCCAACGAGGAAGTCATTCGAGCGTTTCATCGTTGGCTCCCGAGCAGCCAGGTGATCGCCCAGAACGCGTCGAGCATGAGGATCATCACGGCCGAATACACGACGGCATCCGTCGCGGCGCGACCGACGCCCTGGGCGCCGCCGCTGGCCCGCAGACCTCGCACCGAGCCGATCAGCGTCACGATGAAGCCGAAGCTCGACGCCTTGACGAGCCCGTAGCGGACGTCGAAGCCGGAGAAGAAGAGCCGAAGTCCCTTCACGAAGTCGCCCGAGGAGAGATCGAGCAGGCCGACCGATGCGACCCATCCCGAGGCGACACCAGCGAGCATCGCTGCGCCGACAACTACGGGAAACATCAGCATCCCGGCGAGTACGCGCGGCACGACGAGATAGGCGTGCGGATCGTACCCCAGCGTCTCCAAGGCGTCGATCTGCTCGGTGACGCGCATCGTTCCCAGCTCGGCGGCAATGTTCGCCCCGACACGACCAGCGAGCGCGAGCCCCGTGAGTACGGGTGCGAGCTCCAGCGTTATCGTTTTCTCAACAAGAGTACCGACGAAATAGAGCGGCACAGCACCCGTGAACGAGTAGCTCGCGAGCAGCGACAACACGATCCCGGTGAAGAGCGCGATGAAGGCTCCGATCGGCATCGAGTCGACGCCGAGAAGTCGCATCTGCAGCGTCGCCGATGGTCCCCAGGTTCGGACGTCGCGCACCGCCTCGACCGTACGTACCGTGAAGCGTGCGAGCTCGCCGATGCGCTCCAATGCGTGGCGCGTCGACCGTCCGAGCACGGAGAGCACCCGAAGGGGGAGCTCTCGCCCTCCCTGGAGTGCTACCTCCGGTAGTACACTGCTCGCGTTGGTCATCGCGTCGGCACTTGTGGAAGTTCGCGGGTGAGGCCGATGACACCGGGTATCCACCGGTACTCGGCAACCTAAGTAGAGACTGCTCAGGGGGGTGTCGGGTATCGTCTGGCACGAAGTAGCGCAAATGCCTACGCTGGAAGGGGGTTGGCCGGGGCCAGGATGGCCACAGTGGCCGGCCCGTTGTGGCGTAGGGCGTGCTCAGATCCCGGTCCGCGCTCGGGAGGCCGATGGCTGCACGATTTCAGAACCGCATCGGAGCTGGCCGGCAGCTGGCGGCGAAGCTGCTGCCCTATGCCGGTCGTGAGGACGTGCTGGTTCTTGGCCTGCCTCGGGGCGGCGTGCCCGTCGCATTCGAGATCGCCATGGCGCTCGATGCGCCGCTCGACGTCTTCATCGTTCGCAAGCTTGGGCTGCCCGGGCACGAGGAGTTCGGCATCGGAGCGATTGCGAGTGGCGACGTGCGCGTCGTGGACGAATCGGTTCTTCGCGCATACGATGTCGATCCCGAGGCGCTGGAGCGTATCACGGTGCGCGAGCGGCTCGAGCTCGAGCGACGCGAGCGGCTCTATCGCGACGACCGTTCTTTTCCGGCGATAGAGAATCGAGTCGTCATCCTCGTCGACGATGGTCTGGCAACTGGATCGACGATGCGCGCTGCCATTGCCGCCCTCCGCAAGAAGGGGCCGAGCAAAATCGTAATAGCGGTGCCGGTGGGCGCGCGCGAGACGTGCACGGCGATGGCAGGGCTCGTGGACGAGGTGGTCTGCCTGGAAATGCCAGACCCATTTTACGCGGTTGGGCTCTGGTACGACGATTTCGAGCAGACTGACGATGGCGAGGTGCACGACCTGCTCGAGCGCGCGGCCGCGCGCGCGGCGAGACCACGCTGATCGGAGAGCGAGGATGATGGAGCGCAGTCAGGAGCTGATCGAGCAGCGTACGGTGCGTATTGCCGTCGGCCGCCTAGCCCTCGATGGCGATCTCAGCGTCCCCGCGTACGCTCGTGGGGTCGTGCTCTTCGCGCACGGAAGTGGCAGCAGCCGCTTCAGCGCGCGAAACAGGCACGTGGCGACGGTGCTCCAGGAGAATGGCTTCGCCACTTTGCTGCTCGACCTTCTCACGCCTAACGAGGAGGAGCTCGATCGACTCTCCGGAGAATATCGATTCGACATCGGGCGTCTCGCCGAGCGGCTCATCGGCGCGGCCGAGTGGCTCGGATCCGAAGACTCCACGAGGTCGCTGCCCCTCTCGATGTTCGGCGCGAGCACAGGCGGCGGCGCAGCGCTCGTCGCGGCGGCCGAGCTGCCGGAGCGTGTGGCGGCGGTGGTCTCTCGAGGAGGGCGTCCCGATCTCGCCGGCGATGCGCTCGGGCGCGTCGTCGCACCGACGCTCCTGATTGTCGGCGGCAACGACGACGTCGTGCTCGAGCTGAATCGGGCCGCGCTGGCGAAGCTGCGCACGACGGCGCGGCTCGAAGTGATCCCGGGCGCCACGCATCTGTTCGAGGAGCGAGGCACGCTGGACGAGGTCGCGCGGCACGCTGCAGCCTGGTTCGAGGCCTATGCCAGCCGTGCGAGCTGACGGATCGTCAGCGACGCGAAGTCGTTCTCGTCGGTCGAGAGCTGGAACGTGTCGGCCGCCATTGATAGCGCTCGAGCGAGACACGTCCTCGGCCGTCGAATTGAACGCCCTCCCGCTCGAGCAGTAACCGCTGCGAGAGCGATGCTACTCCATCCGAGCGAATGCTGACCATGCCGCGCGCGTTGATGACACGGTGCCACGGCACGGTCGTACCGCTCGGCAAGGCGTGCATGGCGTATCCGACGAGTCGCGGCTGGCGCGCCAAGCCGGCGAGTGCCGCAACCTGACCATAGGTCGCCACGCGTCCGCGCGGGATGCGTCGCACGACAGCCAGAATGCTCTGGTGAGTCGAGACGGTGCCGGCCCCCGCGCGGTTGCTCATCGGACGGCCGAGGTCGGGTGGGGCACGTGAGTTGCCGGAAGAGAACCGACATGCCTCATCGCGAAACAGTCAGCAAGAGGATGCAACATGCCAATTCTCACGTGGCTCATCGTCGGTCTGGTTGCGGGTGTTCTCGCGTCGCTCGTCATGGGCGGCAGCGGCTACGGTCTCATCGGTGACATCATCATCGGCATCATCGGAGCGTTCGTCGGCGGCTGGCTCTTCCGCGCGCTCGGCACGAGCTCGCCATTCAGCGGGTTGGGCGGCGTGATTTTCGTGGCCTTCATCGGCGCGGTCGTGCTCCTGTTCATCCTCCGGCTGGTGCGCGGAGCGACCTCCAGAGCCTGACCACGCGGGCGCGGTCGGAGGTATGGCGCCGCGCGGCCATCCGCGCGGCGCCACGAGTTTAGAGTACACTATACAACGCGAGAGTATCATGGATCGAGAGCGCGAGCTGCCGCCCGTCGAGGGACGGCCACCAGTGACCCCGGACGAAGCGGAAGGTGGAGCGCATACGCCGATCGCGGATCCGAGCGACGAACCGAACCCTCCTCGGACCACCAGCGGAAAGGTGACCGCGCCGAAGTTTGGCTCGGCCGGCAGCGGGGGCGCCGAGCTCGAGCCAGGTCCAGAGAAGGACTGATCGGGGCGAGCGTCAGCGCCGCGTCTCGTCGCTTGCTCGATGGGGCGCGGGAACACTGCCGTTTGTCGCGTTGGCTCGCGGTAGGAGAGGCGGTGGCCGGAAGGCTCGGTGTCCCTTCGTGTCGTACGGGACGTCCGCCGGCGCGCCACCGAGGGGCCAATCGTGTGCCTTGTTGGGCATGTCGGGCCGCGGCTTCGACGTGATGTACGCCGCGACGTCCCAGGCCTCGCGGTCGGTGAGCGTGCCAGGCTTATCGAACGGCATGTTGTGCCGCACGAAGGATGCGGCGCGCTCCTGGCGCGCCATGGAAGCGCCGACGCTGTACGACTTCGGCCCCCAGAGCGCCGGAACTTTGACCATCCCGCCGCCATCGGCTCCGTGACAGCGGGCGCACGTCGTTTGATAGACCGCAGCGCCGCGCGCGCTGTCGCCAACGTCTTTGGGCATCAGCGGCATTCCCTCCTGCGCGAGATGCGAGCCCATCGGAACGCCGCGGGAGAGGAACGCGAGATAGGCGAGCATGTCCTGCATCTCGCGGCTATCGTTAGGCAGGCGTGAGCCGGCGAGGCTCCGCGTCATGCAGTAGTTGACGCGATCTTCCATCGACACGACGGCGCCCGTGCGCTCGATGTATTTCGGATAGCGCGCGTAGGTGCCGGTGAGTGGTGCTGCCGTTCCGCGCCGTCCGTCGTCGAGATGACAGCTCGTGCAATTCAGATTTCCACCGACGAAGCGGGGCAAGCTCTCCGCCGTCGCGACGATCAGGGCGTGACCGCGCCGGATCGCACCGGACAACGAGTCGTTTCCGAGCGCATCGAGCGACGGTGGACGCCAGGCGGTGGAATCCCACGACGACTTCTTCGCGGCGGCACCGCTCTGGGCGACGCTGTCGCGCTCGGGGGCGCCCCCAGCGCCGCACGCGCCGGATGCAGCCCCGACGACCGTCAGCGCGATGATTCTCACCAACGCTCTCATGGCTCCTCCTGGCGCGCTGCGAACTTATCGAGGCGATTGGAGACCCGCCACGGGCTCGCAAGGCTCTATCGCGATTAGGTTACACGCACCGGAGCGCCGACGCGACGAGTGGCGCGCGTCTCGCTTATCCGTGCAGGCATAGATCCTCCTTCACCATGCTGCCCTTTACAACACGCAATTTCCTTCGGCGAGTGCTCTCGCTCGCCATCGTCACGGCAATCGGCTGCGGACCCGAGTCCGTGAGCAAGGGCGCGCCGCCCGTCTCTACGGCGTCAACGCCGCAAACCGCAGGCGGCGCGGACAGCGCGCGCACGACGTCACGCGACACCGTTCGCGATACGGTGGCACAAAAGCCAGCAGCACCGACTGTGGCGTCGCCCGCCCCGTCGGTAGCGGCTTCGATCGCGCACACCGCGGCGACGCCGCTGGCGACGCTAAAGAACAGGAGCGCGCACGACAGCGTCTCCTACGCGTCAACGATCCGCGCCGGAATGCGCGTTACGGACCGGGGCGGCTGGCCAGTGAAGGGACCTGCCCCGCTCCCGGGCGCTCTCTTTCCCGAACGCCGCGTGGTCGCCTTCTACGGAAATCCGCTTTCGAAGAAGATGGGCGTGCTGGGCGAGTATCCGGTGGACGAGATGCTTGCGCGACTCGATCAGGAGGTGCGCCGCTGGCAGGAAGCTGATCCGGCGACGCCGGTGGTACCGGCACTTCACCTGATCGCGGTCGTCGCCCAGGGCTCACCGGGCCGCGATGGCATGTACCGACTACGAATGCCGGACACGCTCATCGAGCGCGTCTACCAGTGGGCAGAGCGGAAGCACGGCCTCCTCTTCCTCGACATTCAGGTCGGCCATAGCACCGTCCAGGCCGAGCTTCCGCGATTGCTGCATTTTCTCGAGCGGCCGAATGTGCACCTCGGACTCGATCCCGAGTTCTCGATGCATTACGAACGGGAGGGCCTCAAGCCCGGTACGAAGGTCGGGACGATGATGGCTGCAGACGTGAACTACGCGGTCCGCACGGTCTCGGCGCTTGTGGCGGAAAAGCATCTCCCGCCCAAAGTGCTCGTCGTGCATCGCTTCAGACAAAGTATGGTGCCGAATCCGAGCGAGATCCGCCTCGATCCGCGAGTGCAGATCGTAATGGATATGGATGGCTGGGGGCCACCATGGCTCAAGTTCGATTCGTATCGCGATTACGAGGTCAAAGCGCCCGTGCAGTACACCGGATTCAAGCTCTTCTTCCACAACGACACGAAGACCGGCGAGGCGCTGATCACTCCACGCGAGCTCCTGCACCTGATACCGAGGCCGGTCTACATCCAGTATCAGTAGCGGCGGATCAGCTCAGGTTCACACCGACCGCGGGCGCGCGGCCCGATCCGTTGGTTTGCCGCACCGTTATGCGGAGCGGTACGGTCACCGTCAGCGCCTCTTCCTGGCCATTGTGATCGGCGTGCACACCGTCGCCGTTCGAATTCGGCACGACTGCTGCGCGCCGACGCTGCGCCGTATGGGCGTCGTCCCCTGAGCCAAGGGGAACGACGATCGCCTCGGCGGCGTCTCTTTCCGATTCCGCCAGCAGCTCCACGATGAGCGGATGCTCACCGCATGCGTCGGCGAGCGCGCGGACGACGGCGTGCGCGCGCGTCGCGACGCCCGCGCGCCAGACGATGTGCGTTTCGTCGCTGTCCGGGGTCCAGCGCTCGCCATCGATGGTGAGGACGTTCCCCGCCCGATCTCGCGCGGGCGCGCCGAGCCGGTGCACCCCGACGACCTGCCAGGAGTCGTTCAACACCGGAGCGCCCGACGAGGCCGTAGCGGTCTCCGTCGCGTACCAGAGATCACCGTCGCTGCGGCTGATGAGCAAGTTCTGACGAAGCGCGACCTGCTTCGGACGGCCATCGGGGTGATGAACCATCGTCAGCCATTCACCCGGCACGATCATGTCCGCACTCGCAGAGAGCCGCAGCCACCCAAAGCGCGACACACGCTGCCGGCGGTCGGGTGTCTCCGGCGCGACGGCGACGACGGTGACGTCGAGATCGGCATCGGTGAAGAACAGTGTGGACGGCTCGAGCGCGAACACGCAGGGCGCCAGCAGACGCCCGAGGGCGTCGTACTCGTATCGGAAATGGAGCCAGCTCTGCGCCGCGTCGTCCGCTGAGGGGAGCACGTGATGGTTCGTGAGCAGCAGGCGTGGCGACACCATGAATCCCGTGCCGTATCCCGCCAGCGCGCTCTCGCCGTTACGAACTTCGATGCGCGCCACGGCGTCGGCTGCGATCATTCCTCGCTCGAGGTAGCTCACGTTCAGCTGATCGCCACCGCTGACGAGACGATCGACCGCCAGTTGAGCCGCGTCGGATCCTTCGCCTAACGCCTGCGCGATGCGCCGCCGCAGCGTCGCGACGTCGGCGACGGCGACGGTCGTGCGGTCGAGCAGCGCGCGCCGCTCCTCACGGGGATCGAATGTCAGCGCCGCTTCGGCGCGGCGCAGGAGCGCCTCGGTGAGCCTCATCGTCGAAAGCTCGGAACGTGGTCAGTCGTGGGCGAACCGCACACCCGCCTCACGCATTCGCGCAAAGGCCTCGCGCATCACGTTAGGCTCCGCGACCAGCGAGACGCGGAAGAAACCTTCGCCGCCGGGGCCGAACGCGTTACCGGGCGTCACGACGACACCCGCTCGCTCGATGAGGTGGCGCGACCACGCCTGCGAGTCGAAGCCAGCCGGGACGCGGAGCCAGACGAACATCGTTGCTGACGGAGGGCTCACCTCCCAACCGAGGGACCGGAACCCCTCGACCACGAAGTTCCGCCGTTCCTCGTACCGCTTCGCCACCGGCGGAGCGAAGTCGCGCACATGGTCGAGCGCGAATGCCCCACCCTCCTGGATCGCCGCCGGTGTGCCGTAGCCCATGTTCGTCCGCACTCCATACAGGGCGTCGATCAGCTCGGCATTGCCCACGGCGAAGCCGATGCGCGAGCCCGCCATGTTGAAGCTCTTGGACAACGAGTGAAACTCCACCGCCACCTCGGACGCACCGGCCACCTCGAGGACGCTCGGGGCGACGTAGCCATCGAATGTGATCTCGCTGTATGCCAGGTCGGAGACGAGGACGATGCCGTACCGCGCGCAGAAGGCAACCGCCTCCTCGTAGAAGCCTAACGACGCCACCGCCCCCGTCGGATTGTGGGGATAGTTCAGCATCAACAATCGCGCCTTGCGGGCAACGGAGGCCGGAATGGCGTCGAGATCAGGCAGATAACCCCTCTCCGGACGGATTGGCAGCAGCTCGATTTGCCCCCCGACGAGAGGTGCCGCCCGCCCGTGAACCGGATAATGGATGCTCGGCACCAGAGCGATGCTGTCCTCGTCGACGAAGGCCATGACGAGATGCGCGATGCCCTCCTTGCCGCCGCTCGTGCAGAGTACCTCGCGCTCGGCGTCGACGGTGACGCCGAAGCGACTCTTCATGAAGCTGGCGACCGCCCCGAGGAAACGCGGCGTACCTCGAAATGGGGGATAGCCGTGCGTGCGCGGATCGGCATAGGCGCGGGCGATCGTATCGACGATTCCCTGCGGCGTGGGCTGATCGGGATTGCCGATGCCGAGATCGAGAAGATTCGCTCCGCGGGCGCGCGCCGCCGCCTTGAGCTCGTCGAGCCAGGCAAAGACATACGTCGGCAATGCCGTTAGGCGTTGCGACGGCGCCGCCGTCGTCGAGATCGTGGGCGTATCGTTGGTGGTCCGCATGTCGATGGCGTGGGTGGCCTGGCTGCGCCGCGCCGCCGGTTGGCCCCGCCAACCTCGGCGCCGACCGCTCATGGTCGCGCCGGCCTCCACAACTTCTCGTTTTTGGGGGCGCAGTGCCAGTGCCCCGCGCCGCTTATGCCCGTGTTCGCCTCGGCCTCGAATCCTCGGCTGTTTCGCCCGAGAGCTCCTGATGACGGAAGCAGTCGACCGTGTGGTCGTTCACCATCCCGGCCGCTTGCATGAACGCATAGCAGATGGTGGATCCAACGAAGCGGAAACCGCGCTTCCTCAGATCCTTGCTCATGGCGTCGGACTCGGGTGTGGTCGCGGGGATTTCGCCGTGGCGGCGGCGATGATTTTGAAGCGGCGAACCGCCGACAAACCGCCAGACGTAGCGGTCAAACGAGCCTTCCGCGTCGGCCACGCGCAGGAAAGCGGCGGCGTTCGTAACGGTGCTTTCGATCTTGAGCCGATTGCGAACGATGCCGGCGTTCGCCATCAGCTTTTCGCGTTTCGCTGTCGTAAAGCGCGCAACCTGCGCGGCATCGAAGTTCGCGAATGCCTCACGATAGGCGTCGCGCTTCTTCAGGATGGTCGACCAGCTCAGGCCGGCCTGCGCTCCCTCGAGCGTCAACAGCTCGAAGAGCGCGCGATCGTCGTGCTCGGGGACACCCCACTCCCGATCGTGATAGGCGATGTCGAGCTCCGTCCGGGGCCAGACGCAGCGCTGTATCGTCACTGGGTTCTCGTTAGGCGACGCGCCATGATGCGATCGTGCTGCAGATCCGCGCCGAGCTGGAACTCCTGCTCGCCGACGTCGACGAAGCCGTGCTTGGCGTAGAAGGCGATGGCGCGCGCATTCTCCTCCCAGACGCCGAGCCAGAGCAGCTCCGCTCCCCACCGCGTCGCGGTACTCACCGCCGCATCCATGAGGGCCGCGCCAAGCCCGCGGCCATGCATCCGTCGAGCGGCGTAGAGCCGATTGATCTCCGCCGGCCGGCCTGCCGGCGCGGACGACGCCGCAGGCGGCGGCGCACCGAGGCGGAGATGAACGTAGCCGACGATCTCGCCATCGCTTCCGGTGGCGACGAGGATACGGGAGGCGGAGTCTTCGAGCTCGGCGCGCTGACGCGATTCGCTGAATGCATGCGCGAGATAGTGCTCGATGTCCTCCGGCCGATTCGCGGCACCGAAGGTGTCGCGGAAGAAGGCGCTCGCCGCGGCAGTGAGCGCGGGCGCGTCGTCAGGCGTCGCGACACGGATCGAGAAGCTACCGCCGGTGTTGCGTGCCGCCTCGCCGGTCGGCTCGGTGTTGAGCATCCGCGGAGGGTGAAGGGTCGCGAATGCTACTCGGTCACGAGAAAGAAGGCCAGCGCGAAGAGGAGATACACGGCGAGCAGCATTACACCCTCGAACCAGGTTGTTTCGCCATCCTGCGCGATCGAGTTCACGATGAAGGCGGCGCCCGCAATCGCGATCAGCTCGATCGGATTCTCGAACACGAGATTCATCGGATGGCCGATCAGGTAGGAGATGATGACGAGGAGCGGCGCAACGAGCAGGCCGATCTGAATCGTCGAGCCGACGGTAATCCCGATGACCAGACCCATCTGGCCGCGCCGCGCGAAGTACACCGCGGAGATGTACTCCGCGGCGTTGCCGACGACCGCGAGAACGATCACGCCGAGAAAGAAGGGCGTGAGCCCGAGGCGCGTGGCCGTGGCTTCGACGGTGCTGGAGACGAGCTCCGCCTCGAGGGCCGTGAAAACCGTGGCGGCGGCGAGAATCAGGATCGCCCGCTTGAGTGGCCACGGGGCGGCGACCTCCGGCTCCGTCTCCTCGGAATACGCCGACGCACGGGCGAAGAGGTCGCGATGAGTCACGAGCGTGTAGATCAGATTTCCGATGTACACGAGGATGAGCACCACGGCGACGCCGAGGCTGAGGTGCTCGTCGAGCGCCGCGGTGTTGGGGTCGCGCAGGACGCCGCGTTCCGTGTAGTCGAAGAGCGCGGGGAGCATGACCGCGATCGTGACGAGGATGAGCAAACTCGAAAGGAGGCCGGCGCGCTCGCGATTGAAGTGCTGCCGCTCGCGGCCGAAGCTCCCAGCGACGATCGCGAGACCGAGACCGAGCAGGCTGTTGCCGATGAGTGATCCCGTGATCTGCGCTTTCACGACGGCGGTGTGGCCGCCGCTCAACACGAAGAGAGCCAGGATCAGCTCCGGCGCGTTGCCGAAGGTGACGTTGAGGAGACCACCGATCGCGCTGCCCGCGCGGGCGGCGACATGCTCGGTCGCGTTCCGCACCCATTCCGCCAGTGGTACGATGGCGAGAATCGCCGTCGTGAAGACCACCACGCGCGGCACTGCATCGATCATCCCGAGGATGAGCGAAATGGGAACGAGCAGGAGCAACACCCGCCAGAGCATCGCCGGATGGGTGAGAGAGGGTGGGGCGGCCGCTCGTTAGGGAACGAGCAGCACCGTGTAGGGGCGGCCGCCGACGGCGAGCGTCGACGTCACGCGTCGAGCGGCAACGTCGATGACCGAAATGGATCCGGAGCGGCCGTTCGCCGTGTACAACGTGCGGCCATCCGGGCTGAGCGCGATGCCCCAGGGGCGCTCGCCGACCGGAATCGTGACCGTCGTGGTGCGCGTCGCGACATCGATGATCGCGACCTCGTTGGAGCGGCCATTCGCGAGGTATAACGTCTTCTCATCGGGCGAGAGCGCCATCCCCGTCGGCTTGGTGGTGCGATCGCCGACGACGATCGTCGCGAGAACCGAATCGCGCCGCGTATCGATCTCCGAAACGACGCCGCCGTTCTCGGCGCTCACGTATGCTCGCGCGCCGTCGCGCGTGAAGACGACGAATCGCGGCCGTGCGCCGACGGCGAACTTCGTGAGGCTGCGGCCGGTGGTAGCGTCGAGCACCGAGACGCTGGAGTCCGATTCGCCGGTAACATAGAGCTTGCGACCATCGGGTGAGACCGCGACGCCTTCGGGCTCCTTTCCGACTGGCGAGGTGAATCGCGTGCGACGGCTCGCTACGTCGACCCCGGTGGCGGCCGCGACCTCCTCATTCGAGACGTAGACCGTTTTACCGTCCGGGCTGACGGCCACCTGCTCCGGGTCCTTGCCCACCGCGAGCCGCCTGACGACGTGTCGCGACGCAAGGTCGACAACGCCAACGGCATCGTCCTTACCCAGCGCCACATAGACGCGCTTGCCGTCGGGGCTGAGGACCATGCCGCGCGGGCGGCCACCGACGGGAACGGTCCCCACCTGCTGGCCGCTTTCCGCGGAGAGGAGGACGAGCCGGTCGCCCGGCTCGTCGCTCGCGACGATGAGCGAGCCGGAGGGGGTGGACGCGGCGACGCGCTGGGCCGTCGCCGCCGCAACGGGGAGCAGCGTTGCGGCGACAATGAACATGACGAGCGTTGACGCGAGGCGCGCCATGGCGGACCCCGTCCTGGCGAAAGGGAGACTACCGACCGGCGGAACTAACGCGCCCGGATGGTATCCATCGTCCCGCCGCGAAGGAAGCGGGGCGGCGTCTCACGCGCCTCTTCGACCTTGTCAGCGACGGCTTGCGGCAGGTGTACGGCACCCCGCCGGTGGGCCTCCCACACCGCGTCGAGCGCACGCGCCTGGCGCTCGTAGGCGGCGAGGAACTGGGTTCCCCCTTGCTCGGTCGACAGCGCGCGACGGAGGAGCGACTCCAGATGCGGAGCAGCCATGACCTCCCGATCGGCGACGCCGTTCATGCACGTTTCGAGATTCCAGCGGGCACGATGGACCTCGCACAGCCCGTCGCGGCTACTCGTGCTCGCCTCGGCGGAACGGCAATGAGGGCAACGCGCGATGGCGCGAGCCAGGTCCACGCTTGGTACCTGCGACATCGTTTCTTCCTCTAGAACACCAACCAGTTCGTCGGCCAGGAGGGGATCGCGGCCAGCCGCGGCGGCAGCGACCAACCGAAGTCGTCGTCGAGCATTCGGTTCAAATCCCATGGCCATATATCTTTGGCATGGTCCAGCACGCCGTTGAGGGTGCTGTGACCGTGCAGTGACTCGCGCGTCGTATCGTTTGTTTCAGTAGGTCCGTGCGGACCCCGGGCCCAGCCGCATCTCGTGAAGCGGCGGACCTGGACGTACTGTGGAAGTCGAACTCCGACCGACAGCTCCGCCTTCTCCGCTCACTATGCCCATCATGGCGTCCGTGAACGACCCGCTGGTCGCGCTCGACGAGCACTGGGCGGTCGCGACCTTCACTGCCGAGCAGCGGTCGGCACTCGTCGCCTTTGCCGACGAGTGGATGCGTGCGCTGCGAGGCGGCGGGACGACGGCGAGCATGCGTCCGGCGACGGAGGATCTGCTCGCGCTTGCCAGCGCCTACGACATCGCCGCGCGCGAGCGATTGGAGCTCGAGGGGCTCGGCAGCCCGTTCGCGCTGGCCAGGCCTAACGAGCTGGCCGATCGGCGCGCACATCTTCGCGCCGGCGCGTCGCGGGCGTTCACCCTCCTGGCCGCTGCGCCGATCGATTTCGACGACGAGGTCGGCGCGCTCTATCGCGTGCTGCTCGTCGGCGCCCTCGGCCACGTCGCCGGTCAGGGCGAGGCACTCCGCGCCTGGCTCGCCGTGCAGCGCAAGCCGCTCTTTCCGGGCGACGATCGCGAGCTCCGGTGGGACCTGCTGCTGCTGCGGCGAAACGTCGAGCTCTGGACGGAAGTGCTGGGCGGCTCGGGTCCCTCGGGACTGGAGCGGGCGATGGAGATCGTGGCGACGATCCGCGAGGAGCGGAACGCGCGGGAGCGAGAGCTGCTCGCGAGCTTCGACGAATCGGAAGAGATGCGGATGCGGTTCTATCTCTTCGCGCTCTTTCATCTCACCGAGGCGGCGACGGAGCTGTTGGTCTACCGGCTCCACGGGGCGCCTAACGACGTGGCGCAGCGCGTCTACGTTGCGCTGTCGCTCGCCCGGTCCGCGACCTCGGGCGACATGCAGATCCTGCCGGCGCTGGAGTGGCTGTTCGAGGCGGCGACGAGCGTCATCCAGCAACGCACGCCGCAACTCGAGCTGCTGCCCGAGGGCGAGCGACACGACCGCGGGCATTAGCGCGACTTCGGCCGCGCGCTTCCAACAAGAATGCCTCGCGCGCTCGTCGAGCGCGCCAACAGGAGCATGACGCGGCGCTGAGCGCGCGCGCGTGTCGTGTCGTCCATGCCGACGCCGCGTGATGCGGCGACGCGGGACGGCGCGGCGGGAATCGCTGCAACGGACGCCATTGGGGTCGCGCGAATGCCGATCCCCTCCTCGTACATCCGGAACCACTCCTCGCTGCCATCGGGATGCTGGCAGCGCGCGTAGTAGCCTTCATCCGTCGTCGACCAGTAGCCGGTCCAGGCACCCTTCGCAGCGTCGATGAGAAGCGACGAGCAGGGTGCGTCCTCGAGAGGCTCGTTCGGTCGAGCGCAGGAGACGAGGTGCATGGCGGGGAGTGATGAGAGGGGAGCGGGATTGCGTTGCAGACCGCGGTGGGGACGTCGCAATGACGTTGAGGGACGAGAACCTAGACGAACCGAAATCGGCGCGCAATAGGAAAAAGTCGGCTAAGTCGTTGTCTTTTATGTGGATAGCTTTTGTGGACAACTGTCGACAACGCTGTAAGTCCTGATGGATTCAGGGCGAAGCACATGCGTCATCGTGTTGATATCGCATGTGGAAGAGTCTTGAGAACCTTTTTTCCCCACGGCGATCGTTGTGCGCGCTCGCGAAAACCGGCTTGACAACTGGCTACAGGCACTAACGAGTGATACGAAAACACGAAACTTCTGTGGAAAGGCTGTCGATAATCTGAGGACAAATGAGCGTGCCGCGTGGAGAACTGCGCCGCTTTCCACAGCGCATGTGCACGCAATGTGGATAGCATCGGAGTTGCCAGTGTGAGTTACCCCTCGATCACAATGGCGGCGACACGCGAACATGCGACCGATTTGGAAAGGCGCGCTGAGTTTCGGACTTGTGAACATCCCGGTCCAACTCTATTCCGCGATTCAAGCGGGCGAGCGTGTGAGTTTTCGCTTATTGCATCGCACCGATCATTCGCCCATACGTTACGAGCGCGTCTGTCAGAAGGATGGCAAAGCCGTTCCCTGGGACGACATCGTGAAAGGTTACGAGTATGCGAAAGGTCGCTTCGTCGAGATGACGGACGAGGATTTCAAAGCGGCTGCACTCGAGTCGTCGAAGCTCATCGAGGTTCTCGATTTCGTCGCTGCGGACGAAATCGATCCGCGGTACTTCGAGACGCCGTATTATCTGCTGCCCGCGAAGGGCGGCGAGAAGCCGTACGCGCTGCTGCGCGAGGCGATTCGCAACACCGGCACCGTAGGCATCGGCAAGATCACGATGCGCTCGAACTCGCACCATCTCGCGGGCGTCAAAGTCCTCGGCGACGCGCTCGTCCTCGAGATCATGCGATTCGGCGACGAGTTAGTGAATACTGACACCTTCTCGTTCCCGGCCGCCGATGCGGTACGGCCGCAGGAGCTCCAGATGGCGGAGCAATTGATCGGCAACCTGACGGAGTCGTTCGACGCGTCGAAGTATCAGGACGACTACCGGGCGAACCTGATGCGGATCATCAAGGCGAAGCTCAAGGGGAAGAAGGTCGAGGCGGCGGAGCCGACCGAGCCCGAGGCAACCCAGGTCGTCGATCTGATGGCGCGGCTGCAGGAGAGCCTCTCGCAGGGGAAGGCGCGCCCGCGGCGCGCCGAGAAGGCGGCCGACGGCGAGCGGCCGACGCGCTCGACGCGCAAGCGCAAAACCGCCTAACGGGACGCGATGACAGCGGCGGCGATCGGACGGCAGCTCACCGAGTATCGGCGGAAGCGCGACTTCCGGGTCACCGCCGAGCCGCGCGGCGGGATCGAGATTCCCCGCCTCGGCCGGCCGCTAGCGTTCGTCATTCAGAAACACGCCGCGAGTCATCTGCATTACGATCTGCGGCTCGAGCTCGGCGGCGTGATGAAGAGCTGGGCGGTACCGAAGGGACCGAGTCTCGACCCAGCGGATCGCAGGCTGGCGGTGCAGGTCGAGGATCACCCGATCGAGTACAACACGTTCGAAGGGGTCATTCCCAAGGGCGAGTACGGCGGTGGGACGGTCATGCTCTGGGACCGCGGGAGCTACGAGCCGGCGACGATAGCGGAAGGAGAGGACCCGGAGCGGGCGCTGCGGCGCGACGTCCACCGTGGCCGCCTAACGATCCGTTTCTTCGGCGAGCGGCTGCAGGGTGTGTTTTCGCTCGTGCGCACCACAGCTGGCAATGAGGGCGAGGAGAAGCCGCAATGGCTCCTCATGAAGCGTGACGACGAAGACGCACGGCGCGGCTCGGACATCACAACCGAAGCAGACACCTCGGTCGCGACGGGCCGCACGATGGAGTCGATCGCGTCCGAGGCGTCGCGGGTGTGGCACAGCAACCGAGGGGCGCGGGACGCGGGCCGAGGGACACGCGGCGCTCCCCGAAACCCGCAGCCCTCGTCCCGCCTCCCTCGTCCCGCGCTCACGCCAATGCTGGCAACGGTCGCCGACGAGCTGCCTAACGGCGAGGGGTGGACATTCGAGCCGAAGTACGATGGCATCCGCATCCTGGCCTTCGTGGCGGATGGCTCGGTGTCCCTCCTCAGCCGCAACGGCAACGCGAAGACGGCGCAGTTCCCCGAGATCGCCGCCGCCCTCGCCGAGGTGTCGCGCGCGCGAGGCACGTCATTCGTGCTCGACGGTGAACTCGTCGCAATGGACGGCGACACGCCGGCGCGCTTTCAGCAACTCCAGAACCGAATGCACGTGACCGACCGCGCGGCGATCGCCGCGCGCCGTGGTGATTCGCCGGTCGCGTATGTGGTTTTCGACGTCCTGCTCGATGGTGACGAAGCGCTGATTCATGAGGCGCAACACGTGCGGCGAGCGCATCTGCTCCAGTTGTTGATCCCCCCGGTGCCGCACGTGTTGCGCGTCAGCGACTCGCTCTCCGGCGACGCGACGACATTGCTCGAGGACGCCCGCGCCCGTGGCTGGGAAGGCGTCATCGCGAAACGAAAGAACGCGCCGTACGAGCCGGGTCGACGCTCGCGCGCCTGGCTCAAGCTCAAGGTGGAGCAGCGGCAGGAGTTCGTGGTCGGCGGTTATACCGAGCCGCGAAATTCGAGACAGCATCTCGGCGCGATTCTGCTCGGCTACTACGACGACGCCGGACAGCTCGTCTACGCCGGACACACCGGCGGTGGATTCTCCCGCGCAACGCTGACGGACATGTACCGCCGGCTCAAGACGCTGGAGCGGAAAAGCAGTCCGTTCGCCAAGCAGCCGCGGACAAACGAGCGCGCGCACTGGGTGCGGCCGCGCGTCGTCGTCGAAGTGAAGTTCAACGAGTGGACGGCGGAGGGAAAGCTCCGACAGCCAATTTTCGTCGGGGTCCGCGATGACAAGAAGCCTGCCGACGTGAGGCGCGAACCGATTGGGCCGGCGGCGAAGGCGACCAGTCGGCGCACGCGCTCCGCCGCGAAGTCGCCGGCGCGGAAGCGGGCTGCGGCGCGATGAGTGTGCTTTCATCGACGGCGCGACGCGGCGCCAAGCCGCCACGCCGCGCGAGGGCGCGAACGCTCTCCGGCTCACGCCTCCGTGACCTGATCGGCGAGATCGCGGCGATCGAAGAGGACGGTGGCGCGGGGACACTGGCGCTCGGTGGAGAGGCGCGCCTCGAGGTGTCCAACCTCGACAAGCGATTCTTCCCCAAGCGCGGCTACACGAAGGGCGATCTGATGGCGTACTACGCCAGCGTGTCACCGTTCCTCCTCCCGGCAATGATCGACCGGCCGCTGGTGATGAAGCGATTCCCGAACGGCATCGCCGGGCCGTCGTTCTACCAGCAGCGCGCGCCCGACGATCCGCCGGCAGGGATTCGCGTCGAACCGGTAGCCGACGAGGGCCTCAAGACGCAACAGCGGCTCGTGGGCGGCGATCTCACGACGCTGCTCTACCTCGTCCAGCTCGGCGCGGTGTCGATCGACCCATGGCACTCGCGTGTACAGTCGGTCGGCTTCGCCGATTACGCGATCGTCGATCTCGATCCCGGTCCGCGGGCATCCTTTCGGCGCGTCGTCGACGTGGCGCTCTGGGTGGGGGAAGAGCTCGACCGGCTCGGCCTGCACGGCCTGCCGAAGACGTCCGGCGCGTCCGGGATTCACATCGTGCTCCCGCTCGTCGCCGAGACGCCTAACGAGACGGCGCGGTTGATGGCGGAGATCGTCGCGACGCGTGTGGCCGAGCGCCATCCTGGCGCGACGACGGTGACGCGGTGGGTGCAGTCGCGCCCCGCGAGCGCCGTGTACGTGGACTTTCTCCAGAACATCCGCGGCAAGACCGTGGCGAGCGTGTACTCGGCGCGGGCGATGCCAGACGCCACGGTCTCGGCTCCACTGCGGTGGAGCGAATTGACGCCCGAGCTCGATCCGCGCGCGTTCACCATCGAAACGATGGGGGCACGGCTGCGTGAGGCGGGCGACCTCTGGCGGGAGGGGATGCGGCAGCTCAACGATCCACGACGCCTGCTCGGCGAGCGAGGTGCCTAACGTGATACCCAACGATCCGCGCTGGCGATGCCAGGTCCACGCGTACGTCGAGTGCCGGGTGCGCGGCGGCTCGTGGTGGCTGTACGCGCATCCAGTCCTGCCAGCCGACACCGGCATTCCGCCACTGCTCGTCGGCGCCGGCGTCGACGAGCGCGAGGAGCCGCTGCTCGCCCTCGGCGTCCCGGCGGACGTGTCGCTGCCGGTGAGGGACGAGTACACCTGGCGCATCGCCGGACCGCACGGCGGCGACGCCCCGAACATCGTCGGCGCGTCCGAGGCAGAGCGGTGGATCGCGCGCGGGAGGTCACGGCAGTGGGCGACGTCGGAGCCGTTCGCGCGTGTGACCGACCCACGGTGGTCGTACGCGACGTCGCTGGACGCGAACGATCTGGCGACGATCCTCACGCGATACGAGCAGGCGAGCGAAGAGCCGGCGCCGGCGGCCTATTGTGCGCTGCTGGCGATGATGCGCGCCCTGGAGCGCGATTACGTCGTACGCGTCGTGCTCTGGCTCGAGCGGCGCCACGTCGCGGCGGACGCGGCGTCGGAAATCCCGGTGCTGCGCGAGTACCCGCGCGAGCTCGAGCGCGCGCGAAGCGAAGCCCGGCCGCGCCGGCCGCGCAAGACGCGCCGCGTCGCGAGCGACTCGTAAGGCATGACGTCGCTCGTTCTCGAGTATCTCGACCAGCTCTATCGCGCGGCGATGCGCCGCGACGCGCAGCGCATGCGCGAGCTACTGGAGCATGGGCTGGCGATGCAGCTTCCCGGCGAGGTCCGCGCCGAAGCGCTCGCGATTGTGACGGCGCCGCGCGGCAGCCTGCGCGCGCCGATCAGGATGCTCCAGCACCGACAGCGGATCGTCCAACTCGGCCTCGACGAGCCTAACGAGGACGACTCCCAGCTCGAGCTCGATCTGCGTCGGTCGGTTGGCGGATGACGGTTAACGGTTAACGGTTAACGGTCATCCGACACCCGTCATCATTCGCCCTCGTCGGTGGTGGCGTCGAGCGAGACGTTGAGATCCTGGTGGAGCGAGGCGTCGCCGCTGATGATCGCGCGCCAGGACAGCTCCTGTCCCTTGCGATGTCCTTTCTCCGTGACCTTCACACCGTCGGGGCCCATCGCCACGGTGTAGAGGCGTCCATCGAGCTCCAGCTCGCGCTTGATCGTCTTTTCGAGGCGCGTCGTCATTGCGAGGTCGTCTCCTGAAGGGTGCCAAGTCGGCGCGCTGTTCCCGCGCCCATCCACGGCGGCAAGCTAGGCAGGCCGGCACGCGGGCGCTACCGTGGCAGCTCCCAGAATTCGCCGCTGAGGCCGACCGACGCGATCACGGCCTGGCTCTCGTCGCGTGTGCGCGCGCGCCAGTCACGCGCGCGCGGGTCGCTGTACCACGCTTTGGCGAGGCGCCAGACGCGCGCTAGATCGAGTATCGCACCGACATCGTGGTCATGACGCGCCGTCCATCGCCGCACGTGCTCCTCCGACCGGAAGAGCGACATCGTCGCTCAGGTGAAGCCAATGTCCTCGTACCAGCGTCGCGCCGGCAGGAGGAAATGGACAACGGCATCGTCGTTAGGCGGAGCCTCGGGATCGCAGGTGAGGGAGATTGCTTCACCGCAATCGGTGCAGCGCGCGTCGACGTGAACGGTCGCACCGACGATCACTGCGACACCGAACAGGTCCCAGGCGCAGTTCGCCCACCATTGCCGCCGGCCGAGTGTGACGCGATAAGGCGTCTCAGCAGCGGAGAATGGACCGGCCATCCAGACTTCGCCCGTTTGCGGGTGGACGAGGATGGTCTTGCCGATGCGCAGCTCGGCGAGGGCGCGCCGTGCCTCGTTAGCCGCGACGCCGAAATGACCAGCGATGTCGCCGAGGCTCGGCGGCGCACCGCGCTCGAGCAGCTCGTCGTAGACGAAGACGCGGAGCGCAACCGGATCGACGGCGGCCACGGGTTACGGAAGCCGCCAGATGTTGAAGATGCCCGACGACGAGTGTGAGTTGGCGCTGCCCTCGGGGAGCGCGATGCGGCCGTCGGCGACGATGGGGCTGTTCCAGTGCCCTCCCCCGTTCGCCAGCTCGGTGATCTTGTTTCCGGTGGCGGCGTCGTAGACTCGCAGCGGGCCACCCGGATCGTAGACGAAGACGAAGCCGCCGGCGACGACGGGGCTCGTTCCAGAATTGCCATTGCTCCACGCCGGCGCGAGCGTCCCGTTGCTGTAGGTCCACGCGGCGGTGCCGCCACTGCCGGCGGCGAAGAGCCAAGTCGAGCCGCCTTGCTTCAGCACGGCGGGCGCCGTGAACATTGCGTTGCTCCCTGGTGTGTTGACGCTCTGCACTTCGCCGCCCTTGTGCGCGGTCGTGCCGCCGAGGGTCTGGAGATTGAGCACGCGGAGCTTGGCGTCCTTGCCGCCCTGGACGAGATGCGTCGCGTCGAGCAAGACGGGCGACGTCGAACCGAGGTCGGCGTCCGACGCCTCGAGTGTGGCGGTATTGGTCGGCGTGTAATTGGCGAGCATCGTCGTGGCGAGCGGATCGAGCTCGATCACGGCGTCGCTCCAATTGGTGATGCCGTCCCACCGACCGTTCCCGGTAGCGACGTAGATGTTGCCGTTGGCGTCGATGACGGCACCGGCGCGTCCCCAGATCGCCGATCCACTCTGCGCGCACGACGAGGGATCGATGAGGCCGGCGCGGTCGCTGCATAACGAGTTCCAGCTGTGGAGGAGCTGGCCCGTCGCGGCGTCGAGGACGCTGACGTGACCCTGATACGGCGGCGCGTCGCCGATGTAGCCGCCGGTGGTCGCGATGATGTGGCCGCGCGAGAAGTTGAGGGGAGAGGCAATCTTCTCGCGCGTCGCCAGCTTCGTGATGGAAGTGGTCCAGATGGCGTGGCCGTCAGCGACGGCGAGCTTCACGATGTTACCGTCGGGAGAGGCGCTGTAGATCGCCGTGCGATCCGGGTCGGAAACGGGCGTGACGTTGGTGATGCGCGCCGAACCGGCCCAGCTGTTGTAGTTAGGCGGCGTGAAGCGCCAGAGGATGGAGCCGTCGTTGGCGTCGATCGCGATGGTCTTGCCGTACGTGGTGGTGACGAAAAAGACGTCGTGGGCGGCGCCGTTGACCTGCACGTTGTGGAGATAGATCGCCGAGGCGTCGACGGTGCCGTCGATCGTTACCTGCTGCCGGCGGAGGGTGGGGATCGTCGTGGCGGTAAGGCCAATGTCGGCGTCGGAGGCGTTCGATCGGGCTTCGTCGTAGCCAAAGCGCGTCCAATCGTGACCATTCTGTACGACCGGCGGCGGTGTGGTTGTGCCGGTGTCGATCGGTTGCGAGCGGTGGGGGTCAGCGCACGCGAGGAAGGCGAGGCCGAGCAGGTGGGCGGAGCGCGGCATGGAGATCCCGGGTTGAGGTGCCGCACGGATGTTATACGGTTGGTCGCTACTCGATCAACCGTCGAGGCTGGCCAATGGACACCGCGGCGGCGCACCAGGCCCGGAGCTGGTCGTCGGAGGCGTCGGCCCAGAGCTCCGGGAGCGGCGAATAGCGACGGCGCTCGAACTTGCTGGAGAAGACAAGCCAGCCCTTCGCGAGGTCGCCGGTGATGACCGCGCTCAGGACGCGCATCTTGCGGCGATCGAAAGTTTCACGCGCATGTTTCCGGCGTTCGACGCCGCGGCGCCGGTCGCGTCGTTCGGGAACGACGTCCCAGACCTCCCAAGGTAAGCCACGGTCGTCGTTGAATTCCCGGTGCGCCATATGGGCGTCGCAGAGCATGGCGCGTACCGTGAGGAGCCGTCGGAATCCATGACCACCGATAAAGTCGCCCTGCTACGAGCTCCTCCCCGGACGGACCCTAACGACGTATGATTGCGGCTCCGGAGATCTCACACTCGAATTGGGCCCGGATTGATTGGCCAGGAGGGCTGCGATGGACACGTCGACGCTGCTCGGCTTCCTACTCCTGTTGGGCATTCCTGTCTCGGCGATCGCGTCATTCGCGCTCGAGCGGCGTCGCCGAGAGGCGATGCCGGGTACCAAGCCATACACGTGGGGCATCTTCACTGGGCTTTTGAACGTCGTGTTCGGGGTCGCGTTTCTCGTCGGGGCGATTCTCAACCTCCTCGCCCCATCGACGGATCACGCGATGGCCAACGTTTTCGTCGGCCTCGCAATCGGCATCGTGGAGATCCTCGCCGGTTATTACACCATCCAGCGCCGGCGCGTCGCGTTCGTCATTGGGACCATCATCAGTTTGAATCCAGTCTGGTGGATCGCGAACGCCATCTACGGGCGGAATCGGTGGGGCGAGTTGATCGGCGACGACGAACCGAACGCGCGGGCGGTAGAACCGACCCGCGGGTCGTAACGTCGCCTAACGGCTCGTGCGCGTGGAAGCGACCGGTTGGCGGTGCCTGTAGCTCTGACT